>Ga0335074_10017665_pt1 | contig 10065 bp, 9 predicted proteins | sample Lox_Sample_23_FD_206715 | JGI IMG/M metagenome (GOLD analysis project Ga0335074, IMG submission 206715) | Soil microbial communities from Loxahatchee National Wildlife Refuge, Florida, United States - Lox_Sample_2.3 | ecosystem: Environmental > Terrestrial > Soil > Wetlands | place: USA: Florida...
GGAGGAGGAGAAACCCGCCGGTTTCCTCAACCAGTCGCTCTGCACGCGCCTCACCCACTTTCAGGAAGGCTCGAAGTACGTCCCAGCGATTTGCTTTGGGCGCGAGCCCAAGGTCGGTAACGGACATGACATAGTCCACATGCAAGCTGCCCAGCAGCTCGCGTTTCGAGTAGCGACGATAACGAGTCGACATGACCTTCTCCTTGGAAGTGAGTCCTACAGAAATGACAAAACCCCCGCACGGGCGGAGGCTGGGATGAAACAGCGAACTGCGGTGAAGAGCTATGCGTCGCGATCGATGACGGCAAGACCGCCGGCGTATTCATGAACGGAAACGGTGTCCTGGACACGCCGGAGATCGCTAAACGTGTGCTGCCAAATGTTGCGCAGCGTCCAAGCCCAGGGAATCATCAATAGCAGGACCAGGGCGAACATCACACCGTTTCCGAACGTGTTGTAGAGAGCTATCGGACAAATCATTGCGTCCGCAATGGTGAGGATCAGGCTTATAGCAAACCGCGCCAGTGCGCGGCGATAGAGTTCTTTACCAGACATGCACTTTCTCCTTTCTCAGAGACAGGGTTGCCCGACAGGCCGAACCTACCTGCCGGAGTTACGGGTTCACCTGTACCTCGGCTAGACCAAACGCTGGGTCCGTGTACGGTGCGGTGCTGACAGCGGGGCTTTGGCGAGAGGACTTATAGCGTGTACCAACGCTCCAACACGGCGAGCGTCAACTCGACGTCCAGAGTTGAGCGGGCACGAATGCCGGTGCGTGCTATGGTCAGGAGATAGGCGGAGCAGTTTTTCTGAGCGGTGGTTTTCTCGTCCGGATCCGCTGGTCGCAGAAGTCCAGCACAGATGAGCCGCTCGCGGAGAGACAGCCTGTGTGGGGCCATGATGCACCTCTATTCAGTTGAATTGCAGGGGATATTCACGCGAGAGATTGAACGGGACCCAAGTCGTAGGGAAGGTTGGTAATCGGGGAATCAAGAAGAAGCGCACCGTTAAGCGCCGCCTGGTGCCGAATCAAGACTCGGAATTATGCGGACGAAAACCTTCTACTCCTCATGACTGGGGACTCGATTTGTGGCAAGCTATTCCCGGAGTCACGGCAATGGCCGTCGCGAAGCAGCAGCCTTCTTACCAATGCGATCAGTGTGGCTGTCCGGACATCGTGGCTCTGTCGGTACTCTATGAGCAAGGCACAAGGACATATTCCGGTCCAGCCTATTGGGGAAAAAGCCAAACCTACTCGGCTCAAGGAGCGACACCTCCGCGACGAAAGGGGTATGGCGGTCCATTTCTCTTGTGGGGGTTCCTTGTGTCGTTCTTCCTTTTCTGGTCCTGGGCGTGTTACAGCGCGATATTGAAGAACCCCAAGATTGCATCATCCATGGAATACCCTCTTGCCATATTGGGACTCATTGGCCTCGGTTGTGTCGCCGGCCTGATCCATACCTGTCGCAAAGTTTCCCGTTACAACCGAGAAGTTTTTCCCACGCTCTACCGGAATTGGGCCCACACATATATGTGTCGCCGTTGCGGAAAGCTCCTTCATATCCCTTCATGAATTCCCATTTCCGCTGCCCTCGTTGCTTGCCGGCCACTTTCATCATCGAACGAAAGCGAGCACATAGCGCTGTAACAGCCAGCCGACTGCCGATCTCCACGTACCCACCAATAACGATCGAATTTGCAGCGCGTGGCTGGTGGCGACGTATCACAACCTTGCGCTCGACTCCTATGTGGCTCAGCAACCGGGCGCAGTCGCCGACGAAAATAACGCCAACTGATCGGTCTCTCTGTCTCGTCCGAATGCGGCGCACTGATCATCTGGATAAGCAACGAGTCCGGCCTCACGGTGAAGCCGGTTTTCTGCTCCAGTTCACTGACAACGTCGAAGTCTGCGCGATCATATTGAAGAATCTGACGCCGGGTCATGATCACTCACGAAGATGCAAGCGCGGCAGGAAATCGGCGAATAAACCGCCCATCGTGGCATCCCAGTGGGATTCCTGGAGGTACACCGGATGTGGTTGGCGGCAAAACGAACTCAGGCGCCACATTTTCATCGCGGCGTTTTTTCGAGGCTCAAAAACACTGTCCTTTAGGGGATAGTTAAGAACAACTTTCTCCTGCTCTGTTACTTACAAGGAGCCTGCGGAAGTCGGCGGGAAGCTTGGAGGAAGTCAACTGGAACTCAATGGGCAGAACACGACGCTAGGAGCGGGGATACTTAGGCCTGCGATGGGAAGGATGGCGTGGCGAAAAGGGAGCCGGAGGGAACGAGGAAGAAGGGTATTGCACATGGGCGAGATCAACGCGCTCAGTATGACTAGGTCCATGTGCGGGGCCTTGATCCGGTCCGTTAACTGCTTCCGCGGGTTGCGGCCACTCGGAGTATCTCCTTAAAGGCCGCCCTTCCAGGCTCGAGATAATCAACCGAATTCCGGTTCTTGCCCAGGGTGTGATGCATGCGAACCCCGAGAATATCTCCGCGGAAATGGCTGGCTGGAGCGATTGCAACTGGGAAACTCACCCCTTCGAATTCAGTTTTTAGCTGATAGACGAGATCCATGGAGTATGTAAGGTAGACCAGCAATTGCAACTGCTTCTCTTCTTCGATTACATCAATGAGTTCGCGGTACCGTGCGGATGACTTTAGAAATCGCTCGTATTCAATTGCAGTGCGATAGCCTTTTCCCGACACTTCCAGTTCGGCAACCGCGTCATAATCTTTGGCAAGGGGTACGTCGATCGACTGGTTCAGGGAACTCAATTCCAGATCTCCGGTCCAATTCTTTAGAATTCCCGCTTCTCGCAGGGCGGCTTTTATCTCCCCCAGTTCCAGGTAATGGCGTGTCTGGGACCGATTTGCGAGATTCTTCGACTCTGAAGTCAAGCTGACGAGTCCTTCTCCGCAGGTTTCGAGGCAGGCCACGCCGCTCCGAGTGATCGTGTAAATGGTCCCCGGATAGGGAAATTGATGCGGCAGCGTTTCGATCAGACCCAGGTCGACCAGACGACTGGCTCGCCATGCAAACCCGCGCCGGCTCGTTTCGGTACCGTCCGCCAGAAGCTGTGCGCACAACTGACGATTCGTGATGAACTGCGAATTGCGCACGGCAAGCAATAGAGGCAGGTCGCGTTTCTCGTTGTATTTGGCATAGGCGCGCCGAGTATTGACCGGGCGTTCGGCTCGACTCTCTGTCATTTCCTCTTCTCGATACCGTTCCATGTGACCTCCCAAAGTCCTCTGTTCGTTTGAAATTGTGTATCCGGTCCGGCCAGGATCAGCGTTTCCTGCTCGCCGCCAAAGGCGCTGGCAGCGAGAACCTGAAGCGTCGCATCATGCCAGGAGTGATCGAAATGAATGCGTCCGTATACTCCGCTACGAAGGCAACAAAGGAGCCTGTCCGCTTTTGGGGTCGCCCTCAACTTGCGGCCAAGGAGCAGGCGGTTCCATTCGCCACGGCGTTCGGGCCCGCGACTGTCGAAGCAATGCCCTTCATAATCCTCCTTGCCACGCAACGACGAGTGCAGCCCAATATTGATTCTCACGACTCCTGCTACGAGCCATTGCCGGCGCTTTTGCGCGCCCGATACAAAGCCAGTCGTATTGAATACCGCCGCGCGGGCGGAAAAACGGAGAGGGTCAGAGACCTGGTTTCCTGGCCTTAGCCACCACAGCGAGCCGAAGGTGAGGCAGCGAATTACCATGTTCATGTTCCTCTATTTCGTTCCCAGCTTCTGTTGACGTTCACCTTCGAGACTGTTGTGTGCGCGCGTCAGCCGGCTGCGCAGGTTGGTAATCTGGTTTTCTTTGGCCTGAAGCTGCGCGTCTTTGCGCTGCAACTTGGCCTCAAAGTCCTTCAGTTGTGCCCGTAACATGTCGACCTCAGGGAGATCGGCATCCCCCTCACCGTCTTCATTAGCCGGAAATAAGCGCTCATCAGCCGGCATCTTTTGCTGGATTCCCTTGTCTTGCGTTGCTCGGTCGTAGTCCATCTGGGAAGCACCTTCTTCAACCTTCTGACCCGCCAACTGCAATGCAAGCGCGCTCTTTTCATCGCTCAAACGGTTGTATCGGTCAACCAGAGCGTTGTGCCTAGAAATCACTTCGAGGGCCTTGGCGCGCGATCCTACATATGCGTTGTAAAGCTGGGCGACGATATCTGCGGAGATGCTGAGCCGTCTTTCCCGCTCTCTCAGGAACCACCCATTGGCCATCAGGGAGCAACCCAATCCAAGGGAAAGCACAACAAGGCTCCAGAAGTAAATCCGGCCGATGGTGTTTTCGAAGACCTCTTTCCGCCACTCTCCGACCGTCACGCCGTAGTCCTTATTCTGCGGATTGACACCGGCGAGGGTTGTTTCGACGATCCCCTTAGGCTGACCGTTGCCCTTTCCCCGGGCCATAGGATCATAGGAACTTCGGGTCGTTGTCGTCTGAGGTGCCGTCGGATGCGCAGTCCCGTTCTGCATTTGCTGCGCATTTGCAACTCCCAACCAGAGCAGCAGAAGTACAACTTCGAATCCGTAACGCTTCATTTTCTCCGCCTCCGCTGCCGCTTCTCCTCGAGATCCGGGACCGGAAAACTCAGGTTGAGTCCATGAGAATCAACCCCCACGGTGTCGAGTTTGGGATAGATGTTCATCGGCACCTGGGGAAGCCAATGGCTGAAAGCCCTCTTGATATGCAAATGCTTGTGGATCGTGCCGCGGAATGGATCGGTCATGAGTATTTCCATCTGCCCAACCGGCATCTTCTTGATGTGCTCGTCCTGCGCCAGCGTGTCTTTGATTTCGGTCTGGCTCCCTTCGGTCCCTTCTTCGAACTCAGGCTTGAAAACACCCTTCTTCCAAACACGCATACTGCGCCGCATCTGCCGCACCCGGGCGCTGGCTTTCAGGAAATATTGGGCCGTGTCCTCGTCTTTGGTGCGCAACATGAAGGTGGTGTTGGGGGCACTTGCGACATCATTGCGGAAGCCGCGGCCGACCTGAAGAAGCTGCGGCGCACTCTGCAGGGCGAATAGAAAGGCGACGTTCGCCCCGCGAGCTGTCTGCAAAATGTGCGCGAAGTTCTCGTAGGCAAACGGGCTGAACTCATCCATGATGACGCTTACGAATGGCTGATGCTCGCCTTCCTCGGCGCGGGAATAGCGTCTGCCGATCATCAATTGCAGATTCTGAAGAAGCATCCGGCCCAGGGCCGTCACAGCTCGTTCGTTCACGTTGACGTTCAAGCTCATGAACAGGATCAGCCCCTTGTCGATCACATCGTCTAACGACAGGAGCTCGTCATAGGGTCCGGTAATCATGGCCATGTCATCGCCCATGAAGGTCATCATTTCGTTGATCAATCCTTGGATTTTCGAAACCCGCTCTTTGTCCTCGAAAGATTCGAGCAGATTGCGCACGCTCATGGTCAGCGTCAGCTTCTGCTGGCGAGTGATGGTTGAATCGATCGCGACCCGGTCTAGCGCCACTTTCATCTGCGTCTTTAGCAGAGCCTGGTCGTATGCACAGACCAGAACATCATGGAAATTGAAGCGCTTGCCAGAGTAGTGCAATACCCTGGCGATGTTCTCGAGGTAGACGCGCTGATGACCCTCAAAGAAGTCTTTCTCCATATTGAAGGATTCGAAGACAAAGCCAACGTGCTCCTCGGCGTTGCCTTCAGGAGCCCAGAACGGGTTGTAGCGCGCCGATATCTCCGGCCGCATCGGGTCGATCACTCGCAGGTCCTGCATGCGACCAGCGGCTTCGATTGACGGAAGAAGTTCGGCTAATAGCTTTTTGTCGCCCTTGCCATCAATGAAAATGATGGGTACGCCACGCAAAATGTCCTGTTCGGTGACCGTTTCGAGCAGGTTGGTTTTGCCGGCGCCCGTCATGCCAAAGGCATTCGATTGCATGGTGCGTGTGTCGTCACTCCAATAGAATGGTTCGCCAAAGATGTCGTAACCGAGCAGGACAGAGGATCGTTTGCGGGCTTCCCTGAGATATTCTTCTTCCCTCTGGCGTGAGACATAGGGGACAGGCCGCGGCCATGCCGCCTCCATTTCAATCCTCTTCGTGGCGTTGTACCGCAACACTTCCCACAGAAAGACGGCGAGCAGCAGAGGATAGATTGTGATTTCGACGAGCTGGCCGGCCCGCACATGCAGCCGGTCGTAGGCGAGAAAATAGAGAATTCCAAAGATTCCCAGTATGAGCACCCACCCCAGCAGGACCGCATCCTGCGCATCATTGTGTCGACGATAGGGGTATTCACGTGGCAATTGAGTCTCCGATCGGTTCAGCCCTGAGAGCTGAAGAAGGTCATGGCAGCGCCGGCGAGGACCAGGAGAATCACGGCAACGATGAGAAGCGGGTGGGCCTTGCGTCTGCCCTTGGCGTCGCGCTGCGCAATCGGATTGGTAAATGGGCGGCGCAACGTCTCCAGGAACTTGCCGTCGCCGGCTCGGCGATAAGCAACAAGGAGGCGCGCACGCGCCTCCTCAGGGGAGATAAATTCGAGCTCTGCCATCAGAGCACCGCCGTGGCCTGAATGCGATGAGTCCCATCATTTCCGAAGATGAATTCGTACACTCCGGCTTTCTGAACGTCGGCCGGTTCAAGAGCCAATACTCCTTCGACGGTTGCACCTGGTGGCACATCCTTCTGAGGAAGCGCCGCACTCCTGACTGCGACCTGAGAGGTTTCACTGGGCTGAAATTGGTAGGTTGCCTGTTCCGGTATCTGCAAATTCTTCATTCCAGCAAGAAGGTCGGTATTTTTCGTTGGATTCAGCGTGAAAACATTGGGCGAGACGATCCGATAGGTATGAGATCCCGCATTGCTGACAGCGAACCGCACATAGAGGGAATTCTTGTCGCGCACCACTTCCTTGATGAGAACGGTGACGTAGTCCTTGGCGGGACGAACGCCGCTAAGCACGACCGGTGTCACCTGCAGCAAGGTAGAGCCGATGACCGAATCAGTTACGCGCAGAACTTCCTGTGGTGAAGGGGTTGATGCTGCTGCCGCGGAGCGCCCACTACCCTGAGGAACCGAGGATGCGGTTTCGTCAATGACGAATGACATGTTGTGAATGTCTCCTGGCGCCTCCAGTTCATATGTGGAGAATTGGTGCTCGGTCCAGACCATCAGGTTGGTGGACTGGCCGGCCTTGATGGGTTTGATGAAAACATTGTTATCGTGCCATTCGATCTGCATGGCATCGCTTCCCGCTGCAACCCGAGTAATCTTTTCAGGCAGTGCAAGGATGCTTATGTGATCGAGCGCGGTGCGAACCTCGGTAACGCCGTTGGGATTGACGGGCTGGTGAACGATGGTCTGAGCAAAGGCCATGCTCCCGCCCAGAATGGTGAATAAGATGGCACTTTTCTGAATGAGCATGACGGCACTCTCCTTGAATCCTGGGAAGAGGAGACCCCTGAAGGTCATCCTCCTCACGCAGGCTGTCTTCACACCAAAATGGTGTGAGTTTCGGTTTCCAGCGTCCGCGGCGGAACCTGGATCCTTGGGTTTACGAACTTCCTGACTCGCATTTCGATATCAAGCAGTTCGCGTTTTGAGTAACGGCGCTTGCCAATGGTCTTCCACTGGAAGAACCACTGTTGTGGTGTGCGCTGAATCCTGACGGATACTCGCACCCCGCCATTCGTTCTGCGCCAGTTCAGGAATCGCATCCACTTACTCCATTCTTCCCGGACAGGCAGACGTCGAATGTTTGCTCCTGGGGACAAACGTTCGACTATCGGTCCACCAGGCGGCTGGCTATTCAGTTGTGTGTCGTCGAGCCGTGTAGCGCCCGACGATTTAACTTGCGGTCCCAACGATTCGGTTCGCTTCCCGATCGAGCCGAAGCAGGAATTCCTTCCTGCCTGGACGAACAGAGAACAAGCAGTCGCCCTCAACAACAACACGCACTCCTCTTCCGGAAGGCGGTACTTGCGTACGAATTCCGCCAGTGCGGGCTGCAATCGAATCGACGACCTCCTGGGGAAAGGCATGGAAGAGAATCGATCCCATTCCTTTACCGCGAGAGACTAGCGTATGGAGCGCCTGGCACCAGCCAACCCGGTCATCTTCCTTGCCATCGCCCCAACTGCGAACGATCGATTGCAAGGTAGCGGACGTTTCCCGAGCCTGCTCTTGAGCACGGCGATAACGAGCCTTCGCTTTTGCGAATGCCCGTCTTTCTGCGGCGATACACTGCCGGTTTCCTGACCGGATGGCTTCCGCCACTCGTACAGTCGCCTCATCATGTGCCTTCTTCTCCTGAGAGAGTTTTCCCTGAATCATGCCATGTCCCGCTGCATACACGGTGTTGATCAGGCGTGCTTCTTCAAACATGACGTTCGATACAGTGTTGCCCGTGATCAGCCCGCGGAACTGCTCGATCGGAAACGGCTTCTCCATCAATTCCTCGATGTGTTTGCGAAGAATGTTGTAGAGCCGTCCGATACGATCCGTTGGCGAAATCTCGAGCGAGAGTGGTAGCTCCTGAGCGTTGATCGCCTTGGCCTCTTTTAAAGCAAGCCAGGGAGCCGGAAGGACCTGCTGGCGAATTCCACGCAGCTTGCTCCGGTCAGCGCCTGTGTTGTGCTTGAGCGAATCGATCTCCAGCTGCAACTCTCCGACCAGCTCATAGAGCAAGTCGTCGCGGCCGCCGGCGACACAGGAACTCATCAGGTCAGTGATGACGCCAATTTGATTCCCGCGCGATTTGAGAGCGACGAACTCAAGGGAAAACCACGGAGACTTGGCTTTACCAGCCTTCGTCTTCGTGACCTCGTGTTCGCGTTCCATGCGAAAACGGCTTTCCACAAAACGTGGGAACCGCGCCGCATCAATGACACACACCCAGTCAAAGTCATAATCGCCGCCATTGCGTTTAGCGGTCTCTGAATGGAGCGTGTAGGTCCCTTCAAGCGTCAGTTGCTCGTTCACAACCAGAGCTGCAACGTCAGGGCTGAGTCCGTGTTTTTCGATCAGGTGGCCCGTCAACCTTTCCCCTTCGAGATGCTCGAGTGGGAGCAGGTCTTCCTTCATGCGTACGGGGTAGCGCACGCATAAGCCGGATTTGGACGAAACGGTTGTAATGGCTGCGGACAGCGGCATCCAGTCAGCGCGGGAGAGAACCTTGCCATTCTGAAGAACGAGGTAGCCATCGTCTGCCAGCGCGAACGCGGGTAGTTCAATGCCTCCACCGGTCATCAGTTTGTAAGCCCATCTCGCCATCAGCCGGCTAAGCTGCGTGTGGATATAGGGATGGCGCGTAATCTCGCCTGAACCATCGGCCAGAAGAGCTGCTTCGACAACTCTTTGGAACTGTTCGCCCTCTGAGTTGTCATTCTGATGGACCTCTTGCCCGATGAGCTCAACCACCTTGCGGTGATTCCCTTCTCTCCACGCCGTCTTGAGGATTTCGATCATCTCCACGGCTTGCGGAACGATCTCGGTCTCGATCGACTCCGCCGGCGCGTGTTGCAGTACGGTATAGCTTGATTCGAACTGAAGAGGCCGAGAGACTTCACGGATTCCCAGGACGATCTCGCTCTTGAAGGTGCGCGAGCCCAGGCCAACGAAACTGGCTAGAGCGGACGGCATCTTCATACTGGGTTTGATCGAACTCTCCGGAACGATGATGTCAGCGCCAATAGCGTCGGCAACATCGTCAGCCATGATTTTGAAGCTGCCTTTCGCCTGGGTTTCCCCAAATGCCAGGCGGAATTGGTAGAAGTGTCCTTCCGGAAGCTCAAGCCTCCTGAAGAGACCTCTCCGTATCCATCCACGGCAATCGTTCGTTCCAAGTTCGAGATCTCTGACCACCAGCACGCGAGATTCCGGTTCCTTGCGTACGACTTTGCAGCCGGACACCAGGATCCCGAAGTACGTGATTGCCGCCTCCGGCCATTGCTGAAAACGTCTGGCGATCAAAGGCTCATGCGCAGCATCGCAATAGTAGTATTTGCCGTTCTTGGCCGAACCTGATGCTCCGACCATTTTGTAGGCAATGCCATTGTGCGAAACGTTGGTCATCGCATT
>Ga0335074_10017666_pt1 | contig 10065 bp, 10 predicted proteins | sample Lox_Sample_23_FD_206715 | JGI IMG/M metagenome (GOLD analysis project Ga0335074, IMG submission 206715) | Soil microbial communities from Loxahatchee National Wildlife Refuge, Florida, United States - Lox_Sample_2.3 | ecosystem: Environmental > Terrestrial > Soil > Wetlands | place: USA...
ACCGGGGTCTCGGGGACACTCAAGATAATCACTTGGGTCAACCCCCCCGCCGTGAAGGCGCTGACCAAGATCGACCAGGAGTTCATGCAGAAGTACCCCCAAGTGCACGTGCAGCTCGAAACGGCCGCCAACGACACGACCGGGTACGCGACGCTCCTCGAGACCAGCGTCGACGCAGGCACGGCAGACATCGTGACCGATGTCAACTCGATCCAGCCCTTGCCGCTCCACCCGACCCGGGCCACGATGACACCGACCGAGCTGTGGGCGGACAGCGATGCCTACCTCCCCCTCAACAACCAGCCATGGATCCATGAGTTCACAAGTGGTGCCCTCCAACTGGAGAGCTACAAAGGCGAAATTTATGGTGTGCTTTCGGGGCAGTACCAGCGAGGTGTCATTTTTTACAACAAGTCCATCTTCGCCAAGTACAACCTGGCCGTGCCCACCACGTACAACCAGTTCCTCACGGTACTGAGCACGCTGAAAGCCCACGGCGTGACGCCCTTGTGGTTCGGTGTGGGAAGCGGTGCGGCTTTCTACATCCAGCAGTTCGTCACCGAAGAGCTCATGGCGGAGCTGTGGCAACCCCACGTTGCCGGCCATAACCTGGCGACGGACCTGCAAACCGGCGCCGTCAAATGGACCGACCCGGACATGGTGCAGGTCTTGACCGAGGAGGCGGCGATCGGCAAGTACTTCGAGCCGGGTTATACGGGGGTGTCATGGGAGACCATGCCCAGCGCCTTCGCCAATGGAAAGGCGGCGATGCTCGTGGACGGCTCTTGGGACCTCTCCAGTATCCCATCGGAAAATGCCAAGATCCAGGTCGGCACCTTCCCCCTCCCGGGCAGCAACGTGGCCGCCGACAACCAGCCCACCCTGCAGCCGGACCTCAACTTCGAGGTCCTGCGCAAAAGCCACAACATCCCTGCCGCCCTCGCCTGGCTGAAGTTCTTCGCCAGCACGCCGATATACGAGCAGTACGTCGACATAACGGGTATCTCCCCGAGCGAGACGGGCGGTAGCTACAGCACCTTCGCCGCCAAGGCCCTCGGTACGTGGCTCGGTAAGGGTGTCGAGGACGGCACCGAGATGCCTAACCTTGTGGCGACCGAAGGCTACTACGACACCCCGGTCGAGTTCCCCTTGCTCCAGGAGGCCGTCATCGCCGGGAGCAAGACCCCCCAGGAAGCCGCCAAGCTCATCCAGCAGAGCTGGAAGATGTAGTTCTCGATCGGGCGGACCGGAAAACCTACCGGAGAACGTGACGGTTAAACAACTGAGCGAACGAGGCGCCTCAGCCCCCATAGCCGAGGCGCCGCGTCGCTCGCGTCTGGGCGCGTCGAGCTACCGATGTCGGGCCAGCTGATCCCGTCGCACTCAAGACTCAGGCGCCCGGCCTTCCCGAAACCACCCTCGGGGCTGGGGCCCGGGGCTCGCCGGGCCCGCTCCTGGGTACGGGCAAAACCACAGCCGGCGCGCCTTTTGTCGCTGCCCTCACGAGCCTGGATGTGGGCCGGTTTGAGCGTCGGGCTCGGGTTCTACCTGTTGTTCGGCATCGTCCCGACAGTTGCCAACATCGTGGTCTCTTTTACGAACTACTCGGGCTTCCCGGGCACGCCCACTTCGTTTGTCGGCCTTACCAACTACAACATCCTCTTCTCGACCCAGGGGCCTGGCTTCGTCTCCAGCATCCTCGACACGCTGTTCTTCGTCGTGGGTGTCACCGTGGTGCAAAATGTGGTCGCGCTCGCCCTCGCTCACAGGCTCCGGGGGGACAGCAAGATTTCCTCGGCACTACGCATCCTCGCCTTCTTCCCGATCGTCCTGGGCGTCACAGTGGTCGGCATCGTATGGCTCCTGCTGTTCGACCCCGTGTCCAGCCCGGCGGCGTCGGTCTTCGGGGCATTTGGCATTCACTCGGCCTTCTTCGGTGCGAACAATGTGGCCATGCCACTGGTGATCATCGTCCAGGTCTGGCAGAACCTCGGCTTCACCATGCTTGTCTACATCGGAGGGCTCATGACGGTGCCCCAGTCCATCCATGAGGCGGCTGCGCTCGACGGCGTCTCGTCGTGGCAGAGGCTCCGGTTCATAACTTGGCCGATGTTGGCCCGGGCCGTCTCGGTGAACGTCCTGTTCGCCGTCGTCGGCTCGCTTACCACCTATAACCTCATTTACATCCTGACAGACGGGGCGGCCGGCACCAACACCCTCGGCATGCTGGCTTTCAACACGGCGTTCGGGCAGAGCGCAGACCTTGGCCTCGGGGCAGCAGTAACCGTAACCCTGCTGGCCGTGGCGGTCATCGTGGCCATCCCGCTGGCGGGGCTGCTCAGGTCGCGCGAGAGGAGGCTCCTCGGATGAACTGGGCCAGGATTGACGGGGCCAGGATTGACGGGGCCAGGATTGACGGGGAGAGTGCCGCGTGCAAATGAACAACCCTCTGCTGGTGCGGAGGTTCGCCACCGGGGTGCTGATAGCGCTGCTGTTCCTGGTCCCGATCGTCTACGTCATAATGATCTCCCTGGAGTCCGCCCAGCAGTTCGGAGCGCACCCCTTGCAGCCCCCGGTGCCCCCGCATTTCGGCAACTTCGCGTCGGCCTGGACGCAGGGAGACCTAGGGCCGGAGCTCATCAACACGGCCATTTACGCGGTCGTCGCAGCCGGCATTTCGACGGCGCTCTCGCTGCTCATCGCCTTCCCTATAGCCCGGCGGCTTGTCCGCTGGTCGTCTTCGTTGTACCAGTGGTTCGTCATCGGCCTGGCGTTGCCGCTGCCGATCATCCCCTTGTTTATCGAGTCGCGCGACCTCGGCCTCTACGACAACAGGATCGGCTACATCATCCTCCATGTCGCTCTCCCCAATCTGCCGTTGGGTGTGATCTTGCTGACAGCGTTCATCTCTGGGATCCCGACCGAGTTAGACGAGGCCGCCTGGCTCGATGGAGCGAGCTACCCGCGCTACATGCTCTCTTTCGTCACGCCATTGGCATGGCCAGGCATCGTCATCACCTTGCTCTACTCGCTGCTTTACGTGTGGAACGACATCATCGGGCCCGTTGTTTTCCTGGCCAACCCCAGCCTGTTCCCGATCGCGAGGGGTGTTTTCAATTTTTACAGCTCCAACGAGGGGTCCTACACTTTGCTGGCCGCGGCCGTGATGGTCGTGAGCGCGCCGGTGGCCCTGCTGTTCGCCGTCTCCCAGAAGCAGCTGCTGCGGGCGACAATGGGCTTACGCTGAGCACAACCGGTGCCCAAGGATTAGGGAAAACCCTAGTTGACCGGAAGAGCGGCACACAGTACCGTCACTGGAGGTATCTGGCACCTGGCTGGGAACCTCCGTAACGCGGGCTGGAACTGAAGGTTAGCGATGCCGTCCGTCTACATTTGCCTGTTTGGCAGGAAGGTTTAACGGGACCATGAAAATTCGTACAGGGCTTTGCAGCGTCCTGTTCGTAACGACGACGTTCAGCTTTACGGTGCCGTTGGCCGCCGCCTCGCCGCGAACGGCGGCACAGGTACCCGCCCATTCTTGGGCCGGCACTTGGAGGAGGGCCGCGGACCAAGTTGAGGCGGGTGGGCCAGTTATCTTCCCCATCCGCCAACACGGCGACACCATCAGCGGTACTTACCCGTGGCACGGTTGTACCACGAAGCTGGGAGCCCAGTTCTCTGGCTACTTCGTGGGTAATGACGCTGTGATGGCAGCCGAACAGACCGACCACACCTTGCTTACCCTGAGCCTCACACTATCTGCTTCGGGCAACTCCATATCAGGCTCGTGGCAAGTTGACTTCGGGACTTGTGCTGGCGCGAGCGGGCCATTCGACGCTACGAGGGTGCTACCTACCAGTTGACCACGTAGGACAGCAGAGGTTGGTCGGGACCCATGCGCAGGTTTCCTAAGTCCCGGGCTGCAAATAGCTCGAGCCGGGCTCTTGCCTGGCGAGCTCCTCTTCCAATATCGGCGCAGCGGTCGTGGTGGCGTGCATGCCAAGCACGGCCGCTATCTCCATGATCTCGAGGACTTCTTGGGGCGTCGCGCCGTACCCGAGCGCGTTCTCGATGTGGAGCTTGAGACCTTTCACGTACAAGTGAGTCGCTGCAGTATCGAACGCGATGTAAACAAATTCCTTCATCTTGGGTGACAGCGTCCCGTGATGCCAAGGGACCGAGGAAAAGTCTGTGTACGCAGCGAACAGTTCGGGGTCGAGCTCCAACATCTCGTCCCAGAAGGAGTGCCAGTAGCCCCGGGCCCTGGTGAACTCGGCCTTGAGGGACTCTTGGTATTCGTTTAGCTCAGCGGGCCCTTTGCGTAGCCCTTTTTCGACGAGCACTTCGACGAGGACTGGCACCCCGATGTTCATCGCATGGATCCCGAGGGTCGACGTGAGCTCGAGGACTTCCATGATCTCGTCCTTGGTGGCCCCGGATTTTAGTGCCGCCCGTATGTGCTCGCGGATGCCCGGCACGTAAAGGTGAGTTGCCGCAGCGTCGACTGCCAGGTAGATGAGGTGTTTGGTCTTGTCGTCGAGGTGGTTCTTCCGCCAAGGGACGCCCGCGAACTCGACGTAAGCTCTCATAAACTCCGGGTCCAGGCGCAGGATAGTTTCCCATTCGGGTGCCCACGTCCCCCGGGCCCTTATAAAATCCTCGCGGATCTGCTCCTGTTGTGCTGTCAGCTCCATGGCTCGCTCCCTTCGGCAGGTTCTTCCTCCTGCAAGCTCATTAGCGCGATACGGCGGGCATTGCGTATGTGGAGGTCGCACAGCTCTGACGCTTTAACCGCATCGCGCTCCGAAATCGCAGCGACTATAGCTTCCAGCTCGGCTGCCGTCTGTGCCACACGACCTGGCTGAGAAAGCGACGTGGCCCGGAGCGCGTGCACCCTCGCATTGATCCCTTCCAAAAGTTGCTGCAATGCATTGCTCCGCGCCCCGCGGATGAGGACTTGGTAAAAGACGGCCTTGGCGCGCAACAGCTCCAGGGTGTCATTTGTGAGAGAAGCCACTCGCTTAAAATGCTTCACGCTGTTCCGGAGAGCGCGCAGTTCCTGGTCATCTGCCCTCTGGACAAACCATGTGACGGCCAGGCACTCGAGCGCTGACCGGACCTCATAAAGGTCGGCCGCTTCGGGGACCGAAGGCGCGCTCACGCGGGCGCCTTTTTGCGCGACCACGGTGACGAGGCCCTCGGCGGCGAGTTCGCGGAGCGCTTCTCGGAAGGTCGTCCTCGAGACCCCTAACCGCTCGATGAACTCGCGCTCGATGAGCCGCTGACCAGGCTTGAGCTGGAAGTTCAAGATCGACTGGCGGACGAGGTCCGCGGTCTGCTGGCGTACCGACCGATCGAGCGGCTCGAGAGCGCGCGCTCCGTCTATCTCAGTCGCCATACGCCGTCGCTCCCGTCTCTAGCCAGCGGGCCACTTCGGTGTGGTCGGCATCGGGCGAGAGGTCGTCGGCAGCCCGTTGCCAGAGCGAGAGCGCACTTGCACCGAGCGCTCGGGGTGCCCCCACTTGGTCGGCTAACTCGACTGCGATCCCCATGTCCTTGACCATCAACCTGAGCCCAAAACCAGAGTTGAAGGTACCCGGCAGGATGAAGTTGGGCCACTTGTTGTCAGTAGAGCCGCTGCGACCGCTCGAGCTGTTGAAGATGGACAGCAGCACCTCCGGCTCGATCCCGAACCTCTCGCCCGCCAACATGGCCTCACCTGTCGCCCAGAGGTGCGTCGCCGATAAGAGGTTGTTGAGTGCCTTGGCAGCGTGCCCACAACCAACCTTACCGGCATGCACCACTTGTCCAAGGGTGCCGAGCAGCGGTCCTGCACGAGCCACGTCCTCTTGGGAGCCTCCTGCCATTATCGTGAGCTTGCCGGTCTCGGCACCCCTGACCCCGCCGGAGACCGGCGCGTCCACCATCCGCACGCCGCGCTCAGCCAACGCCTCCGCAAGAGCGCGCGTGCACAATGGCTGTGAGGAGCTCATGTCAATGACGAGCGCCTCCGGCGCGAGCCCGCTGAGCATCTCTTGGTCCGAAAGCACAGCAGTGACCTCTTTGCTGGTAGGGAGCATGATAACGAGACAAGCTGCCCGATCTGCCACTGCGAGCAGGTTGTCCGCAGTGACGAGGCCGAGCCCAGCGGCGCGCTCCCTGGCGGCACTCGAGAGGTCATAGCCGACCAACTCATAGCCAGCCGATGCGAGCCGTAGGGATAATGGCGTGCCCATGCGGCCAAGGCCGACAAAGCCGACCCGCCCTAGTTCACTCACTGTTGTCGATCTCTCTCAAGATCGCGTCGGCGACCCTGAACGACTCCAGCGCTGCCGGTACTCCGACATAGATGGCCGTCTGGAGAAGAGTCTCTTGGATTTCGGCAACGCTTGCCCCGTTGGCAAGAGCACCCCGGACGTGCGCGCCGAACTCGTGAGAGCGGTTGAGCGCTGTCAGCATCGCCAAGTTCAGCAGGCTGCGAGTCTTTCGTTCGAGGCCATCACGGCTCCATACGATCCCCCAGCAGTACTCGGTGACAAGCTCTTGGACGGGCCGCGCAAAGTCGCTCACTTGCGACAGCGAGCGGTCGACGTGCTCTGCGCCGAGAACTTCTCGGCGCACATTCATTCCCTGCTCGTAGGTCTCAACGTGCGTGCTCGCCGAGGCGATCGACGTACCGAGGGTGCTCCTGCCGTCCTCGCTCGTGGCGTGCCCGCTCATTGCTCTACCGCTTCGGTGCCGCTCGCTTGGGCGAACTGTTCGTCGGTCACGGGCTCCGCCCAACGAGTCGTGCCCAACGAAATAGCGGTATGGGTCACGAAGGAACCCCCTGAAGCGCCGTGCCAGTGCCTTTCGCCCGGAGGGGCCCAAATGGTGTCGCCAGCCCGGATCACGCGTGCTGGTCCACCATCTGCCTGCACCAGGCCCCGCCCTGCAAGTACGAAGATGACCTGGCCGTTTTCGTGGCTGTGCCAAAAAGTCCGGGAGCAGGGCGAAAAGTTGACAGTATTTATGGTGACGCCGTCGGTCGCCGCCATCGTCAGGTACGCGGAGACCTCACCGGTGAACTGAGACCCGGTCTTGCCTGCTGGGCCCGCTTGCTGGCTCGGCGAGATGACAATCATCAAGGGTCCTTTCGCTCGTGCAACCGCACGCCACCGGATATATCGCCGATGGCATCGACAACCGTGTTACTGATCTGGTCTGCGTACCCTAACGCTTTGGCGAGGCCGAAGCAGGCTAGCGGCCCCGACGCGTTGAGGCTGGCAACGCCGAGACGGCTCACCAGCTCGGTGTAAAGGGCGACGTCTTTCATCATAAGGCTGTTGCTGAGGCCGCCCTTTAGGTAATCGCCGGTAATTATCTTTGGGAAGCGGTTGAGGGTCGCGAAGTTCACGCCCGAGCTCTTGTTGAAAACCTCGAGGAGCATGGCAAGGTCGAGCCCGGCCTTTTTACCCGCCAGCATTACCTCGGCCGTCGCCGCCAGTGAGACTGCGTTCAAGAAGTTGTTGAGCAGCTTTGTCGTGTGGCCGGCGCCCGGCTCGCCCATGTGGTAAATGTTCGAGCTAAAAACCTCCAGCGCCGGCCTTGCCTTTTCGAGCGCCTCTCCCCGGCCGCCGACCATGAGGGTCAAGGTCCCAGAATCGGCCGCAGCCGCACCACCGGATATGCCGGCGTCCAAGTAGTCGGCCCCCTTTTCCGCCAAAAGAGAGAAGATCCTCTTCGTGGACTCCGGGGAGGAAGTGCTCAGGTCGACGATGACCTGCCCCTCGGAGGCATGCCAGAGCGCACCGTCGTCGCCAAGCACGACCGACTCGACCACATGGCTGTCCGGTAGCGACATCAGCACTACGTCGCAGGCATCGACGACTTCTCCGACCGAAGCCACGGGCGTCGCGCCAGACCTTTGTGCGGCATCGGGATCCACGTCGTACCCAAGGACCTCGCCGCCAGCGCGGACCAAACAGGCCGTCATCCGTCCGCCCATATTGCCGAGGCCGATAAAACCGACCTTTTCTGGCCGCAATTCCTATCGCTCCTTTCCAGTGCGCGAGTACATCAATGCATCGAGCGCGCCTGTGTCCCAGGCACCTGCTCCGCCTGAGGGCCGCACCGTACTGACAACCGTTGCCCCGCCGTCGACACTTAGGATCTGGCCCGTCATGTAGGACGACTGGTCGCTCAGCAGGAACGCGACGACCTCGGCAACCTCTTCCGCACGTCCGGCACGCCGGAGCGGGGTCGTGGCGGCTCGCCGCTCCATGTCGTTCTTGCCGCCTGTGCGATCAGCGGCGGTGGCAAACAGCTCGGTCGGCACGATGCCCGGTGCGACCCCGTTCACCCGGATGCCGATCGGTCCCCCGTACATCGCAGCGCCTCTTATAAGCCCTACTACGCCGTGCTTTGACGCCTGGTAGCTCAAGAGGTCGGCGCTCCCCCTCAAGCTCGCGATCGAAGCAGTTACGACAATAGCGCCAGTGCTCGTTTGCTTGCGGAACTGGCGGAACGCAGCTCGCAGGCCGAGGAACTGGCCACGCAAGTTGGTACGTACCACGCGGTCGAAGTCCTCCACCGCGAGGTCCGGGAGAGGGTCAAAGCTGCCAAAGATCCCGGCATTGAGGTGATGTAGGTCCGCTCGGCCAAAATTGTCCTCAGCCACCTGTAGGTAGCGGTCGGCCGTCGCCTCGTCGCCGATGTCTCCCTCGACAGCGACGGACCTCGTGGGCAGAGACTCGACCACCCTCTTGGCACCGGCAGCGTTGATGTCGACGGCGACAACGTGCGCCCCCTCAGCTGCGAGGCGGGTCGCCGAGGCGCGTCCGAGCCCGCTCGCCGCTCCAGTGACAATTGCAACTTGGCCCTGCAAGCGCCCGGGCCGGTAGCCGGCACCCTCGTAGGTCACGTCCAGCACCCTCGACCAGGCTTCTCTATGCGCCCAGCTGCCCGATGGTGGCAGCTAAATGGCCATAAGGTCCCGAGGCGGGCTTAAACCGGGACAAAGTCGAGGGGTCATGACCTGCAACGAGGTGCTCCACCTCGCCCGTGGCCAAGAGCCCTCGGATGTAGTCGAAGGCCTCGTACATTTCGACCAAGTTGGCGACCGACGTAAACAGCATGTCCCGCTCGAGCTCTTCGTAGAAGTGCATGGCGTCGCTGGCGAGGAGCACCGTGCCATCGCTCGTAGCGACCTTGACTACGCACTGGCCAGGCGTGTGGCCGCCCACCTCGACTACCTCGATCCCCGGCGCGACGCGAACCTGCCCTTCAAATAGCTCAAGCCTTCCCTCCGAGCGGAGACGCTGGAGCTCTTCCAGTGCGGCCTCGTCCAGGGAATGATGGAAAAGAGTGCGCTTGGCGTGCCGGCTCGACCAAAAGTCCAGTTCTTTGCGAGCCATTATGACCTGCGAGTGCGGGAAAAGGCTGATGTTGCCAGCATGGTCATAGTGCGCATGCGTTAATACCACGGTTGGCGCAGTCTCCGGGCCCACGCCGAAGCTCGCTGCAAGGTCGCCAACGTCTGCCAACGGCGTCCGGTCCCTGGTACGGCCACCTTCTGCCGAGAAGCCTGTGTCCACCACGACTGTTCGAGAGCGGCCCTTTAACGCCCAGAAGAAATAATCCATTTGGATGGCGGAATCATCCTCCTTGTAGAGGGGGTAATTGAGGTAAACGTCGCTGCGGGTTGTAAGGCGCGTGCCGTACTTGACGATGGTCACTTGGTAGTTCTCACTGTCACCGTTCATGGTCGCCCCTACTGAGCCGCGCCGGACAAGGCCTAAGCAAGCACTGTCGCTATGGAAGCGGCGGCGCCGGTGGCGGCAGGAAAGCGCTGCCTGGTGCGGCCGTCGTGACCTGGGACGACGGTGGCGCCGCGTTCCCGTGCCAGATCCTGGATAAAGCGGAGAGCGGTGCGCATTTCTTCGAGGTCGGTGAAGGCGAAAAAGGGCCAACCGTGCTCGAGTTGTTCGTAAAAATGTGCAGCGTCGCTCGCAAGGATGAGCGGACGCTCCTTAGTCTCCACCAGGGAGATAAGTTCGCCCGGGCAGTGACCGCCAACTTGGAACA
>Ga0335074_10017667_pt1 | contig 10064 bp, 9 predicted proteins | sample Lox_Sample_23_FD_206715 | JGI IMG/M metagenome (GOLD analysis project Ga0335074, IMG submission 206715) | Soil microbial communities from Loxahatchee National Wildlife Refuge, Florida, United States - Lox_Sample_2.3 | ecosystem: Environmental > Terrestrial > Soil > Wetlands | place: USA: Florida...
GCAAATGGTTCGGTCATGAGTGCGGGGCCTCCCGGCGGGACGAATGCAATCCTAGCAAACTCGGCGAACAAGCGAACAAGAGGGCAGGGAACAGAGCACAGAGCACAAAGCTCGAAGCTAAAAGCTAAAAGCTAAAAGCTAAAAGCTGAAAGCTGAAAGCTCAAAGCGAGCAGCTAGCCGCCAGCAGCTACTCCCGCGTCGCGAAACAGGACAAGCCAGGAATTCAAGCTGCCGCCCCCTCCTGCCGATAGAAATCCAGAGGCAGGGCGCGATGGAAATTGGGCCCATTCCGGGAATCAGGGCGATCGGCGCGCTAAGAGCTGAGCGCGCGGATTGGCAGACCCCGGCAATCCTCGACATCGAGGCCGGCGCAAAACCAGGCGACGGCATCGTGCAGCGAACCGGAAGAAAAGCCGCCGGCGCGGAAGAGGAAGAGGACGACGAACTGGATCTCGAGGATCGCAACGAGGCGGCCAGCGAGGCCCCCGCCAGGAACATCGATTACTTCGCCTGAATCGCAGCCTGAACCTGAACCAGAATCGGACCCTGAACCGGAACCTGAACCTGAACCTGAATTAGAATTAGACCGGAATATCAAAAGGGCCTTCCCTTGAGAAGGCCCTTTTGGTTTATGCGGAACGGACGAGAATACTTGCTTTAGTTTTATGCTGTAACCGATTCGCGCAACGTCTGCTCGGCCAGAACCGTCTCGGGCTCGGCCAGCCGGATCAGGCGATGCAGATACGCCCGGGAGATTTGCAGGCTGCGCGCCGCCATCGTTTTGTTCCCGTTGTGCTCGCGCACCGCGTTCACGGCAAGCTTGATCTTGTAATCGCGAAGCATGCGCTCAAATGAGCTGGCGGGGTGATAATCGGCAATGTCGACGATATCGTCGAATCCCCCATCCTCCTCGCGCTCGTGCATCTTCAGGTTCAGATCCTCGGCGCGCACAGCCCGCCCCGGCGCCAGAATGATCGCCCGCTGGATCACGTTCTCCAGTTCGCGCACATTGCCGGGCCAGGAATACGACTGCAGCATCTCCAGCGCCGGAGGCTCGATCCGCTCCATCGGCTTCTGAAAGACCGCCGCGTAGTGGCGCATGAAATGGTGCGCTATCAGCGGAATGTCTTCGGTGCGGTCCTGCAGCGGCGGAGCCTCAATCCGCATCACGTTGATGCGGTAGAAAAGGTCCTGGCGGAATTTGCCTTCGGCTACCAGCTTGGCCAGATCCTGGTGCGTCGCAAAGATCAGACGCGCCCGCAGGGGCACCAGCTTGCTTGAGCCTAGCCGGCTGAATTCCATTTGCTGCAGCACGCGCAGCAGCTTCACCTGCGTGAACAGACTCAGGTCGCCGATTTCGTCCAGGAACAGCGTCCCGCCCCCCGCCTGCTCAAAGTAGCCTTCGCGGGCCCCCACCGTTCCCGTGAAGGCGCCTTTCTCGTGGCCGAATAGTTCGGCTTCAATCAGGGTCTCGGGAATCGCGCCGCACGACACGGCGACGAAAGGCTTCTGGGCCCGGCTGCCAAGATTGTGGATGGCGCGCGCAATCAGTTCCTTGCCCGTGCCGCTTTCGCCGGTTACCAGAACCGCCGCGTTCAGATTGGTGACGCTGCGGATCAACTGGTACACATGGTGCATTCCCGGCGTCGATCCGATAATCTTGTCGCAACTGCCCGGATCCTCGATGCGATGCTGCGCGCTCAACAGCTGCTGCTTCAGCGACGAGGTCTCCGCGGCCCGGCTCAGAAGCGTCTTCAGATCGCGAATCGAGGGCGGCCGCCGGCAATACCCAAACGCGCCGCTGCGCACCAGCTCGAATGCCGTCGATCGCAGGCTGTCGTCCGCCATCAGGACAACCGGAATATTCCCCGCGATAAATCGCCTCGCAGAGTCAATTCGCGTTTCCAGGGTGTCATCTTGAGAGTACAGATCCAGGATCCTGACGTCGCAAACCTGGTCTGCGGCCAGGCCATCGATCCCGTCCACGTCGGCTTCGAGCTGTACCTCGAAGTCCTTACCAAGGGCAGAACAAAGAAGAGCGTGCAGTGTACGGTCTTCTGAGTACAAAACAATTTGGGTCATGCGCGTGGCTTCTTCCATCTCATTGATTTCACGGCTTCGAAGAGAAAGTTGGCGGCGTGACTCCATCATGTTCGACAGGAATCAAGCCGGCCATTCCTCTTTCGTGCTAACAAAATGCACTGAAGTAACAGCAACCGGTCCAAATTGAGAGAAAGGCACCGTGTTTCCAGTCGTGGAATATGCAGGCCACGTGCCTGGACCGATGCCGGCTTTATGGGGAAGTTCTTGATTTTGAGTGATGACCCGGGCAGAGGCGCAGTGTCCTCCGTCCCCAACTGTCGTTGATTTAACTTAAAACCTAAAAACTAACCCGCAGCCGGAAGTTGGTTTCCTCCGGCAGCAGCCAGAAGCGTCGCCAAAGCCCCCTGCCCCAACACGCCCCAAAACGCAAGAAAGGAAAGGACTATCAGCGATTAAGTCCCCCTAGATTTACAAATCGCTCGGCACCTGTCAAGAGAATAATGGTCACCGCCCCACCCGTGCACCTTCGCTCCAATTTGATTACTTTGGTCCAGCCATCGTCCGCCAAACGAGGGATGGCTTTCTCCCCCACCCCGTGCCACGATTCCTTTAGATTTCACGGGCTTTCTGTGCGTCCCCGGATCTTTCCGGACTTTTCTTTTGTTGTGGGAAACGGTCCGAAAGATGAACTTTGCATGGCAAGTGCGCCCGTAATGGCCTAGAATGGAGCACAAATTGCTTGATTCGACGGTCCCTCCCGATTGGTTGATGTGTGGCTGCGCAGGCAGCCGGCCGCGGGCGTGACCGATGCAGCAAGCTTTCGAATTCCGGCATTTTGTGCCTTTCACGGTTGGAGCGGGTCGCTGAATCTCGGGCGTCCGAAAGTGTATACGGCTTGATCCAGGAATGCGAAGCCCGTAAACACCTGTGTACACTTCGTAGACGAACGCGCGAGGATCTTGATGAATTCAGGAAACTTCTGGTTTGGTTGAACAATTGCTTTCACAGCCATAGAATTCGGTTAAAAATCCGGCAATTCCGGAGCTAAATTGATGCAAGCCTTGGTTTATTGGCCGACTGTCGCCGTCCTGGTCGTGGCCACGTTCACCGACGTGCGCAGCCGGCGGATTCCCAACTGGCTCGTGCTTCCCTTTCTGGCTTTGGGCATTTTGGTCTGCGGCTGGCTCCACGGCTGGCACGGTGCCCTGAACAGCGTGGAAGGAGCCGCTCTGGGTTTGCTGCTTTACGGGATCCTTTTCTGGATGGGCGGGATGGGCGCCGGAGACGTGAAACTGTGCGCCGCGATCGGGGCATGGATCGGTCCCAGCCAATTATTGATTTCGCTGGTTTTCACCGGCCTGGTCGGCGGTGCAATGGCCTTGAGCTGGGCCCTCTGGGGCGGTTTTCTCAAGGAACTTTTCCTCCACACCGGCGACCTCGTTTTCCGTTCCCGGGAGCGCGGAGCGGTCACGCTCGGCAACCCGCTGCGCCGCAAGATGCCCTATGCTCCCGCCATTGCCGTGGGCACTTTGATTTCATTTATCGCCAGATAAGAGGCATACCGTGCTGGGCAGAAAACATCATGGATTCGGGTCGGCGGTGCACAGCAAATGGACGCCGCCCATCAAGTCATCACCCAGGAGTCAAGACGCCGTGGCTACAGATCCCTCCCCTTTCTCGGCAAGTCAGTTTCCCGATTCGATCGGCGCTGAAGCGCTTTCCATCGTGCTGATCGGTCCCGAAGAAGATCGCCGGTCGTCCGCAATGATGGCCTTAACCGCATGCCCGGGGGCTGAGGTGCGCGAATACCCCGCCTATCCGCACAGCGCCGACGATGTGCCGCAAATGCTCCGCGACGATCCCGACGCCGTGCTCATCGACCTCGACAGCGACCCCGAGCTGGCTCTCGAACTGGTGGAGAACATCTGCGCCCAGGCCGCGTCGACGGTCATGGTCTTTTCCGAAAAGGCCGATCCCGAGCTGCTGGTCCGCTGCATGCGCGCCGGCGCCCGCGAGTTTCTCTCCTTCCCCCTCGAGCCCGAGGTGATGGAGGAGGCGCTGGTGCGCGCCGCCGCCCGCCGGCCCCAGACCACCACGGTCAAAAAGCCAACCGGCCGCCTGCTCACCTTTATGGGAGCCAAGGGCGGCGCCGGTGCCACCATGATGGCCTGCAACTTCGCCGTCGCTCTGGCCCGGGAGTCCGGTCAGAAGACCATCCTCATCGATCTCGACGTGCCCTTGGGCGACGCCGCCCTCAACATGGGCATCACCGCCGAATTCTCCACCATCGACGCCCTCAACGCCGTCGAAAGACTCGACTCGCGATTCCTCGATCAGCTCCTCGTCAAGCACAGCTCGGGAGTCTCCGTGCTGGCCGCGCCGGGTAGATTCCTGCAATACCAAGTCAACCCCGACGCGATAGACTGGCTGCTTCATGTGGCGCGCCAGGAGTTCGAAAACGTGGTCGTCGATCTCGGGTCGAAACTGGATCTGATGGGAACAGCAGCCTACCGGGAAGCCAGCACTTTCTATCTCGTCACGCAATCCAGCATCCCCGAGCTGCGCAACTCCAACCGGCTGGTGCAGCAGTTCTTCACCGGCACCGTGCCCAAACTGGAGATCGTCATCAACCGCTACGAATCGCGGACCCTGGGCGTTTCCGACGAGCACATCACCAAGGCCTTGACGCGTCCGGCGCATTGGAAGATTCCCAACGATTATGCGTCGGTGCGCAAGATGCAGATCAATGCCACGCCCCTGGTACTGGCCGACTCGGCGATCACGCGCCAGATCCGCCAGATGGCCAAGTCGGTCACCGGAGTGGAAGCGGCTCCGGCGGAAAAGAAGAAGGGTTTCAAGCTGTTCGGATAAACGCATTTCGGAAAACGGATTTGCATAAATGCTTAAAGACCGAAATCTCCCCATTGGGACGGCAGGTAAGGCGGGTACATTGTGGAAACTCTGAATCTTGAATCGTACAAAGCGGAAATTCACCGCACGCTGATCTCCAAGCTCGATCTGGAAAAGCTCTCGCGGGTCAATTCGGCGCAGGCGCGCCAGGCGGTTTCGGGCATCGTCAAGGAGATCATGGCGGATCAGCGCGTTCCGCTGAACTTTGACGAGCAGGAGAAGATCCACGCCGATCTGCTCGACGAAGTCTTCGGCCTGGGCCCGCTCGAGCCGCTGCTCCGCGATCCCAAAATCTCCGACATCCTGGTCAACGATAAGGACCACGTCTTCGTCGAAAAAGGCGGCCTGCTGCAGAAGGTGAATACCTCGTTCCGCGACGACCGTCACCTGCTGCAGATTATCGACCGCATTGTCTCGCGCGTCGGCCGCCGCGTCGACGAGTCGTCGCCCATGGTGGACGCCCGCCTGCCCGACGGCTCCCGCGTCAACGCCATCATTCCGCCCCTGGCTCTGGACGGCCCCTCGATCTCGATCCGCCGTTTCGGAACCGGCCCCCTGGCCGCCAACCAGCTGGTGCAGTTGAAGAGCATCTCGCCCGAAATGATGGAAGTGCTTTCCTCGGCCGTGCGGGCGCGCATCAGCGTCATCGTCTCCGGCGGCACCGGCGCCGGCAAAACCACCTTCATGAACATCCTGTCCCAGTACATCCCCAACAACGAGCGGCTGGTCACCATTGAGGACGCCGCCGAGTTGCGCCTGGCCCAGGAGAACATCGTCCGCCTGGAGACCCGGCCGCCCAACATCGAAGGGCAGGGCGCCATCCGCCAGCGCCAGTTGCTCATCAACGCTCTCCGTATGCGCCCCGACCGCATCATCATCGGCGAGGTGCGCGGCGAAGAGGCGTTCGACATGTTGCAGGCCATGAACACCGGTCACGAGGGTTCGATGACCACCATCCACGCCAACACCCCGCGCGACGCCATCTCCCGTCTGGAATCCATGGTGGCCATGACCAATATGAACCTGCCGGAAAAATCGGTGCGCCAGCAGATTGCTTCGGCCATCACCATCATCGTCCAGGCCAGCCGCATGAGCGACGGCTCGCGCAAAATTACCAGCCTGGCCGAGATCACCGGCATGGAAGAGAACGTCATCAGCATGCAGGAAATCTTCAGCTTCCAGAAGAAGGGCATCGGGCAGGACGGACGGGTGATCGGGGCATTCGTGCCCACGCGCATCCGCCCGCGCTTCCTCGAGCGCCTGCGCGTTTCCGGCATTATTCTCCCGCCCAGCCTGTTTGAGCGGGAAACTGCGGTCAACTAGAGAGAAAGGAGGATGGGGATGATTCTGATCGTAGCCCTGGTCTTTATTGGCGTCTTTTCGGTGATTGCCCTGCCCCTGATCGGCAGCGGCCTGGTGCCCTCCCGGTCGCAGCAGCAGGCCCTGGCCACTCTCGATTCGGCTCTGCGAACCGAAAGCCAGGAAAAACGCCAGCTCACCCTCGACCTCAAGAAGAACGAGACCATGAGCAGCATTCCCTGGCTCAATCAGAAGCTGCTGCGCCTTGAGGTGACTCCCTACCTGCGCCGCATCCTCAGCCAGGCCGCACTGCCCTGGAGCGCCGGGCGCTTGTTGATTATGAGCGCGGCCCTCTTTCTCATTCCCCCCTACGTGGTGCTGCAATATGTGAATTCCATCCCCCTGGCCGTGATCTCCGGCATCTTGCTCGGATTTGCCCCGGTGGGATGGGTGCTGTTCAAGCGCAGCCGGCGCTTCGGCGCGTTTGAGAAGAGATTGCCCGAGGCGCTCGACCTCATGGTGAGCGGTTTGCGCGCCGGCCACAGCCTGCTGGCGGCCATGGCCCTGGTGGCCCGCGAGTGCGAAGAGCCGGTTGGCCCCGAGTTCAAGCTCTGCTTCGAAGAGCAGAATTACGGCCTGGAAATGAAGGTGGCCCTGGATAACCTGCTCTACCGGGTTCCCTTGCAGGACCTCAAGATTGTCTCCACCGCGATCATGATTCAAAAGGAGAGCGGCGGCAACCTGGCCGAGGTGCTCGACAAAGCGTCGAACATCATTCGCGATCGTTTTCGCCTGAAGAAACAGATCATGGTGCACACCGCGCAGGGAAGATTGACGGGAATCATCCTCGCCTGCTTGCCCATCGTGCTCGGCGTGGCCATCTATTTTGTCGATCCGGGCATGATCAGCGTCTTGTGGCATCGCCAGATCGGCATCGAACTGCTCTGGGCGGCGGCGGGCATGACCGTTTTAGGCGGCTTCATCATCTGGAAGATCGTCGACATCGATGTGTAGAGGGAAAGCATGACATTTGCGATTCTCACATTTCTGGCTGTGTTTCTCCTCATTGGAACTGGCGGAGCGCTGCTGTTTTATCGCGAGGCGATGATCCAGCGCATCAGCGAGGCCATTAACCCGCGCAAGAAGCAGGAAAAGAACCTCAGCACCGTGATCAAGCAGACCGGTCTGTCGGTCGGCCAGATCGTCGAGCGCTTCGAGCACATGCTGCCCAAGAGCGACAAGGAAGTCTCGGTCGTCATGCAGCGCATGACCCGCGCCGGTTATCGCTCCGAGCATGCGGTCAAGATTTTCTACGGCTGCAAGGTCGTCTGCCCGCTCCTGCTGTGCGCCATCGCCGGGGTCACGGGATTGGCCAACATGGGGCCCTTCTTCGTGTATCTGATGGCCCTCGGGCTGGGCTTCCTGGGACCGGATTTCTGGCTGGGCAAGAGGATCGCCGCGCGGCAAAAAAAGATTAACCGCGGTTTGCCCGACGTGCTCGACCTGCTGGTCATCTGCATGGAAGCCGGATTGAGCCTCGATCAGGCCACGGCGCGCGCCGCACAGGAGTTGACCCATTCCCAGCCCGAACTGTGCGACGAACTGAATGTCGTCGTGCTGGAGCAGCGCGCCGGACGCGCCCGCTCCGATGCCTGGAAAAATATGGCCGAAAGAACCGGCGTTGAAAGCTTGAAGAACTTGGTTTCGATGTTAGTGCAGACCGAGCAATTTGGAACAAGCATTGCCAAAATGCTCCGCGTTCATTCAGACACTCTGCGTACGCAGCGGGTGCAGATGATCGAGGAGTTAGCAGCCAAGACATCGGTGAAACTTGTATTCCCCCTTGTGCTGTTCATATTCCCTGCGCTATTTCTGGTGACATTAGGACCAGCCGCTATCGTCATGATGGATTCGTTTGGCACCATGACCGGCGGCAAATAATCAGGGGAACAGGGAGGGGAGAGGGACATGGATAACACCACGATTATCAGAATCGTTGCCGGAGTACTGGCAGTCGTCATTCTGATCGTTCTGGTTCAGCGCCGCCGCACGCGTGTGAAGTAAGCGTCAGCGCAGGACAGGTAGTGGCGTATGCCGATGCAGTGGCGTCACCACGAAGTTTGACTGATTCGTTGCCCGGTGCTTTGAGCGCCGGATACGCGCTCCGCGATTCGAGCCCGGGCAGCGAAAAGGGAGAACTATTCTCTCGCGCCTAATGATCGCGAAAGCAAGGAGACCGGTTCTCATGGAACTGATGGAACAAGCCTCAACGGCGGCCGGCAAACGAAACGGTAGACGAAGTGCTGCGCAAGCGCCAAGGGAGAAAGCAAATATGGAATCTCGGGCTCATTGCGCCTATAACCAGACACGGGAATGCTTCCTGGGATTGGAGGTCCGGCCTGCCGACCTGCCCACCGCAGGCATCGGCGAATTAATGGCTTCGCGGCCTTTAAAGTCGGGAGAAGGCGTTTGGCTCATGCCCTTCCGCGGAATCCCTGCGGCGGCCATGCCCGCGCCCTTGGACCTGATCTACCTCGACGAGGATTGCCGCGTCATCGAAACCGTGGAGTCGTTCCCCACCTTCCAGGCCAGCTCCTCCATGCCGCGCGCCGGAAGCGTGCTCGCCCTTCCCGCCCACTCCATCTATTCTTCGCAAACCCAGGCCGGCGATCAGCTCGTCCTTTGCGTCGCCGAAGAAATGGAACGGCGCCTCGAGCAGTTGACCGGCTCCCGGGTTGAACTGGGCAGCGAGCCGACCATTACCGGAGCCGCGTTGCTCCGCGAAAAACCCCTGTGGAGCGGCGGACCCGGCGTCCTCGAACTCGAAACCCACGTCGCCCCTGCCCAGGGCGCGCACGAGGCCCACCAGATGGAACTGGCGGCGCCTACCAAAAAGTCCGTCCGGCAGCCCAGAAACTGGTTCGAACGGTGGTGGTCGCCCGACCCCAGAAGGGCCCCGCGTGTTCCCGGGACCGGTTTGGCCGCATACTATTGGAACGGATCCGCACCATCCTCGCACGGCGTTCGCGATATCAGCACTTCCGGTCTTTATGTCGTCACCGAGGAACGCTGGTATCCGGGAACCCTGGTTCTGATGAGCCTGCAACGCACCGATGGCGGCGAGGAATTGAGTGAGCGTACAATTGCAGTTCACTCGCGCGCTGTTCGCTGGGGACCCGACGGGGTGGGGCTCCAGTTCGTGTTGTCCGACGACAGGGAAGTCCGCGACGGCAGGGTCCCCTTGCCCGATGCGGTCGGGAAAAAAGAGCTCGATCGCTTTCTCAGAATGCTGAAGAAGGAGAAGTAGCCTCGAGAACTGTGAGCGGTTCGGGATGGGCTCTGAAGGCGCGGGAGATTCTTTGCTTGGCAAGCCGTGCCGGGAGGAACAGAGATGAAACTTGAGGGCGGACTGAGGAAACCGGCCACACTGCCGGCGCGCGTTATCGCGCGCCTCGCGCGTTTGCGCGGCGAAGATGGCTCGGAACTGATTGAATTCGCATTCGTCTTCCCGGCGCTCATGGCCGTGCTCACCCTGGTCGCGTCCGCCGCAATGGGCTTTTACAACTATCAGCAACTGGCCAACGGCACCGCCACCGCCGTGCAGTACGTGGCCGACGATCAGGGGTTGGTGACCGATCCGTGCGCCACTGCGGTAACGCAAGTCACCTCGTCGTGGCAATTGAAGGGTTGGACCGCCGCCAATTTCTCCTACGCTATATCCATTACCGACAGCACCGGAACCGCTCATCGCTTTCCCACCACGGGAATGGACACGGGCACGGCGTTCACCTGCACCAGCCTGGCGACTGACG
>Ga0335074_10017668_pt1 | contig 10063 bp, 9 predicted proteins | sample Lox_Sample_23_FD_206715 | JGI IMG/M metagenome (GOLD analysis project Ga0335074, IMG submission 206715) | Soil microbial communities from Loxahatchee National Wildlife Refuge, Florida, United States - Lox_Sample_2.3 | ecosystem: Environmental > Terrestrial > Soil > Wetlands | place: USA: Florida...
GGACAATCCGCCCGATCTGGATCGCGGCAACCAGGGCATCTGATCGCGGGCGCCGACAGGCGCCATGCATTTTCTCGATGGGCCTAGCGAATGCCCCGATGGGCCGCTGCGGCTCGCCGCCTTCGCTCATTTCGATGCAGAAGGTCGGGAGTTTAGCTAAGGCAATGAGTGGCTGAGAGCGCGCGGGATCGTGCGCGTGCGGATGGGGCACCTATGGGGGCACATCTGCACGACTCCCACTGCGCCGAACCTATAACAAGCCGACGATGTGGGTGCCTTGTTAAAGGCTGCCTATCGTATGGGTATGGCGGCCGATGCGCTGTCTCCGGCGAACCCTCAGCGGCGGGATTGATCGATCGCGCCGGGAACCCGCATTCAGCCGGATTCCAAACTAGCGTTCAGCCGACACCCAAACTTGTATACAGCCGGCAATAGGAGCCTGAATTGGCTTGACGCTCGTCCGCAGATCGAAGCGGCCCCAAACGTCGAGGTCGTCCAGCGTTAGCTTGTTGAAGCCGGCCTTAAAGACTTCCTGGCAAATCGCGCTCTTGCCGGCCAAGCTCGCGTCCACGAGCGTGACGACCGGGTACAGGCGGGGACAGGCTTTCAGTCGCGGCGGCGGGCTGTATGCAGGCAGTTGGGGTTGTGCAGCATGCATTTATACATTATATTTCAGTATAAATTAATATAAATTGAGAATATGACCTTGGCAAATCCGTATTCGGCGGACGATCTGCTGGAGTTTCTGGACCACGCCAACGACAAGGGGCTCATGCCCACGGCCACAGCTCAGGCTTTGGCAGTCGCCACGAGAAATGTACTCGGAATCCTGTCTGACGATGAAAAGGCGGACTTGGGCCAGCTTGATCTGGACGCAACGATCAACCGGTTCAACGACAGGCGAGCAAAGGACTTCAATCCAGCGTCCCTGAAGGAATACGACCGCCGGATTCGGCGCGCCGTCCACTTGTTCCTTAGGTGGCGCGAAGATCCGGCGAACTTCGCGGTAAAGACTCGCACTACCAACACTCTGCGCAGGAGAGACCGGGAACTTGGGCACGAGCCCATAGAGCGGCAGCCACCAAAGGAGCAAGCTCCGCAGGAAGTGGCGGGAACCTACCGATCGGCGCTGCCGATTCGTCCGGGTCTCGTCCTGACGCTGGTGAATGTCCCTTATGACCTCACCGGCGCCGAGGCGGAGCGGATCGCCGGGTTCGTCAGGATGCTGGCGCTCGAGAAATGAGAAGGTTCTATGGCGAGAAAAACCAAGAATACCTACGTGCCATCTTCTATTTTTTCCGTTCCCTGGAGCCGCAAGTCCCGGCGGATACCCACCAGCCGACCACGGATTCCCACCAGGTATCCCGGGATTCCCACCAGCTCCTGGCGCGCCGCGACCACAAGGAGCTGGTCCGCGAGCACCTGAGTCCCATGGTCGCAGAGGGGGCTCTCGCCTATACCGTCCCGGAAATGGAAAACCATCCGGATCAGCGTTATGCGGCGGCCGCTCGCCCATGACCGACTAAATACCGCATCAACATGGCAAGACAAAGCAAGAAAACAGACACAACGGCCAATCTCGGCTTCGAAGCCAAGCTGTGGGCCGCAGCCGACGCATTGCGCAACAACATGGACGCGGCCGAGTACAAGCACGTCGTCCTCGGCCTCATCTTCCTCAAGTACATCTCGGATGCGTTCGAGGCGAAGCATGCCGAACTCGAAGCTCAGAAAGCCGAGGGCGCCGACCCCGAGGATCGCGACGAGTATCGCGCCGCCAGCATCTTCTGGGTGCCGAAGGAGGCCCGCTGGCAGCACCTGAAGGCCAACGCACCGCAGCCCACCATCGGCACGCTCGTGGACGATGCGATGACGGCCATCGAGCGCGACAACCCCTCGCTCAAGGGGGTGCTGCCGAAGGACTTCGGCCGTGCCGGCCTGGACAAGCAGCGCCTCGGCCAGATCATCAACCTCGTCAGCGATATCGCGCTTGGCAGCGCCGCCGATCGCTCGAAGGACACGCTCGGCCGGGTGTACGAGTATTTCCTGTCCCGGTTCGCGAGCGCCGAGGGCAAGAGCGGCGGCCAGTTCTACACGCCCTCGCACGTGGTGCGCGTGCTGGTCGAAATGCTCGCCCCCTACAAGGGCCGCGTCTACGACCCCTGCTGTGGCTCGGGCGGCATGTTCGTGCAGAGCGAGAAGTTCATCGAGGCTCATGCCGGCAAAATTGGCGACATCTCAATTTACGGCCAGGAGTCGAACTACACGACTTGGCGTCTCGCCAAAATGAACCTCGCGATCCGGGGCATCGATGCGCAGATCGCGCATGGGGACACGTTCCACGCCGACAAGCACCCGGACCTCAAAGCCGACTACGTGCTCGCCAACCCTCCGTTCAATGACAGCGACTGGCGCGGCGAGCTATTGAAGGACGACCAGCGGTGGGCCTACGGCACGCCGCCGGCCGGCAACGCCAACTTCGCCTGGGTGCAGCACTTTCTCCACCACCTGGCGCCCACCGGCCTCGCCGGCTTCGTGCTCGCCAACGGCTCGATGTCGTCGAACCAGTCGGGCGAGGGCGAGATCCGCAAGGCCATCATCGAAGCGGACCTCGTGGACTGCATGGTGGCGCTGCCGGGCCAGCTGTTCTATTCGACGCAGATCCCGGTCTGTCTCTGGTTCCTCGCGCGTAACAAGAAGAACGGACGCTTCCGCGACCGACGCGGCGAGACGCTCTTCATCGACGCCCGCAAGCTGGGCCCCCTCGCCGACCGGGTGCACCGCGAGCTGACGGATGCCGACATCGCGAGGATCGCCGGAACATACCACGCCTGGCGCGGTGACACGGACGCGGGCGAGTACGCCGATGTGCCAGGCTTCTGCAACGCTGCGACGCTAGACGATATCCGCAAGCATGGCCATGTGCTCACTCCCGGGCGCTACGTCGGTGCCGAGGCGGCCGAAAATGACGGTGAGCCATTCGAGGAAAAGATGAAGCGCCTCACCGCGACGCTGCGCGAGCAGCAGCTGGAGGCGGCGAGGCTTGATACAGCGATTGTCGCAAATCTCAAGGAACTTGATTATGGGCGGTGATTGGCGCGCATCGACCATTGGCGAAATTGCGGCCCCAGTGCGGAACGCGCTTGTCGGTGGCCCGTTCGGATCAAACCTTGTTTCGCGCGACTACGTAGACGCAGGGGTGCCAGTCATTCGTGGCCAGAACATGGGCGGTCGATGGGTTGGCGGAGAGTTCGCGTATGTGACGGAAGCGAAGGCCAAATCACTTGAGGCGAACATTGCCCGGCCGGGCGACATCGTGTTCACGCAGCGCGGGACTCTAGGGCAAGTAAGCGTCGTACCTACGGCGAGTTTCGATCGCTACCTCGTGTCCCAAAGTCAGATGAAGCTGACCGTGAATCAGGACCTCGCGGATCCGCTCTTCATTTACTACTTCTTTTCGACCGAAGAGCAGCAGGACTACATTCGGCAGAACGCGATCCAAACTGGCGTCCCGCACACCAATCTCGGAATACTCCGCGGCACCCCTGTTCCGCTTCCGCCGCTCTCCGAACAACGCGCGATCGCCCGCATTCTCGGCACCCTGGACGACAAGATCGAGCTGAACCGGCGGATGAACGAGACGCTGGAGGCGATAGCGCGAGCGCTCTTCAAGTCGTGGTTCGTGGACTTCGATCCCGTCCGTGCCAAGGCCGACGGGCGCGATCCCGGGCTGCCCAAGCATGTTGCGGATCTGTTTCCGGATTCGTTTGAGGATTTTGAACTGGGGGAGATCCCGAGGGGATGGGACGTCAAGACGATCGGCGAGCTAGCTGAGGTTGTAGGTGGCAGCACTCCGAAGACGGATCGAGCCGACTTCTGGGAGAACGGCATTCATCACTGGGTTACGCCAAAGGATCTATCCAGCTCATCGGTGCCTGTGCTGCTAGATACAGAAAGGAAGATTACTGACGCCGGTCTCAGTCAGATCAGTTCGGGGCTATTGCCCACAGGGACCGTCCTGCTCTCTTCGCGGGCCCCTATCGGTTACCTGGCCATCGCCGAGATTCCCGTGGCGATCAACCAAGGATTTATCGGCATGAGGCCGAAGCCCGGTACATCAAACCTATTTCTGCTTCGCTGGGCAGAGGCATGCCAAACACAGATAGTGAGTCGCGCTAATGGGTCGACATTCCTCGAGATTAGCAAGGCGAGTTTCCGTCCTATTCCCGTCGTCGTCCCAGACAGCGCCTTGATAGCGGCTTTTGATCGGCTACTTCGACCGATATATCTCAAGGTAGTTGAGCAGGCGCGTGAGACGCGTACATTGATTACGCTGCGTGAGTCACTTCTTCCCAAGCTCGTCTCGGGCGCAGTGCGCGTGAAAGGAGCGGGGCGGGCGAGAGAAGAGACCGAAAGCAAATGACTGCGCGGCGCTCGAGTCGATCGATCCTTGATATGACTGCGAAGCAGGCTCGTGCGTTCCTGTTAAAGCCGGAGAGTTACTGCAACACGGATTTGCCACTCTATTTCACGTTTGCCGAAATGCTCTCCGCAGTTTCTAAGGAGTTGCTGGGTAAGTCACTTGCCAGCTTATCGTCGGATCCGCGCAAGCACGAAGGCGTCAATTACTCGATGCTGTCCAACAAGGATGGTCGACACGCATGGAGGCCGCTCCAGCTAATCCACCCGGCGCTCTATGTGTCGCTTGTAGAGCAGATGACCTCGCCGGATCAGTGGAAGGTGATCTGCGAAAGGTTCGAGGAATTTCGCGCACTCTCGAACATCAAATGCCTAAGCATTCCAGTGGCAGCGCCCTCCAACCGCAAAGACAAGGCGGCTCAAATTCTCAACTGGTGGCAGGGAATCGAACAGGGATCAATCGAGCTTTCGCTCGAGTACAACTATGTCCTTCATGCCGACATAACGGACTGCTACGCCGCGATTTACACGCATTCAATCGCTTGGGCAATCACACGAAAGCGGTTACCAAGGCGAAGAAGAGTGACAAGACGCTGATCGGTAACATCATAGACTCCGCGATTCAGGATATGAGACATGGGCAGACCAACGGGATTCCTCAAGGCTCCGTGCTCATGGATTTTGTGTCAGAACTTGTGCTGGGGTACGTTGACTTGGAATTGCACAGTCGGCTGGTAACGGATGGGATCACGGAATTCCAAATCCTCCGCTATCGGGACGACTATAGGATCTTCGTTCAAAACCCTCAGGTGGGGGATCGGATTCTCAAGACGCTTACGGAGGTCCTAATTGAGTTGGGGCTGAAGCTGAACACGGGCAAGACCACCGGATCGTCGCAGGTTGTGGCTCACTCGTTGAAGCCAGACAAGCGGGCGTGGTTCCGTGGGAGGCAGGGCGACGCAAACATTCAGAAGCACTTGCTTGTCATTCACTGCCACGGGATCGATTTTCCCAATGCAGGAAGCCTGACGGTTGCCCTGACTCATTTCCATCAACGAATAACGAAGGCAAAGCGGATCCAGAATCCGCTCGCTCTAATCAGCATCATCGTAGATATTGCCTACGGTAGTCCAAAGGCTTTTCCCGTCTGCGCGGCAATAGTCAGCAGATTATTGCGAGCACTCAGTACGGACGGCGAACGGATAGAGGTGATTAAGAAGATTCATCGGAAGCTGTCACAGCTTCCAAACACTGGGCACATGGAAATTTGGTTGCAAAGAGTGAGCCATCCATTCGAACCCAGACTCGGTTACGCCGATAGGATGTGTTAGTTAATCAAGGGTAAGCCAGTTGAGCTATGGAACAACGATTGGATCACCTCCAAGAAGCTAAAGAAGGCCTTGGATCCAACTCGGATCGTGAACAGGGCGAAATTGCGATCCCTCAAGCCGATTGTCATTCCGGCGGAGATTGAATTGTTTGCCACGGAGAAGTACTGATTGGCGAAGTTCGCCGAAAGCGTCGTCGAGGATGCGGCTCTCGCTTGGCTCGAAGCTCTGGGCTATGAGCTGCGCCACGGTCCAGATATTGCCTTCGGCGAGGCCGGTGCCGAACGTAGCGACCCAAATTTCCGAGACTCCGTCCTGGAGGGACGACTTCGAAGCACGCTCGCCAGACTTAATCCTGACCTGCCTCCCGAAGCAATCGACGACGCGTTCCGAAAGCTTACCCGAGCGGATGCGCCCGCGCTGGTCGAGCGCAATCGCGTCCTGCACCGGATGCTGGTCGACGGTGTGACCGTCGAATTCCGCCGCAAGGACGGCACGATCGCGGGAACTCAGATCCGGGTCATCGACTTCGATGTGCCCTCAAGCAACGACTGGCTCGCCGTCAATCAGTTCACGGTATCCGAAGGGCAGCACACACGCCGCCCGGACATCGTGCTCTTCGTCAATGGCTTACCCCTGGCGGTCATCGAGCTCAAAAATCCTGCCGACGAGAATGCCACGGTTTGGTCGGCATACCAGCAGCTGCAGACCTACCAGACACAGGTGCCGGCGCTGTTTGCGACCAATGCAGTGCTCCTGGCCTCCGACGGTGTCCAGGCGCGAATCGGATCGCTCGGTGCCGGCAAAGAGTGGTTCAAGCCCTGGCGCACGATCACGGGCCGCGAGGACGCGCCGCCCCAGCAGTCGGAACTCCAGGTGATGCTCGAAGGCGTTTTCGAGCGGCAGCGCTTTCTCAATCTGCTGCGCCATTTCATTGTCTTCGAGGATTCAGCAGCGGTCGGCGGTATCGGCTCGCTGGTCAAGAAGATGGCCGGTTACCACCAGTTCCACGCCGTGAATGCGGCAGTGGAGGAAACCCTGCGCGCTACGCAATGGGTAGGGGCGGACAGGGTGGAAGACTCGCCCGGCCGGTACCAACCCGGTGATCGGCCGGGTGGCCTGCCAGGCGACCGGCGCGTGGGTGTCATCTGGCACACCCAGGGTTCAGGCAAGAGCCTGACCATGGCCTTCTACGCTGGGCGCGTGATCCTGCACCCGGTCATGGCCAATCCCACTGTCGTCGTGCTCACTGACCGTAATGACTTGGACGATCAGCTCTTCGGTACCTTCGCGCGTTGCCGGGAGCTCCTGCGGCAGCCTCCGGTGCAGGCGGCCGACCGCGCGGATCTTCGGACCAAACTTGCCGTCGCGTCCGGTGGCATCGTCTTCACGACGATACAGAAGTTTTTCCCGGAGGAACGTGGCGATCGGCATCCGGTGCTGTCCGAGCGGCGCAATATCGTGGTGATCGCTGACGAGGCGCATCGCAGCCAGTACGATTTCATCGACGGCTTCGCACGCCATATGCGCGACGCGCTGCCGCACGCTTCGTTCGTCGGCTTCACGGGCACGCCCATCGAGAAGACTGACGCCAATACGCGTGCGGTCTTTGGCGACTACATCAGCGTGTACGACATCCAGCGCGCCGTCTTCGATGGCGCGACGGTACCCATCTACTACGAGAGCCGCCTCGCCAAGCTCCAGCTGAAGGATTCTGAGCGTCCGAAGATCGACCCCAAGTTCGAGGAAGTCACCGAGGGCGAGGAAGTCGATCGCAAGGAGAAGCTCAAGAGCAAATGGGCGCAGCTCGAGGCGGTGGTCGGGTCGGAGACCCGCATCCGGCTCATTGCGCGCGATCTCGTCGAGCACTTCGAGACCCGCCTCGCCACGATGGACGGCAAGGCCATGGTGGTCGTGATGAGCCGCCGCATCGCCGTCGACCTGTACCGCGAGCTCATCGCCCTAAGGCCCGCCTGGCACGCAGACGGCGACGATCAGGGGGCGCTCAAGGTCGTGATGACTGGCTCAGCGTCCGATCCGCTCGACTGGCAGCCGCATATCCGCAACAAGAAGCGGCGCGAGACCCTGGCGGAACGCTTCCGGGACGCCCGCGACCCTTTCCGCATCGTGATCGTGCGCGACATGTGGCTCACGGGCTTCGATGCCCCGAGCCTGCATACGCTGTACGTGGACAAGCCGATGCGCGGCCACGGACTCATGCAGGCGATTGCACGCGTCAACCGGGTGTTCAAGGACAAGCCTGGTGGCCTCGTCGTTGACTACCTGGGGCTTGCCGATGAGCTGAAGCAGGCACTCGCGACCTACACCGAGGCCGGCGGCAAGGGCGACACGGCGCTCGACCAGGCGGAAGCCGTAGCCCTGATGCTGGAGAAGAACGAGGTCTGCCGCGGACTCTTCCATGGATTCGACTGGGCCAAGTGGCTGACGGGAACGGCGCCGGAGCGGCTGTCCGTCCTGCCCGGCGCGCAGGAGCACATCCTTGGGTTGGACGATGGCAAGAACCGCCTGCTGCGATCGGTCACCGGGCTCTCGCAGGCGTTCGCACTGGCCGTTCCCCATGAGGAGGCCTTGCGGATCCGCGATGACGTCGGGTTCTTCCAGGCGGTTCGCGCCGTCCTCGCCAAGAACCTCACCGGCGAACGCAGGACCGACGAAGAGCTGGAACACGCCATCCGCCAGATCATCTCCCAGGCCGTGACCAGCGACGGCGTCATCGACATCTTCGCCGCCGCGGGCCTCAAAAAGCCCGACATCAGCATCCTGTCGGACGAGTTTCTCGCCGAGGTCCGAGGCATGCCCCAGCGGAACCTCGCGGTCGAGTTGTTGCAGAAACTGCTTCGGGGAGAGATCAAGAACCGGGCCAAGCGCAACGTCGTCCAGGGACGTTCCTTCGCCGACCTGCTCGAAGCATCACTTCGCCGGTACCAGAACCGTGCGATCGAGACCGCCAAGGTTATCGAGGAGCTGATCCAGCTGGCCAAGGACATGCGGGCGGCCAATGCTCGAGGCGAAGCACTGCAGCTCAGCGAAGACGAGCTCGCGTTCTACGATGCCCTCGAGGTCAACGACAGCGCCGTCAAGGTGCTCGGTGAGCCCACCCTGGCGGGCATTGCCCGAGAGCTCGTCGCCACCGTCAAGAAGAACGTCACGATCGACTGGACGATGCGCGAGAACGTGCGTGCCCAGTTGCGCGTGATCGTGAAGCGGATCCTGCGCAAGTACGGCTACCCGCCGGACAAGCAGGAACAAGCGACGCTGCTGGTGCTCGAGCAGGCGGCGCTGCTATCAGAGACTTGGGCGGCATGACTTGGATTCGCATCGCAGTCGTCGTCGCTGGCTGCCGGCGCACGAGCTCTGGTATCGCTGACTGTATTGCAGGCGCGGAGGGCTGATTGTGAGAAAGCGAAGAGGTGCGTTGGTATCACAATACCTAGAAGGAATTTCCCGGACGGCACTCGCGGAATATCAGCAGTTTTTCCGCGAACAGGCCCGGCGGCGCAATGGCGTCTATGCCCTCTATCGCAAGAAGAAGTTGTACTACGTGGGTCTTGCACGTGATCTTCGAGGTCGACTGAAAACCCACCTTAGGGATAAGCACGGCGAGTCTTGGGATCGCTTCAGCATGTACCTGACTGTCGGGGACGATCACATCAAGGAGCTCGAATCATTGGTTTTGCGAATCGTACGCCCTACCGGGAATCGGCAGGGCGGCAAGTTCGCAGAGGCGCAGAACCTTCGACGGGAGTTTACCCGCCGAGTGAAGCAGGACGCAGCCGCGCACTTGAGCGAGCTTCTGGGTGTCGAAAAGTCTGCGACAGTCGCGAAGCCCCGCTCCGGCGGGGCCAAGACGGCCATATTGGCCGAGTACGTCACTCGTCCACTGAGTCTGCGCGCCCGGTACAAGGGCAGGCTTCTGAAAGCCAGGGTACTTCGGACCGGAGTGATCTCCTTCGGGGGCAAGCGCTTCCTGTCACCTTCCATGGCGGCCTGTGCAGCGCTGCCGCATCGGCGCGCTATCAATGGTTGGTACTTCTGGACCTATGAGCGGGCTCCTGGTGATTGGGTTAGGTTGCGGGAACTGCGCAAGTAGCTTCCATCAAGTCGTCGGCCATCGTGATCACGGTTCCTCGCATCTCGACCTGCAACCCGGTCTGCCATGGGGGAGCTTCCGAGTGCCTGGCGTTCGCGAGCGAAGGCCGATACATCGCGACATGGATGGCCGCGCAGCCGGAAGTCAAGGAGGAATCGCTGACCGACTCATACCTGTACCGACTCTCGCGGACGGTACCAACGATCCG
>Ga0335074_10017669_pt1 | contig 10063 bp, 8 predicted proteins | sample Lox_Sample_23_FD_206715 | JGI IMG/M metagenome (GOLD analysis project Ga0335074, IMG submission 206715) | Soil microbial communities from Loxahatchee National Wildlife Refuge, Florida, United States - Lox_Sample_2.3 | ecosystem: Environmental > Terrestrial > Soil > Wetlands | place: USA: Florida...
CCTCGACCGATGACATCGGCGAGCCAGGGGGGAAGGTGACCTCGCGGCGCCGTCGGCGGTCTTTCCTCGACCCGTCGGCGGCGGGCGCGTCGGCGGCGGGCGTGTCCGGTGCCCGGTCGGCCCCGCGAGCCTCGCGCATCAGGGCGTTGAACTCGGCCATCCAGGCCACCCGGGAGTCCCTGGAGACCCAGATCACGCCGAGGTTGCCGCCGGGGCGCAGCACCCGGGTGATCTCCGGCACGGCCCGGTCCGGGTCGAGCCAGTGCCAGGCGGAGGCGATCACCACCGCGTCAACCGAGGCGTCGGTCAGCGGGATGTCCTCGCCCCGGCCCGCGAGCACCTCCGCTTCCGGGCATCTGGCCGCCAGCACTCCCCGCATCCGCTCGTCCGGCTCGACCGCGACGACACGCGCGGCGTGGCCGATCAGCAGCCGGGTCACCGCGCCGGTGCCGGCCGCCAGGTCGAGGACCGCGGTCGCGTCCGGCGGGATCAGCCAGTCGAGCGCCTGCGGGGGCGGCGCCGGGCGGTAGCGGTCATACGCGACGGCCACCGAGCCGAACGACAACCTGCGGGATTCGCGATCGGTCACGACCTCCAGCGTATCGTCGCCGCCCGAGCCGTGCGGGCAGCTCCGACACCCGGGTGGCCGCCCGAGCATAGTGAGTTGTAGAATCAAATTCACTGATTTCGCGGGTCGAGGAGCGTTGATGATAGAGGTTGACCAGGCGGCCGTTTCCGACCGCGGGCAGGACTGGGGCCCGCCGAGGGCCAAGACCGTGGAGTGGTACGACCCGGCGATCACGGCCGCCGCGGCAGCCGGAACGGGCCTGTCCGGCCTGGAGTTCCTGCGGGCGATCAGGGACGGCAAGCTGCCGCCGCCCCCGATCGCGGCGCTGATGGGCTTCCGCCCGGTCGAGGTCGAACCGGGCCGGGTGGTTTTCGAGGGGACGCCGGACGAGTCCGTCTACAACCCGATCGGCATGGTGCACGGGGGCTACGTCTGCACGCTGGCCGACACGGTGGCGGCCTGCGCGGTGCACACCACCCTCGAGGCGGGCACCGCCTACACCTCGATCGACCTGAACGTCAGCTACACCCGCAAGGTGACGCGGGACAGCGGGACGCTGCGGGCGGTGGGCACGGTCGTCAAGCCGGGCCGCCGGGTCGCGTTCTGCCGGGCGGACATCTTCGATGGCGCTGGCAAGGTCGTCGCCACCGCCACCAGCAGCTGCCTGGTAATGCCGGGAGCGGCGGCCGACTAAGGCATCCGCCAGCTCGCAAGCAGCTCGGCCGCCCGCTGGCGGCAGTCGGGCAGCCGCTCGGCGTACAGGGCATACCAGATCGTCAGGTGAAGCCGCCGGAGCTGCTCGCAGGCGCGCAGCCGGATTGGCTCGGCCGCGTGGGCGTGGTCGCCGTAGGCAGCCAGGATCCGGGCGCGGTCAAGGCGCGGGCTGGCGGTCGTCGCCGCCAGGTCCCAGACGACCGGGCCGGACCAGGCTTCCTCAAAGGGCGTTCGCGGTGCTGGCGGCGAGCTCGCCGGTCAGCCGGCTGAAGGCCCGGCGGACGGTGGAACTGCTCCCGGGGACCTTCGCCACCAGCGGCGAAGGGGCGAGATGGATGATCACGTTCGAGCCGTCGGCCAGGACCATCGGCTCGACCCCGGTCACGCCGAGGGCGGCCGCGGCCGCCACGGCGGCAGCGACAGCGTCGCGGGCCGGGTCGGTGTCGGCGTCGCCGGCGGCGGGCGCGTCAGTCGCGGCCATGCAGACCTCCGACGATCAGGTTCAGCGTGAACGCGAAGCGATCCAGGGCGGTGCCTGACGTCAGCTCGGCCGCGTAGCGACGGCTGTTCGGGAACGTGTCCGGGAGCGAGGCGAACCGGTCCCGCAGCTCCTCCCGGCGGACGTCCCAGCCTTCCTGGTCAACCTGCCGGTCAATCAGCGAGGTCTCCAGGCAAAAGGCGTTGACGTAGAGCACCAGGGCGTCGACCGCCCAGGCGGCCGTCTGCGGGTCGACGTCCCCGGCCAGCACAAGGGAGAGCATGCCCTCGTTCACCCGCAGCGTCTCGGTGTTGGTGGGGACCACGGCCAGCGCCGCCTGGGAGATGCCGGGGTAGCGCAGGTACTGGTCGCGTGCTGCTGTGCGGCGACGCCGCCCACGTGCACTCGCCGTTCACTGGTCGGCGCGACGATGCCCGACCTCCAGCTGGACGACGGCACCCGGCTCTCCGACCACGCCCACCGGGGGCGGGCCCTGCTCGTCGATCTGGCCGAGGACGACCACCTGGCCGCCCAGGCCAAGCGCTACGCCGGCCGGCTCGAGCTGATCCGCGGCCGCTCAACGGACTCCGACGGCACCGACGGCCCGGAAGGCACCGACGGCACCGACGGCACCTTCGGCGCCGGCAGTGCCCGGCTGGGCGGCCTGCTGGTGCGCCCCGATGGCTTCGTGGCGTGGGCGGCGGACGACGGCGTCGGCGACCCGGCCGGCCTGGAGAAGGCCCTGGCGCGCTGGCTCGGGCGCGACGGCCAGCCGGGGCGGGCCATCCGCTGCGGGTGATGCGCGCGGCGCGCTCGTGCGCGTCTACTCGAGGCTGGAGGTGCGGCCATGGCTGGTCACGTCAGAAAGCTCAACAGCCAGGAAGAGCTTGCGCGGATCGCCCAGGAGCTCTACGTCTACGCCTACCCGCTGGTGCTGATGGATGTCACCCGGCGGGTCACCACCAACACCGAGCGACCGCAGGGCGTGCGCGCGCCGGTCAACGTGTTCGCGCACCTGGCGGAGTTCCCCGACGCCTCGTTCACCGAGGTGGTGCGGCCGAACGCGGACACGCTGTACTCGTCGCTGTGGCTCGACGTCACCACCGAGCCGGTGGTCATCAGCGTGCCGGACTCCTGGGGGCGGTACTACCTGCTGCCGCTGCTCGATATGTGGACCGACGTGTTCGCCGCGCCGGGAGCGCGGACCACCGGCACCGACGAGCAGGTCTACGCGGTCACCGGACCCGGCTGGCAGGGACGTCTCCCGGCCGGGGTGGAGGAGATCCGCTGCCCGACCGGGACTGCGTGGATGATCGGGCGGACCCAGACTAACGGGCCGGCCGACTACGAGAACGTGCACAAGTTCCAGGCCGGCCTGACCGCCGTCCCGCTGAGCCGCTGGGGGGATGGCGGCGGCGAGCCATCGCGCGGGCGGGTTGACCCCGGCCAGGAGATGAGCGCGCCGTCGGCCCAGGTCGCCGCCATGTCCGGGCCGGCCTTCTTCGCCGCCGCGGCCGCGATCATGGACACGAACCCGCCGCATCTGACCGACACGTCGATGCTGCAGCGCGGCCGGCAACTCGGCTTCAGGCCCGGCCAGCCGTTCGACCTGACCGACGCGCCGCGCCGGGTGCGGGAGGCGGTCGACCACGCGCCGGCCGCCGCTCTCGCGGCGATCAGGGCGGCTCTTCCCCGGTCCGGTCTGCTCGTCAACCACTGGCAGATGATCTCCTCACCGGTCGGGACCTACGGCAACGACTACCTCAAGCGCGCGCTGGTCGCGCAGATGGGCCTGGGCGCGAACCCGGTCGAGGACGCCATCTACCCGACGGCGGTGGCCGACGCCGACGGGCGGCCGTTCGACAGCGCGAGGCGCTACGTGATGCACTTCGACCCCGGTCAGACACCGCCGGTCGACGCCTTCTGGTCGCTGACCATGTACGACCGGCGGCAGCTGTTCGCCGCCAACCCTCTCGGCCGGTTCGCCGTCGGCGACCGCGACGCGCTCGCATTCAATGCCGACGAATCGCTTGACCTCTACATTTGCCGCGAATCGCCCGGCGACGTCCTGGAATCCAACTGGCTGCCGACCCCCGCCTCGGGCCCGTTCACGATGAACCTGAGGCTCTACTGGCCGCGTCCCGAGGCGCTCGACGGCAGCTGGGAGCCGCCGCCGGTACGAGCTGAGGATTAGGCGGCGCTAGCCGGGCGGGTCCCCTTCGGCCGCCGGGCGGGCCGCCGGAGGCGGCTGCCAGCCGTAGACCGGGACGAGGCTGCGGATCGTGGCGCTCGGCGGGAGGCGGCCAGCCAGCCAGATCGCCGTGTTGCGGAAGGCGACGGCGGGCGGCGCGGCCCAGGTGGTCATCGCGCCGGCCCGGCGGGACCAGCGGACGACGTTGCTGGTGCGCGGCAGCCGGGCGGCCGTGTAGCGGGCCAGCATCGCGGGCACCTCACCAGGTTCCGTTCCCGTCGCCAGCCGTCCGATGACGGCGGCGTCCTCAAGCGCCTGGCACGCGCCCTGGCCGAGGTTGGGCGTCATCGGATGGGCGGCGTCGCCGAGCAGGGCGACCCGGCCGCGGTGGAAGGACGGCAGCGGCCCGGCCAACTCGGCCACGTCGTGGCGGAGAACGTCGTGCGGCGCGGCGCTCGCCAGCAGCCCCGGGATCGGCTCGTGCCAGCGGCCGAACAGCCGGACCAGCTCGGCCAGTTCGTCGTCGGCGGCCCGCCCGCCGGGCGGCGCCGGCGCGGCCGCGTAGCAGTAGACCCGCCCGTCGGACAGCGGCATGACGCCGAAAACGGTGCCGCGCCCCCAGCTCTCCGCCATCGGAACCTGCTCAGCAGCCCCGGTCACCCCGTCAGCCGCGGTCACCCCGGCAGCCCCCGTCACCGGGCCGGTGAGCAGCCGCCAGGTGGTGAACCCCGCGTAGCGCAACCCCGGATGGCCGGGGAACAGGGCCGAGCGGACCGCGGAGCCGATCCCGTCGGCGGCCACCACCAGGTCGGCCGCTAGCTCGCCGGCCGTGGTGACAACGCGCGTCGCCCCCGGTCCGCCCGACCCCCCGGGCCCGCCCGGCTCGACCGATGTCACCTCGGTGGCCAGGGACAGCACCCCCGGCGGAACGCGCGCCGCCAGCGCGTCGATCACGGCCGACCGCGGCAGCAGGATGATGGTGTCCCCGAACCGGTCCAGAATCATCCGCCGGGTCGAACTGCGCATGAGCCAGCGGCCGTCGGACCGTCGGATCCCCACCTCCTGGGGAACCGCGAGCTCCCGCAGCACGTCGCCCGCGCCGACTACGTCCAGCGCCCGCAGCCCGTTAGGCGCCAGCCCGAGCGCGACCCCGACCGGATCAAGCGACGACGCTCGATCGCACACAGTGACATTCCAGCCTGCTGAGCAGAGTCCAGCGGCCGTCGCGAGGCCACCGATCCCCGCCCCGATCACCACCGCACGCGCTTGTGCCACCGGCTTGGGCTCCTTCGACATACCTAACTACCTGCGGAAATGCTTCACATCGGGCCTGTCGGGTAGGCACTGAAGAGTGCGGAACCTTGCCCGGATCGCGACTAGCTCGCTAGTAGCTCTCTGTGTCGGGCTATCCCTTGTCGTCGCCGCCGTGGCGGCGATCGGCATCCTCGGCGCCCACTGGTCCACGATTCTAGGCAAGCAGATTGCGAACGACGAGCTCGCCACCTCGACCGCGACCGGCGAACTGGCCAGGAACATGGACACGGCCTACGTCACCGGCGAGGAGGCGTTCCTTACCGCCAATCCGGCCCTGCGGTCGCACCTCCTCGACTATCTCTACACGAGCCTGCTGCCGGCGACCGACGACGAGGTGACGAATCTGGTCCGGCTGCACGCGAACGACCCGCCGGCCGAGCGGTCCGACGTCCAGCGGTTCGTGCGGCAGTGGCTGGCGGTGCGCGATGAGCTCAGCCCGACGAGCGTGGCGACCCATCCGATGGCGACGCTGGCGGCCGGCCTGAGCGCGGATTACGCGCCGCTTGGCGCGCACCTCGACCGGCTCTTCCTGGTCGAGGACACGGACGGGGAGATCGACCAGCTCTCGCAGTCCGCGAACGCGGAGCGGACGATCTGGTTCCTCGTCGGCGTAGCGGTGGCGGGCCTGCTGGCCGGCGGCTTCCTCCTCTACAACGGGATCCGGCGCGTCCGCCAGGCCCTGCAACCCGGGCAGGACCAGGAGGAATTCGCCGACACGCTGCAGATCGCGAGCGACGAGGACGAGGCGCACATGCTGCTGCAGCGCTATCTGGAGCGGATCCTCGCCCCCAACACCACTGCTGTGGTGCTCAACAGCAACAACAGCGCCGATCGGCTGGAGGCGGTGGTGCCGCTGCCGGAGGGCTCGGCGCTCGCGCAGACCCTGCGCGGGGCGCAGCCCCGGTCCTGTATGGCGGTGCGATCCGGCCGCACGCACCGCGAGGGCAGCAGCCGGCTGGGCCTGATCTCGTGCCCGGTCTGCGCCCCCTGCCCGGGCGCATCCTCCTGCGTTCCGCTGGTGGTGGGGGGCAAGGTGATCGGCTCGGTCCTGCTCAGCCGGCCGACTCCCTACGACGAGTCCGACGAGCAGCGGATCCGCGAGTCCGTCAGCCAGGCGGCGCCGGTTCTCGCGAACCTCCGCAACCTGGCGATCGCGGAGTTCCGGGCCTCCACCGACGGCCTCACCGGCCTGCCCAACAAGCGGGCGGTGACCGACACCCTGAAGCGGATGTTCGCTCAGGCGGCGGCGGAACGATCGCCGCTCGCCCTGCTGATGCTCGATCTCGACCACTTCAAGCAGGTCAACGACCAGCGCGGACACGCGGTGGGGGACCAGGTTCTGGCGAACGTGGGCGCGGTGATGCGGGGCTCTATGCGATCCAGGGACTTCGCCGGCCGCAACGGCGGCGAGGAGTTCGCGATCCTGCTGCCCGACACGGAGATCGGGTCGGCCCTCAGCATCGCCGAGCGGGTCCGCGCGGCGATCGCCGAGATGTCCGTGCCGGGGACCGATGCCGCCGTCACCGTATCGATCGGCGTCGCCGGCTACCCCGAGCACGCGAGCACGCCTGACCGCCTCGCGCGGCTGGCGGACGCGGCCCTCTACCTGGCCAAGCGGCAGGGCAGGAACCGCGTCGAGCTGGCCGAGCCGTCGGTTGTCACGGGCACCTTCGACCACGCCGCCGGCGTCGGCGCCCCGGCGGAGCCCACGACGCCCGCGCCGCCCGCCGGGCCCCGGCCCGACCCGGGCCCCACCGCCGCCGACCTGGTGCCCGGGCCGCGATCCGGGGAGAACGGCGAGAGCACGCCCGGGACCGGCCGGAACTCCGGCGGAAACGGCCAGAGCGCGGGCGGGGCCGGCACCGGTTCCGGCGGAAACGGCCAGCCGACCGGCCTGGAGCGGCCCCGCAACCGAGGCAGCGCCTAGCGCCGCGCGCCGTGCCTAGCGCAGCCCGCCGTGCCTACAGGCGGTGCAGAACGTCGCCCGCGGTGCGGGAGAAGACCACCCGGTCCAGTTCCCTGCCCTGCTCGTTGATGAACCGCAGCGTCATCGTCGTCCGGCGCCCGCAGGCGGCCGGGGTGACGTCGAGCGCGATGAAGCCGTAGTCGGCGTACCGGGCCTGCGACCAGTCGACGGTCTCGAACGTGGTGCCGAAGTCGCGCTCGTTGACGTACGGCCCGACCTGCGTCTTGGCGTCGCCGATGACGGTCGTGCCGCTGCCCTTGCCCACCGCGAAGTTGCGGTCGGTCTCGTGCGCGCCGGTCCAGGCGTAGCGGGGCGTGCCCGCGGTGCCGACCGTCGCATAGGTGGTGCCGTCGGTCGCCGGGGAGACCTCGGCGGGCTCGCCGGGCGAGACCGCGACCGCCTGCTTGCTTGACCGGGCGCTGTTGGTCTTCGCGTCGTAGACGAGCGGGTTGGTGCGCTCGTAGACGTGGTTGTGGCCCTGCACCGCCAGGTCGACCTGGTACTTGGAGAACAGCGGCGCCAGCGCCGCCCGGACGCCGCCGTCGGAGCTGTGCCCGTTGCAGGTCGAGAACGCGCACTCGTGGTAGAAGGCGACGATGAAGTCGATCCTGGGGTCGCTCCGCCAGGCCGCCAGCCGCTCTTCCAGCCAGCGGACCTGGGCGCCGTGGCTGTAGCCGAGCAGCCCCTGGATCTCCCAGCTCAGCTCGTTCGCGTCGAGGCTTATGATCCCGACGTTGCCGTAGGTGAAGCTGTACACCGACGGGCAGGCCGACGGCCCGGTCGTCGGCAGGTCCATCCGCTTCTGCAGTCCGCCGTAGCCGTGCGCCTCGTAGTTGTCGACCGTCACCTTGTCCGCGGCCACCTGCGCGGAGAACAGCTCGGTGTCGTGGTTGCCGGTGGCGAACATCCACGGAATCGACGCCGCGCTGGCCTCGATCATCGGGAACCAGCTGGTCCAGATCCAGGGGTCGTAGTAGTCCCAGCCGCCGCTGTTGGCGGCCGGCATCGGCGTGCTGCCCGACGACGGCTGGCTGCCATTGGGGCCGTCGGGGTTGATGATCGGCTGGATGTCGCCCTGCGCCTGCGCGTAGCACAGGTCCCCGGCCTGCAGGTTGAACCGGGACGGGGTGCCGTTGGTCAGGTTCCTGACCTTGGTGATCTCCCTGATCACCGCGTTGGTCGTGTTGACCTTGGTCCGCGACGGGTTATCCGGGTCCCCGGCATCGAACGACCCGTTGTTCCACTCGCCCCAGTCCGACTCCGGCAGCAGCGACGGGTCGCGGTCGAGCGACGGCCCGGGGATCCCCTCGTCGCCGAACGCGGTGAACGTGAACGGCTGGCAGACCTCGCCCGGGGCGGTGATGAACGTCGCGTCGGGGGTCGCGCCGGCCTCGCGGCCCGAGGCGTACCGGAACCGGTAGTGGTATTCGGTGCCTGGCTCGAGGCCGCCCATGAAGGCGTGCACGAAGAACTGGTCCGCGTTGAGCGTGCGCGACGCCTTCAGCACCCCCGGCTTGCCGTCCCAGACCGGCACGTGGGTCAGCAGTTCCCGGATCTCCGCCTCGACCCGGTGCCCGTAGGAGCGGTCCCGGCCGTACTCGAGCCAGACTCGGACCGAGCGCGGCGGCACCGCGTTGTACTTGTTCAGGTTGAACAGCTGGCCGCCGACCCACATCTCCCGGCTCGGATCGTCGCCGAACGACAGGTGGCGCCCGTTGACGAGGAAGCCGCCCGCCACCGTCCCGGTGCTGGCGACGACCGCCGCGACCGCCTGATCGGACCACGCGCCCGCGCCGAGCAGCAGGCTGCCCGCGGCGGCGCCGACGGCGCCCCGCATGATCGTCCGGCGGCTCACGACCTGACGGCGCAGGTGGGCCATCCACTCGTCGTGCTGCTCGTCGAGCGGGCGTTCGGCTCGGGGGCCGGGCGGTGATCCCATGACACACGACCGTAAGATCACTGCGCGGCCAGCAGGCGATCGGCTGGCGAACGGAGAACATCGCGTCGGGAAAGGATGGAGGGAAATCGGCCCGCCGGGCGGAGCAACGGACCGTTCGAGCGACCGATCTTGATTCTCCGCTTTTTGCGGTACCTTGAGCGCTGGGGGATTCGACGATGCGCGCATGCAGTCGCGCGGCGGAAAGGCTGGCGTCGGACCATGGCCGCTGAGACCGCGCCCGAGGGCGGGACGGCAACGCCGCGGGTGAATGCAAAGGTCCCGCATTCGGCCCGGATCTGGAACTACTGGCTGGGCGGCAAGGACAACTTCGCGGTCGACCGGGAGCTCGGCGAGCAGCTCCGGCGCGTCTATCCCGCCATTGCCGACCTCGCCCGCAGCGACCGGCAGTTCCTGAACCGCGCCGTCCGCTACCTGGCCGGCGAGGCCGGGATCCGCCAGTTCCTCGATATCGGCAGCGGCCTGCCGACGTTTGACAACACCCACGAGGTGGCCCAGCGGACGGCCCCGGCGAGCCGCATCGTCTACGTCGACAACGATCCCCTGGTACTGCTGCACGCGCGGGTGCTGCTGACCAGCGGCCCCGAGGGCGCGACCGACTACGTCGAAGCCGATTTCCGCGACCCGGAGGCGCTGCTGGCGGCGGCTGCGGCCACGCTCGACTTCACCCAGCCGGTAGCGCTAATGCTGCTGGGGGTTCTGGGGCACTTCGGCGACGACGACGAGGTGGCCTCGCTCATCGGGCGGGTCACGGCCGCCGTGGCGCCCGGCAGCTACCTGGTCATCGCCCACGGGTCGAGCACCAGCGAGGGACTGGCGGAGGCGGCGCGGCAGTATCGCGAGGGCGGCGCCGAGACCTATCACCTGCGCGGCCC
>Ga0335074_10017670_pt1 | contig 10063 bp, 10 predicted proteins | sample Lox_Sample_23_FD_206715 | JGI IMG/M metagenome (GOLD analysis project Ga0335074, IMG submission 206715) | Soil microbial communities from Loxahatchee National Wildlife Refuge, Florida, United States - Lox_Sample_2.3 | ecosystem: Environmental > Terrestrial > Soil > Wetlands | place: USA...
CCGGCGGTTTGAAAAAGCCGCTGTACAACGTCATCTATGGCCCACCCGTATTCGCTCCACTATTATTCGCGGCGTGCGGCTTTTTGGGGATTTTAGCCAGCCTGCTCCGCAGGAGTCCCAAGCGGCGGAAACGGTGATGAACAAGAACGGACCAGGCTACTATCCCGGTTATCACACGCTCGATCAGCAGAATTTCTGGGACGAAACTACGCGCAAGGTCGTCCTCAACCGCGTGCACCATGTACCCGAAATTCGCTTCTTCTCCCCCGGCGAGGCACAATTGATGGACGCCGTTTGCGCGCGCATTGTGCCGCAGGACGATCGCGATCCGGCCCAGCGCATTCCCATCGTCCCCTGGATCGACGAGCGTCTTTTTACTGGCCGCGGCGATGGCTACCGTTTTGAAGACATGCCGCCGGATGGCGAAGCGTACCAACTGGGGCTGCGTGGAATCGAAGAAATCGCGCGCCATTTGCACGGGCGCGGATTCAGCGAGATCTCAATCGCGGAACAGGATCAAATTCTCGAAATGCTGCACGACGCCCGTCCGCCGGCCGCGCACGACATCTGGAAAAAGATGGCGGTCCATCGATTCTGGATGTTGCTGGTTCAAGATTGCGTCACCTTCTACTACGCCCATCCTTGGGCCTGGGATGAGATTGGCTTCGGCGGTCCGGCGTATCCGCGGGCCTACATGCGGCTGGAGCGCGGCGAGCCGGAGCCCTGGGAGAAAGATGAGAAGCGCGAGGAGTGGACCGCACCCGGCTCCTCACTGTCCGAAAAATTCACGCATGTGGCCGGGCTCGCGGAGCATCGTGGTGGTCCGCAGGGTGGTACGCATTGAAATCGCCGATCGCGGGCCAATTCGATTCTCCCAACGGCAAGCCGCACATGCTGGGCCCGATGCAGCGCATTCGCACGCCCATGCGCCGCTTCGCCGAATCCGAAGAGGTCGATTACGCGATCGTCGGTGTGGGCGCCGGCGGGGGCGTTCTGCTGCAGCGCCTGGCTCGCGCGGGCTTTCGCGTCGTCGGATTCGACGCCGGTCCGTTCTGGGATACCGAGCGCGATTGGGTGAGCGACGAAAACGGCTCGCACAAGCTGTACTGGAACGATGAGCGCATCACGGGTGGCGAAGATCCCCTGGCGTTGGGCGCGAATAATAGCGGCAAGGGCGTGGGCGGCGGGACCGTCCACTGGGCTTCTTTCACGCCGCGCTTCCATCCCTCGGATTTTCAAACCCACACTCTGGATGGCGTTGGCTTCGATTGGCCCCTCAGCTATGGGGACCTTAAGCCTTATTACGAGCTGATCGAGAAAGAGCTGCCCGTATCAGGCCCCTATTTTCCCTGGGGCGATCCGCACAGCTATCCCTACGGACCGCATCCCATGGGCGGCGTCGGCGACGTGTTGATTCGCGGCTGCACCAGGCTCGGCATCGATGTGAGCGCGGGAGGTCCGGTGGCGATTCTGAGCGGCTCACGCGCGGACCGTCCGCATTGCATCTATCGCGGCTTCTGCATCCAGGGCTGCAAAGTCGGCGCTAAGGCTAGCACACTGATCACGCACGTGCCGGACGCGCTGGCAAACGGCGCGGAGATTCGCGCCGACAGCATGGTCTCGCGCGTGAACCTCGGAAAAAACCGGCGCGTCACGGGAGTTACTTATTTCGATTCCGAAGGCCGCGAGCACTTTCAAAAAGCGCGAGCCGTGGTGGTGGCCGGATACGCGATCGAAACGCCGCGGTTGCTGTTGAACTCCGCCTGTCCCGGCTTTAACAACGGCCTTGCCAACTCGAATGGGCTCGTCGGCCGCTATTTGATGGCGCAAGCCGGTAACGTGGTCCTCGGCCGCTTCGACCAATTGATCCGCATGTATAAAGCTCCTCCCGCGCACGCGCTCACGGAGCACTTCTATGAAACCGATCCCAAGCGCGGGTTCGCGCGCGGCTTTGCGGTCCAGACTGTCTCGCCTCTGCCGATCGCGTTTGCGAAACAGATGATGACTGCCAAAGGTGCATGGGGATGGGGCATGCGCCGCATCATGATGGACTACAACCATTGGGCCACGCTCGGCGTTCTGGGCGAGATTCTGCCCAGCGCCGATAACCGCGTCACCATCGCGAAAGAAAAAGATCAATGGGGACTTCCGGTGGCCAAAGTCACGTTCAATCTTTGCGAGAACGACAAGAAACTGATCGAGTACGGCAAACAAAAAACCATCGAAATCATGTGGGCCGCCGGCGCCAAAGAAGTTGTGCAAGAGGCCCGCTATGCGCATCTGGTCGGCGCGTCGCGCATGGGCCGCGATCCCGCGCAATCCGTCACGGATCAATTCGGCCGCACGCACGATATCGCCAATCTGTTTGTCTGCGACGGCAGCCTGATGCCCACGCAAGGCTCTGCGAATCCCGGTCTCACTATCATGGCGCTAGCTGCGCGCATCGGCGATTACTTAATCGCGCAAGGCGAGACGATCTTTAGCTCGGACCGGCGCGAAATGACTGCCCCGAAAATTCGGCGCGATCTTTCTCCGCCCGATACATGGGGCCACGGCATGCCCACGGTTTAGCAATATGGAATCGTCCGCGCTCATCGATCAAGTTCGCGTATCGGCGTATACGGTGCCGACCAAAACGCCCGTCGAATCGGATGGAACGCTGGAGTGGTCGGAAACCACAATCGTCCTGGTCGAAATTCGCGCGGCGGGCAAAACGGGACTCGGTTATAGCTATGCCGACGTCGCAACAGCGCGCCTGATCGAGCATTCTCTCGTGCCCAAAATCAAAGGCGGCGATGCGTTCGCCATCGGTACGCTATGGCAGAAAATGGGAATCGCCGTTCGCAACCTGGGGAGGTCCGGAGTCACGGCCATGGCGATCGCGGCTGTCGACAACGCGCTCTGGGATCTGAAAGGCAAGCTGCTGGATATTTCCGTAGCCGGTTTGTTAGGCCCCGTCCGAACGGAAGTGATGGCCTATGGCAGCGGCGGTTTCACCTCCTACACGGAAAAAGAACTGCTCGATCAAATGACCGGCTGGGCCGCCGGCGGCATGCGCGCGGTGAAGATGAAGATCGGCCGCAATCCGGCTTGCGACATCCAGCGCGTGCAGCAGGTTCGCAAAGCGATCGGTGACAATGTCCAGCTTTTTGTGGATGCCAACGGCGCGTATACCCGCAAGCAGGCTCTATCTCAAGCACAACTGTTCTCCGATATGGGCGTCTCCTGGTTCGAGGAGCCGGTGTCCTCGGACGATCTGGAAGGCTTGCGCCTGATTCGGGACTCCGGCCCTCCCGGGATGAACATCGCAGCCGGAGAATACGGATACAACGCCTGGTATTTCCGGCGGATGCTGGAAGCGGGCGCGGTAGACGTTCTGCAAGCCGACGCCACGCGCTGCGGAGGAATATCCGGCTTCCTGCAGGCCGACGCGCTCTGCGAAGGATTCTGCCTTCCGCTTTCCGCCCATACCGCGCCATCCATCCACGCCCACGCTTGTTGCGCGGCGCAGCGCGTCATTCACACGGAATATTTCTTCGATCACGTTCGCCTGGAAGCCATGGCCTTTGACGGCGCCATCGAAGCCGCAAACGGAATGCTCCGGCCCAATCTGGATCGCCCAGGTTTGGGTTTGATCTGGAAACAAGCAGACATGCATCGTTTTCAAACCTACGCTTCATCCGCCTAGCACCCCGGAGACGCGAAGTGGAAATCGCATGAGCCATGTACTGCAATTCGTTGGACCGGAGGGGGCAGTCCAGATTTTTGGCGTAAAGCTCGTCGGCCTCAACGGTGAGAACGGGAAGAAGCTCCTGTTCACACTGGCTTTCATCGCGGTAGTCTGGCTGCTGGCCTGGGGCATCGGTGCGCTGGCGGCGCTGATTATCGGCGCGCGTTCGCAACGAGCCGCGTTTTGGACCAAGCAAGCGATTCACCTGTTTTCCGTCGCGCTGCTCATCATCGGATTCTGTTCCATCTGGTTCAACAATCCCGCGCGCCTGGCTACCGCTGTCGGCCTGGTCACCGCCGGACTCGCGTTCGCTCTGCAAAAGGTGATCACGGCGCTGGCCGCCTATCTTGTCATCCTGCGCGGAAAAACGTTCAACGTGGGCGACCGCATCGTGATGGGCGGCGTCCGCGGCGATGTCATCGAACTGGGATTCATCCAAACCACCATCATGGAAATGGGCCAGCCGCCGGGTGAACAAAGCGACGACCCCTCCATGTGGGTGCGGGCGCGGCAATACACCGGACGCATCGTGACCATCACCAACGACAAAATCTTCGATACGCCGGTCTACAACTACACGCGCGAATTTCCCTTGATTTGGGAGGAAATGATGATTCCGGTCTCCTATCGCGACAACGCGCAACGCGCCGAGGAAATTCTGCTCGCGGCCGCGCGTAAGCACACTTCGCAGTTCGAGGAAATCGGCGAAACGCGGCTCGGCGAGTTGGAGCGCCGTTATTTCGTGCATCGCAGCGAACTGGCGCCCAAAGTTTTCGTAAGGCTTACCGATAACTGGATCGAACTCGCCGTGCGCTTTATCACCAGTTCCCACGATGTGCGCGAAGTGAAAAATAAAATGAGCCGGGAGATTCTCGCCGCGCTGAACGAAGCCAAAATCGGCATCGCGTCCAGCACCTACGATATCGTGGGGATGCCGCCCATCTCCGTCAGGTTGGAGAATGGGAACTCGCGGCCTTAACGGCAACCGCCGCGTCCAGCTTGGTGCCCAGCGCTTCAAACTCCGGCTTGGGACCGCTCCACTCCAGTTCGCCGATCGAATCGAATAGGTCGATGTCCGCACGCAATGTCGCCAGCCTGCGAAATAGAAATGCGAGATCGCGGTCGCGGGCGAGCGTGGCGGCCAAGGCGCCCGCGCTGGACGCGTTCACTTGCCAGGTTCGCCAGTCGGCCGGAATGGATTCCAGGTGCCGAAATCGCGCCAGCACGGCCGCGGTGGATTTCGCGCCCCAACCCGCCAGCCCCGGATATCCATCGGCTGCATCGCCAACCAGCGCCAAATAATCGGGAATCGATTCCGGCGACACGCCGAACTTGGCGATCACTCCAGCTTCATCGCGAATAGTGCGCTTGCGCCGGTCCATCTGCACCACTCTCGATCCGCTCACGCATTGCGCCAGGTCTTTATCGGGAGTGCAAATGATGACGCGGTCCACCCGTTCCTCGCGCGCGGCTGCTACCGCCGCGGACGCTAATGCGTCGTCGGCTTCAAACTCCACCATCGGCCACACCGCGATACCCAGCATAGTCAGCGCATCCTCGAGCAACTGGAACTGCGCTAATAGTTCCGGCTCAACGCCTTCGCCGGTCTTATAGCCGGGCCAGAGACCATTGCGAAAGGATTCGATCACGTGATCCGTCGCCACACCCAGATGCGTCACGCCGCCTTGGATCATTCCCAGCACGGACCGCACCACCCCGCGCACCGCGGCCACTTCACGGCCGTCGGAATCGCGCGCCTTGGGCAGCGCGTAATAATGCCGGAACAGTTCATAGGTTCCGTCGATGAGATACACTTCCACGCTGTTTCTATTCTCACCCCATCTATTCTCATAGAATTTGACGGCGTCCGGGCAGTGTGCTAATACTGAACCAGTAGGTTCAGTATTCGTGACAGGCAAACTGGACAGCGTTCTGATAGCCATCGCCGATCCCACGCGCCGGGCCATCCTAGGCAGGCTGGAGCGAGGGCCGGCCCGAATCTCCGATGTCGCCGCGCCATTCTCGATGTCCCTCACGGCCGTGTGCAAGCACGTCCGGGTCTTGGAGCGCGCGGGCCTGGTGCGGCGCACTCATCGCGGGCGCGAGAATACGCTTCGACTTTCGGCCGCGCCGCTGCGGGACGTGGCGCGCTGGGTTTCGAAATATGAACGCTTCTGGAATGCGCGCCTCGATCGACTCGAAGAATTTTTCAAACAAGGAGAGAACCCATGAAGCTGACCGATCTCACTGTCCAGCGCCTGATTCCTGCTTCACCCTCGGCCGTGTTCGACGTCTGGATGGATCCTCAAAGCCCCGGCGGGCCGTGGTTCGGGGCGGACCGCGTTATTCTTAACGCCGCCGTGGACGGTCTCTTTTATCTCGCCGTCAAACATGAAGGACGAACGTGGCCGCATTACGGCCGCTTCCTCAAGATCGAACACCCGCGGTTAGTCGAATACACCTGGGTATCGGAAGGGACCAAGGGCGTTGAATCCACCGTTGCAGTGACCTTCGAGCCTCGCGGTGACCAGACGGAAGTCACGCTCCACCACTCCGGCGTCCCGGACGACGAAACGGGACATCGGCACAAGGATGGCTGGGCGTGGGTTCTGTCCATGCTCGCGGAACGCTTTGTTGTCCATCCGCCGGCCCCGGCCAGCGCATAAGCGCCTACCGCCAATTCTGACGGCTGTATAACCGGCGGCTGTACAAATTTACTCCTGGCGCAACGCCACCAGCGGGTCTACTCGCATCGCGCGGCGCGCGGGAATGTAACTTGCCAGCAACGCGACGCAGGCAAATACCGCGGCGCTCGCCACGAACGCCCAGGGTTCGGTGGGACTGACTTGATAGAGCTGGCTAGCCAGCAAGTGCGCGCCGGCCAGAGACGCCGCGAGTCCTGTAAAAATACCTGCCAGCGCCATTCCCAACCCTTGCCGCAGTACCAGACGCAAAATATCGCCACGTCCGGCGCCCAGCGCGATTCGCACGCCCATTTCGTTGGTTCTCCCGGCGACCGAGTAGGCGATTACTCCGTAAATCCCGATCGCGGCGAGCAGCAATGCCATCGCCGATAGCGCACCAAGCAGTGAGGTGACGAAGCGTGGTTGCGTAGCGGCCGCGTCCAAAACTTCCTCCATACTGCGGACCAGGGTGACTGGTTGATTGCGGTCCGTCGCAAGCACCGCTCCGCGAACCGCCGCAGCCATCCGGTGAGGATCGCCAGCGGTCCGGACCACCAGGTTCATCGAAGCCCACGGCAACTGCGCGAAGGGCAGGTAAATTTCAGGGTCGACATCCGCGGCCAGGCCGGTATTGCGGATGTCGCCTAATACTCCCACCACTTCCACCGGGTCGGTTTGCCGTCCGAGCAGGATGCGCTTTCCGACGGGATTCTGTAGCGGCCAATAACGCCGCGCCAAGGTTTCGTTCACCAGCGCGACGCGGCGGCCATTCGCCCCATCGCGCTCAGTGAAGGCGCGCCCGCGCAGCAGGGGAACTCGCAAGGTTTCCACATAACCTGGTGTGAATGTTTGGATGGCGAAGAGCGGACGATGCGCCAGCGGCACTGCCGGTTGACCTTCGGGCAGAGCCGGCGAGAATCGGCTGGGGTAAGCGGGGAGCGCCGAAGCAACGGCCGCCGACTCGACGCCGGGCACGCCCCGCACCTGGCGCAGCAGTTCGTCGAAGAACGAAATCATCCGCGGTTTAGAGGCGTAACGCGCCGGCGGCAGTTCGATATTCATGGTGAGCAGATGGCGCGAATCGAACCCCGGCTGGGCATCGCGCAGTTGCACGAAATTGCGCAGCAGCAAGCCCGCGCCTACCAGCAGAATGGTCGATAGCGCGACCTGCCCGATCACCAGCAGCTGAAGCATCCTGTTGCGCTCGCGTCCGCGAGTGGCGCTCCGGCCCTCCGCGCGCAGCATCGTATTTAATTCAGCGCGCGAAAACTGCCAGGCCGGCGCCAGCCCGAACAACAACCCCGCCAAAATCGAAAGTCCCAGCGTGAACAAGAGCACGCGACCATCCACGCCGATCTCCTGTCCGCGAGGAAGCGTATCGCCGGCGAGCGAAACAATCACGCGCGTGCCCCAGGCGCTCAGCAACACTCCCGCGGCTCCGCCCGTCAAAGCCAGAATTAAGCTTTCGATCAGAAGTCCGCGGATCAGACGCGCGCGTCCAGCGCCCAAAGCCGCCCGCAACACAGTCTCGCGCCGCCTGCCCCAGGCATGGGCCAACAGGAGGCTGGAGACATTCCCGCAAGCGATCAGCAACACGATCGAGACCGCACCGAACAGGATCAGCACGGCCGGGCGGTAATTCGCGACCATGTTCTCGCGCAGCCCAGCGGCGTGTAGCAGCAAATCCGCATCCGGAAACCCGGGATGTTCCCGGCCGTACCGGATCGCGAGCGCGTCCATCTCCGCCTGCGCCTGTTCCAGGCTGACTCCGGGACGCAGGCGTGCCAACGCGTTCAGGAAGCTGGCTCCGGCTTGAATCATCTGCGGCGTGGCCAGATTCAGATCGAATACGCGCGTCGTGATCAGATCGATATTTGGCCCCAGCAAATCGAAGCGGAAATCGGGCGGGAGGACGCCCGCGATGGTGTAATCCTTTTGGTCGAGCGTGATGTTGCTGCCGATTGCGGCCGGATCGGCGTTGAACCGGCGGCGCCAGAAGGCATCGCTGAGCAACACGACCAAGGGACCGCCCGGTTGATCCTCCCGCGGCATAAATCCACGGCCGAGCGCGGGTCGAATTCCGAGAACCCGCAGGAAATTCCAGGAAACACGTGCTGCCGCCAGCTGCTCCGGGTTGCCGCGGCCAGTTACGTTGAAGACTTCCTCGGTAACCGCGGCCATCCCCGAAAAAGACGTGCTCTCACGTTGCAGCTGATCGAAACGAGGCCACGAAAGGTGTCCTAGGGCGAAGTCTTCGCGCTTCCTCTGGGCAGTGACGAGTATCAGCCGGTCCGGCTGCGCGTAGGGGAGCGGCCGGAGCAGCAGCGCGTCGGCAACGCTAAAGATGGCTGTGTTGGCTCCGATCCCGATGGCGATGGTCAGGAGCGCAATCGCGGTAAATCCGGGCCGGCGTGCGAATCCTCGCAGGGCGTAGCGCAGTTCTTGGAGGAGGGTCATCGATTCCTATTGAAGTGTGCCTACTGCCAGCGTACGACAGAGCGCGCGCGTCGCGACAAAATAGGATCATGAAAGTCATCGCGGACCTGTGCGTGGTTCCCCTGGGAATTGGAGTCTCCGTATCGAAGGAAGTCGCCGTGTGTGAGCGTATCCTGGCCGAAGCCGGGCTAAAAACCCACCTGCATGCGTATGGCACCAATATCGAAGGCGATTGGGACCAGGTGTTTGCCGCCGTAAAGCGCTGCCATGAAGCGCTGCACGCCGCCGGCGTCCCGCGGATTTCGACGACCATGAAGTTCGGGACGCGCGTCGACCGCGAGCAGACCATGGAAGACAAAGTCGAGAGCGTCGAGCGCCAGCTCGGCTTGTGACTCTGGTTCCGTTTGGCCGCGGAAACATTTCCGTAACTCAGCCATCTCACTACTCGAGGAGAGTGGTTTGCAGCGATTGAATCTGTTGACGATTGGCTTCGCCGCGATAATCGGTTCGGGAATAATGATGACGGCCTGCGGCCGGACGCACGTTGCGGTGGGCGTTGGAGTTGGACCGCCGGTTTGCCCGTACGGGTATTACGAGACTCCGCCTTATGACTGCGCGCCCGACGGCTATTACGGGCCGGAGTGGTTCCCGGGTGGAGTTTTCATCGGCGCGGGTCCTTATTATCACGGGCCCGAACATTTCTACGGGCACGTCGATCACAGGTTCGACTACCGCAAAGGCTATCGCGGGCCCTTTCCACGGCGCGGGGAACGTCCGGCGCCCCAACGCGCGGCGTTCCATGGAACGGCGATGCACGATCCGCATGGACATGAGGCTCCGCGAAACGTGAAGCGGTGACTCCGCTTAGTGGATCAGGTTCTCCAGATGCCAGCCATCTTCGCCCTGGCGGAACAGAAAAGAAACCGGCGTGTCCTCCCGGAAAACCCCGTGCTTCACTCCCATGAGCGGTAAAGGATTCGGGAAACACGCGTCCTGAAGCTTGACCCCGGCCTTGGCCTCTACTAGCTTTGTGCCGGCTGTTTCCCCGTCGCGAATGCTCGAAACTCCCTCCACCCCTAGTGAGAACATGCCTCGAACTTGCGCATAGGGCTGATGAAAATTAGGGTCTATCGCCAGGTCGTCGCCGAAGTTAAGTTCGCGCCCCTTGGAAGTCAGCCGGGCGGTACTCCGGTTCTGCGAAACTTGAGCCGGC
>Ga0335074_10017671_pt1 | contig 10063 bp, 9 predicted proteins | sample Lox_Sample_23_FD_206715 | JGI IMG/M metagenome (GOLD analysis project Ga0335074, IMG submission 206715) | Soil microbial communities from Loxahatchee National Wildlife Refuge, Florida, United States - Lox_Sample_2.3 | ecosystem: Environmental > Terrestrial > Soil > Wetlands | place: USA: Florida...
CGTCGGTCGTTTGGATCTGATCATCCATCCTACGGTACCCGAAGTCGCCTGATTTGTCCAGCTTGTTTATCCGTCTACCCTAACCTGGCTCGTTACCCAGACCATCGCCCGCGACTCCCCCTCCTTCTCCCAATATGAAATCGCCACCAGCGCCCTGGGCTACAGCCCCGATTACGACCCGGCGTCCGATTCGCGCGTGCGCACGGAAATGCGGCGATTGCGGGAGCGACTGGGCGCCTATTACGAGACCGAGGGCAGACTGAACCGATTTCATATAGCGATCGCGGACGGGCATTATGAACCGCGGCTCCTGCCGTCCGGGGCCATCCTCCGCGGCCCCCGGCCTGGGCCCGGCTCCATGCCCGGCCTTTCGGATAAGCCCGCGGTGCTCGTGCTGCCGTTTAAGCCCATCGGATTTCGGGACCGGGGTTGTTTTTGCGACGCGGTCACGCTCAACCTGATGCGCGCCCTCGCCGCCGGCGGCCAGGCCCGCGTGGTCCCGTGGACGACGGCGCGCTGGCTCGTCGAGAAGACCGGCGACAAGCACGAATACTACCAAATCACGGGCGTCGACGCGATTCTCGAAGGCCTCGTGGAAGAAACGGCGGGTAACCGAAAGCGGGTCACGGTGCAGTGGATTGACGGCCCCACGGCGCTTTGCGATTCGTTTTACGAAGCGCGCGGCGGACTTCGCGACGATTTGGATCTGGCGAGCGATCTCGCCATCCGCCTGGCCCGCCGGCTGTGCATCATCTACGACGAAAGAAGCCGCCTGCAACTGACCCTCCGGCACTCGCGGGATCTCGCCGCCGCGACGTTCTACCTCAAGGCCCGCGAGGGCGCGCTCAGCATGACGCCCCACGGCGTGCGGCGCGCGCTGGCGCTGCTCGATCATTCGCTCAAGCGCGATCCGTATTTCGCGGCCGCGCACGCGCTGCTGGCCGAGACGCACCTGGCGGTCGCCGATTCGGGAATCGCCCCGGCGACGCGGCATGCTCCCCTGGCGCGGGATGCGGCGCACGCCGCCCTGTCGCTTGCGCCCGAGCTGGGAGACGCCCTGGCCGCCCGCGGAGCCGTGGAACTCACCTACGACTGGGATTTCCGGCGCGCCGAGGAAACCCTGCGCCTGGCCGGCGCCGACGCCCTCGCGGAGAGCGCGCCGCACTGGCCTCCGATCCTCGAAGTCTCGCGCGGAAACCTGGAGAAAGGCGCTAGCGCCTTCGAGAGCTGGGCACGGCTCGATCCCGGCTCCGCCGGCAAGGCCATGCTCGCCTGCGAAATGTGGTACTACGCCCGGCAGTTCGATCTCGCCGTCCATTGGGGATTGCGCGCCCTAGAGCTCGACCCGGCCAACATTCGCGCGACCGTTCTGCTTTCCACCACCTACATGGAAGCCGGAAAGCGCGAGGAAAGCCTAAGAATCGGCCGCGGGCTGTGCGAGGCGGCCCCCGATCTCTGCGAGCCCTATCTCGTGCTCGTCGGGCTGCTCGCGCAGGCCGGCCGGCGGGCCGACGCGCTGGCGGTCATGCAGCTGTGGAACCGGCGCAAGGGCAACCGGTACGAGCCGCCGTTCTTTCGGGCGACCGCCAACACGTGGCTCGGCGAGCCGGCCGCCGCGCTCGACGCGCTGCGCGAGGTGGTGAAAGGCAGGCAGACGGCGTGCCTGTTTGCACGGTTCGCGCCTTATTTCGCGCCGCTTCGGCACCTCCCCGAGTTCGACCGCATCCTGTCCGAGGCGGGATTGCCCGAACCCGTTAAGGATACACCCGACCTGGATTGAGTCTGTCTCAACTCGGGCCCCCCGCACGCTTCCCACGCGAGCCTGGCGTCGTCGCCGAGGGTGACCGCCGCCCATTCGCGCACCGGAGTCTCTTAACACCATTCGGCCCGCCGCCAGAGGCCCGTCAACCAGAGGCAAGCTATCGCCCGCCCGCAATACTCAACGCAATCGCAGGCAACCGGATGTACTTGGATGAAGCCGTCAATCGGGATCAGACTGGTTCCAGAAAACGACGGAAAGCGCCGCGGCGATTCCGCCCAAGAACACCCGATTAAGGAGCATCGAACATGAAACGACTGATCATCATCGCCCTTGCGGCAATGCCGGCGATTCCGGCCGCCCCGGCGCAGCAAGCCGGCGGCGGCTATCAATTCAGGCCCCTCGTCGTGACCGGCGCCATGATCGGCGGCCACACGCTCGACCGCGGCGCCGTCATCGACGGCGTCGCCCTCAACGATTCCGGCGATTTCGCCTTCGTCGCGCGCTGGTCCGAAGACGGCATGGAGCGGACCGCCGTCTTCACCTCCAAACGCTTCGTGGCGGGCGACGGCGACGTGATCGACGGCAAGCGCATCGACCGCATCCTCGGGACGTCGTTGTCGCTTAACACCGGCGGGACGGTCGCCTACGAAGCCGTTTACGGAGGCACTCCCCGCATCACGGCGATTTTCGTGGAGCGCAAGCACAAGGCGGATCTGAGCCAATCGGGTTCTCCCTACGACTTCGCGCTGCAGGATAACGGCGAAATCGTCCTCAAGGCCGCCGCCCAGGCGCCCGCGGCGCCCCGTCAACCCACGACCCTCCAGACGGCCCAGAATACGGGCGCACTGGCAATCTTCAGAAGCCTCGAAGGCAGGCTTCATTCGCCCATTCCTCTTCCCGACCCCAGCGTCGGCATGTCCAATCCACGTCCCAAGTCGAAGACCTCGGCGGGAAAGGCCGCCGTCCCCACGGCGCGCCCCTGCCCCGCTCCCGCCTTCCCCTATCCCGGCTCCTGGAACTTCGGCGACGAGATGACCGGCCCGATCTCCTCGCACCTTTACGAAGAGGCCCCGAAGACCAAGCCTTATGAATCACGCTATCTCGGCCGTCTTTCCGCGACGTCGCGCATTACGCAGTTCAACCAGGAATGCAAGCCGCTGCTCATCACGATAGCCGACACGTCGCAGCCCGACCGCTTTGAAATCCGGACGCCCAACGGCCTTCTGACGAACACCCGCGCCGACGGCTTCCTCGATCTGAACGGCTATGCCGGAAAGGCGCTCCCGGACCGGCTCGCCCGCGTCGAAACGCCGATGCGCGTCAACCGCAGCGGAGCGGTCCTGATCCCCGTAAGGATCGCGCCCGAACGTTTCGCCATACTGCTTGGCACGCCGCCAAGCGGACTGCGCTAGAAGCGATTCGGGGCGCGCTTGGCTCTTTGGGGCCGCGCGCCCCTCTCTCGCGGAGACACACCCATGCCATCGCGTAACGACATGCTCGACCGACTCGTCCTCGCGCTTTCCACCAGCGACTATCTGGACACCCGGGCGCTTTGCGAGGGATGCCTCATCACCGGCGCTCCAGGCTCCGGGAAGACAAGCACGAGCGGAAAGCAGCTCGCCTACGGCCTGCTCAGTATTCCGGATTCCGGCGGCCTCATCCTCACGGCCAAGGCCGAGGAAACCCACAACTGGATTCAGTACGCGAGAGCCTGCGGCCGTGAACGGGACCTTCTCGTCTTCAACGCCGAATCGGGCCACTGCTTCGATCCGCTCCACTACGAATACTCCCTGCGCAAGGACCGGGGCGCCGGCGACATGGAGAGCACCATCGATTTCTTCTCGACGCTGGTGTCCATCGGAAAGAAAGAGGTAGGCCACGCGCACGACCCTTTTGGGAGCGCGGCAACGAGCAACTCATGCGCAACTGCATAAAATTGCTGGATCTGGCGCGCGAGCGCGTCTCGATCGCGAGCATCGACCGCGTCATCAAATCCCTGCCCACGCGACCCGACGAGCACGAAGACCCCGCCTGGCAGGAGCAATCCTATTGCGCCCAGCTCATCGCCGCCATCAAGGACAGGAAGGAAACGCTTAGCGAAGATCAGTGGAGCGATCTCGAATTCGCCACGCAATACATCTTCAACAAATGGCCGAATTTCGACGAGCGTCCGCGCAGCTCGCTTGAGATGACCTGGTCGGGAATGGCGGATAAGTTTCTATTCAATCCGTTTTACCGACTGTTTTGCAGCGGCAAGTGCAGCTTCACGCCGGAGGACACGACCCATCGCGGCAAGATCATCGTCTGCGATTTCCCGCTCCTCGAATACGGGCACGAAACGGGCCGCACCATCAACGTGATTCTCAAGCTGATATTCCAGAGGGCGTGGCTGCGCAGAAGGCTCTCCGAGTCCCCCAACCCCGTATTTCTCTGGCAGGACGAGTTTCAGTACTTCGTCACGCGCCGCGATAACTTCTTCCAGCAGACCTGCCGCGGCAGCCGCGTCGCCGTCGTCTGCCTGACGCAGAATATCCTCAATCTCTCGGAGGAGCTGGGCGAAACCGAGCCGGGATCGAAGACGAAAAGCTTCCTCGGCAACCTCGCCGTCAAGATTTTTCACCAGCAGAACGATATCGTCACCTGCACTTACGCCGCCGATCAAATCGGCAGCGACTACGGCTATCTGGACAGTTATCACGCAAGCGACACGCAGGCCCAGGCCCACGCAAGCATCGGCGGCACGCGGCATTTAAAGCACATCGTCGAGCCGATTGAATTCACGCGGCTGGTCAAGCCCAATGCGGCCAATCCCTACTCCCAGGCCATCGTCTATCTGTCGGGGAAGGCCTTCAACGCCACCAAAAGCCCGCGCAACCCGAAGGGCTGCAACTACCTTCTGGTCCATTTCTCGCGCGAATAAAGGAGACTCCCATGTTAGGTCCGCAAAACAGTGCACCCATGTCCATCGAGCAATACCAGAACGCCGCCATCAACATCACGGCCGCCATCTGCGCCATCCTCACCCGCCCCGTCGAGCTGATCCTGAGGCCCTGGCACGGATCGCGGTATTTCCCGCCGGCCGTGGTGTTTTTCTCAACCCTGCTCATGCTCTTTCTGGCGGCCATGTCGTCCATATCGAGCCGGGCCATGCACTTTCTTCCCCCGGCCGGCCCTCAGCTGCCGGAGGGACTTATCGGCCTTGACTCCTTCGTCAAACTCTATTTCCTGCTGTCATTCGTCCACGGCGTCCGCATATGGCGGCTGATGATCGATATTTCGCGGGAGCCCCTGATGAGCACTTTCGAGGGCCCGCCCCTGCCCCCGCTCATGCTGCTTCCGGGGAGCCTCTCCTTCTGGAAGCAACGTATCCTTCTTGAGCCCCTGGTTCTGTTCGTACTCGCCGTGATTCTCAAGCGCATTTTCATCTTTCGGTCCGACCTCGCCCTGTTTCTCCAGGTCTCGGCCTTCGCGCTCGCCATCAAGGGGTGGATCCTCTGGTACAGCGGATGGCAGTTCCTGCGCGACCTCGCCGACTCCCGGTTCGAGGGAACCATCCTCGCCAGGATGTTCGAGGACCGCGCAAGCGACGACGACCTGGGTGCAATCCATTTCCCCGGCTTCCCGAAGAACACGCCTCCCGACATGCGCCAGGCGATGCTCATTAATATCGCCCGGGCGTATTCGCCCGAAGGGGAACAGCCGCCCGAGCCCGAGAGGGAAGCCCCGGTCGCGTGAGATGTCTTGAGCGGGAGGAATTCATGACGATCACGCCGCAACAGAAAAAGACCGCCGGGGCAATCGCCGCCCTGACGATAGTCTATTACGCCCCCTCCATCGCCTCCGTGGCGATGCGCCTCGCGCAACAGCAAAACTCGCGGCAGCCGTCCATGGCATTCGCGAAGACTTCCCAGGCCGCCGCGGCCCCGATCGCCGCCGCTCAGCCGTTCCGCCCCTACGTTGGAACCTATGCCGGAAGAGCCCAGCTCGATGGGCGCGCGCTTCTTTGCGCGATGAAGTTCGAGCTTCGGCCCAAGCCCCAGGCGTCGCCCGGCACATTCGCGGGTTTCGCAACGCTCAACTGCATGCCCCTCGCGCCCCTGACGCGCCGGCCCCCGGCCGCGACCGGCCCCAGGACCGCGTCGGCCATCTTAAGCGGCGTTGCGGAGAACGGCGCCATCCGCTTCCAGGCCGACGACGTGACCGGCGCCATCGAAGGATGCATCCCCACGGGTTTCACGCTCAAGCCCTTCGGCCTGCGTCAGATCCTCGTCGAGTGGCGCGACTGCAAGCCAGCGGCCATGATCCTGAGCCGGGCCGGGCGCTAAAGGAGCTTCCCATGACGGACGTGATTCTTGTCGACATCAACGAGCTCTCCAAGCGTCTCAGCGTTTCCAAAGGAACCCTGTACAACTGGGTCTACCTGCGGCGGATTCCGTTTATCAAGGCGGGCCGGTCCCTGCGATTCGATCCGCAGGAGGTGATCCAATCCCTCCCCCACTGTCCTACAATGGATCTGGCTGGCCAGAGGTGGAAAGGTCATTAACATGGCACTCTACCGACGAGGCCAAATCTGGTATGCGGATTTTTTTAACGGCACGGCGCGGGTGCAGGTCAGCACCGGCACTGCGAACCGACGCGAGGCGGAGAAGTTCCTGGCCTTGCGTATATCCGAAGTTGCGCGGGGCGAATACGTCAAGCCGGCCCGGATAACCCTTGCCGAACTGGGGAAGTTGTACATGGACTACGCCAAGGCCAACAAGCGCTCGTGGCTGCGGGATCAGCAAATCCTGACGCACCTTAACGCCGCCCTGGGCACCATGCCGCTTCCCAATATCACGGCGCTCCCGATTGAGCGGTACAAGCTCGATCGATTGCAATCGGTGACGCCGGCCACGGTCAATCGCGAACTTGCCGGCTTGAAGCGCATGTTCAATCTCGCGGAGCAGTGGGGACTGTTCCGCGGAAGAAATCCGGTCAAGGGGGTGAAATTTCTCGACGAAAACAACCTCAAACTGCGCACGCTGTCCGACGAGGAGGAGGCGGCATTACTGTCTCACTGCCCGCCGTGCATTCACGACCTGGTGACATTCGCCGTCAACACCGGTCTTCGCCTCGGAGACATTTTCGCCCTCCAATGGAGGGAGGTGGATCTGGAAAAGGGCATGCTCAAAATGGTGGTTCGCAAGAACCGCCGCATTCTGGAGATGCCGCTAAACGACAACGCCATGGCCGTCGTAACGGGATGGCACGGCATAAGAAAATACGACTACGTCTTTTACAATCCCGAAACCGGCGCCCCATGGAAAGACCTTTGGCCGGCTCTGAAGAGAGCGAGCCGCAAGGCCGGGCTTCAAGACGTCACCTGGCACACCCTGCGCCATACATTCGCTTCACGCCTCAACACCAACGGGGCCGACCTGGTGACGGTAAAGGAGCTTCTCGGCCACGCGGACATCAAAACGACGATGCGTTACGCCCATACGAATCTGGAAACCAAAAGGAGCGCCGTGCGGCGACTCACCTGTGACAAAGTTGTGACAGTTGGCCGCGCCGGCCGAAAAACAGAAGAAACGGTATAGTGACAGTGCCTGCAAGTTGTGGGAAAATCAGTGTAGTCCGATACGGTGAGGTGCGAGAGCGGTTGAATCGGGCGGTCTCGAAAACCGTTGAACCTTTGCGGGTTCCGTGGGTTCGAATCCCACCCTCACCGCCAGCATAGAATCAATCACTTACAGCCAATTCCGCTCTGCCGGAAGCAATGGGCTGTAGTACACTGTGCACACTCGCAAAGCCCAGGGGTCCCCGCGCTATGGCTGGAAGAAGTGCGACTGCCTAATTTACGCTTCGGGCACTCTCGCGTATGGATTCAGGCGCAGGAACACTGGGCGGCTGGGAGTGGCCCGACGTAAAACCGGCAGTAGCGGCCTGGGAGCGGGGCCGGCCGTCGTCCGCCGTGTCGCCGCGGTTCCGCCGGCTTAAGCTGCCCAAGGGCGTCAGCCTCCGCTACCTGCGCCACGCCCCGAATCGCAACTCCTGGACGACGGCCTGCATGAGGGACGGCCTGCATGAGGAGTGATGCGGATGTCGCAGGCTGTCGCCGGATTCTCCGTCATCGCGCCTTTTGGACCCATTTCGGGATCATCCCGCTCTAGAAACAAATCCCGCGTTGAGGCTCATTCCGCATTGGACCATTCGCCGACTTGCGCACTACTGTGACCCTGCGATAGCTTTGCAAGTGTCTGCAAAAACCCCCCTGTGCAAATGACGAACGAATTGGATGAACATGAAAACGAGAATCAACTTTGTGGTTATGCTCGTACTGGCGCTCGCGTTGATTGGCGCCGCATTGACGATGGCCCAGCAGGCGGGGGCGGGACCTAATGTTCCTCCACCCAGGCCAAAAGGCCCCTGCGATATCTACGCTGCCGCAGGTGACCCCTGCGTGGCCGCCCACAGCACCACGCGGGCGCTGTACGCTTCCTACAACGGCCCGCTCTACCAGGTGCTGCGCCAGTCGGATGGCAAGACCTTGAACATCGGCGTCGTCCAGCCTGCCGCATCGCCGGTCCCGGATGCCGGCGGATACGCCGACGCGGCCGCACAGGATGCGTTCTGCGCCAACACCTACTGCTGGATCACCACCATCTACGACCAATCGCCCAAGCACAACGACCTCACCCAGGCGCCCCGTGGCGGATTCAGCGGCCCGGCCATGGGTGGGTTCAACAACCTCCCGCTCGCCGATATGGCGCCGATTACGATCATGGGCCACAAGGCATATGGCGTCTTCATCGAGCCGGGCATGGGCCTCCGCCATAACGACGCGAAGGGTACCGCAGTGGACGATCAAGCTGAGGGGCAGTACTGGGTAATCAACGGCCACCACTACAACTCCGGCTGCTGCTTCGATTACGGCAACGCCGAAATCGACAGCCGCGACGACGACAACGGCACCATGGAAACCACCTACTTCGGCAGCGCCGGCGCCTGGTACCATGGGCCTGCCCCGGGTCCGTGGGTTATGACCGACCAGGAGAACAACCTGGTCGGTTGCGTCAACCCGGAAGGAGCCAGTAAAGGATGCCCCAACTTGCCCAACATCACGTGGCGATTCGTGACCGGGGTCGCCAAGGGCGAAGCGCACCACTGGACCTCTATGGGCGGGGACGCGCAGAAGGGCGACCTCGCGGTGATGTTTGATGGGCCGCGCGTCGACGCCACCTACGACCCGATGCGTAAGCAGGGGGCCATCCTGCTGGGCAACGGCGGCGACAACAGCAACAGCTCGCAGGGCACGTTCTACGAAGGCGCAATGACGGCCGCACGCACATTCCCGTCGAACGGCACCGACCAACTGGTGCACGCCAATATTGTGGCCGCCAGGTATGACGCGCCGCGGCTGACCCTGGCGCCGTTCTCCGCAAAGGCCACGCCGCCGGGACTCCAGACGTTCTCACCGGGATCCTCGCAGGACACCACCGTGACGTTCACGAATACCACGGGGGCGCCGGCAGTGGGCCTCGAGTTGGGCATTACCGTGCCCAGGGGATGGACCGCCTCGGCCTATTCGGCGACGTTCCCTAAGCCGGTCGCGCCGGGCGCCAGCGTGAGCGGGACCTTCAAGATCACCTCAGGGCCGGCGGCCTTCAACGGCGACCTGGTCGCCAACGCCCGGTGGACCAACCAGACCAGCGGCAGGAAGCAATCCGAGACAACCGCGGAGAAGGTACGGAACGTCAGCCCGATCAAGGTCAACGAGTTCCGCATCAGTTCCCCCACCAACTCGACGGATTCGTTCATCGAACTCTACAACGCCGGAACCGGCGCCGTCGATCTCTCCAACTGGACCCTCACCGAGCATCCCACCCAGCAGGCCATCTTCTCGGCGATAAAGATCCCGGCCGGGACGAAGCTCGCGGCTCGCGGCTTCTACCTGCTCGGCCTCGCTACCTCCGGGCTGGCGGCCGCCGTGCGCAAAGGCGACGCCACCATCTACGTCAGGAGCACGACGGGCATGAACGTCGGCGACACCATCAGCATCGACACCGGAGCCGGGGCGGAGAGCCGCAAAATCGCAAGCATCGGGACAGCGGCCGGCAGCCATACGACGCTGTGGCAACCCCTCCCCGAAGGTCCGGTCATCACCATCCCGGCTGGATCGGCCAGCGTGCCTGTCACGAGCGTCGCCGGCTTCGTAGCGGGCGAGAAGATCGCCCTCGGCTACGGCGCTGCCTACCCCGCCGTCGCAAGAACGATCGAGCGGTACGAGGTGGCCACGGTCAGCGCGGTCGGCAAGCCGGG
>Ga0335074_10017672_pt1 | contig 10063 bp, 10 predicted proteins | sample Lox_Sample_23_FD_206715 | JGI IMG/M metagenome (GOLD analysis project Ga0335074, IMG submission 206715) | Soil microbial communities from Loxahatchee National Wildlife Refuge, Florida, United States - Lox_Sample_2.3 | ecosystem: Environmental > Terrestrial > Soil > Wetlands | place: USA...
GCGCTCTCGTAGGAGCGCACCGCGGCTCCGAGCGGCAAACGCGCCGGCAATCCTTGCTATGATGGCTCAACTGCCGCTGTCCGGGATCCCATGGCATGGTGAATCACGAGCACCTCATCTGGATCGATCTGGAGATGACCGGACTGCTGCCGGACAGCGATCAGATCATCGAGATCGCCACGGTGGTGACCGACAAGAACCTGAACATCGTCGCCGAGGGTCCGGAGATCGTGATCCATCAGCCCGAGGAGGTGCTCGCGCGCATGGACGCGTGGAACCAGCGCCAGCACTCGAATTCGGGCCTGATCGCGCGGGTGCGCGCGAGCCGCATGACGCTGCAGGAGGCCGAGCGCCAGACGCTGCTGTTTCTGAGCATGCACGTGCCCCCGGGACTGTCGCCGATGTGCGGCAACAGCATCTGCCAGGATCGGCGTTTTCTCGCGCGCCTCATGCCCGAGCTCGAGCGCTTCTTCCACTACCGCAATCTCGACGTGAGCACGCTCAAGGAGCTGGCGCGCCGCTGGATGCCCTCGGTGCTGTCCGGCTTCAAGAAGCAGTCGGCGCACCTGGCGCGGGCGGATATCGAGGAGTCGATCAGCGAGCTGCGTCACTACCGCACGCACATGTTCCTCGCGGGCTGATGCGAGGCGCGTGGCTGATGCGAGGCGCGCGGGGGCGCGTGGGCGCGCGCGGGCGGCGCGCCATGCATGCTATAGTTCCCGCATGCTGTGTGATGCGAACATCCGGGTGTCCTGGCGTGCGCGGCCGCGAACCTTCGTCGCGCTGATGAGTCTCTACGAGAGCAATCACGTGCGCTTCGTGCAGCTGGCGGGCGATCCGGCGCGACTGTGCGGCACGCTGTGGTCGCGCGTCGCGGGCGATTGCGTGCTGCAGCTGGCGGTGCTCGATCACATGCGCTACACCAGCTGTCTGTCGCTGACGTACCTGCTGCCGGCCGCCGCAGGCACGCCCGGCGTGCCCTCGCCGGAACGGCTGCCGGACCTGCGCCTGCGCGCCTACCACGATGCACGGCTGCTGGAGGTCGAGATGCCGCAGACAGCGCGCGGCGCGCCGTACCGGACGATGCGCCCGGCAGAACGTGAACTGCAGCAGCGTTGGGCGCGCAACATGATGCTAAATAAGTGGCTGGAATACTGCGCGGAGCGGGGCCACCGGTTCCTGACAGCAGCGCCCGATTGACGCCGACGCCCCGGGAGCGGCCATCCGGGCCGGTCGGTCGGTGGCACCGCGTGCAGGATGGCGCCACTCATACAATTCATTCGACAGCTGGGCTTCCTGCGCCTGGGCGGCGCCGCGCCTCGAAGAGGCATCGACGACGACCGGGTCCTGCACCTGTTCCGCAACCGCGCCGAGCTCAAGAAGGCCTACAGCGGTCTGCAGGACGAGGTGCACCGCCTCAAGGAGCGGGTCAAGCAGCAGGAAGGTGCCACGGCGCGCGTGCAGGAGATGCTGCAGGGCCTGGAGGCGCGCCTCGGGCTGCCCGAGAGCGGCTATCCGGCGCTGGTGTTCTACCAGCTGCGCGAGCTGTGGGCGCAGGGGCGCAGCGTGCTCACGCAGTTCGTGGCCGAGCTCGCCGCGCAGCAGGAGGCGCGCGAGCGGCGCGCCTTCTTCGCCGAGCACAATCGCCGTGTGTTCGCGCGCCGCCAGAGCGTCGAGAGCGAGCTGCGCGACGCGGAGGCGCGCGCCGCGGAGGCGCGCGCGCAGGTCGCCCAGCACGAGCAGCAGCTGCTCGGGCTGCAGCGCTTCTGGCATTACTTTGCGCGCCGGCGGGTGCGACGCAGCCTGCAGGCCGCGAACCTGCAGTCGATGCTGTGCATACAGGAGCTGGACGGCGCGCGCGCCGCCTGCGAGCGGGTGGCCGGCGAGCCGCAGCCGGAATTCGCGGGGCTGTCGCTGGACGCGCGCCGCGCCATCAACATCGCCGCGATCGCCTATGGGCAGGTGCTGTTCGAGCGGCTGCAGCACACCCCGATGATGGAGCTGGCGCGCGAGGCGACCTCGCTGCGCGAGCCGCCGCGGGAGGACTATGGTGATCGCGTGCAGTGCGAGGCCACCATGGCGCAGATCGCCGCCGCCCGCGTGCTGGTGCAGGGTCGCGAGCGACTGCAGAGCGATATCAAGCAGCGTTCCGAGCGGCTGCGCGAGCTGGCCAGGTACCGCAACGCCGCGGACACCGTACCGACGGCCGAGAGCCTGAGTGCGGCGGTCGACGGCACCAAGGTGCTGGCCGACGACCTGTGGGAGATCTACCGGGTGCTGCTGCGCTGACGGCAACCACGCCGTAGGTTCAGGGAGCGGTGCTCAGAGCAAGGGGCGACACCCATGGATGCGGAGGATGTCTTCAGGGGAATTGATCAGACCAATTCCCCTGAAGACATCCTCCCCATCCATGGGTGCGGTCACTCTATGCGCAGCGCTGCCTGAATCTACGGCGTGGTTGCCGGAGCGACCACCTGGCGGCGCACCACCTGCGGCACCACCTCGGTGCTGGCGGCGCCCGTGACCTCATCGGCCATGATGTCCACGGCCTGCGCCAGGATGACGTCCGGCTCGTCGGTCGCGTTGATGTCGGCGACCGATTTGAGCGTCGGCAGTCCGTCGGCGGCGCGGCGCGCGTTCTCCTCGGCGAGCCGCTCCTGATCCTGCATCGTGCGTTCCCGCTGGCGCTGCGCGAGGTTGAGCGACAGCGTCTTCTCGTCGCGCGCCTGGTCGAGCATGGCGAGGCTCGCCAGCAGCCACTGATAGTCCGCGTTATGCATGGCGCGGTCCTGCTGCTCGACGGCCAGCGTCTTCACCAGGCGCGCCGAGCCCATCAGCGGGTGGAAGGCCACCGGCGCGATGCGATCCCAGGGCAGCGCGTTGTCCATGATGCTCTCGCCGACGTCCTTGAGGCTGATCGGCGAGGGCAGCACGATGTCGGGGGTGACTCCGCGCAGCTGCGTGCTCTCGCCGGTGACGCGGTAGAACTTGCCGATGGTGACGGTGACCTGGCCCTGCAGGGGTTGTGCGGACCAGCGGTCGAGCGGAATGACGCTCTGCACCGTGCCCTTGCCGAAGGTCGTCTGGCCGATGATCAGGCCGCGGTGATAGTCCTGGATGGCGCCGGCGAAGATCTCGGACGCCGAAGCACTGGTGCGGTCCACCAGCACGGCGAGCGGCCCGGAGTACACCTGGCCGGTATCGGGCTGATCGAGCACTTCCAGCTGTCCGGTGGTGTCGCGCAGCTGCACCACCGGGCCGCCGCTGATGAACAGGTGCGTCAGGCCGATCGCCTCGGGCAGATAGCCGCCGCCGTCACCGCGCAGATCCAGCACCAGCCCGTCGATGCCGCCCTGGGCCGCGAACTGCTGCAGCAGGCGCCGCACGTCGTTGGTGGTGCTGCGATTGGTGGTGCCGCCGCCGCCGGAGTCCTCCATGTTGTTATAGAACTCCGGAATCGTGATGATGCCGATCTTGTAGACGTGCCCGTTGCGGGTGATCTGCCGCAGCTCCTTTTTCGGCGCCCCATCCTGCAGCGTGACCTTGTTGCGCGTGAGGGCGAGCGTGTGCTCGGGGGTGCCGGGGGTGGCCCCGGCCGGCAGGATCTGCAGCCGCACGACGGTTCCCTCGCGGCCGCGGATCAGCTGCACCACGTCATCGACGCGCCAGCCGATGATATCGACCATCGGGCCGGTGCGACCCTGGCCCACCGCGGTGATGCGGTCGTTCGGCTTGAGCGTACCGTCGGTGGCCGCCGGGCCGCCCGGCAGGATGTTGGTGACGGTGACGTAATCGTCGTTCTGCGTCAGGGAAGCGCCGATGCCCTGATACTGCTGGCTCATCTGAATGCGGTATTCCTCGGAGCTGCGCGGCGAAAAGTAATTGGAATGCGGATCGTAGGCCGCGCAGTAGGAATTCATCAGCGCCTCGAACACGTCCTCCGGGCTCACCTCGCCGATGCGCTTGAGCACGCTCTCGTAGCGCTTGCGCAGCGCGTCGGCCGCCTGCGGCCAGGTCTTGCCGTTCAGCATCAGCGAAATGGCGTCGTTCTTGACCCGCAGGCGCCACAGCTCGTCCATCTGCTGCTCGGTCGCCGGCCAGTCGGCGTGCTCGCGGTCGACCGTGAAGCTCTCGTCGGTGGTCCAATCCGGCTCTGTATTGAGCAGCTGCAGCGCATAGTGGATGCGTTCGCGGTTGCGCTGCTGGAAGACGTTGAAGATCAGGAAGGCCGGATCGAGCTCACCGGTATGGATCATGTCGCCGAAGCGGTACTTCCAGCGCTGGAAACCGGCGATGTCGCTGGCGAGAAAATAGCTGTGCTGGCCGTCGAGCGTGGTCAGCAAGTGCTGGAACACCAGCGGCGACAGATGCTGGTCGATCGGAATGTGCCGGTAGTGGTTCTGCTCGAGAATCGCGGCGATGCGCGGGGCGAGCAGACGCTGCTGCGTGGTGGGCGCCAGGGCGCCGGCGGGCAGCAGGCCGGTGGCGGCAGGGGCGCCCGAGGATCCGGCGGCCGACAGGACCAGCAGCCCGAGGGCAGCCAGGGCCAGAGGCGCAGAGAGCTTGCGCCAGGAGCGGGACAGTTGCGACATGCTTGTGAGGCGCCTTCCAGCGGGGAGTTACCCAGGCAACAGCATAGCAGGCTATAGCCTGTACGCCGCCGATTCAATCGGTGTTGCGGTGAAGCGGGGGGCGGTGAGCGCGGGATTCAGCGCCGAGGCCACCCCCTGCCGCCCCGGCCGAGGGGCTCGGGGCCAGCGGCCGTACCCTGGCCGATGCCGGGGCCGGGGCCGCCAGGGCCGCCGGAGCCGCCGCCGATCCCGGGGCCACGGCCGCCCCTGCGGCCTCCCAGGCTGTTATCGTAAGGGTCGAAGCCGCGGGCGCGATCCTGGTCGACCTCCAGCAGCGAGCCATCGCCGATCGCCAGCGCCAGCTTGAACTCGCGCAGGATCTGCTCGCGGGTGCGCCGCGGCTGCTCCTGCGCCACCTCATCCCGCCCGCTGTGCTCGGCCCCGCTGCTGCTCGGCTCGCTCATGTCTTCGGCGGGGTCGATGCCCCGCAAACACTTCCCCTTCAGCATAGGATGGCATAGGCCCCCCGCGCCTGCATGCGCATTGCAGGAATTGAGAGAGCTATCACGCGCGGGGGTGCCGGCGCGCGCGCGCCGCGGGCGGGCGACGGGCCGGTGCCGGTTATGTCATCGCGGCGCTCAGTTATGTAGCAGCCGCCGGCCGCCGCGCAGCAGCCAGAGCAGCAGATACGGTGCGCACAGCACCAGCCAGAAGGCCTCGGAGCCGCCGGCCAGTCCGCCGAGAAAATCGCGCCACAGGGCGAACACCCCGCCGTGCTCATAGGGTCCGAGGCTCGCGCGCCCCAGGGCCCAGATCAGACAGGGCATCACCACCAGTCCGAGCAGCAGGCACAGCGCGGCGGCCAGCAGCTCGCGGGCGAACGCGTGCGCCGCGAGGTAGCGGCTCAGTCGGCCGCCCGATGCCCCGCCCGATGCTTCGGCTCCGCTGGTCATGGCTTTGGGCATAATAGCCCTGGCATGGGAAAAATCAGAGCGGCAGTCATCGGCACCGGCTACCTGGGCCGTTTTCACGCGCAGAAGTACGCCCAGCTGCCCGACTGCGAGCTCATCGGGATCGCCGACGCGCAGGCGGCGGTGGCGGCGCGGGTCGCGGCCGAGCTGGGCACCCGCGCCTACGAGGACTATCGCGGCCTGCTCGGCCAGGTGGATGCCGTGAGCATCGCCACGCCGACGCCGACGCACGCCGAGATCTCGCTCGCCTGCCTGCGGGCCGGCGCCCACGTGCTGGTGGAGAAGCCCATCGCGGAGGACGTGGCACAGGCCGAGCGGCTGGTGCGGGCCGCCCGCGAGTGCGGCCGCATCCTGCAGGTCGGACACCTCGAGCGCTTCAACCCCGCCATCCTGGCGGCCGAACCGCTGCTGTCGGGGGCGCGTTTCATCGAGTGCCAGCGGCTCGCGCCCTTCCGCGAGCGCGGCACCGACGTCGATGTGGTGCTCGACCTGATGATCCACGACATCGACCTGCTGCAGATGATCGTGCGCAGCCCGGTGACGGCGCTGGACGCGATCGGCACCGCGGTATTCTCCAGCGAGGCCGACATCGCCAACGCGCGCCTGCGCTTCCAGAACGGCTGCGTCGCCAACGTGACCGCGAGCCGCGTGAGCCTGAAGACCGAGCGCAAGCTGCGCATCTTTCGCGATGACGCCTACCTGTCGATCGACCTGCAGCAGAAGATCCTCACCGTGATCCGCAAGCGTGCGGCGCGCGACCCCGCGCCGCAGGCGCTGACCGCGCAGGGGGCCCCGACGCCGGCGCAGGCCGCGCGCGCGGCGCAGGGCCCCGGGTCGCCGTCGGCCGCGCAGCTGGCATTGCCGGTACACATCGAGGAGCAGAGCTTCGAGCCGGGTGATGCCCTGCTGGCCGAGATCCAGGCGTTTCTGGCGGCGGTGCGCGGTGAGCGCGCGCCGGTGGTCAGCGGGGAGGATGGGCTGCACGCGCTGCGCACCGCCATCGCGATCACCGCGCGCGTGCACGGGCGCACGGGCGAGCCGGCCGTGCCCTCGATCGAGCAGCCCGTGCCGTCATGAACGACCCGGGCCGGCGCGTCACCGTGGCCGCGCTGCAGTTCGCCTGCACGTGGGACCTGCCGGCCAACCTGGCGCGCGCCGAGCGCATGGTGCGCGCCGCGCACGCCCAGGGCGCCCAGATCATCCTGCTGCCGGAGCTGTTCGCCACGCCGTATTTCTGCATCGAGCAGGACGTGCGCCATCTGGCGCTCGCGCAGAGCGCCGCCGACAGCCCGCTGCTGCGCCGCTTCGGCGCCCTGGCCGGCGAGCTCGGCGTGGTGCTGCCCGTGAGCTTCTTCGAGCGTGCGGGCAACGTGTATTTCAACTCGATGGCGCTGTTCGACGCGGACGGCCGGCGGCTCGGGATCTATCGCAAGTCGCACATCCCGGACGGCCCGGGGTACCAGGAGAAGTTCTACTTCACCGCCGGCGACAGCGGATTTCGCGTCTGGGACACGCGCTTCGGACGGCTCGGCGTGGGGATCTGCTGGGATCAGTGGTTTCCGGAGTGCGCGCGCATCATGGCGCTGGCCGGCGCGGAGCTGCTGCTGTACCCGACCGCGATCGGCAGCGAGCCGGCCCCCGCGCCCCCGGTGGATTCGCGCCTGCACTGGCAGCGCACCCAGCAGGGCCATGCCGCCGCCAATCTCGTGCCGCTCGCCGCCGCCAACCGCATCGGCACCGAATACTCACGACTCGATCCGTCGGTCAGCATCCGCTTCTACGGCTCCTCCTTCATCGCCGATGCGAGCGGCGCGCTGCTCGGCGAGGCGCCCCAGGACGCGGAGGCGACCGTCAGCGCGAGCTTCGACCTGGCGGCGCTCAAGAGCGCGCGCGATGGCTGGTTCGTGTTTCGTGACCGGCGGCCGGATCTGTACGCCGCGCTGACGACGCACGGCTGACCGGCGGCGGGCGGACGCCTGCCGCGGCGCGGCTGACGTACGGGGCTGCCCGTACGCGGCCCGTGTGCCGGCGGGCGGCCCGCACGGCGCACCGGTGCGCTGGCCAAACCGCCCGGGATTCCATCTATTTGCAGTGCGAACGATAACGAAAATATACTACTGTCACGGGCCGCGAGCGGCTCGACCGGCCCGTGTGGTCGCCAACCGGGGATTCGAGAGTCTATGGAAGCAGCGGGCAGTGGCAACAGCGCGCGCGCACGGCGTGCGGCATTGGTGAAGCGCGCCGAGCGCGCGGAGCGGGGCGAGCGCGCCGCCGGCGCCAAGGTCGATCTGGGCGTGCTGCCCAAGCTGCTCGGCTACAACCTGCGCCGCGCGAACCAGGCCTCCTGGCGCACTTATGTCAGCTTCATCGGCGAGCACAAGATCCGGCCTGGCCTCTTCAGTCTGATGTGTCTGGTGCGCTTCAACCCCGGTATCGCGCAGATCGAGCTCGGGACGCATCTGGGGGTCGACAAGGCGAGCATCGTCGCGCTGCTGGACCGTCTGGAGCGTGCCGGACTGATCGAGCGGCGCCGCTCGGTACGCGATCGGCGGCGCCAGGGCATCTCCCTGACCGAGGCGGGCTCGGCGGAGTTCGAATCGTTGATGGCGCAGGTGCGCCAGCTCGAGCGGCACATGGCCAGCCGCTTCACCAGGCCCGAGCTCGAGCAGTTCCTCGGATACCTCAGCCGCATGTACGGCTAGTACGGCCAGGCTGCGGCCGGCGTGCGGCGCCCCTGCCGGTGCGCCTGCGGCCGCCCTCGGCTGCGGCCGGTGCGCTCAGAGCCGCGGCTGCGCGCCTGACAGCGGCTCGCCGCGCTGCAGGGAGGCGACGAGCGCCGCGGTGAGCGGCTTCATGAACCAGGCGGACTCGGGCACGCTCTGCACGCTGGCCCCGTGCGCCGCGAGCGCGGCGGCGACCAGCGGGCCCACGGCGGCCACGCGCGTGGCCGCGAGCGCGGCGCGCACGCGCTCGGGCGGCTCGGCACGAAACAGCCGCTCGACCTGCGCCGCGCTGGTGAAGGCGATGGCGTCGACCGCGCCGGCGCGCATGCGCTCGAGCAGCTCGCACACGGCCGCGGCGCTCGCGGCCTGCGCATAGCGGTACGGGGCGACCGGCAGCGCGACGGCGCCGGCCTCGGCCAGAAAGTGCATCAGCGGCTCGTTCGCCTCCGCGCCGTACAGCTGCACGCCCACGCGCCGGGCGCGCAGGTCGAGCGTGCGCAGCGTCTGGATGACTCCCGCGGTCGTGGGCTCGAGCGCCGGCAGATCGGCGCCGAGGCCCAGCTCGCGCAGCGCGCGCGCCGGCTTGGGCCCGCGCGTGATCGTGCGCGTGCGGCCGAGCGCTGCGATGAACGGCGCGCGCAGCGCCGGCTCGTGCCGTTCCATGCAGCCACACAGGCGCCGCAGACCCTCCCCGGTGAGCAGGATCAGATCGTCGCAGCCGCCCGCGGCGAAGCGCCGGCACCACTCGAGCACCGGGGCCGGGTCGGGGGCATCGACGATCTGCACCAGCGGATAGCGCAGCACCCGGGCGCCGCGCCGCTCGAGCAGGGCGGCGAACACCTCGAGCTCGCGCGTCTCGGCGATGGCGATGACCCGCCCGGCCAGCGGCTCATTCATGGGATGTAGCGCACAGCGCGCTCATCGAATAAGCACATAACGTCGACAAGCCGATAGAATCGCTGCAGCTTCAAGCGCTTACCCGCACAGCATCACCCGCAGAGACGGCCCGCAGAGCACAACCCCCGCCACCGCATAGCGCCCGACCGCCCCCCATGGAGAATGCCACCGCCCGCATCAGCCCATTATCCCATCTCGATCGGCTCGAGGCCGAGAGCATTCACATCCTGCGCGAGGTGGTGGCCGAATGCGCCAACCCCGTGATGCTCTACTCGATCGGCAAGGACAGCTCGGTGATGCTGCACCTGGCGCTGAAGGCGTTTCACCCGGCGCCCCTGCCGTTTCCGCTGCTGCACGTGGACACCACCTGGAAGTTCCGCGACATGATCGCCTTCCGCGACCGTACCGCGCAGCGCCTGGGCCTCAAGCTCCTGGTGCACGTCAACGCCGAGGGGCTGGCGATGGGCATCAATCCGTTCGTGCACGGCCCGGCCGTGCACACCGACATCATGAAAACCCAGGCGCTCAAGCAGGCCCTGGATCGCTACGGCTTCGACGCCGCCTTCGGCGGGGCGCGGCGCGATGAGGAGAAATCGCGCGCCAAGGAGCGCGTGTTCTCGCTGCGCTCGGCGCAGCATCGCTGGGATCCGAAGCGTCAGCGGCCCGAGCTGTGGCGCCTCTACAATGCGCGCATGACCAAGGGGGAGAGCCTGCGCGTGTTTCCGCTGTCGAACTGGACCGAGCTCGACGTGTGGCAGTACATCTACCAGGAGGGCATCGAAATCGTGCCGCTGTACTTCGCGCGCGAGCGCCCCGTGGTGGAGCGTGACGGCGCGCTGATCATGGTGGACGACGAGCGCCTGCCGCTCGCGCCCGGCGAGCGGCCGCAGCTGCGCAAGGT
>Ga0335074_10017674_pt1 | contig 10062 bp, 6 predicted proteins | sample Lox_Sample_23_FD_206715 | JGI IMG/M metagenome (GOLD analysis project Ga0335074, IMG submission 206715) | Soil microbial communities from Loxahatchee National Wildlife Refuge, Florida, United States - Lox_Sample_2.3 | ecosystem: Environmental > Terrestrial > Soil > Wetlands | place: USA: Florida...
AAGCCCGTCCTCAGAAGCGACAAGCTGACCACTACGCAAACCTCAGGATCGGTCAGCGGAGCCAACATCAGCATCCCGGCCGGCACCGTGGCTGAGTACGACACCGCCGAACTGTCGGGCGTCAACGCCCACTTCGCCACCGGCACCGTGACCTACGCCCTCTACTCCAGCTCGTCGTGCACCGGCACCCCGGTGTTCACCCGCACTGCCGCCGTCAACGCCGGCACCGTCACCAACTCCGCCCCGATCACCGCCGCGCTGGCCCTAGGCCAGTACTACTGGCAGGACAGCTACAGCGGCGACGCCTACAACAAACCCAGCAAAAGCTCATGCGGAGCAGAGATCCTGACCGTCACGGCCCCATTGGCCCGGTCACCAGCCCAGGGCAATGCTGTAGTCCCGCTCGTCGGGATACAGGCGCAGGTCCCGGTGCCGCGTAGTTTGTCCTGGCCGGTTCACCAGTCGCCCGAGCCCTGCAGCTCTCCGGTCACCTCGGCCGCCCGATGCCTGCACGGACTGACGTGACCTGGTTTCTCTGGTGCCGGAGGGGCGACCCCTCAAGCACACAGCCCATCTTTCAGGGAGAGGTGCTCGTCCGAGTGGCCCAGACAGCCCCCTCCGACGCTTCGCCGTCTGGACCGCCGTTGGCTCTCTCTGGCGCGGCGTACAGAATTGGGCAATCGGTGCTGGCCAAGAACAGCGGTGTTTCCAGGCAACAGAGAGCGTACTCAGCGAAGGTTCGAGAGGTCTACGCCGGGTCGAGAGCTATCGGCTCGCACTCCAGCGCCGGGGCGTCGGGAGTGCCATAGCCCAGCACGACCTCTTTGCCGAGAATCTCGGCATAGGGCCGGGGTGGAGCCCGGTCGCCCGGCCAGGGATCGTGAGTCGCTTCGTCGGTGTAGTCCTGAAGTTCGTCGAGCGCCTGGCGGCAGCGCCGAGGATGCGCTGAGGCTACCCGACGGTCCCGGGGCCTTCCATCAGCCTGTTGCGCGGAATAAGGTCCAAAGACCGTCGACCCCTTTCAAGCTGTGTTGGCCGCGCGGCTCGAAGGTGAGGCCGGACCCCGCGACAAGGTCCCTCACGGTCCCTGAGACCAGGACCTCGGAGGGGCTGGCGGCAGCAGCGACGCGTGCACCGACATGCACCGCGATCCCACGCACGCTCCCGTCGTCGAGTTCGCATTCCCCCGTGTGGACGCCGGCACGGACTTCCACCCCGAGGTCCTGGGCGGCGCGGACGAAGGCCAACGCACAGCGGACCGCGCGAGCGGGCCCATCGAAGGTGGCGAAGACGCCGTCACCCGCGGTGTCCACCAGTCGCCCGCGGTGAGCATCGATCGTCAATTGGCATCTAGAGAGGTACCGCGCGAGCAGGTCCGCCCAGGCCCTGTCCGCGAGACGGCGCGCGAGCTCCGTCGAGCCCACCATGTCGGTGAACACGACGGTGGCGAGGATGCGGTCTACCTCCGGCGCACTTCGCACGCCGGTCACGAACTCCTCGATCTCACCGACGAGGCCCTCCATGTCGCCGACTGAGGGCAGGTGGTCTCGGCCCGGAAGTTCCACGTAACGGGCCCCGGGGATGTGCGAAGCGAGGTACCGCCCTTCGCCGACAGGCACATCGGTGTCGTCCCTGCGGTGCAGGACCAGCGTGGGAACCCGGATCGTCGGCAACACTCCGCGGACGTCGATCTCCCGGTTCATCCGGGACAGCGCAATGACGGCGGCCGGGCTCGAACCAAGCCGGAGCAGACGGGACCACCACGCCGCGAACGCGGGGTCGTCGGCGCGCGAAGGCGCCAAGACCGAGAGGGAGAGAGGAGCTCCCCACTCACGTCGGACGGACTCCTCCCTCTCGGCGACGAGCCGCTCATAGTCCGCACGGGTTGGCGCTATCGCTAGCGAGTTCGGATCGTCCGGGTGCCATCCGCCGCGGACCATCGATCCGTACACGACGAGCGCCGTCGTCCTTTCAGGGAACGTGGCAGCGAACAGGACCGCCATAGGCCCGCCCTCGGACTGGCCGAACATGACCGCTCGTGGAGAGCCGACGGCATCCATGACGGCGCGAAGGTCGTCCATCCGCTCCTCGAGGGTTGCGACGCCGGCAACGCGGTCGGACATCCCGACACCCCTTTTGTCGAACACGATCAGGCGTGCAAACCGCGCCAGCCGCTGAAGGTACCGGGAGTAACCGGGCTCCTCCCAAAGCACCTCGAGATGCGTTACGGAGCCTGAGGCGGTCACCATGTCGATCGGCCCGTCGCCGACGACCTGGTAGGCGATCGTGACATCGCCGCTCCTGGCGTAGTGCACTTCGGGAGGCACGTCCTAACTCTGCACCCGACGGGAAGCAGCTGTCCAGGCTGGCCTTTAACACCGTCGAGCCCCAAGAGTTTGCAATAAGCGGTGTGCAGCTTTCCCGAACTCGTCAGTGCGCCCCTGCCTCAGGCTGGGTCGGCGATCGGGGCCCACGTCTGAGCACCCAGAAACCGAGCCCGCAGGTGGGCTCGACCTCGTCGACGACCACTGGAAGCCGTTGCGGAGGTAGAAGGCACCGTCCGCGGGGCGAAGGTCTCTGGGACGACCGGTTTGCTGCTGGTGGCGGCGATCTGAGCCCCGCACTGGAGCAACGCCGCCCCCAGGCCCCCGCCTTGGTGGTCGACGCGGCCGAAGAGCACGTCGTAGCGGACGAGCGCCTGGAACAGCGGGGACCGAAAGCGAGCCCGGGCTGCGGGGTTCGGGGAACAGGGCCAGGGCCAGGGGGTCGTCAAAGGCTTGTGCGATTACCGAGGCCGCCTGGGCAACCTTGTCGTGGTCAAGCACCTGGAAGGTCGCTGGGCCGAAGGCTCCTCCTGGTATCAACGGGAGGGATCGTACGTGCCGGCTAGGACCTGGTCGGGCCGCAGTTGCGGGGCAATCTCGGCCAAGCGGCGCCGGAAAGCAGCGAGGCGCTCTACCGTCAGCTCGCTCCCCGGTTCCAGTGCTCGGGCCCGGGAGAGCTCGGTACCGCTCTGAGAGTCGCGAGCCACGACTGCGGCCAGAGACTCCGGGCTGGTACCCACACCGCAGTACTCACAAAGGGCCGTCAGTACTTCGAGCGGGCGTGCCCCCAAATCCTCGTAGCAAGTGATGAACATGGCTACGCCTTGCCGCAGCAAGATAGTGGCCCGCGCCATCGTCGTGGCCCACACCCAACTCATGAACTCGATAGGAGAAGGGAACGGGCTAAGCACGGGGCCGTCAAGGGACGAGCGTACGCGGGGTACGAGCTCGTCAAACCGGTGCCAGGATTCGAGCGACTGGGGCTCGAAGATCCCAAAGGCGCGGGTGACCGACCGAGCCCAGCTATCTGCGCCGCGGTACAAGAAGACAGTCTTGGCGGCGGGGAAGCAGCGCAGGAGGGGTTCCGCCAGCTCGATGTTGAAGCTGCGGAACTTTATAGCCCAGGTCGCCGCCGGCCTGGGGGCGCACAGCAGGGTCGTGCATGTCTTTAGCAGTGCCTCGAACTCCGGGTCGGCCCTGTCGCGCAGCTGGTGCAACTGGTGGTAGACGTCTGGCTCTGACAGGGCGACGACGCCCTCGCCGGCGGCCAGAGCGTGGCTCACCAGGGTGGAGCCGCAGCGGCCCGTCGATTGGACCAGCACCAAACGCTCAGAAGGCACCGGCGCCTTGACTGCCAAGTCGTGGAGCTCCCCGAAAGGCACCGACACGACCTCGGTAGCTTCGGTGAACTGGGTCTGCCAGAGGAAGGGGGCGCTGGACAGGTCCAGCTCGGGGGGAGTCCTGACGAAAAGCGCGCTACGCCGGGCCGGGTCTATACAGTACAGGCTCAACGTCGGGTCGAGGACAAGCGACAACTCCATTGACCCCGTTTCGTGGGCGACAAAATCGCTCGGCCGCGCCACGGCGGCCACCCCCGCCTTGCACCTTTCGTCGATGGCAAGGACGGTTGCGGCCACGGCTCAGGCCTCGGCGCTCTGCATGACGACAGCGTTTAGCTCCACGTTCTGCATGAGGACAGGTTTCTAGCACAGGCCGTGTCGCTCCGGCTCTGCCACTTTCTGGTGGGCAGGTGTGCTGTATTTCGGCGGCGATCAGTACGGGCAATTGCCGTGATTCGGTCGCCGCCGGGATGGCACCCAAAGAAGGCCGACGGGTGAGCGGGAAGAGTTGTTCTGTTGTTGAGCGCCGCAGAAGTTATTCCCCTGCCACCCAGAACAGAGTCGGCAGGGGCGACCGTGGGCTTATTTCGCATCGAGCGTAGGGACGCCGCTCGACCCTTCGGGGGCCCGTCGCACCTTTGCCCGGATCGGCAAGCGAGCGGGCATCACCGACGCCAAGTACCCTTACCTGCTGCGCCATAGTGCGGTCTCTCCCTGCTCCTCGAAGGCGGCGCCACTGTCGAAGAAGTGGCGAATTTGCTGGGAGATGACCCCCGCACCCTCTACCGCCACAACCGCCACAAGTGCGGCCCGTGCCCGAGGCTGACAATCGCATGGAGGGCCTGTTGTCGAGCGCGAGACCGGCGGCTTCGCGCACGTAGCGCGCACGCCGGCCTGATTGAGGCCTTCGACAACCCACCGCCAAGAACAAAACCCCTGCTCAGGACCGGTGGGCGTAGAGGGAGTCGAACCCCCGGCCTCATGCGCGTCATGCATGCGCTCTAACCATCTGAGCTATACGCCCGGGCAGGCGACCACGTTACCAGGCTGCACGCCCGCCATGTGGCACATGCCCGATGACGGTGCGGCCGGTCCACCCACGCCCCGCAGAACCCGCGGCTGCTAGTGGGCGACGACGGCCACCGACCCCGCGGGCAGCCAGGCACAGGCGCCTTCGAGCTGGGCGCGCCCGTCCGAGGCGAGCACGAGCGTGCCCGGCCCACGCACGGGTACCGCTTGGCGCTCGGCCGCCAGGTTGGCGACCACGCTGAACCGGCCTCGCCGCACCACCAGCCATCGCAGCTCCTCGTCGTAAGCCGTGCTGACGAGCGCGCGCTCAAGCTTTGCCAGGTCAGGCTCGGACCGGCGGAGCTGGAGGAGCCGCTTGTGCCACTCGAGCAGCGAACGGTGCGGTTCTTTATCTCGCTCTTCCCAGTCGAGCTTGGAACGCAGGAACGTGGCTGGGTCTTGCGGGTCCGGGACCATTTGCCCGTCCGGCATCGGGTGCTCCCGGCGCCTGCCTTCGCTCACGGCTCGGGCGAGGTCGGGGTCGCGGTGGTCAGTGAAGTACAGGAACGGCGTCGATGCCCCCCACTCCTCGCCCTGGAACAACATCGGCACGTAAGGTGAGAGCAGGAGCAAGGCGGCGCCCACTTTAAGCCACCCCGGCTCGACCAGAGCGGCCAGGCGCTCCCCCAAGGCACGGTTGCCGACCTGGTCATGGTTTTGCAGGCAGACGACGAACGCTGAGCCGGGCATTCCCTCAGCCCGCCCGCCCTGGTAACGCTGGAAGTGCTCCGAAAATTCACCGTCGTAGACAAAGCCGGAAGTGAACGCCTTGGCCAAGTCGGCGATGCGCCCATAATCGGCATAGTAACCCTGGTCCTCGCCGGTAAGAACGGTGTGCAGCGCATGGTGGAAGTCGTCGTCCCAGCAGGCGGCGAGCCCGTAGCCATGCTCGTCGCGGGGGCGCACGACCCGCGGGTCGTTGCGCCCGTTCTCGGCGATCAGCCAGAGCGGGCGTGCTAAATCTGCGGCCAAGCGGTCGACCGCGGTAGACAATTGTTCAAGGACGTGGAACGGGCTCTCGTCGAATATAGCGTGCACGGCATCCAGGCGGAGCCCGTCAAAGTGGTAGTCACGCAACCACATGATCGCGTTGGAAACAACGAAATCACGGGCGCCATAGCTACCCGTCCCGTCCATGTTTACCGCTGTGCCCCAAGGAGTACGGTACTCGTCGGTAAAATAAGGGCCGAACTCAGCCAAGTAATTGCCGGTCGGGCCAAGATGGTTGTAAACGACGTCGAGCACGATGGCCAGTCCCCGCGTGTGGCAGGCGTCGACAAGGCGCTTCAGGCCTTCTGGCCCGCCGTAGGCGTGGTGCGGCGCCCACAGGTCGACGCCGTCATAGCCCCAGCCCCGCTCGCCGCCGGCCTCTGCCACTGGGAGCAGCTCGACCGTGTTGACGCCGAGCTCGACCAAGTGGCCCAGGAGCGCAATGGCACCGTCGAACGTGCCCTGTGGGCTGAAGGTACCTATATGGAGCTCGTAGATGATGGCCGCCTCCCAGTCGGGAGCGCGCCAGCCCTGGTCATGCCACGGGAATGGCCAATGGTCCACCGTCATCGACGGGCCATCAATACCTTCGGGCTGCGAGGCCGACCTTGGGTCGGGCCTGGGCGGGCCGCCGTCTAACGCGTACCAGTAACGAGTGCCAGGACCAGCGCCAGGCACCTCGATGTGCCAACGGCCTCGCTCGCCTCGGGCCATCGCGGCTCTTTGGCCATCAGCCAGCACGAGCTCGACACCTGTACTGCCAGGCGCCCACACCTCAAACAGCATCGGCTCCTCTCCATTCCTGCCCAACCTGTGCGCTCTGTCAGGTTCGTCTCTCTAATAGGGCGACGGGCAAGCTGCCCAGGACCTCCCCGAGGCGCGCCCGGCCCTCCCACGCCTGGTCGCACAGTACGTCATGCCAACGGCCGTCGGGCAGTGCCAAGGTCGTCGTCCCCCACCCGCCTTCCTGTTGGAGCCGAAGGGGCCAACGCGTCACGAGCGTCATAACCATTCCTCCCCGTACGAAGCCCAAGAGGTGCTCGGCCGCCCGTCCCGTGGCTGCCAACCCCTCATATGCGCCACTGTCGCCTGGACCGAAAGCAGCCGGGTGCTGGGCTCGCAGCCCCAACGCCCTTTGCGTTACACCCAATTTGGTGACCCCATCCGCGTCTCCCATGGCCCAGGCCGAGGCCAGGTCGGCCGCCTCGAGCTCTTTCAGGAGCTGCCTGCGGCGTTGGTAGTCAACCGGTCGGCGGTTGTCAGGGTCCACCAATGAAAGGTCCCATAGCTCGCTGCCTTGGTAGAGATCCGGTACGCCCGGTGCGGTGAGCGTCAGGAGCTTGAGGGCGAGCGAATTGGACCGGCCGGGCTGCTCCAGGCGGCGCACGACGTCCTCCAAGGCGGCAACGAACTTCGGGCTGCGTAACAGCGCCGATGTGAAATGGGAAAGTGCACCCTCATATATCGGGTTGGGTTGGTCCCAGCTCGTGTGGAGCTTCGCCTCACGGGTAGCTTTCTCCACATAGCCCAGGGCTCTTTCGGCACTGATCGGCCACGCCCCCACCAATGTCTGGTACAGCATCCACTCGGTCGCCGGGTCGGGCAGGTCGGCGGTCCTCCGGCGTCGGTTGAGCTCGCGCCATTGGAACGCTAAAGCCGTCCATTCCTCGGCCATTTCCGAGAGCACAGCCAAACGCGCACGTACGTCTTCGGACCGTTTCGTATCGTGCGTCGACGTGGCCAACAAGCCGTTCGGGTGAAGTTCCTGCGCCCGGGAGCACCAGGAGTGAAAGTCGCCGGCGCTCGTGCCGTCAGAAGCGGGGTCACCCCCGACCTCGTTCAAACAGATCAACGGGCCGTAGCGGTAAAAGGCGGTGTCCTCGACAGCTTTCGCCATGACCGGGCCGGTCAATTGCTGAAAGCGCGTCGCCATCTCAACCTCGGCCGGCCCGCAACCAGTGACCTCCAGCAGGAGCACGTCAGCCAGGAAGCCGAGCAACTCGCCGTCGATCTCAGGCCGCCGCAACCCGGCTTCCAGCACGGCCCGGCGCACGACCGCCTCGTCGGAGGCCGACGCCGGCTGGCCCGGCACGATGTATGTGCGATAGACCGCAAAACTGGCGACGACCTCGGACAGGCACTCGCGCAGCTCACGGCGAGTGTGGTCGGAATGGCGCCGATAGTTCTCGCACACCTTGGCCAGGCGCTCCACCAATCGCGTCATGTCGGTGGCCAGCGACCCGTCCAGCACCTGCAATTTGCATTCATGGACGAGGTCGTCCCAGGATTGCTCAGAACCTTGGAACGACGCGAAGCCGGAGCGCAGCGCGCCAGCTCCTTCTTTCCATACCAGTAGCCCGCCGGCGAGGTTCAACCAGTCGTAACCCGTGGTCCCCGCGACGGGCCAGTCCGGCGGCAATTCTTCGCCCCGGGCCAATATCTTTTCCACGAGCGCCCACACCCCCGAGCCCGCCTCCTCTAAGCGACGCAGGTAGGCAAGCGGGTCGCGGAGGCCGTCGATATGGTCGACCCGGAGGCCGTCGATCACACCCTCACGGAGCCATCGCAGGATGAGCCGGTGGCTGGCAGCAAAAACGGCCGGGTCTTCCACCCTGATACCAACCAGCTCGTTGATGTCGAAAAACCGCCGGTACTGGCCCTCCTCCGAAGCAGTGCGCCAGAATGCCAAACGGTAGTTCTGCCTTTGCAGCAGTTCGTCGAGGGCGTCGGCGTCGGAGCCCACGGATTCGGTTTCGGCGTCCAAAGCAGAGGCAACCTCGGCGTGCTCGCGGCACAGCGCCGCCAAGCGGGCCCTCAACACCTCCTTGTCCCGGTGGCGTTCGCGGACGCTGGCGCGGTCGGTGGCCCACGACGGCGGGAGGCGCCCGAGCGCCGTGCCGATGCTTTCCAGTTCGGCCCGGGCGGCGGTGTCAAATGCCCTCGGCAGCCGCTTGGCGGCATGGGCCACGAGGAGGTCCAGGCTGCGCGGCGCGATCGGTACTTGGGTATCGAAGTAGCGCAGGACAAACGTGCCTTCGCAGTGGCAGAGCCGGAAGCGGCCGGCCTCGAGCTCCCGGCCGTAGTGGTCGCCGAGGACCGGGAGCAGGACGACATGGTGGCGCGGGTCCCTGGCCTCGACCCAATCCCAGTCCACGTCAAAATGACCGGCGTACACGCTCGATGGGCCGTTCTCGAGGACGTCCCACCACCAGCGGTTGTCAGGGGTGGACACAGCCATGTGGTTGGGGACGATGTCGAGCATCTGGCCAAGACGGGCCTCGCCGAGAGCGACCTGCAGGAACCGGTGCCCGTCTACGCCGCCAAGTTCATCGTTGACGGCCGCGGGGTCGACAACGTCGTAGCCGTGCGTGCTCCCGCGAGCGGCCTGCAGTACCGGCGAGAGGTAGACGTGGCTGATGCCCAGGTCGGCCAAGTAGCCGGCAATTCCAGCAGCGTCGGCGAACCCGAAGCCAGCGTGGAGCTGGAGCCGGTAGGTTGCCCGGAGCGGCGCACGGGCGCGCGGCGGCGGTCCACTGTCAAGCCTCCGGGTCATAGTTGTTCAGTCCTTCTCATTGCCTTTCTTGGCTATCCACCGGTACCTGCTGAGCGCACCTGCCCATACCCCTTACCCAATTCTCTAGCTCTGGCGTCTAGCCTGTCGTGACGACGTGATCGGCTACATTCCCAGCCCTCCGGCCAATGGAATCCACATCGGCCCGTTCGAGCTGCACTTCTACGGGCTGCTGATCGCCGTTGCGGTGCTCGTGGCGGCTTGGCTCGCACAAAGGCGCTGGGCACGGCTGGGAGGCCTGCCTGGAACCCTAGTGCCGATCGCTTTTTGGGCGGTGGTAGCCGGCCTCGTCGGCGCGCGCTTGTACTCGGTAGCCACAAGTTGGCAACAAGACACTTCGGGCGACTGGGTGCAGATCTTCGAGCTGTGGAACGGCGGGCTCGGGATTTGGGGCGGCGTCGCGGGAGGTGTGCTCGGCGGGTGGGTCAAAGCGCGGCTCATGCATCTCCCGCTCCCGCCCCTGCTCGATGTCGTCGCGCCCGCACTGCCGCTGGCGCAGGCGATCGGCAGGTGGGGCAACTACTTCAACCAGGAGCTGTTCGGGCTCCCATCGAAACTGCCGTGGGCGGTGAGGATCACCAACCAGGTGCAGCTGGCCGACCTCCCGGCCAAGTACCAGCCGGCGTCTGTCAATGGGCATTACCTGGCGGGCACGTACCAGCCCACTTTCCTCTACGAGTGCATTTGGGACCTGGCCACCTTTGCTCTGCTCTTGCTCATCGAGCGAAAGGTGCGGTTGCGGCGGGGCTACCTTTTTGCCGCTTACGCC
>Ga0335074_10017675_pt1 | contig 10062 bp, 8 predicted proteins | sample Lox_Sample_23_FD_206715 | JGI IMG/M metagenome (GOLD analysis project Ga0335074, IMG submission 206715) | Soil microbial communities from Loxahatchee National Wildlife Refuge, Florida, United States - Lox_Sample_2.3 | ecosystem: Environmental > Terrestrial > Soil > Wetlands | place: USA: Florida...
TGTCTTCTCGGTGTCCTGCGCGCTGATGAAGCGTCCCCGCTTCAGGGTGATGCCCATGGCCTGCTGAAATCCGCCTTCGACGAGGTAGAACAGCGACTGCGGCATCTCGTTCACGCTGGCCGGTTTGGCTTGGCCATCAATCCAGAAGGGCAGTTCCGAGTCGTGAATCATCGGCCGCGAACCCAGGGTGATGGAGGCTGCTTCTACGCCGGGAATGGCGCGGAGTTGCGCGTCGAAATGACGCAGCCGCGCGCGTACCTCATCGTCGCTAGCCTTGGGATGTGGCGTCAGCGACAGTGAGAAGGTAATGGCGTGCTCGGGAACATATCCGGGATCGACCCGCAGCAGGGCAGCAAAGGAGCGCAGCATCAAGCCTGCGCCCACCAGCAGCACGATCGACAGAGCCACCTCGGCTGCTACCACGAATGACTGAAGCCGGCGTCGGCCTCCGCCTGCTCCACGTGTCGCCTGGCGCAGCACCTGCTGCAGATCGGCGCGGGCAAACTGCAGCGCAGGAGCAAGTCCGAAAGCCAGGCCGCTGAAACAGGAAATGCCGAGGGTGAACAGCAGCACCCGAAGGTCGAGCGATACTTCGCCCGAGCGGGGGAGCACGCCGGGCAGGAATCGCAGCGCGTACTTCGTGCCGGCAAAAGCGATCAGCAATCCGAGAAGGCCACCGAAGCCCGCCAGCAGCAAGCTCTCGGTCAGCAACTGCGAGATGAGCCGGCCGCTGCCCGCGCCTAGAGCCCGCCGCACCGCGAACTCGCCGGAGCGTCGCATCGACCGCACCAGCAGCAGGCCCGCGACATTCGCGCAGGCGATGAGCAGCAGAAAAGCAACCGCACCCAGCAGCACCAGCAGAAGTGGCTTCACTTTGCCGATCAGGTCCTGCTTCATGGACACGACCGCGATGCCTACATTCTTGTCGGCCTCGGGATAAGCCTGAGCCAGATGATGCGCGATCGAGTCCATCTCCGATCGCGCTTGCGCCAGCGTGATGCCCGACTTGAGACGCCCGACGGCGTGAGAACTCATATCGACCCGGCGATCCAGAAAGGCAGCGTCTTTCAGTTGGCCGATAGGCGTGAAGACATCGCGATCGATGTCGTAAAACCTGAAGCCCGCGGGGACGATGCCGATGATGGTGTAGTTGACTCCGCCCAAATCGAGCGAACTACCGACGACCGCCGGCGAGCCGCCAAAATGCCGATGCCAGAAAGCGTCGCTGAGCATGACCACGGGTGCCGCCCCGATGTGATCGTCGTCGGGAACGAAGTCGCGCCCAAGAAACGGATGTACGCCGAGGGTGGTGAAAAAAGCCGAAGACACCATCAGCCCATTGACCCGCTCGGCTTCCGAGCGGCCCATCAGGTTGTAATCCTCGTGACGGTAGATCGCCATCGATGAAAAGCTCTGCGCCGCGCGCTGCCAGTCCAAAAAATTGAGATAGCTGATGGAACCCTGTTCAAAGCCGGGCTTAATTTCGAAGATGGCGACGAGCTGGTTCGAGTGCGGATACGGCAGCGGGTTGAGAAGCACACTGTTTACGATGGAAAACAGCGCCGTGTTCGCGCCAATGCCCAGCGCGAGCGTGACGATCACCGCCGCCGAGAAGGCCGGCGACTTGCGCAGCATGCGCAGAGCGAAGCGAAGATCTTGTAGCAGAGCCGTCACGAAGCCCGATGATCGGCACCCGAACCACCCTGATCCGGATGCGGGTTTGGATTTTCTCTCAGCTCATCACTGTACCGAAAATCTCAGCAAAATCGGAGTCGCTTCAACACGATTTCCTCGCCGTTGGTCCCTCCTGAGTTCGGCGCGCGATATCGGTAAAGCCAGCCGCCGCAATTTCGCCTTTGACCGTGTGCCGTAACAAATCTATCCTGCTAGAAATCGCCGTTGCTCCCGACAATAATTTCCCGCAGAGCCGCAGATATCCCATTGCCTAAAACGTCCACCGTCGCCCTGAACGGCTCGCCTGAGAACCACCCGGCGCACCGCAAACCTTCGGCCCGGCTCGCGCTGTGGCCGCTGGTGATCGCCACATTCTTCATGGTCTCCGGAGGCACTTACGGCACCGAAGACATCGTGCACGGCGCCGGCTACGGGCGGGCGATTCTTATCCTGCTGCTTACGCCGGTGATCTGGAGCCTGCCGACCGCGTTGATGATTGGCGAACTTTCCAGCGCCTTGCCGGAAGAAGGCGGCTACTACGCCTGGGTGCGCCGTGCGATGGGCAATTTCTGGGGATTTCAGGAGGCGTGGCTGTCGCTGGCGGCCAGCGTCTTCGACATGGCCATCTACCCCACGCTGTTCATCCTTTACCTCACCCAGCTCTTACCGTGGTTCGGCATCGGCTATCGCGGGCAGATCGTTGCCGTCGCCGTCGTCGCTGCCTGCGCAATATTGAATATCGCCGGCATCCGGGTCGTCGCCACCACTTCTCTCTGGCTGTTCTTCCTGCTGTCAGCTCCCTTCGCCATCATTACTGTGCTGGCATTGTTCCATGCCGGATCGCTGGCCGGCGCCGTAACCAAACCGGCGCTGGTTCACGTCGACCTCTTCGGCGGGCTGCTGGTGGCCATGTGGAATTACATGGGCTGGGACAACGCCTCCACCATTGCCGCCGAGGTCGATCGCCCGCAGCGCACCTATCCCCGCGCCATGTTCGCTGCGGTCGCGCTGGTCGCCGCCTCCTACATTCTTCCCATCGCCGCCATGTCGGTTACGCATCTGAGCCCCGCGGCGTGGGAGACCGGCTCGTGGGCGGAGATCGCCGGCCTGCTGGGTGGGCCGCTGCTGCGCGTCTGGCTGGTGCTCGGCGGCATGATGAGCGCCTTCGGCATGTTCAACGCGCTGGTACTCAGTTACTCGCGGTTGCCCTACGCAATGGCGCAGGACGGTCTGCTGCCCGGAGTCTTCGCCCGCTTGAATCGACGTAACGTGCCCTGGGTTTCCGTCGTCGTCCTTGCCGTGGGCTGGGCGCTGTGTCTCGGTCTCGGCTTCGAGCGGCTCGTCACGCTCGACATCCTCGTCTACGGCGCCAGCCTGTTGCTGGAGTTCGTCGCGCTCGTTGTCTTGCGCTTTAGGGAACCAAACCTGCCGCGTCCTTTCAAAGTGCCCGGAGGAATTGTAGGCGTGGTGCTGGTTGGTCTGGCGCCGATGCTGTTGCTCGCCTTCTCGCTGTTCCGCGGCGATCACGAACAGATCCTCGGCATGAGCAGCGTGCAAATGGGAGTTCTGCTTGTCCTCGCGGGATTTGCGGCGTATGCCCTGGATGCCGCCCTCCATCGCTGGCCGGGCCGCAGCGCTTCCGATCGTTAAGCCCCGCGTCTTGCCGACTACCACGAACTACGTAGGTGCTTCTCACGGTGCCTTGTGATGCGGATCACACGCCAAACTGCGCCACATGGTTCATGGTTGCGTTGTACTCGCGAATCACCTGGCGCCATCCAGCGGAGAGGGCTCAGGCAAATTGATGCGAGCCGGGAGTAACGATGGCACGCACGACCGAAGTTCCGAAGTGGTATCACAGCAACAAATACACTGCCGACACCGAGTGTGAGCACTGCGGCGGCGTGATCCGTCACGAACCCTGGTGCATCACCAGCAATCCCACAGTGGCCTACGCCTATGGCGCCGTTCTCGACGCCGACCAGCTCACCCTGGAAGATCGCCTGATCCTGCACGCGCTGGGCGTCGCCTGGGGACAGAATGGCTGCAACGGGGAATGCGCAACCCGCGAGTCTATCCACTAACGCGGCGCGCCGCAGGACAGTCGGCTCCATCGCTTCCTTTTGCTTGCAATTCCGGCTTAACCGTCGTTAACTGGAATGGCAAAGCCATGATCACGGTTTCCAAGGAAGACTACCTCAAAGCCATACTGGAGGCGGAGTGCGAAGGCGAGCAGGTGATCGCCGCGCGCCTGGCGCACTGGCTCGCGGTCTCCGCTCCGGCGGTGACCATGGCGCTCCGGCGGCTCAAGCGCGATGGCCTGGTCATGGTTCGTCACGAGGGCCGTATTGAGTTGACCGCGGAGGGCCGCAAAATCGCCCGCCAGCTCGCGCTGCGGCATCACCTCATCGAACGCATGCTGCACGAGATTTTCGGCATGCCCTGGTACAAGGTCCACGACGAAGCCGAGCGCCTGGAACACGCTGTATCCAGCGACTTCGAGGCCATGCTTTCCCGCAAGCTGGGTGTGGGCGGCCCTTGTCCGCACGGCAATTCCGCCACACCGGAAAATCCCAAGGCCAAGCGCAAACGTGGTCTGCTGCTGCTCACCGAGGCGCAGCCCGGCAATCCCTATACCGTGCAGAGTGTCTACGAGCGCGACCGCAAGCTGCTGGAATTTCTGGAGCAACGCGGCGTCCGTCCGGGTACATCGCTGAAAGTCTCGGCCCGTAATTACGACGGCACCCTCACGCTGGCCATTGAACGCAAAACCGTGCAGCTGGGCGGTCCCGCCGCCGACAAAATCTGGGTCGCTAAATCCCGGTGATCAAATTTTGCTCTGAAGTTTGCAGTTAACGTAGGTTAACTGCACCTGATACACTGAAATTAATCATCAGCTGTCCGGCCGCGCGGTCGCAGTGAGGATGCGCCAATGGCTAACGCAAATCTACCGTCGACCGCAGACCAGAACACGAGCCCCGCGCCAGGTCCCCGCGCTCTGACAGCGGAAGCCGGGCATATCTCGCTCGAGGGTTTGCACGGCACGGTTGCCGTTCCCCATCAGCGCGCCGGATTCTGGGAGCAATGGCGTGCCTTCGTCGGTCCGGCCATCCTGGTCAGTGTCGGCTATATGGACCCTGGCAACTGGGGCACCGACCTGCAAGGCGGGGCGCAGTTCAAGTACGACCTGCTGTGGGTGATCGCTGTCGCCAGCCTGATGGCAATCTTCATGCAGGTGATCGCGGCACGCCTCGGGGTGGTGACCGGCAAAGACCTGGCGCAGTGCTGCCGCGACTGGTATCCCGGGTGGACGCGCTGGCCCAACTGGCTGATGAGCGAGGTCGCCATTGGCGCCTGCGATCTGGCGGAAGTGCTAGGCAGCGCCGTCGCGCTCAATCTCCTGTTCCACATTCCGCTGTTCTGGGCCGTCATTATTACCGGCTTCGACGTCCTGCTGCTGCTCGGATTGCAGCGCTTCGGCATGCGCACCATTGAAGCCGTCGTCCTCGTGCTCGTCGCCACCATCGGCATCTGCTACTTCATCGAGATCTTCATCCTGCCGCAAACGCGTCCCAGCTTTCTGGAGATGGGACACGCCATGATCAGCCCGCATTTTCGCGAGGCGGGGTTGTTGTACGTTGCGATCGGAATTATCGGCGCGACGGTCATGCCGCACAACCTCTACCTGCATTCGGCGCTGGTGCAGAGCCGCCGGTTGCAGAAGGACAATGACTCAATCCGGCGCGCCGTGCAGTTCAACACCCTCGACTCCACGGTGGCGCTGACGATCGCGTTTTTCGTGAATGCCGCCATCCTGGTGCTGGCCGCCACCGTCTTCTTCGGCAAGCACAGCGTCACTCTTCCCGGCGGTCATGTGGTGCTGTTCGGTGCGGATGCCGATTGGATTCGCGTCGCCTATCTGACGCTGGCGCCGCTGCTGGGCGCCGCCATGGCCAGCACATTATTCGCAGTCGCGCTGCTGGCCAGCGGACAGAGCAGCACCATCACCGGCACGCTCGCCGGCCAGGTGGTGATGGAAGGCTTTATGCGCTGGCGCATCAAGCCGTGGGTGCGACGGCTGATTACGCGGTCGCTCGCCATTCTGCCCGCGGTTCTCGTGATCGGCCTGCGCGGCGACAGCAGTGTCACCGATCTGCTGGTGCTCAGTCAGGTAATCCTCGCACTGCAGCTTCCCTTCGCCATGTTCCCCCTGCTGCACTTCACCAGCTCGCGTAAGATCATGGGCCGCTGGCGTAACGGATGGTTTCTCCTGCTCACCGGGTGGGGCAGCGCCATCCTGATCACCGCGCTCGATCTTTACGGCCTGCCGGACTCGCTGCATTCGGCATGGCAGGTTCTCGTCGGGCGATGATATTGTGGGCTCGAGGCGGCCAATGTACGAAACCATCCTTGTGACTCTCGACGGCACTCCGACCGATCGTGCCATCATCGAACACATTAAGCAGCTGGCAAAGCTGGCGGGCAGCCGGCTGGTGCTGCTGCACGTGGCTGATGGCTGGGCAGCACGTACGTATGGACGCGATGCGGTGAGTCCCGAGATTCGAGATGACACTGCTTATTTGGAGCGCGTGCGCGCCGAGTTCCAGGCCGCCGGGATACCTGCTGAAGCGGAACTGGCCTACGGCGAGCCGGCCAATGAAATCGTGCGCTGGGTGAAACAGCAGGGTTGCGATCTGGTCGCCATGAGCACTCACGGTCATCGCTTTCTCGCCGATTTATTCCTGGGAACAACCGCCAACCGCGTGCAGCACAGCATCAGCGTGCCGGTGCTTCTGCTGCGGGCAAAGTAATCCCCCCGCTGCTAATTCCTCCACCTGCTACGTCAATTGCTCGATTTTATGAATGAGGACATCCGGCGGGTCGCCTTTGGTGATGAAGGCATTGGCCAACTCCAGCGCCGCCGGTGGAAGCGAGAAATAAGCCGACAAGAAGATGATGGGAATTTCGGGATACAGGCGGCGCACTTCGGCGGCCACTTCCCCACCATTCATTCCCGGCATGTAGTAGTCGAGGATGATGAGATCGATGGCATGGTTGGCGAGAAGCATCAATCCCTGCTGGCCGCTGGTTGCCGTCAGCACTTTGAAGCCGTGACCTTCCAGCATGATCTTTCGCACTCGAAGGCCGATCTTTTCGTCATCGATGCACAGCACCGTTTTCGGTCCCAAGGATTTCATCCCGGTTCGACTAGCATCAAACTGCTGTTCGGCTCTCGGTTCCGTACTTAAGATTACCTGACTGAACATTGCTAAGAATTGCTTTTCAACAAAGTGCGCTGTGATTGTTCTACCGTCAATCGGCTGGGTGGGCTATACCGACAAAGTGGTAGACAAGTTATATCCACCTACGGTCAACGACTTAGCGCGTAGAAATTCGAAATATGGCAGTTTATGGCGTACCTACTATTCACGCCGTTGTAGCAAAAACCGCGGCGAAAAATCCATCGCAGGGGTGCAGCCCGGGAATCGTGCGCAGGAAATTGCGGTTGAGCAGCGACTCCGTTTCCGGCCAAACCAGTTCCCCGGCGGCTCGGAGCCGTTGCAGCTCCTGGCGACAATCGCACAACCCAAATTCCGGATGGCTGTGCAAAACCTCGTCAACGACCGCTTCACACTCCTCCCGCTCCAGCGAGCAGGTGGAATAAACCACCCGGCCGCTAGGGGCAACTTGCCGCAGGGCCGCCCGCAGGATCGCCACCTGCCGCTGATGGAGATCGTCCAGGTCCGATGGTTGTAGCCGCCACTTGATCTCCGGATTCCTGGCGAGGGTTCCCGTTCCCGAGCATGGCACATCGGCGAGGACACGATCGAATCCGCCGCTCGAGGGGAGATCCAGCGTGTCCGCGTGGATGACCTGGACATTGGGCGCGTGTACCCGTTTGCGCAACAACTCGACGCGATGCGCATGCAGTTCGGCGGCGATGATCTCGGCTGTGGGGTTACGCGCGGCCAGGGCCGCCGTCTTACCACCGGGAGCGGCACAGCAATCCAGCAGGCGCGCCCCGCCGCCTACCAAGGCGGCCACCAGCTGCGAGGCCTCGTCCTGAATCCACACCCGTCCTTGCAGAAAAGCACGGGTCCGCGTAATCTCGCCAGCCGTCACCACGCGCGCGCCCGCCAGCAATTCCCCCGGCGTCAGCGCGATGCCCTCGGCTTCGAGCTCGCGCTCCAGCGCCGCATCGTCCAGGCGAACAACCGTGCGCGGCACCGTCTGGTCGTGAGCACAAATCGAACGCGCGTGATCGAAGCCGAACTCGCGAATCCATCGCTCCACCATCCATTGCGGATGTGCGAACTCGCGCGCCAGCCAAGCCGCCGTCGGTGCCGGCGCCACAGATGCTTCCCCTTTTTCGGTGGCCAACTTCCGCAGCACCGCATTCACGAACGGCGCGGCCGAGCGTTTGTGGGCACGCTTCACCAGCTCGACGCTGTCGTTGATCGCCGCGTGCGCCGGAATCCGGCTGAGATAGCGCAACTGATAGGCTGCCATACGCAACGCCATCAGTACTTCCTGGTCGAGCTTGGCAAGCGGCCGTTGCAACGCCGGCTGGATCGCCTCATCCAGCCGCGAACGCCAGCGCAAGACGCCCATTACGATCTCCGTCGTGAGTCCGTGATCGGCCGCGCTCAACGCTTCCAGCCGCTGCGAGTGCAGCAGCTCGCTCGCAAAGGCATCTTCGCGCTCGACTCGCAGCAAGATGTCAAAGGCCGCACTTCGCGCCGGCGAAATCGCCATGATCCACCCTAACAGTTAATGAAGCGTGAATTCCATGGCTGGCGCGCTGCGGCAGGCGGCAAACCATGTACCACCCGCATCAGAATGGAGGTACGCGAATGACGTCAATTGCTAAGGAGTTTTCATGGCCCATTACGGACAACTGCGCGACTATCGCTTTTCCAGCGACGTGGACGATATACGCGGTGCCGCGCTTTATGGAAAGGACGACAAAAAGCTCGGCAGGATTAAGGACGTCATCTTCGACCACGCCAGCGGCAACATCCAGTATGCCGTGGTGGATACCGCTACCATTGGCAGCGAGCTGTTCCTCGTCCCGGCGGCCGGGATTCACGCCTCGGCCCAGCATCCCGACGACTTCGCCATCGATGCCGACAGCGCCAAAATCAAGTCGCTGCCGCACTACAACGAAGACGCACTCCGTAACGAAGAAGATTGGAACCGCTACCGGAAGAATTATCACGAGGCTTGGGGCAGCGGTCCGGTCCTGAACAAGGACATGAGCACCCACATGATTACGCCTGAGCCGAGCGAGATGCCCGCGCCCACCGGCTCCGGCGTCGACGATGAAGCTTACACGCCGGACCGTCTTGCCGGAAAATTTCCGCCCACCGGCGAAGATCCCAACAAGATTCGCATGCGGCCCTCAGGACTCGCCGCGCGGGCCGAGGATGGAAGCGTTCCCGGCGTCTTCGTGACCGAAGAGAAGCCGACGCTTGCCGAAGAAGAAGCGGAAGATCGCGCCGTACACAATCCGGCGGCGGCGCAACGCGATCACCTGACGAATCCGGATGACGTTTACGTCTCTGAGCGGCAGCGGCACGCGCGCTGGGCGGCGTTTGAGGATAATCTTCGCCGCAACCGTGTGGACATCACCGCGGCTTGCCACAGCTGCGGCACCGCCAGGGAACCGGGAAAGGACAAGGTCGCCTAGAAAACGCGGCCGGAACAGCAACGACGTTAATGCAGTATCGCGGAGGAGTGGTGAACCGACCGACTTCTCCGCGATTTGCTTTTGCGCCGGGCGACGATAGTTCGCGTCGCATTCCCTCTCTGTCGCTACCAGCCGCTTATAACTACGTCTCGGTAGAAAATTCCTGGTGCAATTTTCCTTTTTTCGGCGCAAGATTTCCGAGACAGAGTCCCACTACCTCGTTTGCAAGCCCTCGTCGACGGTTGCGATGTGGGACGCGGCGCTTCGGTTCAGCGCTGCCACCGTGCAAGGAGAAATTATGGGCACACTCTCAGTCCGTTGGTCGGTACTCTTTCTCATCGTCGCCTCGGCGCCAAGCTTCGGACAGGTGCTCTATTCGAATGGTCCCGTGAACGGCACCACCGACGGTTGGACCATCAACTTCGGTTTTGCCGTGAGCGACAACTTCACTCTGTCGTCCCCCTCGCCGGTCACGGGCGTGGACTTCTATGCCTGGACCTTCCCCGGCGACGTGCTGGAGAATGCGGAAGTCGCCATCACCTCGTCTGAATTCGGTGGCACGACGTATTCCGATCAGATTGTGAGCTTCGCCCAGAGCGCCTGCTCTGCCAACCAGTATGGCTACAACGTTTGCCTGGAGTCGTCCAGCGGCATGACCCCAGTCAGCCTGTCGGGCGGAACCTACTGGCTGAACCTGG
>Ga0335074_10017676_pt1 | contig 10061 bp, 7 predicted proteins | sample Lox_Sample_23_FD_206715 | JGI IMG/M metagenome (GOLD analysis project Ga0335074, IMG submission 206715) | Soil microbial communities from Loxahatchee National Wildlife Refuge, Florida, United States - Lox_Sample_2.3 | ecosystem: Environmental > Terrestrial > Soil > Wetlands | place: USA: Florida...
GACGCAGCGGTGTGTTCTCACACAGCTCATAGCCGGAATAGATACCCCAGGAAGGGCTGAGCATTGCTGCTAGCACGGCACGAATCTGGAATGCCGCCGGCCCGCCGTGCTGCAGGTACTCGTGCAGAATGTCCGGCGTGTTGGCGAAGAAGTTCGGGCGCATGTAGGCGGCCGCGGGGCCGGACAGCTCCTCCAAGTACTCGGTCAGCTCGTCCTTGCTGTTGCGCCAGGTGAAGTACGTGTACGACTGGTGGAAGCCGACCTTCGCGAGCGTGGCCATCATCGCCGGCCTGGTGAACGCCTCGGCCAGGAACAGCACGTCGGGATCGGTCTGCCGGATCGACGCGAGCAGCCGCTCCCAGAACCGCAGCGGCTTGGTGTGCGGGTTGTCGACGCGGAAGATCCGCACGCCGTGGTCCATCCAGAGCCGGACCGTCCGCAGTACCTCCGCGTAGATGCCCTCCGGGTCGTTGTCGAAGTTGAGCGGGTAGATGTCCTGGTACTTCTTCGGCGGGTTCTCCGCGTACGCGATCGACCCGTCGGCCCGCGTGGTGAACCACTCCGGGTGCTCCTTCACCCACGGGTGGTCGGGCGACGCCTGCAGCGCGAGGTCGATTGCCACCTCGAGCCCGAGGTCCCTCGCCTCGGACACGAACGCGTCGAAGTCGGCGAACGTGCCGAGGTCCGGGTGGATCGCGTCGTGGCCGCCCTCGGGGGCGCCGATCGCCCAGGGCGAGCCAGGATCGCCAGGCTTGGCCTCGAGCGTATTGTTCCGGCCCTTGCGGAACGTGGTCCCGATCGGGTGGATGGGCGGCAGGTAGACGACGTCGAAGCCCATGTCCGCGATGGCCTTGAGCCGGCGGGCGGCGCTGCGCAGCGTGCCCGACTCAGGCTCCCTGCGGCCCATCGGGTCGAACTGCACTCCTTCGGACCGCGGGAAGAACTCATACCAGGAGCTGTACAGTGCCCTGAGGCGCTCCACGAGTACCGGGTACCTGGCGGACCTGGTGACGAGATCGCGGAGCGGGTACCTGGCGAGGATCGCCCTGATCTCCGGCGTCTCGGCCGCCGCCAGCCGGTCCCAGGGCGGCACGCCCCGGTCCTGCAGCTTCCTGGCGAGCGCGTGCAGCGCGGTCCTGGCCGCGGCGGGCTTGGCGGCGCCTGGCGGCTGCCTGATCGACCGGGCGGCCCGCTGGAAGAGCAGCGCGCCCTCGGTCAGCATCAGTTCCACGTCCTGGCCGAGCGGCACCTTGATGGCCGCGTCGTGGTGCCAGTGCGCGATCGGATCGCTCCACGACTCCACCTGGAAGTACCAGGTGCCCTCTTCGGTCACGGTGACCTCGGCACCGTACCGGTCCGTCCCTGGCGCCAGTGCTCGCATCCGCACCAGCGGCCCGGGTCTGCCTGCCGGATCTCTCAGCACCACGCCGGCGCCGAGCACGCCGTGCCCTTCCCGGATGACGGTGGCGCTGACCTGGAAAGTCTCGCCGACGACTGCCTTGGCCGGGCGGCGCGCGCAGTCCACGAGAGGCTGGACGTCAAGGATGGGAATGCGTCCGATCACGACGGCAACGCTACCCAGTCTCGATTCGGGAATTCCAAACGGGCTAGGGGGTTAAGACGACGCTGCCCGACAATGGGCCGCAGGCACGCCCCGTGGCCGCCTATGATGACTCCCCGTGAGAGCGATCCGACGTTTCACGGTCCGCGTGACGCTGCCGCAGCCGCTCACCGCGCTGCACGACTTGATGCTCAATCTCCGCTGGTCATGGCACCCGCCGACCGTTGAGCTCTTCGAGTCGATAGATCCAGCCGGCTGGGCCGCGTCCGGTGGCGACCCGGTAGCCATGCTGAGCAGGCTGCGGCCTGGGAAGCTCGCCGGCCTGGCCGCCGACGAGGACTTCCTGCGCCGCCTGGACGCCGCGGTGGCCGACCTGCGCCGGTATACCGATGAGCCGCGCTGGTACCAGTCAGAGGCGGCCGGGGCCGCGGGCACGCTGCCGAACGCGATCGCGTACTTCTCCCCCGAGTACGGCATCACCGCCGTGCTCCCGCAGTACTCGGGCGGCCTCGGCATCCTGGCCGGCGACCACCTCAAGTCGGCCAGCGACCTGGGTGTCCCCGTGGTCGGCGTCGGACTGCTCTACCGGCACGGCTACTTCACCCAGTCGCTGTCCGCCGACGGCTGGCAGACCGAGCGCTACCCGGCCGACGACCCGAACGGCCTGCCGCTCACCCTGCTCCGCGACCCGCAGACGAACGAGCCGGTGCTGGTCACCGTGACGCTGGCCGGCGGCAAGCTGCTCACCGCCCAGGTCTGGCTCGCCCAGGTCGGCCGCGTGCCGCTGCTGCTGCTCGACTCCTACGTCGAGCAGAACGAGCCCGCGCTGCACGAGGTCACCGACCGGCTGTACGGCGGCGGCAGCGAGCACCGGCTGCGCCAGGAACTGCTGCTCGGCATCGGCGGCGTCCGCGCGGTGCGGGCCTTCTGCGCCATCACCGGCCACGCCGAGCCCGAGGTCTTCCACACCAATGAGGGTCACGCGGGCTTCCTCGGCCTCGAGCGGATCCGCGAGTACATGGCGACCGGGCTGACCTTCGACGAGGCACTCGAGCTGTGCCGCGCCGGCACCGTGTTCACCACCCACACGCCGGTGCCCGCCGGCATTGACAGGTTCCCCCGCGAGCTGATCGACCGGTACTTCGCCCACGACGCCGCCGGCGAGACGCTGCCCCTGGACCGGGTCCTCGCGCTGGGCGCGGAAACGTACCCGGGCGGGGATCCGCACGTCTTCAACATGGCCGTGATGGGCATGCGGCTCGCCCAGCGGGTCAACGGCGTCTCCCGGCTGCACGGCCAGGTCAGCCGCGAGATGTTCGCCGGGCTGTGGCCGGGCTTCGACACCTCGGAGGTGCCGATCGGCTCGATCACCAACGGCGTGCACGCGCCAACCTGGGAAGCCAGCACGGTGTCGGAGCTGGGCGACGACCCGGCCACGGCAGACGCCGGCCGGCTGTGGGAGATCCGCCGCCAGCTCCGCACGGGGATGATCGCCGAGACCAGGCGGCGGCTGCGCGAGTCCTGGCGCCAGCGCGGCGCCTCAGGCGCCGAGCTCACCTGGATCGACGACGTTCTCGACGAGAACGTGCTGACCATCGGGTTCGCCCGCCGGGTGCCGTCGTACAAGCGGCTGACGCTGATGCTCAACGACCCGCAGCGGCTCGCAGGGCTGCTGCTGGACGCCGACCGGCCGGTGCAGATCGTCATCGCGGGCAAGTCGCACCCCGCCGACGAAGGCGGCAAGCGGCTGATCCAGCAGATGGTCCGCTATGCGGACAGCGAGACGGTCCGCCGCCGCATCGTGTTCCTGCCCGACTACGACATGGCGCTCGCCCACTACCTCGTACAGGGCTGCGACGTGTGGCTCAACAACCCGCTGCGCCCGCTCGAGGCCTGCGGCACCTCAGGCATGAAGGTCGCGCTCAACGGCGGCCTCAACGTCTCGGTGCGGGACGGCTGGTGGGACGAGTGGTACGACGGCGGCAACGGCTGGGAGATCCCCACCGCCGACGGCGTGACCGACCCGGCGCGCCGCGACGAGCTGGAGGCCTCCGCGCTGTACGAGCTGCTCGCCAAGTCCGTCGCGCCGCTGTTCTACGACACCGACAGCGACGGCGTGCCCGGCGGCTGGATCGAGATGGTGCGGCACAACTTCCGCAGCCTCGGCCCGCTCGTCCAGGCCGACCGCATGGTCCGCGACTACGTGACGACCCTGTACGCCCCGGCCGCGGAGTCGTCGCGCGCGCTGGCCGCCGGGGGATTCCACGCCGGCCGCGACCTGGCCGCCTGGACGCAGCGCGTCCGCGAGGCCTGGCCGGCGGTGCGGATCGAGCATGTCGAGGCCGACGGCGCCGAGCCCAGCCTCGGCGCGGTCCTCGACGTCCGCGTCACCGCCGCGCTTGGCGGGCTCAGCCCGTCCGACGTGTCGGTCGAGGTCGTCTACGGGGCGCCAGGCGACGACGACGAGATCGTCGATCCCTACTACGCCACCCTGCAGGCGGACGACCCCGTGCCAGGCCAGCACGCGCGCTTCTCCGGCACGGTCGAGCTGGGCCGCCCCGGCCCGTTCGGCTACACAGTCCGCGTGCTGCCCAACCACCCGCTGCTCGCCAGCCGCGCCGAACTGGGCCTCGTCACCTACCCGGACGCCCCAGCCGGCATGACCAACGGCGACCTGAGGTAGCCCCCACGCTGGGCCGGTGGCCCAGCGCCCCACCGGCCCAGCTACCGGCCCCAACCGGATGAATGTGACATTCAGCCGCCTATAACCGGCTCGCTGTCACATTCAACCGGTAGCGCACGTTCCCGGCGAACGCGGAATGTCGTAGCTCGGTGACACACTGTTCGCATGCTGGAGCGGGAACCGGGCGCGCTGCGCGCGCTTATGCACAAGCAATCGGCGGTAGTCACACGCGCCCAGGCGCTGCGGAGCGGGCTCAGCCATCACGCCGTCAGTCACCGGCTGCGCGCTGGCGGCCCGTGGCAGCCGATACTCCCTGGCGTCTACCTCACCATGACGGGCCGGCCGACCGGAATGCAGCGGGAGATCGCAGCGGTCCTGTACGGAGGCCCGCATGCGGTTATCAGCGGCCTCGCTGCCGTCCGCCATCATCGGATGCCAGCACCCGACTCCGACATGGTCGACCTGCTGGTCCCGGACCGGCGGCAATGTCGGAGCGTCTCCTTCGTCGCGGTGCACCGGACGACGCGAATGCCGAAGCTGGTCGTGGGCCCGGCAACGGTCAGCTACGCGCTCCCGGCACGCGCCGTCGCGGATGCCGCCCGGTGGCTAACCGACCTGCGCGAGGTGCGCGCTCTGGTGGCTGGCGCCGTGCAGAGCAGGGGCTGCTGGCTCGATGAACTCGCCGAAGAGCTGCGTGACGGACCACGGCAGGGCTCTGCCCTGTTCCGGGAGGTGCTGTCTGAGGTCACCGATGGCATCCGCTCGGCTCCGGAAGCCGACCTCAGAGCCCTGATTATCAGGGCAAGGCTGCCGCTCCCCATGTTCAACCCGTCGTTGTACCTGGCAAACGGCACGTTTATCGCCCGGCCCGACGCGTGGTGGCCGGAGGCCGGGGTCGCTGTCGAAGTCGACTCCAAGCGCTGGCACTTCTCCGAAGACGACTGGAACCGGACCATGGACCGCCATTCCGACCTCGGCCAGTACTCGATCGTCACGCTGCACTTCACGCCCTACAAACTCCGCAACGAGCAGGCGGATGTGATGCGCAGGATGACCAACGCTTACAACTCCGGCATCCAGCGTCCCCCGCTTCCCATCAAGGCCGTCCCCGCCAGCCGCTCGCACGGATGAATGTGACAGCGAGCCGGTTATAGGCGGCTGAATGTCACATTCATCCGCCCGGCAGGGTGGTGCAGGGCGCTGGCGGTGCGGCGGGACCGCCCCTCCTCGGCTCAGCCAGCGGCGCATAAGCTACCGGCGAGACGTTGGTGACGGGTGTGGAGGTGGGTGGCTTGGGTGAGTTCGTGCGGGTCGAGGTGGCGGACGCCATCGCGACGATCCGGCTGGACCGGCCGAAGATGAACGCGCTCAACGCGCAGGTGCAGGACGAGATCGCCGCCGCCGCGGCCGAGGTGAGCGCCGACGCGGCGGTGCGCGCGGTCGTCCTGTACGGCGGCGAGCGGGTGTTCGCGGCGGGCGCTGACATCAAGGAGATGGAGCAGCTCGGGTACGCGCAGATGGCCGAGCGGTCGGCGCGGCTGCAGGCCTCGTTCAGCGTCGTCGCCGACATCCCCAAGCCGGTCGTGGCGGCGGTGACCGGGTACGCGCTCGGCGGCGGCCTCGAGCTGGCGCTGTGCGCCGACTTCCGGGTCCTCGGCGAGAGCGCGAAGGTGGGCCAGCCCGAGATCCTGCTCGGCATCATCCCGGGGGCAGGCGGCACCCAGCGGCTGCCCCGGCTGATCGGCCCGGCCAAGGCCAAGGACCTGATCTTCACCGGCAGGCACGTGGCCGCCGACGAGGCCCTCGCGATCGGGCTCGCAGACGCGGTGGTGCCCGACGCGGAGGTCTACCAGGCCGCCCGGGACATGGTGGCCAGGTACGCGACCGGGCCCGCGCTGGCGCTGCGCGCCGCCAAGCAGGCGGTCAATAAGGGCCTCGAGGTGGACCTGGCCACCGGGCTGGAGATCGAGCGGCTCCAGTTCGCCTCGCTGTTCGCCACCGAGGACCAGAAGACGGGCATGCGCGCCTTCGTCGAGCGGACTGAGCCCGCTTTCGAGGGCCGCTGAGATGCGATACTTGTACCGTGACTGAGCCTGACGACGCGCTGTCCCTCGAGATGGTCACGGCCGCGCTGCGGATGGACAGCGCTGACGTGGCGGTCTACACCCGCGTCCTCACCAAGTCGCTGAGCGAGGCGCTGCCGCCCGGCTACGTGACCGTCGAGCGCGAGCGCTCGATGTCCGACCGGATGAAAGGCCGCCCCGGCGAGATCACCAAGGTGGCCGTGCGGCTCGGTGACCAGCTCATGACGCTGGGCGTCAAGAACGGGCAGCCCGCCGCGGAGATCTGCCGCGAGGTCCGCGGCGTGGTGCTGTCCAGGGACAACGTGCCGCTGCAGCAGTGGGCGAGCGCGCTGGCCAGCGCGCTCGTGGTGCACGCGGAGAACAACGCGCAGGCCGCCGAGGCCCTGCGCCGCCTGGTCACGGGCGCCTGACGGCCGTTATCGCGCCTTTACAGAAAATCTTCAGGCCACCACGTACTCTGAAGGCACGATGCCTGCACTGGATCCGGGGCTCCCGCGCAAGATCGGGCCCTACCGCCTGCTCGACAAGATCGGCGAAGGCGGCATGGGCGTTGTCTACCTTGCCCGCGACGCCGAAAGCCGGCCGGTGGCGGTCAAGATCCTCGGGCCTGCCGTGGCGGCCGACCCGAACGCCCGGCGTCGGCTGCTGCGTGAGGTCGAGACCATGCGCCGGGTGCGCAGCCGGTACGTCGCCGAGATCCTCGACGCCGATGTCACGGGCGACGCGCCGTACATCGTGACCAGGTACGTTCCAGGCCGCACGCTCGACGACACCGTGCGGACAGACGGCCCGCTGCGCGGCCAGGCGCTGGACCGGCTGGCCACGGGGCTGGCCGAGGCGATCGCCGCGATCCACGCCGCCGGGGTGGTGCACCGCGACCTCAAGCCCGGCAACGTGATGCTGATGGACGGGCAGCCGGTGGTGATCGACTTCGGCATCGCGCACGTCCCCGACTCGACGCGGCTGACGCAGACCGGCATGGTGATGGGCACGCCCGGTTACCTGGCCCCCGAGGTCATCGAGGGCCAGCAGAGCAGCGGCGCGTCCGACGTGCACTCCTGGGGCGCGACCATGGCGTTCGCGGCGACCGGGCGCCAGCCGTACGGCAGCGGGACCTTCCAGACGATCTTCTTCCGGGTGCTGCAGGGGAAGGCGGAGCTCGCCGGGGTTCCCTCGGCGCTGCTGCCGCTGGTGATGGCGGCGCTCGCCACCGACCCGCAGGCCCGGCCGCCCGCCCGGTGGCTGGCCGACCGCTGCGCCGAGCTGCCGCTGGGCGGCGGCCCGCCCGCGGACGCCGGGCCGAACGGCACGCTGCTGTCCGCGGCCCCGGCCGGAGCGGCCCTGGCCAACGGCGCCAATGGCGGGTACGGTGCACGGCTGCGGCCGGCCGGGGTCGGCGTCGCATCGCGGCCCGTGCCGGCGCCCGCGCCGGTGTTCCGCGGCCCGGCTGAGGCGGCCCCGGAGGTGGCGGACTTGCTGCCGCCGGTCAGGTACTCCCGGCGCCCGGCGGCCGCCGCGGCCGCGTCCCCGCGGCCGGCGCCCGCCGCGCCAGTCGCGGGGCACGGGCTGGTCATGCTGGCATTCGCGGTCATGGCGGTGGCGCTCAGCGTGGTGCTGCCCGTGGCGGGCACGACGCTCGTGCTGGCGGTGATCACGCTATTGCGCGCGGCGGACACCGCCCAGGCCGGGCTGGAGGTTAAGCGTTCCGTGCGCGGGGCGCGGCCGAGCGACATCGTGGTGGTGATCGTGACCGCGCCGTGGACGGTCGCGCGAGCGCTGGTCACGACCGTGCTGCTGGCGCCGCTCGCGCTGCCGGTGGCCGCGGCGGCCGCGGCGCTGTCCGTGCTGCTCGTGCAGGCGGACTCGCTGCCGAAGGCGGGCGGCTGGGCGGCCGGCGCCGCGGTGGCGCTCTTCTGCTTCGGGCCAGGGTCACGCCGCCCGCGCCGTCAGCTGCGCCGGATGACCGGCGGGATCATCCGCAGCCGCGCCGCGATGACGGTCGCGATCATCTCGTCATGGGCGCTGGCCGCCGCCTTGGTGACCTCGGCGCTGTCGCAGCCGCCGCTGGTGTGGCCGGCGTCGAGCTGGATGCTGCCGCAGCTGCCGTCACTGGGCCGGTCGCTGCACACCGTCCAGGCGGGGCTGCTTGGGCACGCTGTGCGCATGCTGCACCTGCCCTGAGCCGTGCTCGGCGAGCGGCCGGACGATGCCGAGGGCGATGACCTCGTTCGCCAGCCTCATGCGCCGGTTCGCTCCCTCTGGCACCCGGAACTTCTGATACAGCCGCAGCAGGTGCTGCTTGACCGCCGCCTCGGTCACCACGAGGTCATCGGCGATCTCCCTGGCGGTGGCCGGCGTCACGAACGCGTCGTCGGACAGCGCCGGGCGGCACAGCGAAATCAGCACGTCGAGTTCCCTGCGCGTCAGTTCGGGGGCAGCGGAACGGCGCAATTCCGCGTCCGCGGCCAGGTCCTCCCTGGGCAGTCCCTCAATCTTGCAGCGGGCGGACCCGAAGGTCAGCACGTCGCCGTCATCCAGCAACCTACGGGCAATCGGCCTGCCGTTTACCCGCGTGCCGTTCCGTGATAATCCGAGGTCGGATATATAAAAATAAGGCCCGCGCCGCTGAATTTCCGCGTGCAGCTTGGACACGCTCGGATCGTTAAGCCTGATGTCTACCCCATGCCCCCGGCCTACCGTCGTGATGTCGTCACGTAGGGGAATTGTCTCCCCGGTGTCCTCTATGCGAATGTAAGGCGTGCCCACGCCAGACCCTCCCGTCCATCGAAGACGTGACGCTTATCTCACTGTAGCGTTGGCGTGGCCGTTCAGTAAGAGTCAGCTAGCCGGGGAGTTAACCGCACCAGTTCCGTGCGATACGGGTGTCTGGGCGCACGGCGGCGCGGCGGGAGCGGTAAACTTCGCAGCTAGCAGGGGACGTGCTGTCCGCAGGACATGCCGGGACGCGCGGCGACGAGGACTTATCACCGGTTGCCCCGGTCCGTGAAGGAGATCGTCTTGACCTTTGCTATGGCGGTGCGATGACACGCCAGACGCAGGCGCCGTCCGGCTACCCGCGCTCCGGAGTCCCGGTGCGGGGGGCAGGAACCCCGGTCCGTTCAGGAAAACCGGACGAGCAAGCGGCGCGGGCCGGACACTGGGCCGCCGCACCCTGGCCACCGCAGGGCCGTCCCCCGCAGCCGTCCGCCGCACCCCAGCCCGGTGCCCCGGTCGCCCGGGTAGCCAGGCGGGCCGCGGTCAGCAAGGCGCGGCGCGAGCGCGGCCTGATCGGCCTCGTCCCGTACCTGGTCGTCCTGCTGTGCACGATCGCCGGGGTGTACGTCGCCTGGCGGGATGGCTCGGCTGGCGGCGGCGCCGGCGGCGTCATCGCCGGGACGGGGCTGCTCGTGGCCGCGGTGATCCGGGCGACGGTGCCGGACTGGCTCGCCGGGCTGCTCGCGTCGCGGCGCCGGGCGACGGACGTGCTCACGCTTACCGCTTTTGGCACCTGCCTGCTGATTGCGGGCTTGGTTTTGCCGCGCTTAGGGCCGCTATCCGCACAAGGGAGAATGGCGGGCCCGACGATGAAAGGGAAACACGGAAAACATGTCGAAAATTAAGGTGGCCAATCCCGTCGTCGAGCTAGATGGCGACGAGATGACCAGGATCATCTGGCAGCTCATCAAGGACCAGCTGATACTCCCGTACCTGGATATCAACCTGGAGTATTACG
>Ga0335074_10017677_pt1 | contig 10061 bp, 7 predicted proteins | sample Lox_Sample_23_FD_206715 | JGI IMG/M metagenome (GOLD analysis project Ga0335074, IMG submission 206715) | Soil microbial communities from Loxahatchee National Wildlife Refuge, Florida, United States - Lox_Sample_2.3 | ecosystem: Environmental > Terrestrial > Soil > Wetlands | place: USA: Florida...
GCCGGGTTCGGCCTGGTCGCAGCCGGGCTGCTGGTGTTCCCCGTCGCCGTGGGCCTGCCCGGCAATCGCGGCATCAACACCGGGGCGGTGCTCGCCTCACTGCCGCTGGCGCTGAGCATGGGCATGGCGGAATGGTCGCTCATCTGGTTCCGGCGGCGAGGACAGCGCCTGCTACGGAACACGCAATCGCTGCCGGCCTTCGCCATACGGGCCCGGATGGCGCTATTCGGCGCGCTGGCGCAGTACCTGACCGCCGCGGCGGTGCTGATCGCCGCCGTCGTCTCGGTCGCCAGCGCGACCGGGCTCGTCGAGCCCCACTGGGCGGTCCTCCCCGAGGTCAGCGCGTACCTGGCACTCGGCGGTGCGATGTTTCTCGCGTTGCTGCTGCAGGCGTTCGGGAGCCGCATTTTTCCGCTGCTCGCCTGCGCCGTGGCGCTGGCTCTCGAGATCTTGTGGCGCGATCTCGGAGTGCTTGGACAGATCGTGGCCTGCCTGGAGCTGCTCGTAGTCCTGGCTGGCTACGCGGCCCTGACGCTGGGAAGGGCGGTGCGCCATGCGTTCTAGACGGCGCTTTATCTGCACACAGATCGAAAGTAATCACAGAGGGGGCAAACTATGACGGATCAGGTCGCGGTGACCGGAGCGGAGGGGTTCATCGGGTCGCACCTGGTGGAGACCCTGGTGCACCGCGGGCACCGGGTGCGAGCGATGGTGCTTTACAACATGCACAACTCACGTGGCTGGCTCGACGTGCTGGAACCGGACGTCAGGGACCAGGTTGACGTGATCTTCGGCGATGTCCGCGATCCGGCGTCGGTACGGCAGCTGGTGGAGGGAACGGCGGCTGTTTATCACCTCGCGGCGCTGGTATCTGTCCCCTACTCCTACTCCGCCCCGCGGTCCTTTGTGGACACCAACGTGATCGGGACGCTGCACGTGCTGGAGGCGGTACGCGCCTGCCGGACTCCGCGCATGATTCACACCTCGACGAGCGAGACCTACGGGACTGCCCGCACGGTGCCGATCAGCGAGGCGCACGTGCTCCAGGCACAGTCACCGTACGCGGCGTCCAAGATCGCGGGCGACAAGCTGGTCGAGTCCTACCACCTCAGTTTCGAGACCCCCGCAGTGACCCTGCGGCCGTTCAACACGTTCGGCCCGCGCCAGTCGGCCCGCGCCGTCATCCCCGCGATCATCATCCAGCTCGCTTCGGGCTCCCGCCAGCTCAAGCTCGGCGCGCTTGCCCCGACCCGTGATTTCTCCTACGTCACCGATACCGCCGCGGCATTCGCCGACCTTGGCGAGGCGCCGGCATCGGCGGTGCTTGGCGAGGTATTCAACGTCGGCCCCGGCGCGGACGTGCCGATCGGCCAGCTCGCGGAGGACATCGCCGCGCTGATGGGGGTGGAGGCCGACATCATCGAGGACCCCCAGCGGCTCCGCCCGAAGGACTCGGAAGTGATGAGACTCGTCTGCGACGCAGACAAGCTGCGCAACCGCGTCGGGTGGCGTCCGCGCTACACCCGAGACGAAGGCCTGCGCAAGACCATTGAATGGTTCATGCAGCCAGGGAACCTCGCCCGCTACAACCCTAACGAGTACAGCCAATAGTTACGGAGAGACATCATGCACGCTGTTATCCTGGCCGGCGGAAAGGGTATTAGGCTTCGTCCCTATACGACCCGGCTCCCGAAACCTCTCGTCCCCATCGGCGATGATCACTCGATCACGGAAATCGCCCTGAGCCAGCTCGCCAGCTGCGGGTTCGACCGGGTGACGCTGGCCATCGGCCATTTCGGTGACCTGATCCGCTCATACATCGGCGATGGCAGCCGGTGGGGCTTGCACCTCGACTACTCGAATCCAGAGGAAATCCCGCTCGGCACCATCGGGCCGGTCCTCCAGATCCTGGACCGGCTGCCCGAGCACTTCCTGATCATGAACGGCGATGTGCTCACCGATCTCGATTACGCGGATCTGATGAGGCAGCACCAAGAATCAGGCGCGCCGCTCACCATCGCGACCTATCGACGCGAGGTGCATATCGATTATGGGGTGCTGACCACGGTAGACGGTCAGGTGGTGAACTTTACCGAGAAGCCGACAACCGGCCACCAGGTGAGCATGGGGGTCTACGCCTGCTCCAAGCAAGCCCTGCGCAAGTACACACCGGGCTTGCCCTTCGGGTTTGACGAACTGGTGCTGGACATGCTGGCAGAGGGCACCCCACCCCACGAGTACGCGTTCAATGGGTACTGGTTCGACATCGGGCGGCCGGAGGACTACGACCGCGCCAACGCCGAGTTCGGCGTTATCCGGGGAAGCCTGCTGAGGGAGATCTAGCTCATGCGCCTTTTGATCTTCGGTGCGAGCGGGTTCATCGGCACGCATGTTCGTGGCCGCGCTCTGGCCGCGGGGATGGAGGTCGTGACGGCGGGCCGAACCGGCTGTGCCGATGCGCTCAGTCACCATCATGCCGATCTTGCCGAGGACGACCCGGGCAAGGTCGCGGCCCTGATCGACGAGGTGGCTCCGGACGGGGTGGTGAACTGCGCCGGAGCTACCACCGGAGAGCTGGATGCCCTAGCTGGGGTCAACGTGACCGGCGTGTACACGCTGACCAAGGCAATGCTGATGGCAAAGGCGGCGCCGCGGCTTGTCCACCTGGGATCGGCCGCCGAATACGGGCGGGCGGAGCCCGGCGTCCCGGTGAGCGAGCAGGCCGTCCCCCGGCCTGCTGCCGTCTACGGCGTGACCAAGCTCGCCGGCACCCGGCTGGTGGAGCTTGCCGCGGCGGCCGGACTCGACGGCGTGGTGCTGCGCGTGTTCAACCCGGTCGGACCTGGCGCGCCGCCGAGCAACCTGCCCGGCAAGGTAGCCGCCGAGTTGCGCCGGGCGCTCGCGCAGGGGACCGATATCCAGCTCGGGTCGCTGGACGCCGTCCGTGACTTCATCGACGTGCGCGACGTCGCGGATGCGGTGATAGCGGCGGTCGCCGCGCCCGCGCTGGCGCACGGCGTGCTCAACATCGGTACCGGGCGGGGAGTGCCGGTCCGGACGATGGTCCAGCAACTGCTCTCCATTGCCGGGTGCGCAGGCGTCATACATGAAGATTCGGGGGGACCTGCGCGCGCGGCAGACATACCGTGGCAGGAGGCGAGCATTACATGCGCCATCGAGGACCTAGGCTGGACGCCCCGTCGAAATCTAACGACCTCGCTCACGGATCTGTGGAAGGCAAGCAATTGACCCAATATGCCACAGCTGACGCCGAGTGCGCGGCGCCGCAACTGATAGTGCCCGCTTATTTCTACCCGGCCAGCCATTCTTCTGAGTGGGCGTGGCTAGCTGAGCACGCAGCGCAGATCCGGCTGGTCGTCCTCAACCTGGCGAACGGGCCTGGCCGTCAGGCCGACATGGTGGTCTCCCCTGCGGTGAAGCGGATTCGCGCCGCCGGAATCACGGTGTGCGGGTACGTTGACACTAATTACGGTCTGCGTCCCGTCGACGACGTCACCGCCGATATCCATCGACATCTCGATTGGTATCAAGTCGACGGGGTGTTCTTCGACCGGGCTGCCATCGGCGTGGAGCAGCTCAGTCACTACGCAGACCTGGCGGACCGCGCACGGCGCAGCGGAGCGCAGTTCGTGGCCCTCAACCACGGCGCGCACCCGATCGAATCCTATGCTGACCACGCCGACCTGCTGGGCACGTTCGAGGGGCCGTGGAGCGCCTACCTCGAGCTTGCCGTGCCGCGGTGGGTGCGGTCCCGGCCGGCCGAGCAGTTCTTCCACCTGGTGTACGGGGTGCCGGTTGCGTCCTTCGCCGACGCGCGGTGGCTGGCCGCCCACCGGCGGGCGAGCTACGCATACGTCACGGACCGCACCGGCGACAACCCCTGGGACTGCCTCCCCGCTGACGACTTCCCCCGGGTTCCGTTATCCGCTGCCCGCCAGGGGCATCCCGGAAAATGCCGAAATGAGTTGGTGTGCTCAAAGACGTGGCAAGCCCGGGCTCTCATGCGAGGGCAGGTCCGCCCCGATCTCGCCGGCTTCGCCTGCTGCTGGCCAGCGTTCTCCTGCTCACGGCGGGCGGCATCGCGATATGGATAGCGACCGCGCCCGGGCCATCCTGCCAGCAGTCGCTCATCCCCGCCTATTTCTACCCGGGTGCCAATTGGGTCAGGGCAATCGACAGCAAATCGCCACCCAGATTTATGCTAATCGATATTACGAGCTCGGGTGCGGGCGATTCACCCGACCCGAACTACCAGGCGACGATCAGGCGCGCGCGAGCGGCCGGAATAACTCTCGTCGGCTACTCCGCCACCGACTACGGACGGCGCCCGGCCGCCGCCGTCGAGATGGATGTCAGGCACTACAAGTCCTGGTACGGCGTGACTGACATATTCCTCGACGAAGTCTCCAGCAACGACTCCGGCCTCGCCTATTACCGCCAGCTGTCCGACTACATCCACACTTCAAATCCGGGCTCGCTAGTGATACTGAACCCCGGGACCTATCCAAGCCAGCCGTACATGTCAATCGGCGATATCGTCCTGGCCTTTGAGGGTCCCTACGCGGAATACCTCAGGATCAGCGTTCCTGGCTGGGTCGATGATTATCCGGCCGCGAAATTCGCGTACGCTATTTACGGAACCCCAGAGTCCCGGCTGGCTAGCACCATCAGCGCCTCGCAGCGTGAGCATGTCGGCTACATATACGTGACCGCCAATACTGGGGCTAACCCTTACCGTTCGCTGGCCGGCTACTGGGCGCGCGAGAACGCGATCATCGCGGCCTGCGCGTAGGCCCCGCCCCCATTGCCTACCGGCAGGGATTACGCTGTCCGGCGAGGGTCGTCGTGAACAGCAGCCCGTCAATGTGGCCGGCCACGTCGGCCGGGCAGAACCGGCCGAGGTCAGCCGTCACGTTCGCCCCCCAGTCATCGGTGTACTCCGCGTTCAGCACTAGTTTCCCGGCCCGAACGTACGGCGGAGTGACGATCCCGCACGTCTGGTAGTAATTACATTCCTCGTCGAGCAAGAAATCGGTCGTCGGCTCGAGCGCCTGGGAGAACTCCGGATCGTTATCGCCGTTCTTCTGTCCCCAGGCCAGTCCGAGGCTGTGCGCATAGGCACCCAGCGTCCTGTCGTACTGGATGTTCTCTTGCTCGGTGATACCGAAGCCTGTGCTGTCGGTATAGGAATCATCAATATCCGGCTCTACCGCGTCAAACCCCTTGGCCGCGCACTGCTGCTTGATCATCGCCTCGATGATCCGCACCGTCGACGGCGCGGCGATGTTCAGGTAATACTCCGGATAGCCCGCTTCTGCCTGGCCCAGATCGCCGGCCTGACTGAGCTGCTGGTAGTAGGTGACCGGCACGTTCTCCTCGGCCGCCGAGTAATAGTTTCCGGCGGCGCCGACCTCGATGTAGCAGATCGCCTTGTCGTTCAGACTGTGCAATGCCGCGACGGTCGAGGCCGGGTTAATGATGCCGTCGATGTCAAAGACGGTCGTGGCGCCCGACCGTTGGCCCAGGGCATTGACCGCGCCGCTTCCGGTGTCCGCCGCGCTGCTGATGTTGAGCGGATGATCGAGTTCCCACTGGAACTCGGGACCGTTGTTCGGGCCGGAAGCGCTGGGACGCCACCACCCACGCGCACTGGACGGCTGAGGCGGCTCGATCGGGACCCGATCGGCCGACGGCGCCGAACCGGCCGACGCCGCGGTCTTCGGGGCGGCGGTCTTCGGGACGGCGGTCTTCGGCGCGGCGGTCTTCGGCGTGGGCTGCGCAGCCGCGGTAGTCCCCAGCACGGGCCGTGCAGTCGCAGTCGCAGTCGCAGGCGGTGCGGCATGGCCGCCGCAGGCTGTGGCGCACGCCAATCCGAGCGCTCCGGCCGCGACGGCCATGCTCCGCATCTTCAGACGCAATTGAATGTCGGGCTACCCGTCGCTTGGATCGTTGACCTGCGCGCCCGCGGTCACCGGAGCCGTCACGTTAGCGGCCGTGGTCACGCTCATGATGTCAAGGTCAGCCGTGGTGAGCAGGGAACTGTTGCTGCCGAAGTTACCACTGACGACGTCCTCGCCGATCCGTTCGAAGTCTTCCAACGCGGCGCGGTAGACCGCGGCGCGCGCTGGCGGCATCGGACCGTCGAGGGCAGCCTTGGCGTCGGCGGTGAGCAACGCGCCGAGGTCCTTCGGGGCGTTGCCCTTGCCCGCCGCCTGGTCAGCGCTGATCCTTCCGACATCGGTGTTGACCGCGCTGAGGAGCTTGCCCGCGGGGCCGGTTATCCATTTCTCCCCCTTGGTCACCGCGGGCTGCGCGGGCGCGTGAACCTGCTTGCCGACGACGGTGACGCGCCCGCCTCCAGGGCTGCTTCCGCTGCCGTTCACCGCGCCGCTCTTTCCCGCGCCGCCGCTGGAGGCGAAGCTGCCCATGCCGCCTCCGCTGCTAGCGGCAGTGGTGCCGGGCTTGCCCCCTCCGCTGCTGGCTAGGCTCACGCCGACGGCCAAGGCGATGACCAGGACAGGTATGAGCATGGCGAGCAGCCTATGCGCGCGCACCCATGCCGCGCATGAGGTTCGCGCTACCTGCGCCTTTGTCCTGAAGTGGCGCACGACCTCCCCTTTCTCTTGCCGTGGTGCCTTCTCGGGAACGGCCCCGGCAGGCTGCCGGGGCCGTTCCCGAGAAGGATCTTTGAACCGGGTGCGGGCTTAGCTGACGGTAAGCGTGAACGTCTGGGTGGCCGTGCCCACAGAGTTCTTAGCGGTAATCGTCAGCGTGTAGGTGCCGGCGGTCTTCGGGGTTCCCGACAAGGTCGCCGTACCGTTGCCCTTATTCGAATAGGTCAGGCCCGACACGCTCCCGGTGTGAGTGAGGCTGGGAGCCGGGTAACCGGCACCGGAGAACGTGAAGCTGAAGGCCGTCCCGTGGGTTGCCGTCGCGGTGGCCGCGCTGATTATCGACGGGGCCTCGTCCACGGTGAACGTGAACTTCTGCGTAACCGTCGAGAACGAGTTGGCCGCCGAGATGGTCAGCGAGTAGACGCCGCCCTGGCCGACCCCGGCCGTGCCGGCCAAGGTGGCCGTGCCGTTGCCGTTGTCAACCCAGGTCAGCCCCTGTGGCAGGGCGCCCGCCTCGGTCAGCGCCGGCGCCGGCGCGCCCGTCGCCTTCACCGTGAAGCTGAACGCCGACCCGACCGTCGCCGTCGCCGTCGCTGCCGTCGTGATCGCCGGCCCTCCGGTGACCGTGAGCACGAACGACTGGGTGACCGTCCCGCTCGGGTTCGTCGCGGTGAACGTGATCGGGTAGGTGCCGGCGCTGGCTGCGGTCGGCGTGCCACTCAGCGTGTTACTCCCGTTGCCATTGTTGGCGGCGGTCACCCCGGACGGAAGCTTCCCGCTTTCCGTCACCTTGGTGGTGTACCCCGTGGTCGGGTAACCGTTCGTCGTGACCGTGAACGTGAACTTCGTGCCGGTGGTCGCCGTCAGCGCGGCCGCACTGGTGAAGGTGGGCAGCGGATCCTTGGTGCCGGCCGCCTTGACGGTCACCGTGATCGTCTGGGTGGCACTGCCGCCGGCGTTGGTCGCGGTGACCGGGACGGTGTAGGTCCCCGCCCCGAGCGTGCCCGCCAGCACCGCGGTCCCGTTGCCGTTGTCAGCGAACGTCGCCCCGGCGGGCAGGGTTCCGCTGGTGAACGTCGGCGCGGGGTAGCCGGTGGCGATGACCGTGAAGCTGAAGGCCGTCCCGGCCGTCTCGGTCACAGCCGCCGCGCTGGTGATGGCAGGCGGGTTGGCGACGGTCAGGATGAACGCCTGGCTCGCCGTGCCGGTCGAGTTCTTCGCGGTGATCGTGATCGGGTACTGCCCGGTAGCAGACGCGGCCGGGGTGCCCGCGATCGTCGCCGTGCCGTTAGCGCCGGCCGTGAACGTGAGGCCCGAGGGCAGCGTTCCGGCGTGCGTCAGGGTCGGCGTCGGCGTCCCGGTCGTGGTGACCGTGAAGCTGAACGCCTTGCCCGATGTCGCCGAGGCCGAGGCCAGGCTGGTGATCGCCAGGCCGCTGTTGACGGTCAGGGCGAGACTCTGCGTCGCCGTTCCGGCCGAGCTGCTGGCCGTGACGGTTAGCGAGTAGACGCCCTGGCTGCCGGGCGGCGGCGTGCCCGCCAGCGTCCCGGTCCCGTTGCCGTTGTCGGTGAAGGTGACCCCGGACGGAAGCGCCGGGGTGCTGGTGACCGACAGCGCCGCCGTCGGGGTTCCGGTGCTCGTCACCGCGAACGACCCCGCGCTGCCAGCGGCGAACGTCGTCGCGTCGGCGCTGGTAATGAGCGGCGCCACGGCAGCCGGGTTCACGGTCAGCGTGAACGTCTGGGTCGCGTTGGAGCCGACCCCGTTAGCCGCGGTGATCGTGATCGGGTAACTGCCGCTCGTCCCCGTCGCCGGCGTGCCGGCCAGGGTCGCCGTGCCGTTGCCGTTGTCGGTGAACGTCACGTCGCTGGGCAGCGTCCCGGTCTCGGTAAGCGCCGAGGTCGGGCTGCCCGTGCTCGTCACCGCGAACGTCCCGGCGGTACCGACCGTGAACGTGGCGGCGTTGCCGCTGGTGATGGTCGGCGCCAGCGGCGCCGCATCCACGGTCAGCGTGAAGGCCTGGGTCGCATTGGAGCCGACCCCGTTAGCCGCGGTGATCGTGATCGGGTAGCTCCCGGTCGTCCCCGTGGCCGGCGTGCCGGCCAGGGTCGCCGTGCCGTCGCCGTTGTCGGTGAACGTCACGCCGCTGGGCAGCGCTCCCGCCTCGGTGAACGCCGGAGTCGGGCTGCCCGTGCCGGTCACCGTGAACGTCCCCGCGGTGCCTGCTGTCAGCGTCGCCGTGTCACCGCTGGTGATGGCCGGCGCCTGCTGCACGGTCACGGTCAGCGTCTGCTGGGCCGTGCCGTACGCGTTGGCGGCCGACAGCGCCATGGCGTAGGTTCCCGCCGTGGTGGGTGTGCCCGCCAGGGTTGCCGTGCCGTCGCCGTTGTCGGTGAACGTCAGGCCCGGTGGCACGTTGGACCAGCCGAAGCTCGGCGCCGGGTACCCGGCGGTGGTCACCGTGAAGGTGACCGCCGACCCGACCGCGCCAGTCGCGGTGTCCCCGCTGGTGAACGCGGGCGCCTGACCAACCATGATCGTGAAGGTCTGGGTCGCGTCCGGGCTGATGCCGTTGCTGGCCGTGATCGTAATCGGAGTGGTCCCGGTCGCCGTCGGCGTGCCCGATAGCAGGGCGGTGCCGTTGCCGTTGTCGGTGAACGTCAGCCCGGCCGGCAGCGCGCCGGTCTCGGTGATCGCCGGCGACGGCGAACCGGTCGTGGTGATCGCCACCGCGCCCGCCTGGTTCACGGTGAAGTCAGCGCTGGCCGAGCTGGTGATGGTGGGCGCGCCCGACGTGTTCACCGTGATCGTCAGCGCCAGCGTCGCCGTGCTACCCGACGCGTTGGTCGCCGAGATCGTGACCGGGTAGCTGCCCGCGGTCCCGGCCGCGGCCGTGCCCGTGATGGTGGCGGTGCCGTTCCCGTTGTCGGTGAAGGTCAGCCCCGAGGGCAGCGTCCCGGACTCAGTGATGCCGGGAGCCGGGAAGCCGGTGGTAGTCACCGTGTAAGTGCCCGCCACCCCGGTGCTGAACGTCGCCGTCGACGCGCTGGTGATGGTCGGCGCCTCGGCATTGGTCAGCGTGAACGACTGGGTTACCGACCCCGACGCGTTCGTCGCGGTGATCGTGAGCGGATAACTGCCCCCGCTGCCGCTGGCAGCGGTCCCGGCGATCGTCGCCGTGCCGTTCCCGTTATCGGTAAAGGTGATCCCGCTCGGCAGCGCCCCGGTCTCGGTCAGCGCCGGCGCCGGCGAACCGGTGGCGGCCACCGTGAAGCTGAACGCGCTCCCCACAATCGAGGTGGCGGACGCCGCACTGGTGATCACGGGCGCCACATTCTCCGTCAGCACCTGCGAGGCGCCGCCGGCCACCGTCACCCAGTTGGACAGCTCGCCCCCGTAGGACTGGAGCGTGGCGCCTCCGGTGAC
>Ga0335074_10017678_pt1 | contig 10060 bp, 8 predicted proteins | sample Lox_Sample_23_FD_206715 | JGI IMG/M metagenome (GOLD analysis project Ga0335074, IMG submission 206715) | Soil microbial communities from Loxahatchee National Wildlife Refuge, Florida, United States - Lox_Sample_2.3 | ecosystem: Environmental > Terrestrial > Soil > Wetlands | place: USA: Florida...
CCCGAAGAGGCTCCGACTACAGCGGGGTGCGCTGCCAGCGCAGGATGGAGCGCGGAAAGCTCGGTCGTCATCGTGGTCGAGAACTCCGCGTAACCCCCTTGCTTCCCGATGCCGCGGACCTCTACTTCAACGCCGATCACAGTCTTGGGCCCGATTTGTACACGGTCGAACTCGAAGCAGCTGCCGCAAGATGCTATGGCCACGGTGGGCTCGGCCAGTCTTGGATAGAGGAGAACGATTGAGTCGCTGCCGCAGGCGTCCATAAACGCGGACGCTTCGGTGAGGTCCGTCTGTGTGATCGCACGTCGGCCCCGATCGATTCTGGTCTTGTACTTTGCGTCAAGGAGTGCGGTTGTCGGCCCGCCTCCGACCGTGATGTCCGGTCGGACCATCAGGGTTTGCGTGCCTCTAACAGCCCAGGGGTGCGGCTCCTGGGCGTGGACGTGCTGATCGCCCCAAACGCGGCGCAGCGCAACGAACGTGAGACGTTCCCACGCTTGCCAGGTCCGCACTATGAGACCGGGGGCCTGGGCATCGTCCTGTCCGGGTGGATGACGCAACGTTACGTCAAACCCCTCCAGGACTTGATGTGACAGCTCGATGAGCGGTGCCCAGCGCCGATGGCGGGAGGGGACCCGGGGGAGTCGCGCTGAAGGCCGGCCCTGTGGTGGGATGGCCTGACGAATGTGAGCGATTTGAGCTCTTACAACGGGATCGCGAACCTCGCCGAGGAGCGCCTCAGCGGCGGCGCGGATCACGGCATTGAAGGGGTTCACCCGATCGAGTGCGACCGCCGTCTGAGGAAAGCCATCGAGACCGAACGTCATCAGCGCGTCCACGTCAAGTTCGCCGTCCACCAGCCAGTCCGTCCAAGAGCGGCGCTGATAAACCCGCAGTGGGCGCCGCTGGCTGGCCATGAACTCGGCCACGAAGGTTCGGCCGATCAGACTCGCGAGATCGCTTGATCGACCATAAGTCCCGATGACCAGGTGCGAGGAGAGGATGCGCCCGTGCCCTGTGAGGTTGGCGATCGCGAGCCAATCCTCCCGCCAGCCCGCGTATGTGTGTCCCAAGTACTTCGGCGCAAGATCGATGTCGACTCCGGGCGCAAGTCGAAGAACGCCGGCGAGGTTCATGATCTTCACGCCACCGGGCTCCAGCGCAATCGGCGACTCGTCTTCGTCGAGCTTGAAATGGCGCCGAAGCGTCCCCGATAGACGGGTCAGAATCGCAACCGCGTGATCGACGTCGTAGCCCGCCTCCTCCAGTCGCTGCAAGACGTCTGGCGAAGGGACGAACTCCGTCACTTCAATCCGCGGCGTGGAAACCGCTGCCATAGCTCAGTTCTCGGCGATGGTCTTCAGCAGTCGATAGAGCGCCGCGTCGTCGTCGACAACGCCATCCCGTACGAGCAAGGGCCGCTCGATGTCCGCGAAGGTTCGTCGCTCGAGCCGATACGGGTGCGAGCCAGTAGGCACCGCCGTGATTCTCAGCACGTCGGCAACCGCTTCCACCTGGTCGTAGAAGACCTCTTCCACGTGACGTTCGATGCGCCGCCAGCCCTCGCGCACGTACGCGGTCGCTGCGGGGGCGTCCGTGGGGAGCGCTTGACCGTCTCGAATGAGAACACCATGACCGATCAAGTAGTCACCACTGCTGCCAATCGCAATCCGCTCGTTGATGCGCTTCCACGCGAGCACTGCCGCTCGAAACACGTCGTCGGGCCCGGAGGGCGAATCCGGCAGCGGATCACTCAGATTCGGGAGACCGAAGTGCGCCCGAAGGACGTTGGGATCGGGATCGAACTTGACACGCGCAAATCGTCGATACCAAGCCGAATCGATCGGCTCGACCGACGTGTCGGCATTGTTCTGCGCGCAAACCACGTAGAGATGCGGGGAGATGACGGTGTCGACGAGATTGCCGTGATCATCCGGCAATTTGATGGGAAACGTCTTTCCGGGAATCTCGTTCCCGTGGTCGTCGCCGCGCTTGTCGGTTTCGAGTCCCATGATGCCGGGGCCGAGAGCCTTGACGGCTGGGCCTCGGTTGAGTTCCTCGATCACCATGAGGGCGGTGGAGTCGGGCTGGAGAGCCCATTCGTTCGCCTTCCACAGTTCGCCCTTCGACACGCGCAGTGTCCCGGCCGCCCCGGGCTCTGGCTCCAAGTCGCGCCACACCTGGCTATAGCGCGTCGACTGATTCATGACGATACGGAACACCTTCCGTTTGCTTCGGTTCGGACTCGGCATGAAGTTGGTGCCGGGGGCACCCGCCTGGATAGGCGCTCCACTTCCGTGGGCCGTAACGGCACTCGCGAAGCTCTCGAAGAGATGGGCTACCTCACCGAGGACGTAGGACTTGCCGCTCGCCGAGGGGCCATCGACTAGGACAAGCTTGTTGTCGCGTAGGGATCGCAGAACCTCGATCGCGAGATCAGACGGACTTGCCGGCGTGCTCATACGGACCGCGTCCCTACGAAAGTCCGGCGGGTTCCGGTCTGGAAGTCAACGTAGCCGCGCACGTTTCGCAGGGGGCTTTTCGGATGCGCGTGCTCCCACGTCTGAGCCTCGTCGAGGGCGTCGAGGACCGTTTTCCGAAGCAGCGGGGGCCAGTTCTGGTTCGGGTCTCGCAACACGTCCTCTGTGACATACGCGCCCCAAAGACCCTTTTCGTCCTCCCACACGAACGCGAAGATCTCGCCTTCGCCCGCAGGAGGAAGCACCTCGGGTCGAAACGGGCGAAGCTTGTAGGGCGTCGCGATCCGACCCTCGAACGGTCTCGCGTCCGTGGGTGGCCAGAACTCAAATGGTTCGGCCGGAAATATCGGTTCGCTCGAGCTTCGAATCGTCCCGACGTGAACGTCGACGTCCTGATGGACCCACGCGTTACCGGCTTTACGACGGCTCGCGCGCACGTCGGTTGTGGGAATCATGCGCGCCACGACTGGGTCGAATTCTTCCCATGGCCCAAAGCGCCAGTCCATTGCGCCGCCGCCGGTTGTTGCCTTCGCGCCTTCGCGGCGCAGCTTGTCCTTGTCGCCCTCGAGCAGTCGCTTGAAGATCACGCGCCGAACGGCCATGAGGCGACGTTATACGCGACTCGCCGGGCGTGTGGGCAGCGGACGAGCTCACGAGCGCTCGTGAAGGCGGTACCTGCCTCGCCCGACCCGCTCAAACCTCGGACCCTCGCCAGGTCCCAGGCGCTGGTAGATCGCAGCGCGCAGCGAGTGCCGAAGAATCGGGGTCGGCCCATTCTTCTCAAGCGCAGCCGCGATCTCCGGCAAGGTGGCGCCCTCCGGATGCCTCCGGAGCACCTCCGCGGTGCGGCTGGCTATCCCGGCATGTCGAGCCATTCCGACGGCCAAGATACTCGCAGGCGTCGCTCGACCGACACGGCGGTCATGCTTCAACGGATGCGAACCATCTGGGTAATCCGCGCCGGCGTAGGCAACTCCCTCGCCGAGGACTTCCGGAGGCTAGGAGTCGTTGGCTTGACCGTGCCATTCCCCGGAGACGCCAGCGAGGCGACATCGAAGGAGATCGTCGACGCGCTGTCGAGGTCCCATCCCGTTCAGGCTCCAGGCATGGCCGCGTTTCTACGCCGTCTCGTGCATGACGTCGCCATCACGGATGTCGTCGTCACGCCCGGCGGGGTCGACGCCGGCGTTCTCGTCGGCGAGATCACTGGGTCGTACCGATATGACGGGCTACCCGCGATACCAGAGCTTTGCCATCAGCGCAGCGTCCTATGGAACCACCGAGTCCTGTGGATGACCATCCCCACCGCGCTTCGCCGCGCGCTCAGTGCACCGGTTCCGATCTACCGCCCCGGGGCCCAGCAAGCTCTCTCCGACGTGCTAGTTGACGGAAACCGACCGTCCTGAGTCCGCGGCCCCCTGGCGACATAGCGGACGGCGCGGGGTGGTGGGTTTGGGCCGTAGCCCCCGGCTGGCTACCGAGCCCCGCCGACGTCGTCGTAGGCGAGTCCCGGCGGATGTAGCCGCGCAGCACACTGATGTGCTTGTGGCAGATTGGTCATATCTGCGTCCTGCGCGCTCGTCTCACGTCCCGCACCTGGGGCAGTAGTGCGCGAGTCGGTGGCGGCGCTTCATCGCGCGTTCGGTCTGGCGTGTGCCAGGCCAGCTGGCGACGATCTGCGGGTTGAGGCCGCGGTCGTGTGCGGCTTTGACGAGCGGGCTGCCCGCGCCAGTGAGGTGCTCGTGTAGCCGGTCCGCAGGGTCGGGGTAGCTGGTGGAGCCGAGGTAGTGGCTGGCGTTGCCGGGTCGCGCTCCGCGGGGGATGCCTGGGTAGAAGCAGATGAGGTAGACGGTGGTGGTGTGCATGGCGCCGGCGTGTCGCAGCTCGAGGCCGGGCTGTCACCGAGCGCCAGCGAGGGGAACCCGTCAGGGTTGACAGCCCGGGCGGCTGCGCCAGCCTTCGGGCAGCGATGTGCGCCACCACCGGCCATCTGATGCCCCGGGTGATCGCGGTCGACGCGCGACCGTCGCGCTGCGGCTACGCGGTGTGGCTGAGGGACAGCGTTACGTCGGGGCGACAGGCGCAGATGATCGGCGCCCAGACAAGCTCGAGCGCCGCGTGGGCCGGTAGCAGCCGTGGCGCTGCGATCGTGGCGACGTGGCGGCAGCCGGGGCGGTGAAGCGTGTTCGTCGCGGGGTCGTAGATCACGTCCTGCTCGGCGACCCAGCTCAGTGGCGGCAACGAGCAGCTCTCCGCCCGGGCGACGGGCGGAGAGGACAGGTGGTGGCGCATCGGTCGAGTGTGGCAGCGCCGCAGGGCCGCTCCGGACCGGTCTGTCCGCGCCCGGTCAGCGTTGGCCGAAGAGCTGGAGCTGATCGTCCTCGAGGTCGAGATGGCCGTTGCCCGAGATGCCGGGTTGGGGTTGGCGGCGGGAGGTTCCGGCGGTCATGGTGCGTAGCGCGGCGCCGGCGCCGGCGGTCTCGGCGAGGGAGCGGCGGATCGCTTCGAAGGTGCCCATGCCGCCTTCTTGGGCCATCAGCGCGAGCGCGTCGATCACGGGGACGCCGTCGCGGGTGACCATGTCGAGCATCCCGGGGACGTTCTCCATGCAGAAGCTGCGGGGGTGGATCTCGCAGACGATTCGCATGAATTCGAAGACGAGCTCGTTGCGTGGGTCGTCGGCTTGGCGTTTGCCGGCGCGGGAGAAGGCTTGGCAGGGCGGGCCGCCGAACACGCAGCCGATCGTGTCGCTGTCGAGGTCGAGCTCGGTGAGGATCCGCTGGCCGGTGAGGGCGCGGACGTCGCCGAAGAAGAGGAGTTCGCACGGTTTGACGTCGGGCTGGGTGGAGATCCAGCCGGCGCCGGGCTCGAGCGGGGGTCGGTCTGGTTGGGCGTGGTAGCGCTCGAGGCGTTGGCGGCGGCGCTCCCAGCGGTCTTGGTCTTCAGGGGTGCAGAACACGATCCGGGTGTTCGGTGCGCCGAGGTTTACGAGGTAGGTGTGGGCGGCGTCGACGTCCCATTCGTTGGCGGCGATGACGTGCCAGCCGGCCTGCTTGAACCCGCATGAGAAGCCGCCGGCGCCGGCGAACAGGTCGATCGCGATTGGCTGCGGCTGTGGGAGTTCGACCGCGGCTGTTGCCGTCGTGTCGGGGAGGTCGGCCCAGTCGGGTAGGAGGATGCCGCTGTCGGTGCGCTGCCAGCCGTCGCCGGTTCCGATCGTGCGCGTGGCTTGGAGCGGCATCAGCGCCTCCCTTGCTGGGGCGTGTCGCTGCCGGCCGCCGCCGGGAGCTGGGGCATCGGCGTGTACTCGCCGTCCCAGAATGCCTGCGCGTCGCGCGGGCTGTCCTCGGCGTCGGCGAGGTAGGCGGTGATGAAGAAGAACTCGCCGTTGACGATCGGGACTTCGTGTGGGCGGCGGGAGGCCCATTTGAGCATCTCGCCGAGGGAGAGCTGCCCACGCTGGGCGGATTGCCGGCGTTGTGCCGGGGTCATCGCCCACATCCGCGCCAGCCGGTCCGGGTCGATGGCCAGGCTGGCCGGGCGGGGGATGGCGGTGCGCGTCTGGGTCTGCTGTGCCGTTTCCCTCACTGTTTCGGCTCCTCGGTCGGTGAACATGGCCGAGGGTCAGGCGCTGGCGCAGACGGCTGTCAAGCAGAAAAACTGGACTCTCGCCGTACCGCCCGCGCGGTGAGCTCGGGGCCGAAGGCTCGGTACCTGTGGGCGCGGGTGGGGCTCTTTTCTGCTTGATCTGCCGGCAAGCCAAGCCACGATCCCGAAGGATCTGTTCACCGACCGAGGGGTGGAAGCTCCCGGGCCTGCCGGAGACGTTGCGGTGGCCCCTCGCCTTGTCGCTCCCGGTGTGGCGCGTTGTCTTGGCTGGCGGTGATGATCCTGGGATGCAGCTGGAGCTGTCTGGCGTTGAGGTGCGCGGCGAGTCGTCGTGGGTCGAGCGGTGCGCGTGCACGGTCGAGAACGCGAGCGCCTATGTCGTCACGGTCATCACGGTGTTGGAGCGACATTCGCTGTCGCTGGTCTCTGCCTACGTCGCTGACCTGTCGGGGCAGACGGCGGTCACGCACATGCGGCTGGCGCCAGGCCGTGCGGCGAGCTTCGAGCAGCAGGTCCTCGGCGGGTTCCCTGGCGTGTCGCATCCGCGGGCGTGCCTGCTCGATCACGCCGCCGAGCTGCGCGTGCTCGTGGAGGAGCTGGTTGAGGAGCCGGTCGTGGTCGAGATCCCCGAGGCCTCGCTGGAGCACGCCAGCACCGTCTGGGGGACCCCGCCCCGAGCCTGAACGGCCTATCGCCCGCGGGCGGGTCCGCGTGCCGGGGGCCGCGATGGCAGGTGAGGCCGGTCCGCCGCGGGCATGGCCGTCGGCGGCCGGACGCTCGGGGCGCTTGGGAACGCCGCGGCATTGGTGGCGTGCACTGGATCCGCGGCCGTCGTCGGGGTCGGTTCGGGCTGGTGGTGCTGCGCGTGGCGGGTGCTGATCCGCTCGTGGATCTGTCGCTGGCGATCGCGGGCGTCGGTGAGATGGTCTGCGTACTTGAACGGGCGACCGAGCTGCTCGCGGGCGGCGGCTTGTTCGCGCAGGGCGGCGTCGCGGTCTGCCTGGAGGCGGTCGTGGAGCTCGGGCAGGGTGGCGGCTCGGTGCTCGAGCTGGCGCACGAGCGACAGGCTTCCGTCGGCGAGCTGGGCTCGCTCGAGTGTCGCCGGCGCGGCAGGCAGGCCGTGGAGCGTGAGCTGCACGACGGGCCGGCCGTTGGTGCCGGCGGTGATCTCGGCGTCGATCGGGAGGTTGCCGAGCTCGCCGATCGGGACGCGCTGCCCGTAGGTGAGCTGCTGAAGACGCCGCGAGAGCAGCTCCGCGGCTTCGGCCCGGGAGTCGACGTGTCGCCCATCGACCGTCATCCGGAACAGGTCGCCGCGGGTATCGGTGCGGCGCTCGGCGGCCGAGCCCACCGTGTTGATCTGCTCGGCGAGGACGTGCAGGCGGTCCTCGGCGCCGGCGATGGTTCCGCGGAGGGTGTGCTGGGCGCGTTGCCAGGCGCGTTCCAGGCGGGCGAGTCGGGTGACTTCGGCGTCGATCTTGGCTTTGTCGAGGATCAGCGGGTCGCCCGAGGCGAGCGCTTTGACCTCGGCGAAGCTGAGGGTGTTCTCGCCGATGTCCTCGATCTCGCGGACGTCGAGGCGGCCGCGCATCACCTGGTTGATGAACCGCGCTTTGCGCTCGACGGTCTGCCAGCTGTAGGTGTCGAAGCTTCCTTGGGTGGCGTAGCGGATGATGTGGATCTCTGGGTTCTGGTTGCCCTGGCGTACGCCGCGGCCGTCGCGCTGCTCGATGTCGGCCGGGCGCCAGGGGCAGTCGAGGTGGTGGATTGCGATGCACCGGTCCTGGATGTTGGTGCCTACCCCCATCTTCTCCGTCGAGCCGACCAGCACCGAGATGTGCCCGGCGCGGCAGGCGGCGAACAGGCGCGCCTTTTCGGCGTCGTTTCGTGCTTCGTGAATGAACCTGACCTGATCGGCGGGCAGACCGCGGTCGATGAGCAGCGCTCGGAGCTCCTCGTAGGCGGTCCAACGCTCGGGGTTGGGTGTGGAGAGGTCGCAGAAGACGATCTGCAGCGCGCCGGTGATCGGCGAGGGGTCGCCGGATGGGGTGCGGTAGATCTGGTCGCGGTGGTCGTGCCAGAGGCGGGCGATGGTGTCGGCGGCGCGCTTGAGCTTCCCGGGTATCGAGGCCTTCTGCCCGGTGACGAGCCGGGTGTCGAGCGCGGCTTTGCGGCCGTCGGTGGTGACCTTGAGCATGTTGTCCTCTTCGGGCGTGACCATCCGGCCGCGGACGGCGTCGGCCCGACGGCTCAAGTCGGCCACGTAGGCTTGGAGCTCGGGGCTGGGGTCGATCAGCACCGTTTCGGGCGCGCGCTGCCCGTCTGCGCGCTCGGCGAGCTCCGGTGCGGGGAGCTGGAGGTCCTCGGCGGTTTTGACGTCGGCGAACACGTGCCAGAGCCGGAGCATCTCGGGGACGTTCTGGAAGCGGGCGAAGCGGGTGTGCATCCGGTAGTCCCCGCCGCCGGTCGGGGCGACTTCGATCTCGGTCACGGTCTGCCCGAACGTCGCCGCCCACGCGTCGAAGTCGTCGATCCCTGCGGCCTGGAGGAGGTCGGGGCGCAGGTAGCGGGTCATGACGTGCGCTTCGGTGATGCTGTTGGCGATCGGGGTGGCGGTGGCCATCGTCGCGACCCGGTCGCCGTGGCGGTCGCGGAGCCATTCGAGCTTCATGTGCAGATCGGAGGCGCGTTGGGAGCCGTCGATCGCGGCGTCGCGGATGTTTGAGATCGTCTGGAGGTTCTTGTAGTCGTGGGCCTCGTCGACGATCAGGTAGTCGATCCCGGTCTGCTCGAACTCAAGGCCCGGGTCGCGCGGCGAGTCCAGCAGCGCCTGGAGGCGTTCCTCCTCGCGCAGGATCTGCTTCTCCAGCCGTTTGACGGTCAGCCCGCCGGCGCCTTTGGAGTGCTCGAGCATCGCGCGCAACTGGGCGAGCTCGCGGCGGGTGTAGGCGATCTTCGTCTCGGCTGAGACGGGGAGGCGCGCGAATGCGGAGCGGGTGAGGATGACCGCGTCCCAGTCGTTCGCCGCGGTGCGGGCGACGAACGCGCGGCGCCGCTCGCCGGCGAGATCGTCGCTTGAGGCGGCCAGGACTCGGGCTTGGGGGTAGAGCTGCAGCCATTCGCGGGAGAACTGCTCGAGCATGTGGTTGGGGACCACGACGGCGGGTTTTGAGACGAGGCTGAGGCGGCGGAGCTCCATCGCGCCGATCACCATCTCGGCGGTCTTGCCGGCGCCGACCTGATGGAAGAGCCCGACGGCGGGCTCGGCGAGCATCCGCGCGACGGCGGCGCGTTGATGCGCCCGTGGCTGGAAGGTGCGCGTGAGGCCGGGGAGGGTGAGTCGTTCGCCCTCGGTGCTGTAGTCGCGCAGCACGATGGCGTTGAAGCGGCGGTTGTACTCGCCGGCGAGTCGGCGGCCGCGGTCGGGGTCCTCCCAGCACCACTCGCTGAAGCGCTCCTGCAAGGCCTGGGCTTTCTCTTGGGCGGCGGCGGTCTCGGTCGGGTTGACTAGGCGGCGGCCGTCGTCGATTTCGTCGGTGACTTGGATCGGGCGCTGCTCGAGCACGGCCTTGGCCAGCGCCGGGGCGGGCATCCGCTCGGTTCCCCACACGCTCGTGGCTTGCACGCTCCAGCTGCGGCCCTTGACCGCCCACATCGCCCCGCCGGGATGCTCCACCTGGATGTCGGGATCCTCGAGGATCTCGGCCAGGAACTGGCGGTGGGTGTCGGCGTCGATCCACACCGCGCCGAGCCGCGGCTCGATCTCTTCCACCGTCAGATCCGCCGGCAGCACCCGCTTCAGCGCCCGCACGTTCCCCTCGATCTCCGGCCGCTCGATCGCGGCGTGGCGGGCGTGCTCGAGCTTGGTGCGGACGTTCCCGGACAGGTACTCGGCCGCGGGCACCAGTCGCTGCTCAGCAGGGTCCTCGTAGACAAGCTCCCCCAGCTGCACCCGAGCCTCCGCGGGTTCG
>Ga0335074_10017679_pt1 | contig 10060 bp, 13 predicted proteins | sample Lox_Sample_23_FD_206715 | JGI IMG/M metagenome (GOLD analysis project Ga0335074, IMG submission 206715) | Soil microbial communities from Loxahatchee National Wildlife Refuge, Florida, United States - Lox_Sample_2.3 | ecosystem: Environmental > Terrestrial > Soil > Wetlands | place: USA...
CAGTAACTTCCTTACCCTCTTCCGCATTCTTAACAAACATCCTATACTTCTCATCCATCTCAACTACTTTCCGTGCAGCTTCCAATGCCCTAGCTTTGTTCCCACTCATACGATGTTTGTAGAACACTCGTTCTCGACGAGCACGGATTTCGTTTATTCTTGAGATGGCACGGAGAGTGGTGCTTGCTAATGTGCGTGAGTATCGTGTAGGTATCTGTCGACGAGATGCAAATGTTAATGTTGTATCCTGCACACATCACATTAGTACCATAAACGCTATTGAAAAGGAATATCAAAGGAAGTGGGTCGAATACCAATGTCATTTCCTTGCCATGACTCTTTCTGAAAGCTTTCGTCCATCGTAACTGCATATTAGTGTTCGTCGTTTGGTTGAAGGGAATACTTTTCTTGGATTTCGTTTCATTTTGAAGTTTTTATGGCACTTTGATCTACAGAACCGGAATTCTTTGCCATCGTTCCGTACGAACATTATCTAGAACATTTAGTCTAACGCAATGGAGGATCAATTACTCCATGGCCAGGCTACAAAGTTAGTAAATGCCTACCAAAAGCAATCTCAAACACGGGCAAGGAGACCAAAGCAAATAGGAAAAGAGGAGAAAAGAACATACGTAAACCGGGCTGCTACAAAAGTAGCAAGTGTGAATCCTCATCTTGAGGTTTTGATAGTCGTATCCTTTGCAGATGATGAACCTGAAAATTTTCAAAAATTTTTACAGCGAGCTTGGTTGCCAAGCCAACCGAATTTTGCATGAAAGCGTCTCCACGCATCACCGATCGTCGACCTCATGTTCGACTGCGGACATCCAGTGAAGAGAGGTAGTAGACATGGTTCAGCATAACGATAAGTGGAAGAAGAAAGCTACGAGAGAGTATCACAAGAAACATGGAACCAAACCGACCCCTCGCGACCGGAATACAGCACAAACTCTCCCTTCAGAACAACCAACGGCGTCCGAACAAGACTTGCCTAACGATGAACAAGTAGTTGAAGATGGTAACGAACAGAATGAAGTAGAAAAGACACAGGAAGAAATAGAAGTGGAAGAAGAAGAACGGAAAGAAAGATCAAAATATGCACGAAGGAAAATTGAATCAAATTCCTGGCGTTTCGAATCCGAAGAACCTGATCCATATCTAGGTACCCCATCCTAGACAGCCTTTTCAAGGCGTCGCTATTGCTACTTTAGAATGCATACTGATTCAAGTTATTAATGAAGAGGATCTCGAACCACCTGAACCTGATTACGCTCACTTACATTCTCGACCCTTCGACCTTCCCAAACGCGGATCTGCGTCTGTCTCAGGAACGGGAAGAGTTAAAAAGCTCGTCATGAAAGAAAATGAATTGCAGCCTTTGAAAGAGCAAATTGATAAGGCGAATGCTGCGAGAGCGTTTAAAGAGAGATTTTCGGTTGGCCAGAAAAGAGGGAATGTGATTCGTGTTGGGGAGGATGGGAGGGTTGTTAAAGAAGGGAAGATGGGATTGGAGGAGGATGAGGAAGATGATGATGAAGTAGAGGATATTGATAAGTTTCTGGCGGAGTTAGATTTGAAGAAGGCTGCTGGAGAGAAGCATAAGGAAAAGGCGGTGGAAGGTAGGAATGGACAACCTGTTGTTCAGGGGAAGAGCGGACGTGCTGATTTGGAGTCGTTTGTGGATAGTTTGATATGAGAATGGCATAAAGGCGTTTGTCTGGATTAAGGGATATCACGGTATCATGTTCATACATCATGTTGGGATAGCTAGGTTTTTCATATGGTAGCTACTGTGGTGGTTAGGATGTTCGCCGGAATAAAGATCTGCAAATTTGTTGACAATCCAACATCTCCATGTCCCTCGTTAATGGAGGCACTCTCAGCACAGCGCGCATACAGCCAGCGCAGCCCATAATACCCACTAAACAAGCCGCACGAGAGATTAACGGCCAACATGTCGAAGTTCTGTCTATGCTCTATACGGACAGAATCCTGGTCAATGTCACGATGGGAGGAAAAATAGGACAACTGGTAAACTTCAGTTGTATTCATTGCTCAATCATAGATTTCAGTTGCTCTTGCGAATTCACTTCCTAGAGTTGAAGAAGATGACGAAGAAGTGCCGACGCATTTGGATCCTAAGTTTCTACTCGGCTCCGCAAACGATCCTAGAGGGGAGATAGCTCAGTTATATGCCTTGCAAATCGCGAGTCAAATTGCGAGACAGAATCCGCGCGAGAATAGAACTTTACTTGTGGGAATGGGGTTGACAGGAAGACTGGCTTCAGACTACACAAGCGAAGAGGCAAGGAGTTTGTTATTGAATGTAATAGAGATAGTGAACGAATGTCGGGTTTGGTGAGCAATAACAATGGTACCAGGAACATAAAAAGTCAATGGTCTATTTCATATGCTGTTTCTATTGTATACCTATCCTTACGCTACAATGCAATTTTATATACCCGAGTGTTTAGACTCTATGCTGGGATTTAGCAAAGCTAAAAGTTCCAATCTTCATCAACAGTCGCAGCCCACTTGAACTTCTCCCTCAAAGTTTTAGCAAACAACTTCTCGATCGGAACACCATGTTTCTTCGACCAAGCAAACGAGAGACCTGAAATTAGCTCCTTCCAAACCATATAACATACGAGGATCAATGTAATTCAATTTACTCGTTCCAAGCGCTGTCTCCTTATTCAAATCCCTCATTTCTCGTTGACTTCTCAAAGTATAAATCTTCTCATCCAATTTCTCCAAGGCCTTCTCACACTTCTCAATAGTCTGATTTCCTGTAGGTTCCACTGTCCCAGATCTATTCTCCTTCGCAAATTGTGCAGCTAATTCATCAGCAGCTTCCAATCGACTTTCTAGTTCCTTATCACCCAAGGGTTTCTGATCTTCCTTTTGACGCTTCTCGTTCTCCTTTTCAAATTTCTTCCTAATTTGTTCTTTTTGCTTTTCAACTAAATCCTTTTGATGCTGCTTAATCCATTCATCGTCGACATCACTCTCGTACTCAAGTAACTCGGGTTTCCTCTTCTTGAGTTTAGGATCCAACTCAATCATTTGTTTCCGAATTCGCATTTTCTGGTACTTGAGAGCACGAACCTGATCTTCAAGCTTTCCAATTGCAACTTCGTGAGTCTTCGGAACAGACCGTTTATGGTTACACAAAATGGCAACTTGACGATTTGCTTCGGTATACGCTGCATATTTATCGACAACGGAAGCATTTCCGGGAGTCAGTTTTCGAAGTTGGTCTTGGAAAGTAAAACTTGCGTTGAACGTACGGAATACTTTTGCAGAGAGCCCGGTCATTAGTTCACCCAAGTGTTTGTTTAATAAGCCCGTGTTGATACGATCGAATAACATATCTCCTTCCTTTTTAGGGGGTCGTTTGAAGATTTTGAGATTTTTGAAGACTTGAGGATCGACTTCGACCGTGTTTAGATAGCGAATACTATCCTTACCAAGGAAATCAAAGGTGACTTTGTTTGGTGGTTCCAAGGTGACGTGTTCGAAGCGGAGAGAACAACACCCTACTGTATCGGCCTCATCTTCACCTTTTTCATTTCCTGCTCGGAGCGCAAAACGATCGATCAAGTACATTGCCGTTGCCCTTTGGCGAGTTTCGGTATATTCATCCTTGAGATCCTTTGTGTATCCAGCTCTGATCTTATCAATGTGGTGCTACTGTCAGAAAAGCCCAAAAGGTAGACTCTATACCTTGAGTTTCCGAGCTTTCTCATATTTGGCAAGATCACTTTGCCCTTTGAGTGACGACCCAGCCGCCAAAAACACATACTTCGTAGCCCCATTAATATTCTCATTCCACGTAGCTAACCAAGTGACCGTATTATCATGTCTCACTTCGGCCCACTTATGTCCCTTAGGAGGCACAGGGACTTTTGCACCCTCTCCAATATTGATTGTAATCTGTTCCGGTTGCACGCGAGTCTTGAGTTTGCCTGTTTTCGGATGCTTTCCACGTCCACGGAATAATCCAGGAGGTTCGATGCGGAAGTTTCCGACATTCTCTTTTCTGCCATCAAGCAGACAGGTTTTGTAAGGTGCTTCCAGTTCGTCCTTTTCTTTCTTGAGTTGGGCTTTTTCTTCTTTCGTGAGTTTCTTCTTTTCTTCCTTTTTCATTTCAAAGTACTCCCACATTGGTTTGAAATCGCATTTCTCAAATTTCTTGATAAACGGAGCCTACACTATGAGTCTGATGAACTTCGAAAGTGGGGCAGGGGGTAGTACAGCATTACAATCTTTTAGCACTTGAAGCCAATCATTGAAGAAGTTTTGTTGGAAGACGGGATTCTGACCATGATCCGTTTCGACTAAAGCAGCGAAGAAGCCAGCAACTTCTTCAGCTTCGGGAGGTAAATCAACGGGTTTGCCATCGTATTTCATTTTGACATGTTTTGGCAATGGTTCATAAGGAGGAGGAAATAAAACGCCGTTATGTTCAAGCGTAGTCCACTTCTTGGTTCCATCATTTTGGCCTGCTTCCCACCATTTATATTCCTCTTCCTCTTCTTCATCCTCATCTTCGTCCTTGACTTCCTGTTTAACAGATTTCTTCTTAGGGGAAACGTTCTCTCTCTTGACCGGGGCCTTTTTGACACCATTAGTGGAAGGTGACTCTGTTTTGACTTTAGGTTTCTTCGATTTAGCGGCTAACGGGACTTCGTCATCGGAATCAGATTCATTTTTGACTCGTTTAAGTGGCTTTGATTTCGTTCGAGCAAGAGGAACATCCGAATCAGATTCATCTTTGACAGGTTTTGGTTTCGAGACTTTAGGTTGGACAGCTTTAGGCGAGGTCTTTATCGTTGCTGCCAAAGGCATATCATCATCCGAATCCGGAGGGGGCTGTGCAACTTTCATTTTCTTTTGCGGTAAACTTGCTTTCTTCTGCGATCTCTGTCCCAAAGGCGCTTCGTCGTCCGAACTCTCCTCGGCTGGGCTAGGTGGACTTTTCCGTTTGGCAGTTCCCTATCCATTAATTGCCAAATCCGGAGAGAGGATTGGGTACATTAGAAACTCCGTTCGCAATAGGTCGCTTGGCCAAAGGCACATCATCGTCACTGTCATCATCACTACTTTCCACAATCCTCCTCTTTTTAGGTGCTTCGCTATTCAGCGCCTTATTGACAACTGATTTTGGGTGTGGTTTCGGTGTTCCTTTTGCATCGACTTCCCGATCCACCAAATCGTCGACTTTCTTGGAGATAGTTGTACTCGTTGTAACTCTGTTTTTGAGAGGTATATCCGCGTCTGAGTCATACATTAGCATTGCCTGCAAAAGTTGAGAGAAGTTTCGGCATTGTTGTAGGAAGAATGGTACCTTTTTCGTGCAAGGCCGGTGGTTTCTTTGTTGCGCGTGCAAGGGGGACATCATCTTCTGAAGAACTCATGATTTCGCTTAATACGATGAAAAATATGAACTTGTAACGCTTAAACAGAGATTCAGAAAGTCGCGATGCTGAAAATGACGAATTGTTGATTTAAAGAAAGTAATTTGGGTGAGTATTCCTGGGGTGTTATGGTTGAATCAGGTTGACTCTCTACAAGGGGAAAATCGACTTAGCCGAAAGTCGAAAAAAAATTTGAAGGGAATTTTATATGAGCAGCAGAGAAGCAAAGGACCAGGGTTAGGTGACACCTTACTGCGTGACCGCCGGGCTAGAACTTGCAAGTTTGAGATCGACCCCTGAACTTAGCTTGGAAAACAATGGGAATATAATGATAACGGTGACGATGGAATTTATTGCATTTCATATCAATTGCAATCTCGCCTCTCGTGCTACAACGTCCTCCTCAACTTCCAGGTATACCTCTTCCAAGGCTAGACATGATAACTCCATCTCTCCGTGATCGTAAATCCTCAATCTCATTTCCTTCATCCACACCTCCGCAGATTCAAATATAATACAGGAATTATTACACTTTCGCTGGAAAAAGTACACCAACTACGCACACTCCAAACGACCAGCCGCAACATGCCAATTGAATAAACCAAAAAGGACGATAGAAAAGAAAAATAGAGTTCGCATTTGCTTGCTTTCAGGGGGAATAATAATAGACATAAAACCTGGTTCCGTTCTCGCCACTGCCTCATTCGCTTCGAACGCAAAATTATGTTTGTTGTAGGACTTGGTATGTTGAATGGGGGTCATTATCTCGAGTTAAAGGACTGACAGAGAACATCTCGAACATCTTCAACATCATCGCTAGCCAAATCTTTCAAAAGCGGGATCATAGTGAGTAGTTCGACGTCCAAGTGATCTTCGAACCACGATGATATTGGAATTGCGTGTTGTGTGTGCCATTGATAACATTGCGGATTATTATCGATGATGATGCATTGTTTTAAATCTCTTCCCAGTAGCGAGATGTTCTGTCGTTAGGACCGACTAATGCAAAAGAAAGTACCTTGACATTAGGGAGCATTATTCGTTGGACTGGATCCCATGTTCTTGTACAACTATCTCGAAACAATCGATGGTCAATAACCCGATTTCGATCAATAATATCAACAACCGGATCCGCATACTATAGATTAAAAGAGGTAAGGGAAAGAGGGTACCCGTTGCAGTGAAGCAGTGAAAATCACAATCTCGTATAATCGACCAACTTCCTCAAGAAACTCGTCGAGATGAGGTCTCTTCCCCACGTATATATAACTCAATCCGTAATCCTTTTCCAAGTTTAGAGCAATGCTAAAATCGTATGCTTTAGTATCCGCGAATGTAGAATGTATTAAACACTCATCTAAATCCAATACAAGACACTTTCTGCCCTTTTTCATCTCCGGCACAGGGCCCAAGAACGGTCCCTAAACCAAGCATTAGAAGATCCATTAAAAGGGCATAAGCAGGACGAAAATGGCAGGTACCCTTGGTTGTCCTTCTTCAAGGATTTGTGCGAAAGGTCTGGGAATCTCCTCCGACTCGGACTCTTCAGAATCGGTAGTTGACAATTGCGGAGAAGGCGAAACTACCAAAGCATCCGATTGTGCGAGTTCATCTGCAGTAGGCGGAAATGGAGCTTGTAATTGTACACTATGTCTCAATTCTTTTTCTCGTTCACGTTCATCGTCTGTGCTGATATTTGTTCCACGGTCTATGTCATCGTCATCGTGGTCGACTGGTTGTAGAGGCGGTGTTATTACTCTTGGAGCCGGCTCTTTCTCCGGTATGGCGTCTGGAGAGATTGTTACTGCAGGCTTTTCAAGGACTACGGAGGGGACTCCAATTCCTCCTGTTGACAGGATTGATGGGAGTGTTGGTGCGTCGCGATGTTTGGAAGGTACGGGAGGAGCAGTCTCGTCTCCGGGTGCAGATGAAGAGGAGGAAGGATGTACTCCATTTGTTGAGGGTGAAGACGAGGGGAGTTGATCTATACTTTCATTATTCTTGTGGATACTATCCAATTCAATGGGATCTTTTCTTCGTCGATGAGAAAGATGTGTTCTTCCAATTTGCGATTCATCATCTTCGTCGTCTTCTCCCGCCTTTTTGTTCGGGGTGCAACATGATATTAGTCCTAATAAGAAGGAATCCCAAGCACTTCGCTTCGGCGGATGATTCTCGACTTGTCCTTGTTGTGGAATGCTCTCTCTAGGGTGTACTGCAGATGTTGGTTTTAGGGAGGGTTTAAGGGTGGTTTTCGGTGGTGGAGTGGGTGGTCGTTCATCTTGGTGAGGAGGGGGATTAACCGAGTTAACATTTGAAGTCGAAGAATCGTGTTTGGAGTCTGAGACGGAAGTTGACGATTGAGGCCGTGAACGGGACGTTTTTAAGGATGAACCTCTGGCTGGAAGGGATTGAGGATCTAGAGACATGTCTCTATACAAAAAAGTTAATTACAAAAGAGAATAGGACTATGGGGATGGTACCTAATTAGCGTCCGTCAGGACGCCAATTATGGGCTATGTGTAGAGGAATGCAAACCCCTCTAGAGTCTAGTACAGGTAACAATGAGGCAAGTTGTTGGAAGATAGTGAATTCCTGGAGCCTTTGAAGAAATGCAAAATTCGGCTGTTGACAAAGAAACGGAAGGTGAGTTGGAATCGTGATGCAGCACCGGCAACAAAAATGCTAGCTAGAGGAAAAGTACTAATACAATATTCGAAGAAAGAAAAAGAGAAAAGGCAAAGGAACGAACGAACTGGAGGAATTGATTGTTGGGTATTCTGTTCAGCGAGTGAGGGTACTGCTGCTCGTTGCAAGGGCAATTAGGCTGTTAGGGGGGGACTGCAAGGGAAGAAAGAGGAGTCTCTAGATTATTGGATCGTAGCAGGGTAGCCAGCATAATTTTAGTCGCGGATAACCTCAGTCTGAATTAAAACAAGATTTAAGCAGGGGACAGTCCCTGATCCGCACGGTAAACCTTTTACGCCGAAACCGCCGAAAACTGTCACCACAGTCCTCAAAACACCGAAAGTCCACGTACGTCTTTATCACGAAGATAACCGACTACTGGAGAGAGTCAGAGATGACTTCCTCTTCTTCATCCCCTTCTTCAGCAACTTCCTCAGCTTTAGTTGTACTGGGCCAATCTCAACATGGTCCAACAACAGGATCTTCAACCCCCGCCACAGAACCGTGTTACGGTCCCGACTATGTTCCCGAACACTGTCGAAACCTTGTCTCTCTAGAGTTGCGAAACGCAACAAACGCATCCCTCGACCTCCTCCCAAGTCCCTCTAATGGCGATGGTGCTCTCCGACCAACTCTCGCATCAGCTCTCGCCTCTGCAAAGTCACTACTGGAAACCTTTTACTCAATAACTGACTTCGAGTGTCGCTATACCCTTGTCAAGCAGGCTTTGGCAATCGGAGAGAGTGTCTGTGCCCAACTGGCGAATCCAATGAGTTTTTCGAGAGGGGAATCAAGCGATATGTTCCTCGCCAAAGAAATTGTGCTTATTTCTCGGGCTGAACTAGTTCAATTGCTCTCGACGGAGAATTATGCTCGCTATAGAGATGTGATTCATGAACATTTGGGTGCGATTATCAGGATGCATGGACATTCATTGTTGTGTTTTGAAGATACACGGTTTATGGCGGCATTCAAGGCTGTCAAGCTACAAGTTGAGCTACTTCCTCGAGGGATTTTGGGACGAGTGAACGAATGGAAGGATATTATGCTACGTTTACCTACCGAATCATACTTTGCTTCATTACAGTTTTGGGGATGGCATGTGGTGTTCAAAATGGAAATGGCGAATGTCGAACAAATGACGTTTGAAGGGGACCCAGGAAGTTTAGATTACGCTAAACAAGTGGTAATGCTGATGGAAGAGGCAGCTTCAAATATGAAAACGGCAATGGCTTATGTCATAAGCGATGAAGGCAGAGCGATTTTGGAACTATTCAACCCGGGAGAAAAGAATGAAGGAGATTATACGGAAGCAGCAGAGCATATGCTCGACCGACTTACGAGGGTTAAAATGGAAGTGGATGCGAGACTCGCTTTACGAAAGGGAGATGCATTATTAGAACTGGCGACCGAACGAGCGAGATCAATTGATCATGAATATTACCAGTTTCAGGCTATGTTGGCTCTAGATTCTTATCGAGCCGCGTATTTAACAGTTGCGGAGAGTGTGCATGTCAATGTGGAGTTGGAAGGTTTGTGTTTGTGGAGTATGGGACGGGTGATGCAACGATACCTGAATTTACCGAAACATGCACACAGACTATATTTGACGGCTGTCACTCTTGCCACTACTGTCTCTTCTGCGTTACCGACAGGGGTTTGGTACCTTGATGCAGTGGAACAAATTCAGTCGTATCGACGGAAATTGGAACAAGATGACATGAAACGACGGGAATGGTATCGAGCGCCGACGGTTGAAAAACTCAGTGTCGAATTAACGGAATTGCGATGTCGTGCTGAGAGTGTGAAGGATGAGTCCTCACTGAGAAGCTTTCTGAGATGGTTGTTACTGAGATATCGACCGAAACATTTCATGAATGGAAAGAATGGCGTTGACATTTCGAATGATATTTTGGAGAGTAGAGAGTTGAGTAAGGTTGTGTTGAATGTGA
>Ga0335074_10017680_pt1 | contig 10059 bp, 7 predicted proteins | sample Lox_Sample_23_FD_206715 | JGI IMG/M metagenome (GOLD analysis project Ga0335074, IMG submission 206715) | Soil microbial communities from Loxahatchee National Wildlife Refuge, Florida, United States - Lox_Sample_2.3 | ecosystem: Environmental > Terrestrial > Soil > Wetlands | place: USA: Florida...
AAGCATCGAAGCGGTCCTGACCACCCCGAACGGCGGATCTCGCGCTCTGGCCGTAGACCAGCGCCGCGCAGAAGATCGTCAATCTGATCGTGTCAGGCAGCCGGTGACGTTCCCGCACGCGCTCCAGCCGGGCCACGTGACCGACACCGCAGCGTGGCTTTTCTCTCTCAACTACCCGCCGGTCTGCTGGCCCGGATTGGTCCCGTACTTGGCTTGGATCTTCTCCCGCATAGTGGACGGGTCCTGGGCTGCATCAGCCCACAAGGCCAACTCCTCCAGCATCTCCGCGATCTCGTCGAACGTCAGGCCGCTGTCCACGCTGTGCAGCCCATCGTTTTTGAGCCACACAGGGAGTGTCCCTTCGGGTGGCAACTGCTCGGCGGTGATCGCCTTCTCGGCATGCTTGGTCCGGCCGTACAGCAGATTGAGCCGCTGCATCGGGGAACCATCGTTTGGCCGGAAGAGGACCGGCTCTCCCTTCGCGAGCAGGCACCATGCCTGGTAGGCCTGCGACAGCAGGGACTCCCAGTACCCGATGGCGGCGATGTACTCAGACACCGCGTCCGGGTTCGGGTTGGCGAGGTAGGCCATGGTCATTGCCCGCGCAGAGACGTACTCACGGAAGGCCCCCTCGGCCCGGCGCAGGAAGTTGTACAAGGTGCGCCGCACCGGATCATCGAGCTGGACCACCAGGCCGCTGTTCAGCATGAAGCTCAGCAACCACGGCTTCCCCATCTCCGATAGATCGGGGATGGACGCCTCGGTGAACGCCGAGATCTCCGGGGCAACGTACTTGTCCTTGAAGTAGTCCGAGAACGGCATGCCCGGCAGGCTACCTTGGCTGACCGACACCCACCGGCGCCATCGGGCCGGTGGCGAAAGCTATAGCCTGCGGCGGATCCTGCCAGCGGTCCGCGAAGAGAAACCATGATCATCCCCGCCAACTCCGAAGGACTCAGGCAAGCCCGCCGATGGGTCGGAATCTACAAGGCCGAAGACACCTGGCTCGATTGGGCACTCGAACGGCACGGACTCCCCCGTGGAGCGCGATCCTCCCTAGCAAGGTCTCCGGGAACTAGCAACTTCACCCCGGCGCCACATAACCCGGCGAGCCACCGTATGTCGGCCGCAGGACAAGGCCGCAGGAAAGGTGTCCCGGTTGCACAGAACAACTGTTCTGTATCCGGCGTGCGGGAGTCGGAAGGATCACGAATACCGTGCAGATCGGCGGCTCGGCGCGCGTTCTCACCCAGACCATCGACTACGGTCTGTAAGGATGCCCGCTCCCACAGGACTATCCTCACTGGCCTGGCAGGATCTTCCCCGACGGTCTGATGAGCGGCCGACACCTGGCCAACCTGACCCAACTCGCACGGTCGGCGGCATGAGCGGATTTGGGTGGGCGGCTGGCTATGTTCGCCTTCGGCGTGTTAGCACGTACGGATGGAGAACCGGATCGTATCCCTGGTCATCGACGCGACGGATGCGGAGTTGCTTGCCCAGTTCTGGGCTGAGGTGCTGGGCTGGCAAGTCGTGGATCGCGGTAACTACGGTGTATCGATCGGCGTCGACGGTGGTCCGTTCGAGATTGACTTCCGGTTTGTACCGGACGGGCCGAAGCTTGCCAAGAACCGGCTGCACCTGGACCACCCCGGGCACCTGGCCGCTGACCCTCTCGGCGGTGATCATCACAGCATCATCCCTTCCTGGGGAGTGTGAACCAGCCGAGCTGCACGGTATTGGTTACCGGCTGTCTGTGCGGGTGCGGAAATAATTACGGGAAAAGCGTTCAGCCTAGGGACGTGGGAGACGGGCAGGTAGGCAGCCTGGGGTGCATGAGGCCGTCCGGCCCGGTCCGCGAGCCGTGCTGGAACGGACGATGCCTGCGGACGCGGTGCCTGGCTCGGCGAGCGTGAACTCCTTAGCGGTGTGGTGCCCGCCGATCGTCTTGCCCGGCTCCCAGCCGGTCCACTGACTCGGGCGATAATCGAGCACCACGTGCGCGTCCGCTGTCCTGCTCATGGGACTCTTCGCACGTGAAGGGTGGTTTCAGAAAGGTTTCGCCTGGGACGGGTACGCGCGGCGAGAACGCAGATTCGCCATGCCTGGTCCAGGCCTACCGGGTGCGGGTTCATCCGCTGAGCTGCCCGTCTCTTAGGTGGAATGTTCTGTCGGCCTGGCTGGCCATCGAGTCGTCGTGGGTGACCACCAGGACTGTGGTGTTGGCCGTGTGGGCCAGGCTGTGCAGTAGTTTGATGATCGTCTCGCTGGTTTGGGTGTCGAGGTTGCCGGTGGGCTCGTCGGCCAGGATGATGTCTGGCTGATTGGCGAGCGCCCGGGCGATGGCCACCCGCTGCTGTTCGCCGCCGCTGAGTCGGCCCGGGTGGCGTGACTGCTTGCCTGCGGTCAGCTCCACCTGGTCCAGCAGCTGGCGGGCGCGCTTTTTGCGTTCGGCCTTGCCGGTGCCGGCGAACTCCATCGGCAGCATGACGTTTTCCAGGGCGGTCAGGTTCGGCACCAGGTTGTAGCTCTGGAAGACGAACCCGACCTGCCGGGCGCGGTAGGCAACCAGGTCGCGGCCGGGCAGCTGGGTGATGTCCCGGCCGCCGGCTTCGATGCTGCCGCTCGTTGGCTTTTCCAGCCCGCCGAGCAGGTTCATCAGGGTAGATTTGCCGCTGCCGCTGCGCCCGACGACGGCCACGAATTCGCCGCTCTGGACGGTCAGTGACACGCAGTCGACCGCCGCCACCTTGGTGTTCCCGCTGCCGAATGTCTTGGTCACGTTCGTTACCCGTAGCATTTCTATTCGCTCCTCAGCACCTGGGCTGGCTGGACTTTGCTGATGAAATAGGAGGCGGCCGCGCTGGCGAGGACGGCGACGGCGACGGCGACGGCCACGGTGCCGAGGATCACTGCCCATCCGGCCTGGGCGTTGATGTCGGTCAGGTGGGCCAGGAACGGGCTCGGGGCCCGGAACAGTCCCGCGCCGCCGGTTGCCGCCGACGCCCCGCTGTTGGAGACGAGTGTGGAGGTGACCGGGCTGGCGGCGCCGATCCCGGCGGCCAGGCCCACAGCCAGGCCGAGCAGGGTGAAGGTGACCGCCTCGGTGGTGAACTGGGCCATGATCCGGCGGTTGGAGGCGCCAATCGCCTTCAGGATGCCGATCTCGCGTTTGCGTTCCCGCACGATCATCACCATGACCAGCAGCAGGATCACCACGGCGGCGCTGGCCGCCCCGGCCAGGCTGTACACCGCGATGCTCTTCACGCTGTCCAGGTCGCCGACCGCCTTGTCGGCCTCGGCCACGTTGCTGACCACGCTCGCCCGGGGGCCAAGACGCTGCTCGATCGCCCTGGTCACCGCCGGGAGCTCGCTGAGCGAGGCGACGGTGACGACGGCGTTCTCGACCTGGCCCGGGCGCCCCGTCAGACGCTGCAGCACCGGCAGCGAGGTGATGACTGTGTTGCCGGCCGAGGCGTTGTCGGTGGCGAAGATGGCCGCGACGGTGAGCGTCTTGCCGTAGGCGGTGAAATCCGAGCCGACCTTGAGCAGGTTCTTTGCCGCCATGGCCGTGCTCACCATGGCGGCGTCCGCGGCGCTCGTGCCCGATATGGCGTGGCCGCTGACGATCTTGAGTGTCGAGGCGCCGATGTTCGCAGGGTTCGCCGGCTGGGTCGATCCGGTGAAGTAGATTTGCTGGCTGCCGGTGACCGGCGGGGTGCAGGGTTTCGGCGCACAGGCCAGGCCCGCCCTTCTGGCCGCCAGGCTCATCGGGGACTTCAGGTCCGTCGAGCCGAGCTTGGTGCTGTTGTGCCCGCCAGAAGCACTGCATTTGGCACCCTTCGGGCAGGTGCTGTGCGACGTGCCCAGGGTTTGCGCCGCACCGTTGAGGCTCTCGTCGATGCCCCTTACCCCGTGCAGGTGCGCGATGGGCGCGAGCTCGGCCACGGTGAGGTTCTTCCCGAGCAGCGCACCGGCAGCGTAGCCGGGCGGGCCGATGGTCACGGTGTTGCCGATCGAGCTGAGCGTCGTGGCCACCTTGCCGGTGACGCTGTTACGGGCGGCCAGCATCACGAAACCCAGCCCGATGCTCAGCCCCAGGATGGCAACGACCGAGATCGTCCGCACGGCATTGCGAAAGGCGTTACGAACGCCTCTGGTTATTACGCTCATCATCATTCCTTGTGAGTAAGACACGCGAGTGTGATCGCTGCTTCGGAATCGGTCTACGTGATGGCCGGTTTCGGAAACGTTTCTCTCGGTGGGCGGCTTTTCCGAGGTCACCGCGCCGCTCGTGGCAGGCTGCCGGCGAGAGTGCCTTCGCTGCCACGCCGCGTAACATTGCTGGTCAGGCCGGTGAAACCGTTCTGAAACCCTGGCGCTGGCAAGCTGGGAGCAGCCGGGCGTGGAGGCGAGGCAGGGAGCGGACGGTGCGGGTGCTGGTGATCGAGGATCACGCCGAGATGGCCGAGACGGTGGCCACCGGCCTGCGCCGATCCCAGATGGCCGTGGACGTCGCGTTCGACGGGACAACCGGGCTGGATCGCGCCCTGACCGGCGACTATGACGTGATCGTGCTGGACCGGGATCTGCCCGGGATACACGGTGACCAGGTTTGCGCCGAGCTCCTGGCCGCCGGGTGCCGCAGCCGGGTGCTAATGCTCACCGCGGCGGCGGCGAACGAGGATCTGGTGGACGGGCTGGGTCTAGGCGCCGATGACTACCTGGCCAAGCCGTTCGACTTCCTGGTGCTGGTCGCCCGGATCGGCGCCCTGGCCCGGCGGGCGCACCCGGCCGTGCCGCCGCAGCTGCGGCACGCCGACCTGGTGGTAGACACGGCACGCCGACGTGCCTGCCGGGCGGGCAGGCCGCTGGAACTCACGGCCAAGGAGTTCGGCGTGCTGGAACTGCTGCTCGCTTCGGGTGGCCGGGCCGTGTCGGCCGAGGAACTGCTGCTGCGGGTGTGGGATGAGTTCGCCGACCCGTTCACCACCGCGGTGAAGATCACCATCAGCAGGCTGCGGGCCAAACTCGGTGACCCGCCGCTGATCGAAACGGTGCCCAAGGCCGGCTACCGGATCGGAGCCTGACCATGCCCCCGCCCCGCCTGATGGCCCGCCTGGCCGCCGGCCCCCGCCTACCGCGGCGCACAATCCGGCTGCGGCTCACCGCCCTGTACGGCACCCTGTTCCTCCTCTCCGGCGCGGGGCTGCTGGCCATCACCTACGCGCTGGTATCGGCCGCGACCGCCAGCAACTGCTACCAGCAGCCGCTACACACGGCCAACCCGCACCACCAGGCGGCCCGCGCTGTCTGTCTGGCACCCGGGAGGCATGGCGGTGCGGCCCCGTCAGGCCTGCAGGCGCTGGTGGCCAGCCAGCACGCCAGCACGATGAACCAGCTCCTGGCCTACTCCGGTCTCGCGCTGGCCATCATGGCGGTCGTCTCGGCCGGGCTCGGCTGGGTCATGGCCGGGCGGGCGCTGCGGCCGCTGCGGGCCATCACCGCCACCGCCCGGCAGATCTCCGCCACCAGCCTGAACCGGCGGCTTGGCCTGGCCGGACCCGACGACGAGATCACCGAACTCGGCGACACCATCGATGACCTGCTGGGCCGGCTGGAGGCCGCATTCACCGCGCAGCGGCAGTTCGCCGCCAACGCCTCCCACGAACTGCGCACCCCGCTGGCCTGGCAGCAGACCCTCATCCAGGTGGCGCTAGCCGACCCCGACGCCGACGCGGAGTCGCTGCGGGCCGCCCACGAGCGGGTCCTCGCCGCCGGGGCACAGCAGGAACGGATCATCGAGGCGCTGCTCACGCTGACCCGCGGGCAGGCCGGCCTGGCCAAGCGAAACCGGTTCGACCTCGCTAGCCTGGCCGGGCAGGTCATCGCCGCCCGGCAAGCCGAGGCACAAGACCGGCAGCTCCGCATGCGCACCGTGCTCGCCGCCGCCCCAGCGGCCGGCGATCCGCGGCTGGCCGAGCGGCTGATCGCCAACCTGGCCGACAACGCCCTGCGCCACAACACCCCCGGCGGTGACGTCGAAGTCGTCACCGGAACCCGCGGCGGTCATGCCGTCTTGTCCGTCACCAACAGCGGGCCGGTTGTGCCATCGGCAGCCGTTGACCAGTTGCCGCAACCATTCCAGCGGCTCGGCACCGACCGGACCGGCCACGGGGAAGGGCTTGGCCTCGGCCTGTCCATAGTCCAGGCCATCGCCGACGCCCACCGCGCCAGCCTCACCATCCGGCCACAGCCCAGCGGCGGCCTGCACGTCGAAGTCGCCTTCCCCCAGCCCGCCAGCAGCAGCGCCGCAAATGCGCAGACACACGGTGCCACCGGGAGCGCATGGCCCCCACCCGGGCGGCTGCTGGCGCGCATGCTTCCCACCGGCCGCAGGCACTGACCGCCACATTCTGGCCTCGAGCAGGCCGGCGCTGGCAGCTATCGCCGCCGCCGTGGTAATCGCGGGAATGTTCACCCTCGGCGCGCGCTCCTACGGTGACATGCTGTCCGCCAACGGCGGGCGCGTCGCCAAAATTTGCGGCGGCCGGCAGCCCGCTCCTGTGGCCCAGCAAAATGGTCCGGGCACCGGCAAGCCTCCTGCCACCCCTGCCGTCCACTGCCCGCCTGCGCGCCCTGGCGATCCCGCACGTCGGTGACCGCGTGGCCGCCCTGCCCGAACTGCACCGGGCGCTGCGGCCGGCGGCGCCCCCCGTGCTTTCCCGGCAGCGCCCGACTGGGAATCGCGGGCACCTGGCTGGCGCCGCTGGAAACGACGTGCAAGAAACATACCCACCGCAGCTACTTGCCCCTGGCTGAATGGCGCCAACTGGGGGGCCGCCCCGTCCCGGCCGGTAATCTCAGCCAGAAGTGCCGGTGGCACGTAAATTCTCACCTCGGCGTGGCATGTCGCCCGGGGGTCAAGATTCGGGCTTTGGCACTGATCAGTGCCAAAGCGAAGATTCGCCTGCCGTTGACAGGCAGCGCGTTTACCTCAGCCACGCCGTGCCCTGAACCTGATGAGAAGCTGCCAGGCCTCGGGGCCTGCGCCTGGCCAGGAGCCTCGCCGGGGCCGGCCGGAGCGGGTGTGACGCTACCAGGGCAAGAAGCCAACTAGAAGTGTGGGCCAGATGACGTCGCCGTCGCTGAGTTCGAGGCGCTGTACCGGGCGAGTGCAACGGTGACCGGCTACTTCGCGCGGCGCAGCGCTGATCCGGGGCCTGGGGCCGACCTGACCGTGGACACCTTCGTCCAGGCGATCACGCCCTTCGCCGGGCGCTCTGCGGATCGGGCTGCCAAAGAGCGGTGGTCTGGCGCGTGGCACCGGCCCTACGACTGAGCCAGAGGTGATGACGTGATGAAGTTCGAGGAGCGGATGCTTCAGCAGTTGATGGCCGAGCACGGGCACCGGCTGCGTGCTTTGGAGCAGCCAACGTCGGCACGACGCCGGGCCCGATGGCGGGTGTGGCCAGCCGGCAGCGGCCAACGCCCCAGCCCATCTCTCGATCATTGCCCAGACAGGCACTCGCATGGTCGGGAAGCCCCGGCAAGGGGGACGGGCTGGTCGGACTAGGCGCCACGTCCCGCCAGGGCTGCGAAAGTGCAGGTCAGGCCCTTGCACGAGGCTGTCCGTGCCGTCCGTGATACCAGCCGTCTCGCGTCACTGTCGGCACGGACATATGACGGACAGGGCCGGGCACTTGCATGATCGCCAAAGAAGTTTGGCCAGGTCAGCAGCCATTCCGATGGGTGGGGTGTAACGGTCTGTAAAACCGTCGGCTTAGCCTACGTTGGTTCGAACCCAACACCTGCCACCATCAAACTCGCAGGTCAGACCCGGTCCAGTGGGCCCGGTCTCATGCGTTGCGGGAGCGGTTTGCTGTAACCGCTCCCTCTGCGGGACGTCTCGGTTGCGGTCTTTGTTCGGGCTGGTCAGCATGCTTTGAGTGGGGGAGTGGTCGGCGGCACTCGGCGCGCCGCTGTCGCGCGTGGTTGAGCAGTGGTTGGGTTCCAGGGGGCGCGAGACCTGGGTTCCGGGCAATGGCGCATTGGTTATCAAGCGAGTGAGTCAGTGATTTCCCGGGCTGCGCGCGAACTGGGTGTGTGCGGGATGCGGCGGGGGTCGGGGCATCCGAGGCTGGTGTATCCGGCGGCGCGTTTGGCGAGGGATGCGGCGAGAACGTCCGAACCCGGTGGCGGCTTCAGCATCGCGCCCTGAGCGCCTTCCTCCCAGACCCTTCTAGACCTGTGGGGTTCGAATACTCGATCGCGGCGTGACCTGCGTCCCTTGGACGCGGTGCGGGACGGTCATGCTGCGATTTGGTACTCGTAGATGAGTCCGCCGAGGATCTGTCGCCGGCGGATCCGGTGCTCAGCGTGGTTCGCCGGCGTCGGCGCCTGGTGGCGGCTTGATCCGGTGCGAGCTGGCCAGTGCGGCGGCTCGCAGTGCTGACATGGGCGCGGAGGCCTGCGGTGGCGATGTGCTCGCAGAAGGTGCCCGGGATGGCGATGGGCGCTGTGCTCGACAGCCTTGGTGGATTCGCGCGCGTAGCCGCCGCAGATCGAGCTGCGGTTTCCGGCGAAGTCATATGCAGGGCGTTCCACGCAGGGCGGGCAGCACCTCGGCACCGAGCCGGGCGATGTTCTCCTGGGTGCGGGCGGGGTCGCCCGCACCCTCGACCATCAGCACGAGATGCCGGAGGCCGGTGCGAGCGATAGTGGTAGCCATGGCGTGGATGCAGTCAGCGGCGGTGCCGACGGGATGGATCCGGCACATCAGGTTGGCGTAGTCGACCGGGTCGCGGTGCGGGCGTGGCTGGCCGTCGATGGCCATGTAGCCGGCGAGCCCCGGCCCGAGCCAGCGTGGCAGCTGGGTCTTCAGCACGTGGCGTGCTTCGGCGCGGGTGTCTGCGACGTAGGCGACGACGGCGCCGATGTGGCGGGCAGGCGGGTGTCCGTGCCGGGCTGCCGCGGTGGCATAGTGGGTGATCATTTCCTTCTTTCCGTCGTCGCCGGTGTGCATTCCGAGCAGCATCGGCAGTCCGCGGGTGGCGGCGAGTTCTGCGGTGGCGGGTGAGGTGCATGCCACCACCACCGGCGGATGGGGGCGGGTGTGGGGCCGGGGGACTACGGTGACTTCCCGGAAGCTGAACATGTCACCGGCTGCGGAGATGTGGTCCCGGGTCAGCGCGGCGAGCAGCAGGTCGAGGCTCTCGGCGAAACCGGTTTCGTAGCGTTCCAGCCCGGTGCCGAAGACTTCCAGGTCCACCCACGGGCCGCCGCGCCCGACGCCGAGCCGGAACCGGCCGGCCGAGACGTGATCGAGCAGGGCGGCCTGTTCGGCGAGTGCCACTGGGTGCGAGGTGGACAGGACACTCACGGCCGTGGCGGCCGTGAGGCGCGTGGTCTGGCCGAGGACGAAGGCAGCCAGCGTCATCGCCGACGGGCAGATGCCGTAGGACATGAAATGGTGTTCGGCGAACCAGGCATCGTCGAACCCGGCCCGTTCCGCCGCGACGGCCGCGTTCGCGGTGGCGGTCAGCACGTCCCCGTCGGACTGGCCGGGGAAGCGTGCCGCCAGCAGCAGCACCCCGACCCGTACCCGGCCGGGGTGCCATGCGGCAGGCCCTCCAGCCTGGCCGCCTGCAGGGGCTGGCAGGGGGGTCACGTGGGTCAGGTGCGGTCCACGGCGGCGGCCAGGCGCTGCGGCGCGGCAGGCGCAGCAGGTGTGGTGGTGCGGGTGTGGCGCCATGCCGCCCAGGCGCGCCCGGCGCCGTAGGAGAGGGCGCCGAGGGCGCCGACGAAGAAGCCGACTGGCCAGTTCCACGTGTAGGAGGCGGCGATGGCGGCCCATACGGTGAGCAGGGCGATGGCCACGGACAAGAGCATGGCCAGCGCCGGCCGGCTGGTGAGGGATCTGGCGGCTGCAGGGGGGCCGATCATCAGGCTGAAGATCAGCAGCGCGCCGACCACCGGCACGGTCATGGCGGTGGCCAGCGCGACAACGATGAGGAAGCAGATCTCCATCCGGTGGCTGCGGATGCCCTTCGCTTCTGC
>Ga0335074_10017684_pt1 | contig 10058 bp, 10 predicted proteins | sample Lox_Sample_23_FD_206715 | JGI IMG/M metagenome (GOLD analysis project Ga0335074, IMG submission 206715) | Soil microbial communities from Loxahatchee National Wildlife Refuge, Florida, United States - Lox_Sample_2.3 | ecosystem: Environmental > Terrestrial > Soil > Wetlands | place: USA...
TGAGATGCCCGCCGGTCCGGTCAACCCTGAGGTGGAAGACCTGCAGGCCAGCCATGGTGCCTGACAAACTGATCACCGCCGACACCCACATCACGCCGCCACTAGAGATAGTCAACGAACTGCCCGAGCATTACCGGGAGTACTTCCCGCGCATCGAGAAGGATGAGCACGGCGCAGACGTCTACAAGCCCGGGCACATCGTGTCGCTGTCCATGATGACCGGTGAAGGAACCTCGGACATCAAGGCCGACGCGACGGGCGCCGGGGGTAATGTCGTCACCGAAGCCCACCTCAGCCTGGACCCCGCCGAGCAGCTCGCCGATCTCGAGCGCGACGGTGTCTACGGTGCCGTGCTGATCGGGCGGATCGCCGACATGCCCAACGGGATCCCCGCCGACGCCGATACCGCCTACTGCAAGGTGGCCAACGACTGGTTGGCCCACCACTGGGGTCCCTACCTCGACCGCGTCGCACCCGGAATCCATCTGCCGTTCAAGGACATTGCCGCATCGGTCGCGGAGCTCGAGCGCGCCGCGGGCATGGGGCTTCGTCCCGCGCTGCTGCCCGACGGGATCTTCGAGCGCCCTTATTACATGGAGGAGTGGGAGCCGCTGTGGGAGGCCGCGGACAGGACGTCGTCATCGTCACCGGTGCTGCCGGCGGCATCGGCCGGAGCCAAGCCGTCGAGCTCGCGCGGCGCGGGGCCCGCGTCGTCGTCAATGATTTGGGCGGCAGTCCTCGCGGCGGGGGTTGCGACCCTGCGATGGCTCAGGCGGTGGCCGACGAGATCGTCGCGTCCGGGGGTGAAGCGGTAGCCAGCGGCGCGAGTGTTTCATCCGCGGACGGACCGCAACAGATCGTCGACACCGCGATCAGCGCCTGGGGTCGCATTGACGGACTCATTCACAACGCCGCAATCGTGCTTGACGATCACTTCGAAGACGTGACCGGGCCTATCTGGTGCGTTCGGGCAAGCGGCTTACGCCACAACAAAAATGGGCGTCATCGGCATGACCCGGTCAGTGGCCTGGGAGGGCATGCGCTACGGCATCAAAGTCAACGCATTAGCCCCGGCCGCGTTCGACACCCGGCTGTTCTCGGTGTTCACTCCGGACGGCGACGCGGCGCTGCGTGGACGCCCACCGGAGCTCGAGATCTCCCTGGATTCAGCCGAATACGTCGCGTTGCTGACCGCGAGCCGGGTCACACCGATGGCGTTGGCGCTGGTGCACCGCAGTTGTCCGGCAACGGCGCAGATCTTCGGCGCCACCGGCGGTTATTACTGCCGCTACGCGATTTCGCACACCGAAGGCGCGACCTTCGGCCCGCATCCGACGCTGGAGGACGTCGCCGCTAACTGGGACGTGATCCGCGATCGGTCACTGCCTAACGAACTCGACGGCGAAGCGATGGCCTGGGGAGTAAGCGCGTATTCCAGCCGTCTGAAAGCCCTTGCCGCAGAACTTCAGGCCTATTAGACAGACCTGCGGACTAGGATTGGCCCTCGTGTTGATCAGTCTGATGGCGAACCTGTCCAACAAGTCTCCTGTCGACAGCTGCATCCACGACCTCACCCAGGCGCGCGACGATGGGTTCGCGCGGGTCTGGATGACGCAGATGCCCTACGACCTCGATCTGCTCACCGTGCTGGCCGCCGCGATGCACGAGGTGAGCGACATCAAGGTCGGCAGCGGGGTCATACCGATTCAGAACCAGCATCCGATGCTGATGGCGCAGCGGGCGCTGACGCTCAACCAGATCGCCGGCGGGCGATTCACCCTCGGCGTCGGGGTCACGCACCGCGCCGTCACCGAGGGCATGTGGGGAATCTCCTGGGACCGATCGGTGCGACGGCTCAGCGAATACCTTGACGGCCTGCTTCCGCTGCTTGCCGGCGAGCAAGTCAACGCGACCGGCGAGATGCTGACAACCCGAGGCGCGCTACAGATCCCCGACGTGCGCACACCCGAGGTCTACGTCGCGGCGCTCGGTCCGCAGATGCTGCGGCTGACCGGCCGGCGTACCGCCGGAACCATCACCTGGATGACCGGACCGAAAACGCTCAAAGAGCACATCGGGCCCACCATGCGAACCGCGGCAGCCGAGGCCGGCCGCCCCGACGGTGCTGTCAAAGTGGCCGCGGCGCTGCCCGTCGCCGTCACCGATGATGTGGCCGCGGTGCGCACGGTGGCGGCCGAACAGTTCGCGATGTACGGCCACTTGCCTTCGTACCGCGCAATGTTGGATCGCGAGGGCTATGCCGGACCGGAGGATGCCGCGCTGATCGGCGACGAGGCAACCGTCCGCGGGAGGCTCGATGAAGTGCGCACCGCCGGCGTCAACGAGTTCGTCGCCATTCCGTTCGACCCGTCATCCGAAGGCCAGGACAGAACGCGTGCATGCCTGCGCAGCCTGGCTTCTCAGTGAATGCGTCTGCCTAGCTGAACGCGTTGACACCCATCACGAGCGCGGCGGTGCCGCCATAGAGGTATCCGACCTCGACGGCCTCGGTGATCTCAGCTTCCGAGGCGCCGGCGGCGCGGGCGTTGCCGGCGAGCATCCGGACACCGTCTGGGTGCGCGGCGATTGCGTCGGTGACCATGCCTATGAGCAGCTTGTACTTGGCGGGAATTGCGCTGTCTTTGAGGATCCGCTCGCGCGTCGCGGTGTACGAATCGGCGAATTGCGGGTCACGCTGCTCAATCGCGCCAAGCCAGGGCGGGGCTGCCTGCGACGGTGGCGGAGGGTCGGGGCAGCGATCAGCAGACACGTCAGCGCATCCGTCGGCCTGAGTCGGTGGTGCGGTCTGGATGAGGAAACAGACGGCGATCATCAGGCCTATGCCTGCGCTCAGTTTCTGACGTGTGCGGGATGTCTTGGTCATGGAGAAACGGTACGTCTGCTCAAGCGTTGACGAGGGCTTCGGCCTTCTTGGTCGGCGTCGGCCACGGCGAGGGGACCGGCCGCTGCCGGACGATCTGCGGCCACCAGAACCACTTGCCCAAGAGCGCGGCAATGGACGGCGTCATCAGTGACCGGACGATAAGCGTGTCGAAGAGCAGGCCGAGGCCGATGGTGGTGCCGACCTGGCCGATGACCGTCAGCTGACTGACCGCCATCGTCATCATCGTGAAGGCGAAGACCAGTCCTGCCGACGTGACCACCGATCCGGTGCCGCCCATCGAGCGGATGATCCCGGTGTTCAAGCCGGCGTGGATCTCCTCCTTGAAGCGCGACACCAGCAGCAGGTTGTAGTCGGCGCCGACCGCCAGCAGGATGATGACCGACATCGCTAGCACCATCCAGTGCAGTTCGATGCCGATGAGGTGCTGCCAGATGAGCACCGAAAGCCCGAACGACGCGCCCAGCGACAGCACGACAGTGCCGACGATCACCGCGGACGCCACCACGCTTCGGGTGATGATCAGCATGATGATGAAAATCAGGCACAGCGAGGCGATTCCGGCGATCAGCAGGTCATAGTCGCTGCCGTCGTGCATGTCCTTGAAGGTGGCCGCGGTGCCGCCGAGGTAGATCTTCGAGCCTTCCAGCGGCGTTCCCTTCAACGCTTCCTGCGCCGCCTTCTTGATCGCATCGATATGCGAAATCCCTTCCGCCGTCATCGGATCGCCCTGATGGCTGATGATGAACCGCACGGCGTGGCCGTCGGGCGACAAGAAATTCTTCATCCCGCGCTTGAACTCGGCGTTCTTGAACGTCTCCGGAGGCAGGTAGAACGAGTCGTCGTTCTTCGATTCATCGAATGCCTTACCCATCGCGTTGGAGTTTTTCTGCGCCTCGTTCTGTTGATCTTGCAGACCTTTCTGAGTCGAATACATCGTCAGCATGGTCGTCTTCATGACCTTCATGTTGTCGATCATCGAAGGCATCAGCGCCGTCAGCTGGGGCATAAGCGTGTCGAGGTGATCCATGATCGGCAGCAAGCTCTGGATGTCGTCGGTCATGATGTCGATGCCGTCGAGCCCGTCGAAGACGGATCGCAGAGACCAGCACACCGGGATGTCGAAGCAGTGTTTCTCCCAGTAGAAGTAGCTGCGGATAGGGCGGAAGAAGTCCTCGAAATCTGCCATGTGGTCGCGTAATTCGGCGACGTCGATGGTCATCGAGTGCATCTTTTTGACCATCGCGTGCATGTCGTCGGACATCTGCTGGGTCAGGCTTTGCATCTTCACCATGCTGTCGATGGTGGTCTGCATCTCGTCGGCCTGTTTGAGCATGTCAGCCATCTGGTCCTGTTGATACTTCTGGTTCATCTGCTGGGTGACACTTTGCATGCTGATCTGAAACGGGATCGAGGTGTGCTCGATCGGCGTTCCTTGCGGCCGGGTGATGGCCTGCACGCGACCGATGCCGGGCACCCGGAAGATCGCTTTGGCGATTTTGTCGATGACCAGAAAATCCGCGGAATTGCGCAGATCGTGGTCACTTTCAATCATCAGCAGCTCGGGATTCATCCGTGCCTGGGAGAAGTGTCGATCGGCGGCCGCGTAGCCGGCGTTCGCCGGCAGGTCGGCGGGCAGGTAGTTGCGGTCGTTGTAGTTGGTTTTGTAACCGGGCAGGGTGAGCAGACCGACCAGGGCCACCCCGATCGTCATGATCAAGACCGGTCCGGGCCAGCGGACCACGACGGCGCCGATCTTGCGCCACCCGCGAATGCGCTGAGTTCGCTGGGGCTCCAGCGTGTTACGGAAGCGGGACGCCACCGAGATCACCGCGGGGCCGAGCGTCAGCGCCGCCCCGACCACGACCACCATCCCGATCGCCAGTGGGATACCCAATGTCTGGAAATAGGGCAGGTTGGTGAAATGCAGGCAGAACGTCGCGCCGGCGATCGTCATGCCGGATCCGAGCACGACGTGGGCGGTGCCGCCAAACATCGTGTAGTACGCGTCTTCTCGAGACTCGCCCGCACCACGGGCTTCCTGATAACGGCCGATCAAGAAGATCGCGTAGTCGGTCGCCGCCGCGATCGCCAACGTGACCAGCAGGTTGGTGGCGAACGTCGAAAGCAGCATGATCTTGTGGTAGCCCAGGAAAGCGACCGTGCCGCGGGCGGCGGCGAGTTCAAGCACGACCATGCCCAAGGTGAGCAGCACGGTGATGATCGACCGGTAGACCAGTAGCAGCATCGTGATAATCACTAGGAACGTGACGGTCTCGATCACTTGCAGGCTGCGGTCGCCGGCAATGTTCTGGTCGGCTGATAATGCTGCGGGACCCGTGACGTAGGCCTTGACGCCGGTGGGGGCGGGCACGCTTTTGACGATTTGTTGGACGGCCTCGACCGATTCGTTGGCCAGCGCTTCGCCCTGGTTTCCGGCGAGATAGACCTGAACGTAGGCGGCCTTGCCGTCGTTGCTTTGGACACCTGCCCCGCTGAGCGGATCACTCCACATGTCCTGGACGTGCTCGACGTGCTTGGTGTCGGCGTCAAGCTTCTTGACGATCTGGTCGTAGTAGGCGTGCGCCTCGGCGCCGAGCGGCTGTTGACCCTCCAGAACGATCATCACCGAGCTGTTGGATTTGAACTCGTGAAACACCTCGCCCATGTGTTTGGTCGCGATGACCGATTGCGCATCGTTGGGGCTCATCGACACCGAGCGCATCTTCCCGACAACTTCCAGCTGCGGGACGATGACGTTGAGCAGCGCGATCAGCACAATCCAGCCCAGGATGACCGGCAGGGCAAACTTGCGAATAAGTCGCGGAATCGCCGGCCGCGCAGAATGTCTGGGCGCGACCGGAATAGCGTCGGTGCGGACGTCGTCGAGGCTCGTACTCATGCGGATTTCACCAAGCAGAAGGTCAGGGCGTGCACGCCGTTGGTTATTTTCTCGGCCTTGACTTCGTTATCGATGGTGATGCGGCAACCGAGGTAGTCGCCGTCGCTTTGTGCCGAAAGGTTCGGGAAGACCGAGGGGGCGGTGGTGCTGAGGACCAGCGTCCACGGCAGCGGCGCGTTGTCGATACGCTCCGGGTCGGCGTTGAGATCCAAATAGTTCACGTTGGCGTGGTGTGCCGAGCCGAAGATCTCGTATTTGACGACCTTGGGCTTGAACGGTTTGGAATCGTCCGCCCGTGCGCTGGTCAGGGGGGCGGCGTTCTCGGCGGCGAAGAAAGACTTGACTCGCGCTACGGTGAACCCGCCGACCAGCACGACCGCCACGATCAACACCGGCAACCACGCGTTGCGGACAACCTTCGACAGCTGCACCTAAGTGACTCCCCTCTCGGTTTCTGAGCAGGTGTGTGCCACGAGTTGCATTGCGCGACAACAGGCCTCGGCCTAGCCCTGCGGACGCATTGTTAGGCGCCGCAGATTAGCCATACTACATAATGTGCATATTTTGCACAATGTGCAAGAATTAGCCTCGGTGTTTCAGGTCACTTCGTGAAGATGCTGTTGACCAACGCGGCAGCGCGCTCGACGTACGGCATCGGTGTGTCGTTCGCGTCTTTGGGCTTGCCGCTGGTCCACCTCTCGATGCCGGACCGGATAGCGGTCAAAGCCAGCGCGGCAATCAATGCGGCTATCTCGTTGTCAGGCCGCATTTTCTGACGGCGAACGACGATCTCGGTCAAATGGTTTTGAAACCGCTCCAACTCGGCCAGGAAGGCCGACAACACCGCAGGGCTTGTCTTGGCGAGTTCCAGGCAGCCTTCTGCCTGCTCACGCCCCGGGGGCATGTCGCGAAGATGGTGTGCCGCCAGCGTGATCAGCTCTGCCAGCACAACCGAATACGAAGCGGGTCCGGCCGCGACGAAATCGGCGACCAGCTCAGCGGGTATATCGGACGGCCCGTAGGCGATCGCCGATTCTTTGTTCGGGAAGTAGTTGAAGAAGGTGCGTGATGAGACCCCAGCCTCGGCGCAGATCTCTTCGACGGTCACCTTGTCGAAGCCCCGTTCGCGCGCCAGCCGTATCGCGGCGTCGCGGATGTCCGCGCTGGTCTGGCGATGCCGTCGCTCGCGCAGACCCATGTGAATGCCCACCCGCCCATGGTTGCACGAACTGCAAACATTGCAGCCAAATGGCCTGTTTAAGCCACCCGCGGAGCTGGGTTGTCGATCACCGAGTATTCGGTGGCATCGCCGGAGATCACCCGGCTCGGTTCACCGTTCACACTCACCGGGATGTCGCCGGCCAGGGTGATCCGGTGCATCCGCCGGGGCTGCTTGCCGTAATCGGACACCGCGTAGTGCTGGGTCGCACGGTTATCCCACATCGCGACGTCGCCGAGTTCCCAATTCCATCGAATCGTGTTCTCCAGCCAGGTAATACGATCCTGGAAGATCTTGAATAGCGCCTGCGACTCACTGCTGTTCACGCCCAGAATGCGCTTGACGAAGTTGCCGAGCAGCAGTGACCGCTCGCCGGTCTCGGGATGCACGCGCACCACCGGATGGTGCGTTTCGAAATGCGCCGAATGGAATTCGGCGGCGTACTTCACCACCGCGTCGGGATTAGCCTGTAGCGCAGCCAATTTGGCCGGATCGATGTCCGCTTTGGCATAGTCGAACGCGTTGTTGTGCATCGCCCATAGGCCATCCGCAAGCCGTTGCAAGGGCTCCGGCAGCTGCTGATACGCGGCGACCGTCGAGGCCCAAGTGGTGGTGCCACCGTAAGAGGGCAGCTCGACAGCGCGCAGAATCGAGGCTTTGGGGACCCGGTCGACGAAAGTGACGTCGGTGTGCCATTGATTGGCGCCGCCACCCGCGAAGGATTCCAGGCGCATCACCCGGCTGCCTTCGAACTTCAGGGTGGGGTGTGGAGTCGTCGGGACGCCCAGGCTCTCCGCGAAGGCGAAGTGTGTTTCGTCGTCGAGGTGATGCTGGCCGCGGAAGAACACCACCTTGTGCTCCGCGAGCGTCTGATTGATCGCGGCTGCGGTTTCGGCGTCGAGTTCACCGAGTCGAATCCCGTCGACGCGCGCGCCGATGTTCTCACTCAGCTTCACCACACGGAGATCGCTGCTCATGTCCGTCCCTTCGACGCTTTCACTGTGTAGGCGACTGTCTACACGGTGGTTCGTCCGCTACTGTACACACATGGCTACATCGGAGGCAACAGTTACCGACGCCTCGAAACCGCTGGGCAAAGAAGAGGTGGTCGCCGCCGTCCTGGCCGCGGCCAGCGAGCTGTTCGCGGAGAAGGGGCCGGCCGCAACGTCGATTCGTGAGGTGGCGGCGCGGGCCGGGGTGAACCACGGTCTGCTGCACCGCCATTTCGGGAGTAAGCACCAATTGCTGGCGGCGACGCTGCAGCACCTCGCCGATTCCGGCGACGAGTTGCACAAGTCCGGGGCCCCGGCAGCGCAACTCGAGGCCATTCACGAACTCCAGGCACGCATCATGGTGCGTTCGGTGCTCGACGGATTTCCCGTCGAGGAACTCCAGCAGCGCTTCCCCGGAATGGAGCGGTTCCTAGCGCAGGTGCGGTCCGGCCACACCGACGAGCGTCAGGCGCGGTTGATGGCCGCCCACGCGATGGCCCTGCAATTCGGCTGGGGGCTGATGGCGCCCACACTGCGGGTCGCGTTCGGCCTCAACAACCTCAGTGATGCCGAAATCCGCGCGGCGGTAGCGGAGCAAACTGCGAAAATCATTGCGCCGCAATGACTGGCCACGGATAACCATCCCCGGCGTGTTGTAGTCGGTCGGCGAGCGCTACGGTCATAAACACACGTGACGGAGGTGTCTATGGCCGGGCAGATCCCACTGGTCGACTATCTGGTGCTCGACGACGGCGATCCGCACTTGATCGCCCAGGAATGCAAGGCCTGCGGCGCCCGCTTCTTCGACCGGCGCAACGCGTGCGCCGCCTGCTTTGCGACCGAGTTCACGACGGTCCCGGTTGCGACTGACGGCACGGTCCGGGCATTCACCATCGTCACCTTCGCCGCCCCGGGCATCCCCACCCCGTTCGTCGCGTCCGTGGTGGACTGCGACGGCACCCAAGTCCGCGCCAACCTGATCAACGTCGAACCCGATCCCGAGCATGTCCGCGACGGGATGAAGGTGCGACTCGCCACCTACCCGATGGGAACCGACTCAGCGGGTACCGAGGCGATCGCCTTCGGCTTCGAACCCGCCGAATAAACAAAGGAGTAACGACGGTGAGCGCCAGCGACGAGATCTGGATCCTCGGGATCCGGATGACCAAATTCGGCAAGCATCCCGACAAAGACACTGTCGATCTGGCGGCCGAGGCCGCGACCGACGCACTTTCTGATGCCGGCGTGAGCATGGCCGACATCGGGGTAATCGCGGCCGGCAACCTGATGGCCGCCAATGCCGGGATCGGGCAGCAGCTGCAAAAGCAGATCGGGCAGACCGGCATTCCGGTGTACAACGTGGCCAACGCCTGCGCGACCGGGGCGACCGCGCTGCGAACCGCGATCATGGCCGTCAAGGCCGGTGAGGTGAAGTACGGATTGGCGGTCGGCGTCGAGAAACTCTCCGGCGCGGGGTTGCTCGGTGCGGGCGGGACGAAGAAGGCCGACGCCGACGTCTGGGCGCCGAAGGGCCGCTACGGTGCCGTCGCAGCGGTCGACGGACGGATCGGCACCGAGGCCATGCCCGGTGTCTTCGCCCAGATCGGCACCGAGTACGGCCACAAGTACGGCGGCACGAGTTTCGAATTGTTCGCCAAGATCAGCGAGAAGAACCATGCGCACTCGACGCTGAACCCGCTGGCCGCCTACCAAAAGAAGTTCACCCTCGAGCAGATCATGAACGACGTCATGATCGCATACCCCAACACGCGGCCGATGTGCTCGGCCAACTGCGATGGCGCCGCCGCGGCGGTCGTCTGCAACGGCGAGACGTTGAAGTCGCTGTCGCTCGAGCAGCGTCGGCGTGCGGTGAAGGTGTCCGCGTCGGTGCTGACCACCGACCCCTACGAGGCGGGCTGCCAGGTCTTGCCGAATGTCAACACGTTGACCCGCAACGCCGCCGCGACCGCCTACGAGCAGGCCGGTGTCGGCCCGAGCGACCTCGACCTGGTCGAGTTGCACGACTGCTTCGCCACCGCCGAG
>Ga0335074_10017686_pt1 | contig 10058 bp, 4 predicted proteins | sample Lox_Sample_23_FD_206715 | JGI IMG/M metagenome (GOLD analysis project Ga0335074, IMG submission 206715) | Soil microbial communities from Loxahatchee National Wildlife Refuge, Florida, United States - Lox_Sample_2.3 | ecosystem: Environmental > Terrestrial > Soil > Wetlands | place: USA: Florida...
GGCAATGTCGGGCTTGCCGTCGCGATTCAGGTCCGCGGAAACGATGGAAGAGAGTGGACCGGGGGCCGCCGTCACAGCGGGAAGCGCCTGGAAGTGGCCGCTGCCGTTTCCCAGCATCACGGTGACGGTTCCATCCTGGTTGGCCACGGCGAGATCGGCGTTTCCGTCGCCGTTGAAGTCGGCGGATGTCAGCGACGCGGGCTGCCTGTCGAGGGGAATGGACAGGGGGGACGAAAAATGCCCGGTGCCGTCATTGAGCAGTACAGCTACGCCTGTCGGTCCGGCGACCGCGAGGTCAATCTTTCCTTTGCCGTCAAAGTTGCCCAGAGCGATAGCCGCCGGAGCGGCGATAGCCTGGTAGGCAACCGGCTTGCCGAAGGTCCCATCACCGTTTCCGAACAAGACATCGATCGAGCCCGTAGCCGTATCGGCAACGATCGCATCCAGCTTGCCGTCGCCGTTCACATCCGCCAGCAGCACGGTGCCGGGCTGAGTGCCGGCAAGATAAGTGGCGCCCGTGCCAAAACTGCCGCTGCCGTTGCCGAGATACACAGTAATGCTGCCGGAGCCCTTCTCGGTGACAACCAGATCCGGGTGTCCGTCTCCATTGAGGTCGCCGGCGGCCACACTGATCGGTGCCGCAGGTAAAGAAAGGGATGTGGGCGAAAGAAACGGCGATGCAACATGCACGCTCTTGGTAAACAGATACGCAGACTGTGCGCTCACCGGCTTTCCGCACAAAGTCAGGCCAACCACACACCAAAGCATCCAATTCCACGAAGGAACCCGAACTCGCCGCGCCATATCAAATCTCCGGAACAGATTTAGGTTGAGGAGTCTACAGAAAACCAAAACAGACTTAGCCCCCGGCTCCACATCCCCGGCACGGGAGCTGCCGCCGGGAAGGCCGTAAACCACTGGTATCCGCACAGACAGTCAGCCCGCACAAGAAGGACCGGCCGCGTTGCGGGTTTGCAAAGCCCGCCTGACTTGAGCCGGAAACAGCCGTTTGCGCTCAACGCCAGAGGCGGTTGCACCGTTGATAGGTTGTGTATCTAAAACCCCAAAAGCCATGCCGGCAGCAGCCGACAATCCCCAAATTCAGATTCTTGCCCAGACGCTGGCACTCCGGTCCAAAGTGGGTTACTATCCCGCCTCCCGCAAGCCCCCGGAGCCCGTTTATAAGAACGACCTATGCCAAAATAGGGGAGGCGAAAACGACTTATCGTAGGGCCGTCCCAATGAATTGTCAAGCGGATTCTTAGTCATTCACAACAGGCCGTTTAAGGTCGTTCTGCGGCCGAGAAAACACTTTGCTGCCGGTCCATGGGGAAGCGGCGGCCATCAAGAATCTTCGAAAATGTCTGCCCTACCTCTGCCATAGTGTCCAGGGTTCCGGGTTCGTTTCATCCGAGCCGGCTCCGGAGAGAGATTTGCTCCGCTTTGCATGATTTTCCCCTCCGCAAGCGCGCAGTTTTCAAATAAGACCGAATGGCAGCAGCATGAGAATCCGGTTTGTAAAGCAAGTGCGTCCTCCGAAGCTTCGAAAGATCCTGCCCCAGGCCGGTCCCGCAGCCTGCGCAATCAGCCAACAGGTTCAGGTCCATCATCGTATCGGGGAAACTTCAAAAAACTATTTTGCAGAGTCCGGGGGAAAGAACGTACTCGAAGAATCGCATTCCTTCAATCGCGCTTGGACCAATCGAGCGTGTCTGGTTGAGCCTATCGCCTTTGCGCGATGACCCACGCGCCGCCTTTTTTGTTGAATATGAAATGAACGCCGTGCGGAATGGACTGCATCTTGCCGCCGGTCTGAATCGTGGTGATTTCGGTGCAGCCCCAATCCGCGCTTTCGCCGGAGATGTTCAGACCGCTGGACGGGCAGTTCTCTGCCACGCTGGACTTTGGGTTGCTCTTGAAGAAACTGTCGTAGTCCTTCGCCTGCTTGGAAGTCATTCCGGGCCATGCCGCCTGCATCCCGCGGACGTTGTGCGAGTTGAAGGCGCCGGTGAAGCCGTTGAGCGCGGCCTGAATCAGCGCTCCGTCGTCGACATGGGGAGGTGGCACCGGAACAGGAGGGGCCGGCACATTCCGCGGCTCAACAACAACGTTCACCGACCACACCTTGGGTCCGCCATTGCCCGTGGCCGTGAGCGTGTAGGTGGTCGAGCTCTGCGGTCGAACAGTGGTCTCCTGGTTGGCATCCACGCGGCCGATGCCGTTGTCGATGGAGACCTCGCTGGCGTTGACGGTTTGCCATTTCAGGGTGGTCGATTCTCCCTGCTCGATCTGGGATGCGGTCGCCTTGAAGGAGACGATCTGAACCGACTCGGGGACCGGCGTTGGTGTGGGCTTGGGCGGGGCCGGAATCGGCGTCAGTACGACAGCGGTGCTGTTTCTTTGACCGGCTTTGATGGTGAACGGCATGTTATAGCTCTGGTATCCATTGAGAGCCAGTTCCAGGTTATGCGAGCCCGGTTTCAACTCTACGATGAGGCTACCGCGCTCGTCAGTTTTCCCCTGCGGCGCATTGTCGATGCTCACCGATGCCCCAGGGTTGGACTGGACGGAAAGGTAGGCGTCGGCTTCCGCGGGCGGCGTGGGTGTGGGCGATAGGGTCAGCGTGAAGCGGAGCGGTTCCCGGCCGTTCTTCGCGATAGTCACCGTAGAAGGGGGAACATTTATGTATCCGTCCTTTTCAAGACGGATGGAATGCCGGCCCGGATCGAGGGGAAGATTGAGGCTCCCGTCGGGGAGAGTAAATCCTTTGAGAACTCCATCGACAAAGACATTCACCCCGCCAACGTTGCCCTGGATCATCAGGGTGCCCGTGGGCACGACGATCGGCGTGGGTGGATTCGGCACCGGCAACGGCTTCGGCTGATTGTGATTCCTGGAGAGACTGAACCAGCCAATCACAGCCGCGGCTGCGAGCAGGGCAACCGCGCCTCCGGCAATCAGCGGAATGGGAAGCTTTCGCTTACCTTCGCCCGCTTCGGCCTCGGGAAGCGCGATCTGCCCGGTCACTTTGCGTGCCGCAGGCTTTGCAGCTTCAGCGCCCAGGCGCTTCCAATCGTTCTGCTGGGTGGTGCTTGCGAAGCCGACGACGTCTCCGGCGGCGCGAAGCTCGCGCAAAGCACCCGGAGCATCGTTGGCCAACAGGGCCGTTCTGGCTGTCTCGACGGCCTTGGCTACAACCTGGTTGGCATGGTGGCCCCGCTTTGATTCTATTTCGGCAATCGAGCGCGTGAGCTCGACCGACTCGCCCCAGGCGCGCTGCACGCTCTGCAACGACTCAATTGCAGCACCGAAGTCATTTTTCTCAACCGATTGCGCCGCAGCGGCGAGCGCCTTCTCTGTCGCCAGCTTGCGGTCCTTCTCTGCGCGAATCTCATTGAGCAGCGAATTGAGCGGTGAGCTTGCGATGGAAGCCGCGGGCAGGTCGCGGAGGAGCGCTATGGCCTCGTCCAGATTTCCGCGCTCCCGCAACCGCGTGATCCGTGTGAGCAGGGCTTCGGTCTTGCGCTCGAACTCCTGCTGCTGCGCGCGTGCTTCGGCGAGGAGCCTGGCGAGGGAGGCGTCCCCGGTTTCAGTGCTGGCGGGCTCGAGCAGCCGGATGGCCTGGGCGAATTGCTGCGTCTCCAGGAGCGGCTTGGCCTGGGCGATGTAGGAGGCGATCTGCGCGCGGCGTTTTTGCTGGGCCAGTTCGCCGCGGGCGAATTGCAGAAGCTCTTCGACTCCTGCGGCGTCGGCAAACTCAAGCTGGTACGACTCCAGGATTTCAACCGCCTTCTCGAACTCATTGCGGTCGATCGCACCCTGGGCTTCGCGCAGATACCGGCCCCGCACTTCTTCTTTCTCGGCGGATTTGAGCCGTTCCCGCAGGGAGGCTTCGAGGACCAGCAGCCGTTCCTCGCCGGGCAGTTCCTGAAGCGCCTTTTGAACGATAAGCAGCGCCTCGCCAGGGGACTGCAGAAACGTCTCCTGGGCCTTGGTTACGGTGGAATCGATGAGCTTGCGTGTGCGAAACTGCCGGGTTTGCAGGGCTACGCGCGTTTTTAACTGCAGCAGCGAGGGCTCATTGGGCAACCGCTCCACGGCGCGCGCGATCAATTCGGTGGCGCGGTCGAAGTCATCAGCCGCGAGACACTTCTCGATCTCGGTTTGAATCTGGTCGATGAGTCTGCGCCGCCGCTCCTGTTCCTGGCCGCTGGCAGCCGTCTGAAGCAGGCTTTCCACCTCCGGTTGCGCGGGGTCCAGTTTGCCTGCTTCGTGCAGGATCTCGATGGCGGCGGTAAAGCGGCCAGCGGAGAGTTCCTGGCGGGCCTTGCCCAGCATCTCGCGAATCTGTCCCCGCTGGGCGGCAAGCTTCGCCTGGCGGGAAAGGTCGGCGTAGACGGCACGAATGCCGGTGTTGTTCTGATCGAGGCGAAGGGCTTTCTCTATCGCGTTCATGGCCCCGGTCAGATCGCCGCGCTCGCGCAGCGAGCTGGCCTGACTCATCAAGCCATCGATTTCGTCGTGGCGCCGCTTTTTTTCACGGGCATCGTCGATGCGGGTTTTCAGCTCCTCATTCGCGGGATCGAGCTTGAGGGCCTGGTCGAGGGAGCTGAGCGCTTCAACGAAGCGTGCGGAGGCCACAGCTTCGTCGGCTTCGGCGATGAGCTGGCGTACCTGTTCGGCGCGCTGCAGTCGAGCGAGGTTCTGCTGCACAATTCCAAGCAGCTGGCGGGCCCCGGTGTGCTGCGGGTCGATCCTGACAAGTTGCAACAGAACTTCGCGTGCGCGTCCGAACTGCTGCTCGGTGGTGAGGCGCTCGGCGTCGTTGAACAGCTCGACGATCTGGCCCTTCTTGAGTCCTTCAATCAATGCATGAAGGTCGGCGGCAAACTCCTCCGCGGTGGCGTAGCGCTGCGCCGGGTCCTTGGCGAGAGCGCGGTCGAGAATCCCGTCCAGCGCAGGGGGATAGGAGGTAAGGAAAGTGCGCAGGGGCGGCGCCGGGTCATTCACCAGCTTTTGCAGTACGGCCACGTCCTCGCCGGTAAATGGCAGCTCTCCCGCCAGCAGGAGGTAAAGCATGACGCCGGTGGAGAAGATGTCGGAACGGCCGTCGAAGGGCTGGCCTTTGAGCCGCTCCGGAGCGATGTAGTGGATGGTGCCGATCACATTTCCGGTACGCGTCAGCCCGCTCTCGCCTCCGGAACTCTGCACGCGAGCGATGCCGAAGTCGACGATTTTGGCCTGGCCGTCGGGCTGCACGATGACGTTGGCAGGCTTGATATCGCGGTGCACGACGCCGCGCTGATGGGCGTAACCGAGGGCAGCGCAGACCTGCTCGATGATGCTGAGTTTCTCGATGAGCGGCAGTTGACGGCCGGAGGCGATGAGCTTGTCGAGGGGCTGGCCCTCCACATACTCCATGACGATGAAGGGCACGCCTTCCTCGTCGCCCAGGTCGTAGACGATGACGATGTTGGGGTGTTGAAGGATGCCGGCCTGCGCCTCGCGATAGAAGCGCTCGAGCATATCGGACTGCCCGGAAAAGCCCTCGGTAAGCGTCTTGATGGCGACCAGGCGGCCGATTCGCCGGTCTTCGGCCCGATAGACAACCCCCATGCCGCCGCGGCCCAGGATGCCCGTGATCTCGTACTTGCCAATCTTCTTTTTTTCGGTAACATCCACAGTCATGGTCCGAGGCAGCTTGAGAAAAGAATTTCAATGGCCGGAGATCGAAAAAACGCCGGACCGCGGGTGTGACGGAAGTCGCACCGTGCGTCTGGGTTTGGGGTGACCGGCACCAACACCGTAGCACATCGCCATCCCCAAGGCCAACAAATTCCTGAGAGTGCTCCTAATCCGTTCGATTTCCATTCCTTGGACGGTCCAGATCGTCGAAACGACAGCGACCTGTGAATCGGCAGGCGAGTGGTTCGGATTCCTGCCAATTCCCTTGCCTGGCGCAGCCGCCGGCCGGTGAACGCGTACAATGTGGAGACATTGCCTGGGTGGACAGGAGAGGGCGAGGGATGCAGGACGGCGCAAAGGATGCACATTCGACCGCGATGCGGGCCGACTTCGAGCTGCCGGTAGGCGGGGCGTCACTCCGCGCCAGCGTGCGGCTACCGCCCGGCCAAAGCAACCTGACGAAGCTTCTGCCGATCATCCAGCAGCTTGAGAACATCATCCTGGATCGAATCGGCGAAGAGGCAAAACGGGCGGGGAGGCCGATTACCTGCCGCGCGGGGTGCGGAGCCTGTTGCCGGCAGATGGTTCCGGTGAGCCTGTTTGAGGCAGAAGCGCTGATGGAGTGGGTGCGAACCCTGCCCGAAGAGCGCCGTAGAGTGCTGGAGGAGCGGTTTCACCGCGCCCTGGTGGCGCTGCGCGATGCGGGAGTGATCGAAAGCCTTCTGAGCGAGCGCTGGATGGAAGACGAAGCGTCGACCACGCGACTGGCGATCGACTATTTTCACGCCGGGGTGGCATGTCCATTCCTCGAAGAGGAGAGCTGCAGTATCCACGCTATCCGACCGCTGAGCTGCCGGGAATATGTTGTGACTTCACCGGCGGAGTTGTGCAAGGATCCCTCGATTCACCATGTGTCCGGGCTCGACCTCCCGCTCAAATTGTCCAAAGGGCTCTACGCGTTTGGACAGCAGGTGGCGCAGGACCGCCGCGGGTGGATTCCCCTGGTTTTCCTCCTGGGCTGGGGACAGAGCGGTGCGTCGCCGGGAGAGTATATTTCGGGGACGAGCGAGGAGATTCTGCGAAGGTTTCTCGAGCGGGTTGCCGAAGTTCAGCAAAAAGGGGAGAGCCCGGCGGCGTAGCGCCACCGCTGCGGCGGGGCGCCGGCATGGCGCGGATTCATCTTTATGCGGGGAACTTTACACGCCCGTGGGAGTTCTGGCAACCTTATCGCACTGCATCTCAGGTTGGCTGGCGAGCCAGCACCAACGCGGCCAAAGGAAAGTTGTGACATGGATAGCGAAAGCCCATTGAGAGTGGACGTTGCGCCGCTGACGGACGTCGGCTGCCAACGCTCGAACAACGAAGATAGTTTTGGTCTCGACCTCGATGCCGGGATCTTCGCGGTCTGCGACGGGATGGGCGGAATGGCGGCCGGAGAAACGGCCAGCGGAACCGCCGTAAAGGAACTGGTCGAGCAGTTTTGCCGGGAAGACAAGGCGACTGTTTCGCTCGAGGACAGGCTGCGGCGCGCGATTCTCCACGCCAACCGGCAGGTCTTTCTGCTTGCGCAAACCAGCGAAGAGCTGCGGGGAATGGGAACGACACTGGTCTCGGCTTGCGTGGAGGGCCGGCGGATCGTGATCGGCAATGTGGGCGACAGCCGCGCTTATTTCCTGCGCGGCGGGGTTTGCGCGCAGATTACGAACGATCACTCCTTTGTGGCCGAACAGGTGCGCAGCGGATCGATGAACCTTGAAGAGGCCCATGCCTCGCCATTTCAGTCGCTCATCACACGGGCGATCGGGATTGGTGAAAAGGTGGAACCGGACATTTTTTCGGGATCGCTTGAGCCCGGCGACATTTTGCTCCTCACCAGCGACGGTCTGACCCGCTACGCGGACTCCAAGGTGATCGCGACTGTGATTCTGACCAGCGCAAATCTTCAAGGGGCCAGCCAGGCCCTGATCGACCTGGCCAAGGCCCACGGCGCGGTAGACAATGTGACTTGCGTGCTGGTGCAGTTTCTGGAACCGGCGCCGCACTCTGCGAGCGTGGACGAGCGCGGCTCAGGGACCGAGGGCTTAGTGACCGACGGTGGAGACGCAGTGCATCCCGAGCCCGCCCGGCAGGAGTAGGTCCGCATTCGGCCCGGACAGTTCGAGGTGCACGATGAGCGGCACTCCATCGACCACAATGGGGGTATTCGAGACCTCAAGAGGATAATCCAGGCGGGCGGGCGGCCCACCCTGCGCCACGCGTCCTTTATCGATGAGGTGGAACAGGGCCCAAGGTCCGCTGAACTGCAGAAGGGGCAGCGAACCGGAACTGTAGCTTGCGATCAGCTGCGCCTGCTGGCCGGTCGCGAGAGACCAGGCGAATTGCTTGGACACAGCAGAGCCGGAGAGGCGTTGCGCGTCGACCACGAGCGTGACGCTCTGAATGCCCTTGGAAGGCAGGATTTGCGCCGTGAAGTTGAGGCCGCCCGAGCCGCCTGCGGGATAAAGGAGCGCCGACAGCTCCGCCGCGTGATTGAAGAAGCGCAGGAACTCGGGGGTGACATGGACGGGTGCATCGGGCGCCGGGATGTAGGTGGATCCCTGCTGCACGAGCAGAGGTTTGAGGGTGGCGTTGTAGAACTGCCAAAGGGAGCCCGAGCCGGGCTGCAGCAACGCGGCCACTTCGGCCGGGCTGGCTTCGGTGGTGGCGTTGGACGAGAACGGGAACTTGGCCATGACCGGCGAAAAGGCCGAACAGAAGGCTGCGCCGCCGCCGTTGGCCTGTTGCGGCGCGCGCCCGCGCACTACCTCATCGACCGAGTTGATGGGAGCCTGCATCAGCGCCAGCGCGGTCTGATCCACATGAGCCTGAGGGTCGAGATTGAAGGCCTGGGCGGTCTGGCTGGCCGCCGTGTGAGCAGCCGTCGATGCGGCGATAATGGGCGCGACCGCGGCAGGATTGCTGGCCGCTGTCGGGTCTTGCGCGACCTGCGCAACTGCCCCTTGAAGCCCCAGGAGGCCGTTTACGTAATTCGTGTTTCCGGGGCCGATCAGTTTATCGGTGCTACTCGGGGCAACGAGGACCTGCGCCGGCTGAAACTCCTTCGCAATATCGGGATTGGCGACGGCGGTGTTGTGAGACACGGTGTAAAAGAGGTCGAGGAGCGGTGAACTGGGATTGGAAAGAAGCTGAAGCTTCGCTCCAGCATCGGCCAGACTGCGGTACTTGACCACTTCGGCGGAATGCAGGAAGGTGCGCCATTCGGTTTGAAAATCGGTGACATAGCGGGTGGTGAGCTGCTGGGTGAGCGTGGTGCGATCGAGAGACGGAGGCGCCTGATCGCCAAGTACCCACACCTCTCCGCTGAAGTAGCGATCGGGATGCTGGATTGCGTCCTGCATGAAGGTGAAGCCGGTAGAGGTGAAGGCTCCGGGAACGATGTGAGAATCAACCACCGTGGCGCTGGAGCCGGGATAAATCCGGTTGAAGTCGATCGAAGGCGAGGCCTTGTCCGCCGCGGTGAGCATCTGCTGGTAGATGCGCTCGAAGCCGCCGAAGCCGGCAAGATAAGTTCGGGCGTGAGTGACGGCAAGCGTGTCGGGAGCAATCGTATAGGGATTGTTGTGCGGCAGTTCGCCGGCGTAAAACTCAAATTGGCTGACAGCGAGCTGTCTTTGCTGATCGGTCTCCGGAGTACGGCCGTTCTCCCAGTACTGCATCAACACTGGAACCAGGAACTCGGCCGTACTTTTGTCCGGGTTGGAAGTGGTGATGAGATAAGCCTTGAGGGGATTGTAGGCCGCTGCGTAGTCGGCACCTTGCGGGGGCGAGCCGGGGAGCGCGTTGAGCGCGGCGATGAGATTGACCTGGGTATTGGCCAGCAACAGGCGGCGGAACCGGTCGAAATAGATACGCCTGGCCGCGTCGAGGACGCTATCACCGTGATAGAGGCCGAACCGATACATGAGCGGCGGCCCGGATTGCCGGTACCGTTCGAGCTGGACGACCGAGGCCCGTAACTGGTCGAGCGAGGCCAGATCGGAAGTAGGCGCGAGGGTTGTCGGGGGGATGGTTACGGCAGGAAGCGCCTTTGCCGCGGATAGGATGGAGTTCTCAAGTCTCGAGTTGTTGGACCACGAAACCGTAAGGCAGATCAGATAAGCCAGCAGGAGCAGTGAGAGTGTGGCGAAGGTGATGCGGCGAAAGAGATGCGTGCGGCTGCTGTTGCTGGTGGCGGCCAGGGCGCTGCGGTCCTCAAGAATTGCGGCCGAGAAGAGCCGGGGAAGAAAACACCATTGCGCCTGCTTGCGCGAGACCACCTGGGGAGCTTGAGCTGCGGCCGCGGCACGCATCTGTTCGGCGGAAAACATGCGCGT
>Ga0335074_10017687_pt1 | contig 10058 bp, 8 predicted proteins | sample Lox_Sample_23_FD_206715 | JGI IMG/M metagenome (GOLD analysis project Ga0335074, IMG submission 206715) | Soil microbial communities from Loxahatchee National Wildlife Refuge, Florida, United States - Lox_Sample_2.3 | ecosystem: Environmental > Terrestrial > Soil > Wetlands | place: USA: Florida...
GGTATTAGCCAACCTTTCGGTTGGTTATCCCCCACTACTGGGCAGATTCCGAAGCATTACTCACCCGTTCGCCGCTCGTCAGCATGTATTGCTACACCTGTTACCGCTCGACTTGCATGTGTTAGGCACGCCGCCAGCGTTCAATCTGAGCCAGGATCAAACTCTTCACTTGAATGCTTTGAGCACTTAGTGATGAGTGAATCCAAAGCCCATTGGCGGACCCGTTGCCGGGCCCTCGCTGGACATTTGGTCACTCGGTCAATGGCATCCAAAAGGACGTATCGACGCGAGTCCCCACACAAATTACCTGCCAAATTTTTAAAGAACGCAGCGCGGCGACTAAGGCCACGTTGCCCGCGGGCACGAGTCCCGCAGGGGGTCGAGAAGTATAGCCCGCTGATGGCCGACTGTCTCGGGTTATGGTCAAGTCAGTCGACCGCCCCGTTTCCCGCCGCCGGGAGCCTTCGGGGTGCGCTGAAGTTGAGGGCGCGCATTATAGGGGCGCAAGCGCGCCTGTCAAACGAGCCGGGCCATCGCACCGGGGTGCCGGGCACTCCGGTGATGACAAGCCTATGAAAAGATCACTTTTTCGTGATCTGCAGGCGGGCGGCGCGGCGCGGCCCGAGTTGCAGCACGTAACTCGACCCCACCTCGAGCTGCGCCGCAGCATCCCGCACCTTCTCACCGTCGAGGCGCACCGCGCCCTCGGCCAGCTTGCGGCGCGCCTCCGCCCCGCTCCCCGCCAGGCCCGTGGCGACCAGCGCGGCGATCAGCCCCGCATGTGTGCCTTCGATCGCCAGCGTGCACAGTGGCAGATCGGCCGGCAGCGCGCGCGCCGAGAAGCGCGCCAGAAACCCCGCCCGCGCGGCATCGGCCGCGGCGGCATCGTGGAAACGCGCGACGATCTCGTGCCCCAGCTCGAGCTTCACATCGCGCGGATTGCGGCCTGCGCTGACCGCGCGCCGCAGCGCCTCGATCTCGCGCATCCCCCGAAAGCTGAGCAGCTCGAAGTATCGCCACATCAGCTCGTCGGAGATGGACATCAGCTTGCCGAACATCTGCTCGGGCGCATCGCTGATCGCCACGTAGTTATCCAGCGATTTGGACATCTTCTCCACGCCGTTGAGCCCTTCCAGCAGCGGCATCGTCAGCACCACCTGCGGCTCCTGCCCGTAGTGCTCCTGCAGCGCGCGCCCCACCAGCAGGTTGAACTTCTGGTCGGTCCCGCCCAGCTCCACATCCGCCTGCAGCGCGACCGAGTCGTAGCCCTGCACCAGCGGGTACAGGAACTCATGCAGCGAGATCGGCTGGCCGGACTTGAAGCGTTTGCTGAAATCGTCGCGCTCGAGCATGCGCGCGACCGTGTGGCGCGCCGCGATGCCGATCAGTCCGGCCGCCGACATCGGGCCGAACCAGCGGGAGTTGAAATCGACACGCGTACGCTCGGGGTCCAGGATCTTGAAGACCTGACGCTCGTAGGTGCGCGCGTTCGCCTGCACCTGCTCCGGGGTCAGCGCCGGCCGCGTCGCGTTGCGCCCGCTGGGATCGCCGATCAGTCCGGTGAAATCCCCGATCAGGAAGATCACCTCGTGGCCGAACTGCTGGAACTGGCGCATCTTGTTGAGCAGCACCGTGTGCCCCAGATGCAGATCCGGCGCGGTGGGATCGAAGCCCGCCTTGATCTTGAGCGGTCGGCCGCGCGCGAGCTTGCGTTCGAGCTCCGCGGGCAGCAGCAGATCCTGCGCGCCGCGCGCGAGCTCGAGCATCTGCTCGGCGACGCTGACCCCGCCCGCGCTGCCCGCCTCGGCGCCAGCGGCGCCAGCGGCTCCAGCGCCAGCTGCCTCGGCGGCGGCTGCCTCGGGTCCGGCCTGACGATCGGCGGAACCGTCGCCGCACGCATCCGTCGCGTTCATGGAATGGGTCACTGCCTGATGCATTCCCGGCACGACGCCGGCGGGTCGTCACTCTAGCAGACCGGGGTGCTCGACCCGCGCAACCGCCGGCCGCGGCGGGCGAGGCCCACGCACGGCTCCTTCGGCAGCATCCCGTGTCACGGTCGCGTCATCGCGGCGCCATAATGTGCGAACCGCCGAGCGTGCCGTTGACCCGCGACCCGGCGGTCATTAGGGTCGATGCGGCTCTACCCACGCCTGATGTCGGGGACCAGCATGTATGCCACTGATCCGGCGCCGCCCGGCGTCCTCCACCGGGGTGCAGCGTCTTGAGCACGCCCCATCCCCGCCGTCGCATCGGCGACAGCGTCGGCGCGGCCGTCAAGGCCGGCCTGCCCGCCAGCGCCCCGGCCGCCGGCGCGGCGGTCGGTGTCCCGGCGGTCGGTGTCCCGGCGGTCAGGGGCGCGGCCATCAGCGGCGCTGCCGTGACCGGCACGGCGCTCAGCGCAGCCACCGGCGCCGTCGCGGCGAGCGCCCCGCCAGCAGCTGCCGCTGTGAGCCAGGCGGCGCTGCGCGCCCCGGCCAACTTCATCAATCCGGAGCTCTCGGCGCTCGAGTTCAATCAGCGCGTGCTCGCGCAGGCGCTCGACCCGCGCGTACCGCTGCTCGAGCGGCTGCGCTTCCTGTGCATCTGCTCGAGCAATCTCGACGAGTTCTTCGAGATCCGGGTCGCGGGACTGAAGCAGCTGCTCGAGCTGGGCGGCACGCAGGTGGGCGCCGACGGTCTGTCGATCACCGATCAGCTCGACGCGATCCACGAGCGGAGCACGCGTCTGATGCACGATCAGTATGCGTGCCTGAACGAAGTGCTGCTGCCCGGCCTGGCTGCGGCCGGCATCGAGGTGCTCGGCGCCGAGGACTGGGACGCGGCCACGCGCGCCTGGGTCGAGCATCACTTCGCCGTGGAGGTCGAGCCGGTATTGAGCCCGCTGGGACTGGATCCGGCGCGACCGTTTCCGCGCATCCAGAACAAGAGCCTGAATTTCATCGTGCGCCTCTCGGGCAAGGACGCCTATGGGCGCGACAGCGATCTGGCGATCGTGCAGGCGCCGCGCTCGCTGCCGCGCATCGTGGCGCTGCCGGAAGGCGCCGGCACGCGCTTCGTGGCCCTGTCCACCATCGTCGAGGCGTTCGTCGGGCAGCTGTTCGACGGCGTGCAGGTGCTCGGGGTCTACCAGTTCCGCGTCACCCGCAACAGTGACCTGTTCGTCGACGACGAGGAGGTCGACGACCTGCGCCGCGCGCTCGAGGGCGAGCTCGCGCAGCGTCGCTACGGCGCGGCGGTGCGCCTGGAAACCGCGGCCAACTGCCCGCCCGAGGTGGTCGAGTTCCTGCTGCACCAGTTCGCGCTCGGGCCGCTGGACAGCTACCGCGTGCCGGGCCCCGTGAACCTCAACCGCCTGTCGGCGATCTACGACCTCGCGCAACGCCCGGACCTCAAATATCCTCCCTTCACTCCCGGACTGCCCGCGCGGTTGGTGGGCGCCACGGATCTGTTCGCCGTGATCCGCCAGCGCGACGTGCTGCTGCATCATCCGTATCGCAGCTTCGGCCCGGTGATGGACCTGCTGCGCCAGGCCGCAGCCGATCCGAACGTGCTGGCGATCAAGCAGACGCTGTACCGCACGGGCAACCAGTCCCCGATCGTCGATGCGCTGATCGCCGCGTCGCTCGCCGGCAAGGACGTCACCGTCATCATCGAGCTGCGCGCGCGCTTCGACGAGGAGGCCAATATCGAGCTGTCCAACTCGCTGCAGGAAGCCGGCGCGCACGTCATGTATGGCGTCGTGGGCTACAAGACGCACGCCAAGATGACCCTGATCGTGCGCCGCGAGCCTGACGGCATCCGCCGTTACTGCCACCTGGGCACCGGCAACTACCATCCACGCACTGCGCGCACGTACACGGACTACGGATTGTTCACCTGCGATGAGGGTATCGGCAGCGATCTGCACGAGATCTTCCTGCAGCTCACCAGCCTCACGCGCACCACCAAGCTGCAGCGTCTGCTGCAGTCGCCGTTCCATCTGCACGAGGCCGTGCAGCGGCTCATCGAGCGCGAGGCGGAACACGCGCGCGCCGCGCGTCCCGCGCGCATCGTCGTCAAGCTCAACGCGCTGGTCGATCCGCAGACCATCGAGAGCCTGTACCGTGCCTCGCAGGCGGGCGTGCGCATCCAGCTGATCGTGCGCGGCGTGTGCGCGCTGCGCCCCGGCGTCCCCGGCATCTCCGACAACATCACGGTATGCTCCATCGTCGGGCGCTTCCTGGAGCATTCGCGCGTCTATTGGTTCGAGAATGCCGGCGCGCGCGAGCTGTACCTCTCCAGCGCCGACTGGATGGAGCGCAATTTCTTCCGCCGCGTCGAGATCGCCTTCCCGGTGCTGGATCCGAAGCAGCGCAAGCGCATCCTCGCGGACCTCGAGACCTACCTCGCCGACAACATGAACGCCTGGGAGCTGCAGCCCGACGGCGCCTACCGCCGCCTGCAGCCGCGCGATGAGGCGCACGCCTACGATGCGCAGCAGGCCCTGCTCGAACGCTACGCGGGCCCGCCGGCGCCGTAGTCGGGCGCGGCCGCAGCCGCAGCTCAGCTACGGTCCGAACACGCCGTGGGCGGCAGTCCACGGTGGGGTTCGGAGTCCTTCGGGTAGATAGATCAGATGTATCTGCCCGAAGGACTCCGAACCCTACCGTGAGTGTGTTGCCTCGCGCGTGTTCGAGTCGTGCCTCAGGCGCTGCCGCGCCCGCCCTCGAGCACCCGCAGCCGCAGCCGCTGCGCCCGCAGGTAATCGATCTCCTGTGCAAGGTCGGCGGCCGTGAGCGGATGCTCGCGCAGCCAGCGCGCCGGGAAGCGCATCTCCAGCGTGCGGGCGCGCGCCCGCAGCTCGATCGGCGCGAGCGCGGCGGGCCCGCGCCCGCGGTGCAGCAGCACCGCCAGGCGCAGCAGCACGATAAGGTAGATCGCCAGCCGGTCCCACGGGGGAATCAGGTCCTCGAGATGCTCGAGCGCGAGCTTGCGGCGGTGGTTGCCGACCAGCCGCGCGACCAGGTGCTGTTCCTCGCGCGCGAAGCCGGGCATGTCGGCGTTGTCGAGCAGGTAGGCGCCATGGCGGTGATAGCCGTTGTGCGCGACGTCGAGCCCGATCTCGTGCAGCCGCGCCGCCCAGCGCAGCGCCAGCTCGGCGAGCGGGTCCTGCAGGCCCCAGGCCGCGCGCGTCTGCGACAGGAACTGCACCGCGGTGCTCTCGATGCGCTCGGCCTGCTCCGCGTCGACGTGATAGCGCCGCTGCATCGATCCGACCGTACGCTCGCGCGCGTCCGAGCGCGTCATGCGCCCGATCATGTCGTACAGCAGCCCGTCGCGCAGCGCCCCTTCCGCGAAGCGCATCTGCTCGATGCCGAGCATCTGCACGACCTCGGTGAGCACCACCACCCCGCCGGGGAATACCGGTCGGCGCTCGTCGGCGACCGCCGCCAGTGGCAGGCTGCGCACGTGTTCGGCGCGCACCAGCCGCTCCAGCAGTCGCTCGAGCCCCGCGGGGGTGATATGTCCGCCGCCGGCCGGATCGAGCTCGCGCAGGCTCTCGGCGATCGAGCGCACGCTGCCGGAGCTGCCCACGGCGCGCTCCCAGCCGCTGCGCAGGAACACCGCCTGGATCGGCTCGAGCTCCAGGCGCGCGGCCAGGCGGGCGCGCTCGAAGCGCTTGGCCGACAGCCGCCCATCCGCGAAGAAGCGCTGGCTCATCGACACACAGCCCATCTGCAGGCTCTCGAGCTGCAGCGGCTCGTGCCGCTCGCCGATGATCAGCTCGGTGCTGCCCCCGCCGATGTCGATCACCAGCCGCCGACCGGGCTCGCTCGGCAGGTTGTGAGCGACGCCCGAGTAGATCAGGCGCGCCTCCTCGATGCCGGAGACGATCTCGATCGGAAAGCCGAGCGCCGCGCGCGCGCGCTCCAGGAACGCCTGCTTGCGCCGCGCGATGCGCAGCGCATTGGTGCCGACCACGCGCACATCGCGGGCGTGCATATCGCGCAGGCGCTGCCCGAAGCGCTGCAGACACGCGAGCGCCCGCGCCGCGACCTGCTTGTCCAGCCGTCCGTCCTCGCCCACGCCGGCGGCGAGGCGCACCATCTCGCGCAACCGGTCGACGATGACCAGCTGGCCGTGCGAGTAGCGCGCGACCACCATGTGAAAACTGTTGGAGCCGAGGTCGACGGCTGCGATGACCTCGGACACGGCGGGCGGGGTCATGCGCCGCGCCTTACGGGCTGGGGGCTCGGACGCTAACCGCGCGTCGCAGGACCGTCAGACGTTGAAGGACGAGCCGCAGCCGCACGAGGTCTGCGCGTTGGGATTGCGGATCACGAACTGCGCACCCTCGAGGCCCTCGCGATAGTCGATCTCCGCACCCCCGAGATACTGGGAGCTCATCGGATCGACCAGCAGCTTCACACCCTGGTTCTCGATGCAGGTATCCCCGTCCTGGATCTGCTCGTCGAACTCGAAGCCGTATTGCAGCCCGGAGCAGCCCCCGCCCTGCACGAACACGCGCAGCATCAGGTTGGGGTTGCCCTCCCCGGCGATGAGATCGCCGACCTTGCGGGCCGCCGCGTCCGTGAACACCAGCAGCGGCTCGCCGCCGCCGGCCTCGGCGGCGGCATCCGACGCCGCGCTGTCATCCGGGTGCGCCGCGGGGCTTGCCTCGCGCGCGGCCGGGGGGGTCGCTGTTTCAGTCATGCGTCCAGTTTAGGGGGCGATCCGCGGAGCGTCAAAGACCGGCGTCGCGGCCTCAGGATTTGCGCTCCGGCGGCGGCTCACGGCCGACCTACGCCGCCGCGCTGTCCTGCGGTTGCCCCTCGCCGGGCCCCGCGGTCTCTGCGTACGCGGTGTCGTCGGCGCGGGCGCTGCTGCCGCTGCTGCTGCCGCCGCCGCCTCGCGGCACGAGCTTGCCGCTGATCTCGGCACCGAGGGCCATCTCGATGACGCCATAGTGCACGTTACCCTGCACCTTGGCCTTGCTGCCCAGGACCACGCGCTCGTGCCCGAAGATATCGCCGCTGACGCGGCCGTTGAGCACCACCTGCGATGCGGCGACCGAACCCTCGATGACACCGTGCTCACTGATCGACACCGCGCCCGCGGAAGCCGCGCGCACGCTGCCGGCGACACGGCCGTCCAGGTGCAGGCCACCCGAGAAATCGATATCGCCCTGGATGCTCACGTTGCGCCCGATCAGCGTGTCGATGCGGCCGACGCCGTCGTGCCTGTTACGCCGCTTGAACATGCTCACCCCCGGCTGGCGCTGCGAGTCAGATGGGATCGACCTCCCAGATGAAGGTCTGGCGGTAGGGTGCCATGCTCTTGCCCGCCGGCCGTACCTCGATCGTCACAGAATCGGGCTTGAAGGCTGCCGGCAGCGTGATCGGCTGCTCGATATCGGCGTAATAGCGGAAATTGAACGGGAGCTCCTGCTTGCCCCCGGCGAGACTGGCCAGATCCAGGGTCGCGGGCATGCCGGCCTGCGAGCCGTCCACCGTGATCGCCAGCGTCCCATCCACGCTGCGTTCCGGCTGCACGATGCGGTTCAACGTGAAGCGCAGCAGGTACTGCTGCGCCGCGCTCGTGGCGTTGATATGAAACTGCTGCACCCGGACGGCGACGTCCGGCTGCTGTCCGAGCTGTGGGGCGAGCAGACCCCGGTAGAACTGCACGTCCTGCTGCTGGCGCTCCACTTGCGCCTGCAGCTCACCGATGGCGCGCGCCACCTCCGAGCGCTCGCGAATATCCGAGACCTGCGCTTCCTGGGCCGCGGCCAGCTGTACCTGCAGGCCATGCTGGGCGGACTGCAGCTGATCGATCTTGCGTTGCAGCGCAGAGCGCTCAGTGGCTGCCTGCATGGCGTCATAGCCGGCGACGTAGCGTCCCCCTTCGAACGCGAGGTAGAGCGCCACGCCCATCAGCACCAGCGCCATGGCGGCGGCCAGCCAGCGCTGCGCCGAAGGCTGCGCGCGTACGATCAGGCGGCGGGGGATCTCATCCATGGCCGCAAGGGCGGCAGTCCGCCCGGGAATGCCACCGGGCCGAACTCCTGCAGGACCTGGCGATACACCGCGCGCTTGAAGTACACCACCTCCCGCACCGGCTCCCAGTACTCGACCCAGCGCCAGTGATCGAACTCTGGCTGCTGCGTTGCGTCAAAGCGGAACGCCGCGGCTCGGGGGCGCAGCCTGAGCAGAAACCAGTGCTGCTTCTGTCCCAGGCACAGCGGGTGCATGTCGCGACGCACGAAGCGGGCCGGCAGTCTGTAGCGCAGCCACTCGCGGGTGCGACCCATGACCTGCACATCCTCGGCCCCGAGTCCGATCTCCTCGCGCAGCTCGCGGAACAGCGATTGCTCCAGCGTCTCGCCGCTGCCGACCCCACCCTGGGGGAACTGCCAGCCGCCCCGCCCGCGCGCGCGGCGGCCGAGGAACAGCCGGCCATCCGGTCCCATCAGAACGATGCCGATATTGATCCGATAGCCGTCGCGGTCGATGACGTCCTGCATGTGAAGATGACTTTTACTCCCGCGCCGTTGGGGGCTCAAGCGCGCGGGGCACGGCCGGCACCCGGCCTACCCGGGGAAGTGCAGCATCCGGGCCGGCCGGGTCATCCGGGCCCCGCCGGGTGCCGTCCGGCCGTCAGGCCCGGCGGGCGGCGACATCGCGCCGCCCCTGCACATATTCCCAGCCGGCGCGCATCAGAGCTGTGAAAGCCGCCTGGTCGGAATGCAGCACCGCGCCGCGCACCGCCTGCACCGCCTGCGCGAGCGCCTCGAGCGACTCGGCCCCGAACTCGTTGAGCTGCTGAATCTCGTAGTAGAGCTCGGGGCTCTCCTCGGCCACCTTGGCCGCGATATCGAATTGCGCGTCGAAGGTGGTGCTCGACAGCTCCAGCAGCCGCGGCGCGGCCGCGCCGCTTTGCGCCAGGGCCGTAAAAAACGCGATGTTGAGCGCATGTGACAGCCCGAGGACGTAGGCGATCAGCCGGTCGTGCTCGTCGAGCTGCATGACGACCTGCTCGGCCATGGTGGGCGCGAACAATGCGCGGGCACGCGCCAGCGCCTCGGCATGTCCGAGATCGATGAAGATCACGTGCCGGCCGGAGAGCAGCTCGGTGTCGGGCCCGAACATCGGATGCAGCGAGGTCACCGCGACCCCGGCGGCCTGCAGCGCCGTGAGCCCCGCGCGCAGCGGCGTTTTCAGCGAGCCCAGATCGAGCACCACGCCGGCGGGCCGGCGCTCGGCCAGCTGCCGAAGGATCTGGTTCGTGGCCCCGAGCGGTGCGGCGACCACGATGAAATCATGGGTCAGATCGCTGTCGCGCCAGTCGGCGATGGGGTCGCTGCGGGCCGTGTCCGCCGGCGCCCCGGGCCTCAGCGCCGCGGCGGCCGCAGGCGAGGCGGCTCCAGGCCCTGCCACCGCCGCGCCGGCCGCCCCCGCGGCGGCCGGGTCAGCCACCTGCACCTGGAAGCCCTGAGAGCCCAGAAACTGTACGAACCACGCTCCCATCTTGCCGGCGCCACCGATGACCAGCGCCCGCCGCCCGCTGCCTGAGCCATGAGCGGCGACGCTCGCCTGCTCCTGGGTCGTCAGCGAGGAGCGGATCAGCAGTCGCATGATCGCCTCGGCCACGTCCGGGGAAACCCCGAGCGCACCGGCCTCCTCGCGCGCCCCGAGTATCACCTCGCGCTCGCGGCGATAGTCGCGCGTCGGGTAGCCGGTGGAGCGCTTCACGCGCGCGATCTCGCGACTCGTGAGCTGCCGTTCGGCGATGATCTGCAGCAGCTGTCGATCCAGCCCGTCGAGCTGGCGGCGTAATTCATCCAGAGTCACACAGGTCCTGCGCGGCCCTCGGCCGTCGTCGGGGTGTAAGAAGCCATTCCGGATTACCGGCCGCTCCCGCGGCGGCCCCGTCGTCGTCCGGAGGGGCCCCTTACTAGTATAGGTGCTGCATGCGCGCACCGCGTGATGCCGCTACCATGCCGGTATGACCCCGAATGAGCTGCTGCCCGAGCCGCTGCCGCTCGAGCCGCTCGAGCTGCTGGCTCGCTGGCTCGACGA
>Ga0335074_10017688_pt1 | contig 10058 bp, 9 predicted proteins | sample Lox_Sample_23_FD_206715 | JGI IMG/M metagenome (GOLD analysis project Ga0335074, IMG submission 206715) | Soil microbial communities from Loxahatchee National Wildlife Refuge, Florida, United States - Lox_Sample_2.3 | ecosystem: Environmental > Terrestrial > Soil > Wetlands | place: USA: Florida...
GTTCCCGCAGCTGGAGTACCCGCGCGCGTGGCCGGCCAACGTGCACGTGGTGGGACCGCTGATGTGGGAGCCGCCGGCGGGCGAGGTGGAGCTGCCGCGCGGCGGGTCGGGCGGCGTTGGTCCCGAGGCGCCGCTCGTCTTGATCGCCCCCTCGACCGCGCAGGACCCCGAGCACGAGCTCCTGCGCGCCGCCCTGCGCGGCCTGGCCGACGCGCAGGTGCGCGTGCTCGCGACATACAACCGCCGCCTGCCGCGGCGGCCGCTGCGGGTGCCGGAGAACGCGCGCGTGGTGGACTGGGTTTCCTACTCGCGCACGATGCCCGCGTGCGACGTAGTCGTCTGCCACGCCGGCCACGGCACGCTCGCGCGCGCCCTGTCGAGCGGCTGCGCCGTGGTCGCGTGCCCGGCGGTGGGCGACATGAACGAGAACGCCGCGCGCGTGGACTGGGCGGGCGCGGGCGTGCGCGTGCCGCGCCGCTTCCTCTCCCCGCGCGTGCTGCGCCTGGCGGTCGAGCGCGCGCTCGGCGACGCCTCGATCAGATCCCGCGCGCGGGAACTCGCCGGGTGGGCAGCCTCGCACGACTCAGGGGACGCCGCCGCACGTCTCGTTGAGGAGTTGGCGATCACGAAGAAGCTCCGGGGGTCCGACTCGCACGGTTCCACAACGCTGCGCCAGGACTACAGCCTGAAAGCGTCACCGTTCAGCGACGAGCGGTGGCCGGAACGTCGGCGCTACTGATCTGCCAGCGAAAGCCCGGCCCGAACTCTAGGACGACACCTGCGGGGCTGATCAGCTCCCAATAAGGCGGGTCGTCCTCTGCTTCGGCCGGCGGCGGCTTGATGTCCAGCAGCGAGCCGTCCGAAAGGGCGCATCGCAGCTCGCCAGACTGCTCGTCGATGCTGGCATCCTCGATCGAGCGGCCGACCAGCTGCGCCGGGTCGGACGGAGACCACTCGGCGTCCTGGGTGGCGAGACGCCAGAGGGCACCCTGCGAGTCGCGGACCTCAACGTGGAGAACGTCCGGGTAGGCGATGCGCGCGGCGATGATCGACCCCCGCATGGAGCGCAGGACAGTCGCGGGAGAGGCGTCGAGGGCTACGCCGGTCGCCATGAGTCCTTCCATTCTCGCAGCCAAGCCAGCAGTTCTGCATAGCTCATGTCCCCGCCGCCGCTCGGACGCGCTGCAAGCCGGGCGAGGTCGATTTGCTCATCTTCGGCCACTCGGCAAAGCGGGGTCTCGAAGTGCTCCGAGCCTTGCGGGCCGGCGCGCTGGCACCGGGAGCCTCGGGCGTTCGCGTCCTGTAGATGACAACAAGCCGACAAACGAGTACCCCTGTCCTTCGAGCGTGGGAGGCCGGCGCCGACGATGTGACCCGCAGCCCGATGCACGATGCCGAGTTGCTTGCCCGCGTACGCGCGCTGCTTCGTCGTCCCCCGCACCTGATGCAAGCTGGCGACGCACGACGACGAGCCGCCTCATTGGGCACCCCCTGGGCGAGGTAGCAGCGACGGACGGATAGGTCGGTCGATTATTTCGCTATGGCTGATGAGCCATAGACTAGAGCGTGACAGCCGTGAAGGCTTCGGGGCATGGAGCCACTGGAGGCGTTCGCTGCCAACGTGAAGCGTCTGCGCCACGAGCGCAAGCTCACCCAGGAACGCTTGGCCGAGAAAGCTGGCTTGAACCTAACCGATATTGCGCGGATCGAGACGCTCCGACGCGACCCAGGCGTCAAGGTCGCAGCAAAGATCGCCTACGGGCTCGGGGTGCCCACTAGCAAGCTGTTCGAGCGCGTCAGACACCAGCCGTAGTCACGACAGCCTGTTTGCCGCGAGCCACGCCAGCACCTCTGCGGCGTTCTGCTCAGGCGGAAAGACGGGATAAAACACCTTTTCAATCTTTCCTCGGCAGGCAATAAACGTCAGCCGCTTGTACAGCAATATTCCGTCGGCCTGGAAGGTCGGAAGGGTCAGCCGAGAGTGCAACTGCATCTCGCTATCGCTCAATAGCGGGTACGGGATGTGCTCGCGTTCTGCAAACTCGGCCTGCTCCGCCGAGGATTGCGCACTTACACCGACGACCGCTGCTCGCAGCTTGGCGAACTCATGCAGGTGGTCGCGGAAAGCGCAGCTCTGCGGCGTGCAGCCGAGCGCCCCAGGAATCTCATCCCAACCGTCCGGCAAGGGCTCGCCGGGGCGTCCCGTTCGTGGATACACATAGACGACCAACCGACCTGCCGCAGCCGCCTCAAGGTCGTAAAGGCCGCCCTCCGTGGACACCAACGATATCGCCGGAATCATGCTGCCGACGAAACCATCGGCAGCGCCATCATCGACCGGCACCGGGCGACTATCCATCGGGGCTCCCACTCCTGCGTCGGACAGCATTGCCGCCATTATGGCGGGCACCGCTAGGCGCGTCAACGCCCGCGCGGATCGCTCTACGCACCTACCGAGTTGACCTCGTAGCCCCGAGCCGAGAGCACGTTGCCCATGAGCCTGTAGTTCTCCTGGTCTCGCGCCTGCATGGCGCGAAACCCTCGCGCCAGCCGCTCCTGCACGCTATCTCGCTCACTCATAAGCCGCTCGTAGCGCTCGGTCAGCTCGGTCAGTAGGTCTGCGGGCGGTGTGTCGTGCGGAACGAAATACTCGCTTACGCCCAGTTCGTCGGAAATGAAGCGTGTCCGCGTGTCGTGTCCGAGCGCGACATAGGGTATCGCGTAGGCGAGCGGCATCACGAGAGCGTGATAGCGGGACGTAGCAATCGTGGACAACTCCCCCATTGCCGCCGACATTTCCGGAGGCGTCAAATCGGCGCCAGCGAGCAACACGGTACGCTCTGGTCGACCGATGCCCTCCCGAATGCGCTGTGCGATTCCGATATCGGAAGGGTCCATCACAATGAGCGCCACGCGCGCTCGCGGGTCCGATGCCAGGATGTGCAGCCCGTAAGAAATCCAAGTCTTGACGAGGCGCTCGGTCCGCACACGCCCATCATCGGGCCAGGTCGCCTTAAATGGCCAGCGCACGAAATCCTCGCGCCGGCCGACGAGCGCCATGCGCGCAGGGTACATATAGAAATCAACTGGGGCTATTGCGTGAACCGGCGCGCCGTCGAACCCAAGTCGCAGACGCACTCTTGATCGTTCCTGATCGTCCGGCAGGGGCATCGACGGCGCGCAATCTGCCGTCACGGGAAGTTCATGGGTCACACCCAGAGCCTGTAGCTCTTGGGCCGCTCCGGGCGCGCGCACCGTGAGCAACGCCGTGGAGTCAAGAGCTCGCACAACGCGCTCACGGCGCGTCTCCGAGATCGTGCCCGTGTCAAGTGCCAAGCCAATTGCGGGCACCCCAAGAGAGCGTGCTTGCTCAAGGGCTGTTATGCAGGCGACAAGCATATGCTTTGTGAACGCTTCGGTGAGCATGTTGCCCTCTGACAAGACCAGAGCATCGGCCGACCCAATGCGCCGTCTTCCAGCGAGCCGGTACGCGGCAGGGTGAAAGTAATCGACCGTTGCTCCACGCAGATAGGAAAGGTTCGTGCGATGAAAAGAGTTGACCACGATCTCTGCAGATGGCACCAGTGCTCGAAGCGCGTTTACGATCGCGATGAGGCGACTCTCCGCGCCGATATTGCGAAGGCCGTGATAGCCGTAAATAAAAATACGATTCTTCACCTCTGCCATTCTCCTAGTCCCGGACCAGTTTCCGCTCGGCACGCCAAACCAGCGTCTGCGTGAGTAGCGCAACGACGGCGATACCTATGAGTGCCTTCTCGCACGTAACGCCGCTGACGTCCGAGCGCGGTTCTACGCTCATTCGGCGCCTGCTACACGCGCTTGCCGCAGGAAGGCCGGCATCGGAGTCGAACCCCTGAGAGTCTCGCGAGCAGGACCCGAAGCTTCGAGATGCGCCTAGCAAACCCTACAGCGCACTACGGTCCTCTAGCGCCTTCTAAAGACTTCTAGCGAAGACTCTTAGAAACTAGTAGGGTCTCGCCGAGTTGGACGCGAGGATCAATCCCTACGCACCGGGCGCGGGCACCCGCCCGCCGGTCATCACGGGCCGCGATCGGGAGATCGAGGCATATGAAGTGCTGCTCGACCGTCTTATGCAGGGGACGGCTGGACAGAGCATGATCGTCACCGGCCTGCGCGGCGTCGGAAAGACCGTCCTGCTGAACGCTCTCGAGGACATCTCCATCGAACGCGGATGGATCGCCGAAGCCCGCGAGATTGACGACGACACCCCGTTTCCGATCTTGATCGCGCGCAGCGCCAAGCGAATCCTCAGCGAGCTGCGCCCGACTCGGAGGGTCGCCGAGAGTGTACTTCAGTCGTTCGGCAGACTCGGCTCATTTACCCTGAAGGACCCCGCTGGCTTTGAGCTGACCTACAGCCCCGGCAGTCAGTCTTCCCAGGAAACCCTGAGCGAAGACTTCGTCGATTTGCTGCTCGCTGTTGGGGAGGCGGCGAAGTCAAAGGGTCGGGGCGTCGCGTTTCTGCTCGACGAGGTGCAGTTCGTCCCGGCCAAGGAGTTCGGCCCCTTCGTAGTGGGCCTCCACCGCCTCGCCCAGCGCACGCTGCCAGTGACCTGCGTGGCTGCGGGGCTTCCAAGCTTGCCGGCGCTGGCGGGCAGAGCAAAGACCTACGCCGAGCGACTGTTCGAATATCCGCAGATCGAACAGCTGTCAAAGGACCACGCCGATCACGCTCTCTCTGACCCCGCACGTGTTAGAAAGGTCGTCTGGGAGCGGGCGGCCCTCGATCACGTGTACGCCCAGACAGACGGTTATCCGTACTTCGTGCAGGAGTACGGCAAGTACATCTGGGACGTAGCCTCAGAGAGGCGCATCACAGTGCAGGACGCACGCAAGGGAGGGGCCATTGCCCAGAACCGCCTCGACAACGGCTTCTTCAAGGTGCGCTACGAAAGCAAGGCCACACGAGCAGAGCGCGAGTTCTTGCACGCGATGGCCTCGTGTGATGGTCCGCCGTATGCGATCGGGCATATCACCGCCGCTCTCGGGAAGGACGACCAACGCCTGATCTCACCGCGTCGAAACACCCTCATCCGCAAGGGACTCATCTACGCGCCGGAACACGGCTTGCTCGATTACACCGTGCCGCAGTTCGCGGACTACTTGTGCCGCCAGAACCCCGACTGACCCGCGCATCACGACGCCGACGACGCGACCAAACACGCTCTGTTGTCTACGACAAGGCGAGTGATCGGCTCTGGATCAGCGTCACGCTGACCGAGGCCGTCACCGCAGTGCTCCGCACCGACCTAGCTTGTGCTGATTGTTACAACTCCGGGAGTCCGACTCGCACGCTACGACAACCTTGCGCCAGGACTACCGCCTGGCCGGCTGAGCGTCCAGGTAACGACACCAGCAGCGTTGATCGCTAGCCTGTGGGCATGGCCAACCCGGAGCGCACAGGAGTCGATTCGGGCCACTCGCAGCCGGAGGCTAATGCTGCGTCGATTCGGGCCGGGCGTCTGAGGCCGGCCACGCGACGTCTCTCAGACGTGTTGGAGCAGCGTGGTCCGCTGACCGGGCCGGTCACAGACGCCGGTACCCGTGCGCTGCTCGCAGTACGCGGCGAGACCGCCGACGACGAGCATGGCGAGCACTGAGCCGCCAGCGCAACAAGCGGGCATCCTCTACGTCGATACGTCCGCCCTCCTGAAGCTATTGGTACGAGAGGCCGAGTCAACCGCGATCGAGGCGGAACTCCTGCAATGGCCCAACCTCGCCACGAGTGTCGTCACCGAAGTCGAGCTTCCACGTGCCGTCGCACGGGCTCGCGAGGAGCGCCCCGAGGCGGTCATCGACGGAAGCCTGATCCTGCAAGGCGTCATCGCCTCGGCCGCCATCATCGAGTTGAGTGGCTACATCGTTGCCGCCGCGCGGAGCGTGGAGCCGATCTACGTCGGCGCTCTCGACGCGATCCACATTGCAAGCGCGCTCAGCCTGGGATCCGAGCTTGCAGATGTGGCGACTTATGACCACCGTATGGCCGACGCCCTCACTCGTGCTCACGTCAAGGTGATCGCACCGGCATAAGGCCAGAACTCCGGGGGTGGGACTCGAACCCACAACCTCTCGATTAACAGTCGAGCGCATCTGCCAAGTTGAGCTACCCCGGACCGAGCTACCCCGCACGTCTGGGCGAGGCAGCTAAGCATTCTATGCGAGCGGAATTCTACGACGCCAGCGTGACGATTCCAGCCTCGACCTCCGCATGGCAGTTTGCGCAGAGCAGAACACACTTGCGTGCTTGCCGTGATTGACAGCCCGCAACCCATCTTTCTTGACCCAGTAGCCGACCGTCCTTCATGCAGGTCAAACCGCCTGCCGATCTCCGCAAGCGACAACCCCTGGCCCAGCAGTTGCTCGAGCGAAGCGCGATCCATGCACCCTATTGTCCTCCGCGCTTGGGACGAAAGAGGCCGCAAATCGTGCCAATCCTGTGCCGACACTGTGCCTGCTGTCGGCCCGCCGCCGCACCGCCGCGACCTGGCAGCAACCGCGCGCCGGCGCCCTGCCGCGGCCCCTCGCTCTCGGCCCGCCCCGTCTGCGGCCCTCCGCCAGCCGGCCCTGCATCTGCTGCCTCAGCCAGCCCGGAACCCGGGCCTGCCAGCCTCAGCCCGCCCTCTCCCCCGTCCCCTCCATCACCCGCTCGGTCGCCCGGTCGAACTCCAGCTTGACCTCCGCCTTGCGCCTGGCTAGCTCGCCCACCTCGCCGCTCTGCTGCACGCGCGCGCGCTGGATCTGGCGCTCGACGTGCGCGAGCTCCAGCTGCAGGCGCTGGGCCTCGAGCATCGCCGCGCGCGGCTGCTCGCGGCCGGCCTCCACCACAAGCTCCGCCAGCAGGCCCTTCAGCTCCGGGTCCTCGTCCAGGCCGCCGCTGGCGCCCGAGGGGTCGCGCATCGGCTCGCGCAGGTCGCCGTCGCGCAGCCGCCGCGCAGCCCGTTGCAGCAGCTCGCTGGCGAAGTACTCCTCGACGTCCACGCTCGCGAGCGCCCGCGCGCCGTCCTCGGGGGAGGCGATGCACAGCGCCAGGAACGCCCGCTCGGTGTCCTCGCGCCCTGCCAGGCCCCCGCCCCGCGCGCCGCGCGCCGCGCCGCGATCGCCGCCCGGCTGCTCGTCCTGCGGCTCGCCCCGGCGCTGCGCGCCAGACCTCTGCCTCCACGCCCGCTGCCCGCCCGCGGCCCGTCCGCCGGAGCCCAGCAGCCTCTCCGCGAGGCTCTCCGGCAGCGCCAGGCGCCCGGACACCAGTCGCGTGAGCTCCATCCGCATCGCGCTGGGCGCCAGCGTCGCGAACACCGGGCGCAGCTCCTCGATCATGCGGTCGCGACCCTCGGGGCTCGAATCGTCGCCTGCCGCGAGCACGCGCTCGACACGAAAGCGCACGAACGGCACAGACTGCTGCACCGCCGCCGCCATCGCCTCGGGCCCGTCGTCCTGGATCAGCTCCGCGGGATCCCTGCCCGCGGGCAGCGGCACCACGCGCAGCTCCAGCTTGCGCCTGGCCGCGAGGCTAGACGCGCGCAGCATCGCCTCCTGCCCCGCGCTGTCGGCGTCCAGCGCCAGCAGCACCGTCTGGGCCATGCGCGCCAGCTCTCCCACCTGCTCGCCCGTCAGCGCCGTGCCCATCAGCCCCACCGCCGCGCGCATGCCCGCCTGGTGCAGCGCGATCACGTCGGTGTAGCCCTCGCACACGATCACCTCGCCCGCGCGCGCCGCATGCGCGCGCGCAAGGTCCGCGCCGTAGAGGTGAAGGCCCTTGTGGTAGAGGTCGTTGTCCGAGGTGTTCAGGTACTTCGGGCGCTGTTCCTCGCGCATCGCGCGCGCGCCGAAGCCGAGCACCCGCCCCCGCACGTCCGCCAGCGGGAACATGATGCGCGCGCGGAAACGGTCATACGGGCGCCCGTTCTCCTTCGAGCGCTGCGCCAGGCCCGTCGCGTAGAGCTCCTGCTCGGAGAAGCCGCCCCGCCGCGAGGCCAGCAGCACGCGGTCCCAGGCGCTCGGCGCGTAGCCCACGCGGAACTCGCGCAGGACCTCCTCCCCCAGGCCCCTGCCCCGCAGGTAATCGCGCGCCCGCGCCGCCTCGCCGGACTCCCACAGGCAGCGCTCGTAGTAGGCCGCCGTGCGCGCCAGCAGCTCCAGCAGCCGCTCCCTGCGCACGCGCCTCTCCGCCTCGCCCGGGTCCTCCTCTTCGCGCGCCAGCTCCACGTTGTAGCGCTCCGCCAGCAGCTCCAGCGCGCCTTTGAAGTCCACGCCCTCGGTCTCCTGCACGAACGTGAACACGTCGCCCGAGGCCTGGCAGCCGAAGCAGTAGTAGACCTTCTGCGCCGGGTCGATCCCGAAGGAGGGCGTGCGCTCGTCGTGGAACGGGCACAGCCCCTCGTAGCGTGCGGGCCCCGCGCGGCGCAGCTCGGTGCGCGCCGAGACCAGCTCGAGGAAGTCCACCGCGTCGCGCACGCGGTCCTTGGAGTCGCTGGTGTAGCGGGCCACGGCGGCTACGCTAGCGGGCGAATGCGCGCGGGACCTGCAGGTCGGTGTACGCCCTGATGCAGTAGCGGTCGGTCATCCCCGCCAGGTAGTCCGTCACCCGCTGCGCCAGCTCCGCGTCGTCCTGCGGGCGCTCGCCCTGCGCGCCGCCTGGCAGCAGCTCGGGGTGCTCGACGTAGTGCTCGAACAGCCTGCGCACGACCGCCGCGATCTTCGCGCGCTCCGCGCGCACCGCCGGGCCCAGGTAGACGCGCTCGAACATGAAGTCCCGCAGCTCGCCCATCGCCGGGCCCGCCTGCGGCCCCTGGACGATCTCGCCCGCCTGCTCGGAGTGCTCGACCATGTCGTGCACCAGCGCGTCGATCCGCGCCGAGCCGCTCGCGCCCAGCGCCGCGATCGGCTCGCGTGGAAGCTCCTCCTCGCGCAGCAGCCCCGCGCGCACGGCGTCGTCGATGTCGTGGTTGATGTAGGCCACGCGGTCGATCACGCGCACGATCCGCCCCTCCAGCGTGCCCGGCTGCGGCGTGCGGCTGGAGTGGCGCGCGATCCCGTCTCGCACCTGCTCAGTCAGGTTGAGGCCCGCGCTCGCCGATGCGCCCGCGCTCCTCGGCGCCGGCTCCAGGCGCTCGACGATCCGCAGCGAGTGCTCGAAGTGGTGGAAGTCCCTGCCGAAGCGCTCTTTCAGGCAGGCGTCCAGCACCTCCTCGCCGATGTGCCCGAACGGAGGGTGCCCGAGGTCGTGGCCGAGCCCGATCGCCTCCACCAGGTCCTCGTTCAGGCGCAGCGCCCGCGCCACCGTGCGCGAGATCGTCGTCACCTCCAGCGTGTGCGTCAGGCGCGTGCGGTAGTGGTCGCCGCGCGGCGCCACGAACACCTGCGTCTTGTGCGTCAGCCGGCGGAAGGCCTTGCTGTGGACGATCCTGTCGCGGTCGCGCTGAAAGGGCGTGCGCAGCGCGCAGTCCTGCTCCGGGCGCTCCCGCAGCGCCGGATAGGAGCGCGCGGCCCGCGGCGCGAGCAGCCGCTCCTCCTGCTCGGCCCAGCGTTCGGCGAACGCGGCTGCGACGGGATCCTGCGCGGTGGCGACGCTCACCGCTCGATTGTGCCACCGGCCGGGGCGAGCGCCCGGATCAGCGGCGAGCGCCCTGGTCAGCGCTCGCGTTTCCAGTCGCCCCGCCCGGCCGCCTTGTGCACCCAGTGGTGCCATCCCTTCATCTGACCCGGATCCTCGTCGAACACCGGCGCGCCGCCTCCCGGCTGCGGCAAGCTCTGCGCCGCGGCCGCGTCGATGCGCAGGTCGACCCCCAGCTCGTGCAGCGACTCCACGTCCGCCGCCTCCACGAACCGCAGCCCATGGCCGGGGGTCGAGATCACCAGGCCGTGGAAGATGTCCTGCTCGGGTGCCGAGACCACATGGTGAACGGTGCCGATGCGCTCGCCGCCTGACGCCAGCACCGCGACGCCCTTCTCGAGCACCCCGTACGCGATCGGCAGGCCCTCGTCCATGGCGTACCACGATATCGGGCTCGGCAGCGTCCG
>Ga0335074_10017689_pt1 | contig 10057 bp, 8 predicted proteins | sample Lox_Sample_23_FD_206715 | JGI IMG/M metagenome (GOLD analysis project Ga0335074, IMG submission 206715) | Soil microbial communities from Loxahatchee National Wildlife Refuge, Florida, United States - Lox_Sample_2.3 | ecosystem: Environmental > Terrestrial > Soil > Wetlands | place: USA: Florida...
TGAGTTCGTCAAAACATTGAGGCGCGAGGCGCTTCGCGCTGATCAATGCAGCCCACCACTGGTTGCTAACCGTTGGTACGCCCATTACTTGAAACAGTTCAAAGGGCATATCCGCTTGCACGATGGCGTAGAGTTTTTGTCTTTCGAAGACATCGTGCCGCAATTGCGAAAACCATTCTTTTTGATGGGCGCCCGCTTCAACGGTGCTTGCCAGCTGTTTCTCGGTCATCACTGCGTCGCTTTCGGAAGCTGTTCCAACCATCTCCGAACGCGAGAGAGTTCCGGCATTTTCATCCGCCGAGGATCGTCACGGATAATCAGGCTTGGAATTCTAAGGGTGTCGAGGAAGGCTTTTTGCCTGGGATAATCCCAACCCAAAACATAATCGTCCTCGGGGAGATAGAAAATCACTCCGTCGATGCCCTCGCGCGAGCGATCCTCAAACCACGAATCCGCGTCGGCTTGCGGAAATGTTCGCGGGCTGGGCGAGTCGGAATAATATTTCTCGAAACACGCAGCGACCGGGTCTCCGGCGGTCGACACTTCTTTCCCCGCGCTCCGTTCTCCCCACCAATCGTCTTCGGACACCACCACGGCGCCAACGGATTCCAAAACAGCGTGCAGTGTCAACTGATCTATCGACACACCCTTCACCAAAATGCGCGGTGAAGACAATTCAGGTAGGCCTCGCATTTGTGCGACGGCCGCGTGGGCGAGTTCGCTGTATTCCTTTCTGGGGACAGACCAAAAGGGTCCAATTAACGAGAGAGCGAGGCATCCACTGATGCGCGGCGTTTCACGGCGGAGTTCCAGGAGTGAATGTACCGCCGCTCGCGCGGCATTTGATTCTGCAATCGACGCCGCCATGTCATTTGGGGCCATCGACGTTCCGCTAATTGCCTCTAACTGCTCTTTCAGATCGACAGTTACTTTGAGGCCGTAAGCCCTTGAGTCTTCCGATCGAGAATGCGGAAGGTCATAAAGGTAGACAGGGGGCAAAGCTTTATCAGGATACTGTCGAACGATTTCGCGCAAGTATAGGAACAGCTTGTATTCTTGTTCGGAAGTCCGTGGGATGATGACCGCTCGCAAAGGCCACCGGCTTGCAACTATTTGCTCGAACATGCTTCGAATGCGGGGCTGAAATATTTCTGGCTCCATAAATTTGTCTGCAAATGGAGTCGGCCCGGCCTCGCCCCGCAGCATGACCGGAAACATTCCAGCGGCCGCGATTAATTCCCAAGGCGCCGTATTCGACGTGATGCCCACGACGGGGACTCCCGTGGCGAATGCCCCGAGCGCCTCCGACATCGGGTTCTCATAGCAGGAAACGAGTCGCGCGATGGGATCAGTCGCTGTGGCCGTCATGGTGCGTGATCAAATGACTTTGTGAAGTTTCAATTCGTTGATTTTTTGCGCGGAATAGCTCAAGACCTCGCCATACACAAAATCGTTGTGTTCCCCAAGCATCGGGGCTGAGTCGTCAAGTCCAGCCGCGGCGTTTGAAAACTTTATCGGAATGCCCATTCCCCGCACATCATCGACGGCTCCGTACTTCGGATGAAGGAGCGGCACTGTCTCTTGACGCGAGGCAACTTGAGGATCCCGCAGGGCTCTTGCAGGATCACGCACTTCGGCTGCTGGAACACCGCTCTGTTCCAACCGGCTTAGTATTTTGTGTGTTGCGATCGAACTTGTGAAACGCCTCACCAAAGCGTCGAGATCGTCGACGTTCTGTACTCGCGAGTCGCGCGTGGCAAATCGGGGGTCGGTTGCCAATTCCGGCTGTTCCATCGCATCGAACAGCGCCTTGGCGAAGGCTTGCGTTGGAGCACAGATCGCGACGTGGCCATCCTTCGTGGGATAGATTCCCATTGGGGCGAGCCTCGGCACGGTATCGCCGGTCCTTTGAGGTATGCCGCACCGCTCGAGAATATCGTAGGGTTCGCTGGCGAGCATCATGGTGAGCACGCCCAACATGGAGACGTCCACATGCTGCCCGATCCCTGTCCGCTGCAGCTGGCGAAGCGCTGCCAAAATTCCGATTACGCCAAACAGTGGTGCGCACAAATCCGCAACAGGAAGTCCAAAACGTATCGGGGGATCCGTCGCGCTGCCCGAAATGAGCATTACTCCACTGAGGGCTTGGATAATCGTATCCATGGCTTTCCCGGAGCCGGATTCTCCTTCGCTGCCGAAGCCGCTGATCGAACAGTAGATCACGCGCGGATTCGTTTCTTTGCATTGCTTATAGCCCGCACCCAATCGTTCCAGTGTTCCGCGGCTGAAGTTTTCGACGAGGATGTCAGATTTACGAACCAGATCAGCCAAAATTGTCCGCGCACTCGGGTCTTTTAAGTTAAGGGTGATTCCGAGCTTGCCGCGCAAGCGATTGAGGGCCGATATCGAAACATCGTCCGCGTGACGCTTCGTCAGGGTGGCACCGTCGACTCCGAGATACGGGGGGTTACTCCGGCATGGATCACCGTCGACAGGGTTTTCTAGCTTGATTACTCGTGCTCCGAGTCCCGCTAGGAGAAACGTGGCGAAAGGTCCCGCGAGGGCGATCGTCATGTCGAGCACAGTCAATCCTTCCAGAGGACGAGAAATGGCTTTTGGCTCAGCTGAATCGGTCATGTCCGTGGCTAGATCTCCCTGTGATCTGGATCGTGGCGAGCGCTCGACGACGGAGTGTACAGGAGCTTCTTCGGTCTCTCTTAGACTTTCTGGGCTATGCAGTAAGACTAAAAACGTCTAAGATCCTGCGAATGGAGTTACGCCATCTGCGTTGTTTTGTGGCTGTAGCGGAGGAACTCAATTTCACTCGGGCTGCCAAGCGTCTGCATACAGCTCAGCCGTGGCTCAGCCAACAAATCATTCAGCTGGAAGACTCCGTCGGCACCAAGCTTCTGCAGCGCAGCAAGCACGAAGTAAAGGTCACGGCCGCAGGGCGTGTGTTTCTGCGCGACTGCAGGGAAATCCTCGAAAAGATCGATCAATCAGTTGAACTGGCGGTGAAGGTCGCGCATGCGGAGGTAGGTGAGCTTTCGGTTGGGCTTAGCCCTCCCGCTGAAGTGCTGGTGATGCCCAAATTGCCTCTCATCATGAAGGAAGTGCAGGGAGTGACGGCCCAGTTGCATTGCATGTTAACGCCACAGCAAATTGCTGCTCTGCGTAGATACACAATCGATGTTGGCTTTCTCCGAGGCCCTCTGGAAGAGCCGGATCTTGTGAGTGAAGAGGTTCTGCGGGAAGAGATTGTTGTCGTTCTGCCGGCGAAGCATCGCTTGGCAAAAATGAAGCGAGTATCCGTTCGAATGTTACGCGATTTGCCCTGCATCACGATATCTCGTAACGCCGGCTGGCCCCTTCGCGATATTGTATCTTCTCTATACAAGCAGGCGGACCTTCATGTACGAGCAACCCAGGAAGCCGACGGAGTGTATGGGCACCTCAACATGGTGGCGGCAGGTTTAGGCTTCGCTCTTCTGCCCCAATATGTAAAATCCGTCTTGCCTCGCGGTGTCGTTACCAGACCATTGGAATGGAAGCCTGTCCCTTCCATCACTTTAATGGTCGCCTACCGGGCGAACGACGAATTGCCGATTCTGGGATCTTTCTTGAAGGTCCTTCGACGGCACTTCGCTAAAAGCCACCGAACACCGTCCTGACTCGCTTCACCTTTCCCTTGAATGTCCCGAGACGATACACATATAAGCGCAAGATGCACAAAGTATTGGCGAACCTTGCGCACCATCACTATGGAATACTTGGCCGGCCATGAAATTCAGTTTGGGGTGCCCGTACACCTTTTTGGTTCGTATAGGCTGGGGGCGAAAACGCCAAACATCTCGACGGTTTGGAGAAAAGAGGCATGAGGATCATGCGCTCGTGGTTCGCCGTATGTTGCGTTGTCGCGGTGTTTTGTCTTGGGGTTTCCTTAGCCGGTCGCGGAGCACAAGCGCCGAGCGGAGGGCCACCCGCGACACCGCCTTCGACGGGATCGGGCCCCTACAGGGCCGTCATGGAAATGGACGCCGGGCTTCCGGACCATACGATCTACCGTCCCGAGGACCTGTCTATGTTGGGCGGCGCCCGTTTGCCAATCGTCCTGTGGGGTAACGGGGCATGCGCGAACACTGGAAACCTCTTCCAACCGTTTCTTACCGAGATATCCTCGTACGGATATCTAGTAATCGCGTTGGGTCCCATCAGGGAATTGAAGGCTCAACCGTTTACCGCGCCACCGCCCAGACCACCAGGGGCTAATCCGCCCTCACCCCCGCTTAACCTACCACCGCCTGCAACACACCCGGCCCAACTGATCGCTGCTATGAATTGGGCGATCGCTGAAAATCAGAATCCGAATAGCAAGTATTATGAGCATTTGGATAACAGCAAAATCGCGGTGATGGGCCAATCTTGCGGAGGCGTGCAGGCGCTCGAAGTAGCAGCCGATCCTCGTATAACGACTGCCGTAATTTGGAATAGCGGCCTCTTCCCCAAGCCCACCGATATGGGAGGTGGAAAGACCATGAGCAAAAGCGACCTAAAACTCCTCCACACTCCGATTGCCTACATCAGTGGCGATTCTCAAGACATAGCATTTGTAAATGCTAACGATGATTTCGAGCAGATAACTTCGATACCGGCTTTTCGCGGCTACGAGAGGGGCGTGGGTCACGGTGGGACTTACCGTCAACCAAACGGAGGCGAATATGCCGGAGTTGCGATCGCGTGGCTCAACTGGCAATTGAAAGGCGATCAGCTTTCGGCCCTAATGTTTCGCGGAGCAAATTGCGGGCTGTGCGTAAATCCACGGTGGGTCGTTCACAAAAAGCACATGGAGTGACCCGGGCGCCAACCGCGGTCTTTGCATGCCGATCGAAGCCCGATGTCTCGGGGTCGATAAGGCACTCGAGAGTTCATCAGTTCGAGATTCGCAACCCCTGAAAGCGGCAGATCGAGGCCAATCTCAAATGAAGATCACAAATGCAATCTTCGTGGCGATACTCTTTTTCGCGACCAGCGCAGCCACGCGACAGAACACGCCGTCAGCAGCAGAGCCCTGCTCGTTACTTTCGGGTCCGTGCCCCGGCCACCCAATTGCCTTTGGCTCAGGTCTTGATGCCGACAAACAGATCCTCGAATCACAGGAATTGGCGAAAAAGCTGGCGGTTCCCGGCAACCCGCAGTGGCGGGCCAAAGGCGACCAACATCGCATGTATAGTTTTCCAGCCGCTGGCATGGACATGCCTTATCGTCTTTACGTTCCGACTACCTGGGATGGCCATTCGAAGCTGCCTCTCATCGTCATGCTTCACGGCGCCGGTTCCGATGAGAACCGCTACGTCGATGGTAATGGCGAGCAGCTCTTGCATTTGGCCGAACAACACGGATACGTACTCGTTTCACCTCTGGGCTACAACCGCTTCGGCGCCTATGGCACTCCCATCAAACTCCCGGCGGTATTCGGGCAGTCCGAAGCCGCCGCTAAGCAAAGGGCCGAGGTAACGCCACAAGAGGAACTCGTGCTGCAGCTGAGTGAAAAGGACGTCATCAATGTCCTTGAGATAGTGTTGAATGAATATCCCATCGACCAGAAGTCGATGTTCTTAATGGGCCATTCGATGGGCGCGGGCGGGACTTGGTACTTGGGAGCGAAATACTCTCAGTTGTGGCGAGCCATCGCACCAATGTCCGGTCCCTTTGTCGACGAGGACAATTATCCCTGGTATCGCATCAAGCAGATGCCCATCATGATGTCTGAGGGAACACTGGCCCTGCCGTCGGTAAAGGGGAGTTACTTGATGCGGGACTGGATGATCGCGCAGCAATTCAATTTGGAATACTTGCAAGTGGATGCCGACCATGGCGGCATGGTTCCACTTGTGCTTCCGGCCGTCTTCGATTTTTTCGATCGCTGTCGCGCTGAGTAGCAATCGCGTTCCGTTCGGCGCCCAACGCCTATCAGCTCGCTTGCACAGAAACAAAGCCCAGCGCGCCGGGTCAAATCTCCACCCAGACGGTTAGGATTTACGAAGTCAGTGACGGGCCCTTCCGGGGTCAACGAGGCTCGGCCCCACATTGGGATGTCTTGGATTCATTCCTGCATGTGCACGAACTGTACAGGAATCGAACGTTTTCACATCGTTGGGGTTAGCTTTTGAGCGAAAGCAGATTCCCGATTTGTCGGAAACGTTAGTAGTTAAAGTTCTCGGGGTTCTCGATGGACTTGTGGAACTTGTCGGAGACAAGCTTCGTGCTTTGCAAGCAGCGTGAATTCTCACACTAAATGGCTTCGTTGGTGTCGCTTACGTCCGAAAAGCCGCTAATTTCCCACTGCTCAGACGTCCCGAAGTTGTCCCGAAGACCCCGGGAATGGTCTCTCGTATCAGCAAGCAGGCGCGCGGCAACGTTTTTTGTCGACGGGCTGGAACGACAGAACGTGTGGCGTGTTTTGCAAGTAAATTGGCGTGCTTGGCTAGTGCCTCTCCCCGCCTCAGGAATCTAAAGTGGTATCGGTCAAGGAGGACGAGGCGATGAATGAAGCCACTCAGAAGGTCGGGATCGAACAACGCGAAAACCTAAAAGGACTGGGAATAGAAACGATGCCGAAGCGCAAGCTGGGGAAAAGCAACCTCGAAGTTTCGGCCCTCGGGCTCGGCTGCATGGGGATGAGCTTTTCCTACGGTCCGCCAAAAGATAAGAAGGAGATGATTGATCTTCTCCACGCCGCTGTCGAGCGTGGGATCACGTTCTTCGACACCGCCGAAGTCTATGGCCCATTCACCAATGAAGAGCTCGTGGGCGAGGCGCTTGCGCCGTTCAACGGCAAAGTGGTGATCGCCACGAAGTTCGGGTTCGACCTGAGCGGCAGCGACAATCGTCCGGGAGCGGCAGGCGTAAACAGCCGACCCGAGCACATCCAGCAGGCCGTCGAAGGCTCGCTCAAACGGCTCCGGGTCGAGAGCATCGACCTGCTGTACCAGCACCGTGTTGATCCGAACGTGCCCATAGAAGATGTCGCGGGCACGGTGAAGGAATTGATTCAAGCCGGTAAGGTCAAACACTTCGGGCTTTCCGAGGCCGGCGTCCAGACGATTCGCCGCGCACACGCTGTCCAGCCGCTCACGGCGTTGCAGAGCGAATACTCGCTGTGGTGGAGGAAGCCGGAGCAGGAAGTGATACCCACGCTCAAGGAACTCGGAATCGGCTTCGTGCCTTACAGCCCGCTTGGAAAGGGCTTCCTGACGGGCAAGATCGACGAAAACTCAAAATTCGACAGCTCCGACTTCCGCAGCACGCTGCCCCGTTTTACCCCTGAGGCTATCAAGGTCAACCAGGCGCTTATCGACTTGCTTGGCGCCATTGCGAAACGCAAGAACGCGGCTCCTGCTCAAATCGCACTCGCGTGGCTCCTCGCACAAGAGCCGTCGATCGTTCCAATTCCCGGTACGACGAAGCTAAACCGTTTGGAAGAAAACATCGGAGCGGTTTCGGTCCAATTGACGCCCGAAGACCTAAAAAATATCGATGCCGCGGCGTCGAAAATCACAGTCGAAGGCTCTCGTTATCCGGAGCGCCTCGAGAAAATGACTGGCCTTTAAGCCGCCAGCGAACGACTCGATATTCTTACGAAGGTAAAATGAAGGGGAACAAATCATGCGAGGAGCTGTTCTGTACGGGCCGCGCGACGTCCGCTGTGAGGAACGCGATGTCCCGAAAATCATCAAGCCAACGGACGCTATCATCAGAATCTCATCCGCATGCGTGTGCGGATCAGACTTGTGGCCGTACCGCGGTATCCAACCGATTGCTCAGCCAACCCCGATGGGACACGAGTACTGCGGCATCGTTGAGGAGGTCGGAGGAGCGGTCAAATCCATTAGGCCAGGTCAGTTTGTGATCGGTTCGTTCTTCGCGTCGGACAACACCTGTCCCACATGTCACATTGGATATCAGTCGTCGTGCCAGCACCGGGAACTCGTGCAGGGCGCACAAGCTCCGCTACTGCGCGTCCCGCTTGCAGACGGGACGTTGGTCGCAACAAGTGAGATCCCTTCGGAGGACTTGATCCCGAGTTTGCTGACGCTCTCGGACGTCATGGGCACCGGGTGGTTTGCCGCGAATGCGGCAAACGTGAAGCCCGGCTCAATAGTGGTGGTTGTGGGCGACGGCGCGGTCGGCCTTCTGGGTGTCCTTTCCGCAAAGCAGATGGGGGCGGCACGCATTATCGCGATGAGCCGTCACCCCGCGCGGCAGAAGCTCGCGAAAGACTTTGGAGCGACGGACATCGTGACCGAACGTGGAGATGACGGCGTAGCTCGCATTAAAGAACTCACTAAAGGCATCGGTGCGGACTCCGTCCTGGAATGCGTCGGCACGCAGGAGTCGATGATGCAGGCAATTCGTTCGACGCGCCCCGGCGGCTACATAGGTTATGTCGGCGTGCCGCATGGTGTCGAACTCAACGGCGAGCAGCTCTTCTTCGCCCACATCCATCTCCATGGCGGACCCGCGCCAGTGCGCCGGTTCCTGCCCGAACTAATCAAGCTGGTTTTGAATAGGAAGATCAGCCCTGGCAAGGTTTTCGATCTAACTCTGCCTCTCGATCAGGTGGCAGAAGGCTACCGCGCGATGGACGAGCGCCGCGCAATCAAGGCTCTGCTACGGCCCTAAGCAAGCGAGAGTAAAACTACAATGGCTCAACGAACGTGCAGTAAGAATCGAAGAGTTGTTTCTCATTGGAAAAGGGGCCTGCGGTCGAGAAGCAATAGTCGGGGACTAAACGACCTAGTGGGAGAACCTAATGGAAATCACAAGGGTAGGATCGCAATCTTCTGCAAAAGGACCTTCGGATTGGTTTACGGGGACGGTGCGAATTGATTCGAGGTTCCAAGGAAAAGCCCCAGCGCGGATCGGAGGAGCGATTGTGACGTTCGAGCCCGGTGCCCGCACCGCGTGGCACACTCATCCCCTGGGTCAGACGCTGATCGTCACCAACGGATGCGGCTGGGCGCAGCGAGAGGGCGGACCGGTTGAGCAAATTCGTCCAGGTGACGTGGTTTGGTTCGAGCCCGGCGAGAAGCATTGGCATGGCGCCACCGCAACTACCGCAATGACGCACATCGCCATCGCCGAGGCGCTCGACGGAAAGGTTGTCGATTGGATGGAACAGGTCAGCGATGAGCAATACCAACCGCGATAGAGGGCAGAATGAGGTAGGTTATGCTGTTGGGTGAGCGATGACTAACCAATTTCGAGTGTCGACCACACTGCCACGAAAGCTCGAAGAACTTGGCCTTTCGCCGGAGACGGTGTTGCGGCAGGCTGGTCTGCCATTGGGTTTGTTCAACCAGGAAAAAATTCTGGTGAGTACCGAGGAGTTCTTCGCGCTCTACCGAGGCATTGCGGAATCGAGCGGCGATGCGGGCTTTGGCCTCAAGCTGGGCACAGAGGAGCGTATCGAGCATTACGACCCGATTAAAATCGCTGCGCTCTCCGCGCGGTCATTTCGGGATGCGGTACAGCGACTGGCGCGCTACAAGCAACTGACCTGTCCAGAAGAAATCCGTCTCGTCGATCGAGGAAATGAGTGCGCCGTGCAGTTCGTTTGGCTCCTCGCGCATGAGAAGGAGCCGGCGCTACTCGTGGACGTGTGTTTCGCGTGGATCGTCAGCATCGGAAGGCGTGGCACGCGTCGCCCGGTGAACCCCAAGCGGGTCGAGCTTCAGCGAGTCTCAGCGCACCGGGACATCTATGAGTCTCATTTTCGCTGTCCCGTAAAGTTCAAGGCCAACCAGAATGCACTGATATTTAGCAAGACCGATATGGAGCTTCCTTTTGTAACTCACAACGCGGACTTGCTCGCAATTGTTGCACCACAGCTTGAGGCCGAGTTGACGCAACAACTCGCGCGGAAGACTTTCAGCGAACAAGCAAAAGGTATCCTGAAGCAGCTACTCGCGGGTCAGCGCCCAGGGATACAGGAGCTCGCAAAAGAGCTGCACCTGAGCACTCGGACGTTGCAGCGGAGGCTTACCGAGCAAGGGAT
>Ga0335074_10017690_pt1 | contig 10057 bp, 6 predicted proteins | sample Lox_Sample_23_FD_206715 | JGI IMG/M metagenome (GOLD analysis project Ga0335074, IMG submission 206715) | Soil microbial communities from Loxahatchee National Wildlife Refuge, Florida, United States - Lox_Sample_2.3 | ecosystem: Environmental > Terrestrial > Soil > Wetlands | place: USA: Florida...
GCGCTGTGCCCGAGTTCTGATAGGTCGCCCGCATCCCGGATGCCGCGCCGCGGTACCTGGCCGGGACGCTGCTCATGATCGAGGCAGAGTTGGGCGCAGCGAACATCCCGCCGCCGACGCCGTTGGCGAAGATCAGCAGCGCGAATACCCAGTACGGGAAGATCACCGGCATGACGATCAGCCCGATGAAGCTGGCACCGAAGACGGCCATCCCGGCAGTGGCGAAACCGCGAGCTCCGAACCGGTCAGACAGCGCCCCGGAGACCGGGCCGGCGATCAGGATGCCCCCCGTCAGCGGCAGCAGGAAGATGCCGGCCCAGAGCGGCGTGTCGCTGTAGCTGTAGCCATGCAATGGCAGCCAGATCCCTTGCAGCCAGATGATCAGCGTGAACTGCAGTCCCCCGCGGGCAATTGCTACGGCCAGGCCGGCCACGTTCCCGGCAGTAAAGGCCCTGATCTTGAACAGAGCGAGCTGGAACATCGGATCTGCCACCCGAGTCTCGATCTGGGCAAACGCGACCAGGAGCAAAACGCCGCCGGCCAGCAACCCGATCACTACCGGGCTGGTCCAGCCCATCGTGTGGCCGCCGTAGGGCTGGATCCCGATGGTGAGCGCGACCAGCACGGCGCCGAGGCCGAGCGCGAACGTCGCGTTCCCCCACCAGTCAATGTGGCTGCGGTGCCGTTCGGAGTTGTCTTTGAGCTTGAAATAGGCCCACGCTGTGCCGTAAATGCCGACCGGCACGTTGATCCAGAACACCGCGCGCCAGTCGAGCGCGGCTAGCAAGCCGCCCGCGACCAGCCCGACGAACTGGCCGGCGATCGCGGCTACCTGGTTGATGCCGAGCGCGAAACCGCGCCGGTCGGCCGGGAAGGCATCGGTCAGGATCGCGGCCGAGTTGGCCGTCAGCATGGACCCGCCGGTGGCCTGCAGCACGCGCCAGCCGATGAGCCATAGCGCGGCGCTGGCCGCTGTGAACGGGTCGAAAGACAGCAGTATCGAAGCGGCCGTGAACACGGCGAAGCCGGCGTTGTAGATCTTGACACGGCCGTACATGTCGCCGAGACGGCCGAGCGTAACCACAAGGACCGCCTGCACGAGGCGGTATCCCATGATCATCCACAGCAGGTAGAAGATGTTTCCCGCAGAGAGCGGGTCCAGGTGGATACCGCGGAAGATGGCCGGCAAAGCAATGATGACGATGGACCCGTCGAGGGCCGACATGAACACCGACGCGGTCGTGTTCGCCAGCGCGACCCACCGGTAACGCTCGTCTGCCCGGTTGTCCTGGCCAGCCGGCTCTGCGGCCGGGCCTGTGATCGACCTCGCTGTGCGCCTGACGGTCGCCGCCTGCCGCTCCCGCGACCTGGCTGACGTGCGGGGCTTCATTAATCAGCAAGCGTACACTTAGTAAGGCCAGCTTTAGTAATTCAGAAACCTACCGAATCCGCAACGATCTGTGGCAACCCGCTCAGGTCGGCCGGGCCGGGCGCAAGTATCCTCTGCAGGTGGCTATAGACACTGGACCCATGCGGCTGCTGGTCACCGGGGGCGCGGGCTACGTCGGCAGCGTCGTGGCTGCGCAACTCGTCGCGGCTGGCCATGAGGTGACCGTACTCGACGACCTGTCGACCGGGCACGGCGACGCGGTTCCGCCCGGAGCCCGGTTCGTGCGCGGTGACCTGCGTACCGATGCCGCCTCCGTGCTGGCGAGTGGCGTGGACGCGGTGCTGCATTTCGCTGCCAGGTCGCTGGTCGGCGAATCAGTAGCGGACCCTGGCCTGTACTGGAGCCATAACCTCGGCGGCACGCTGGCGCTGCTCGAAGCGATGCGCGCGACCGGGGTGGCAACCATCGTGTTCTCTTCTACGGCTGCGGTCTATGGCGAGCCAGAAACCGTCCCAATCGAGGAAACGGCGCGGCCAAGGCCTACCAACCCCTACGGCGCGTCGAAACTTGCCGTGGACACGGCGCTCGCTGAGTACGCGCGGATGCATGGGTTCGCTGCCGTCAGCCTGCGCTACTTCAACGTCGCCGGCGCATTCAGGGACGCCGGCGGTCGCTGGGTCGGTGAGCGGCACACCGTCGAAACGCACCTGATCCCGAACGTTCTCAAGATCGCGCGAGACCATTCTGGCCCCGTCAGCATCTACGGCGACGACTACCCCACGGCTGACGGAAGCTGCATCCGCGATTACATTCACGTCGGCGACCTTGCCGTCGCGCACTTGCTGGCCCTGAGTGCCTGCAGCCCGGCTGAGCACAAGATCTATAACCTCGGCTCCGGTACTGGCTACTCGAACTTTGAAGTGCTGGCGGCCTGCCGGGAGGTAACCGGCATTGATATCCCCGTCAAGATCACCGGCCGGCGGGCCGGCGACCCGGCGGTCCTGGTCGCGTCGTCCGAGCGCATCAGCCGCGACCTCGGCTGGCGGCCGGAGCACGGCCTGCGTGACGTCGTTGCAGATGCCTGGGCCTGCGGTTATCGCTAGCTAGAAAGAGTCACCCGGCTGCGGTGCTTGACCGGGGCGCCACGTACGCGTTTACCTTCAGCAGCTTCGATTGGATACCGGGCAACTCGTGCAGCGTCCAGCCGCGGGCGTAGGCCGGCGGTGGCTTGCCCGGTGCCACCAGTACCGCGACGGGTTCGTTGATCTTCTGGCCGACGGGAACGCCAGGCGCCGAGGCGCAGCCGGCATAGAACGCGACAGGGATGTTCTGAGTCCCCTTGACCAGGCACGGCGGCCGGATGCCCAGTGAGCGCAAGTCGCCGGCAATGCGGTTGTAGTCGCCGAAGAAGCTGACTTTCTCCACGACCTGATGCTCGAGCACGTCCCCCTGGATCAGCAGCTGGACGCCGAGCACAACCGCGACCAGCAACACGGCCGGGGCCCGCAAGTCGCGCTGAATGCCGGTGAGCAGCCCGGCGATGGCGTCTGCTACCGGAATCGCGGCCAGTGCGTACGCGGGAAGCAGGAACCGGGGCGCGGCGTAATTGATGAGGAACAGGTACTGGAGAGCCAGGCTGACCCCGCACGCTGCGGCGAGCAGGGACGAAGCGAGCCGTCCGGCGCGGTGCGCGGCGTAGGCGCCAAGGACGACGAGCACAGGGAGCGCGAGCCACCACAGGCTCAGCGCCGGGTACCGGAAGCCCACCGTGCACGGCCGGCACAGGGTAGGACCGTTGACGGAGCGCAACTCGTCCCAGAGGGCGAAATGGAGGCCGAACCCGCCCTGCTCAGCACCCGCTTCGTGGAGGCGGTTCAGCGGGCCGCCGAAGCGGACGTAGGCCTCGATGATCCAGTCGGCCGCTCCCGCCGCGAAGCCGACGACGACGGCGGCGAGCAACTGCCATCGACGCCACTGCCGGACGACGATAACCGCGATCCCAAGCGCTGCGGCGAGATACAGCGCGTCCCCTGGCCGCACCAGCGCGGCGATCGCCACGCAGGCTGCGAGGCCGGTGAGCAAGCTCCAGCGAGTCGAGGGAGCCGCCAGGGCCTCATTGGGGGCCTGAGCCTTATCGGGCGCCTGAGCCTTATCGGGCGCCGCAACCCCTGCGCCCGCGCCAGCTGCCTGCAGGAACAACCCGACCGCAGCCAGCGAGCTGAACGCCACCCATAGGTCAGGCATAGCCTGCGGACCGTAGTAAAGCGTGGTCCAGAGTCCGCAGAACATCACCCCGGCGAGCGCTAGCTGCCAGGCCGGGCGCAGCCCCCGCCAGCACAGCAAGGCAAGGAACAGCGCAATGCCGGAAGCGACCGCGAGGTAGATCCGCAGGGCCAGGACCGACGAGGTAAGCAGGGTAACCGGCGCGACCAGCAACGGGATCCCGCGCGCCCGGGCCGGATCGAAGTACGAGGCTGGCGCGTGAGCACTGACCTGGCTGATGTAGACGGTCTCGTCCCAGCTAAGCCCGAGCCTCGGCACTACAAGTGCGAGTTGCGCCACAGTAAAGGCGGCGGCGACCAGGACAAGCCACCAGATGCTGTCGGCCTGCCTGACCCTGTCTACCGCTGCTGCAACTGATCGCGGCGGCCGCAGACCGGCCTCGGCAGGCGAAGACACGTGCCAAGGGTAGCCTGGCGGGTCAGCGCTCGCGCCAAGACCAGACTGACCGCATCACCCACATGTGGGACCGGCCTTCCGGCCAGTCGTTCCTGGCTGATAGCTGAAAGTTCGCCAAGGCACGCCGGGGTACATTAGGAAATATGGCATCCTGGCGGCCATGACCAGTGGCGACTATGCTGGCCGGCTCAGCGCTGGGCGGCAGTGGGTCCTCGGCACCAAGGTGCCGCAGATCACGGCGGCGTTCTGGATCGCGAAGATCGCGTCCACGGGCATGGGCGAAGCAATATCCGATTACGGTTACGCCCGCTACGGCACGCTCGCTGACGGTGCGTTCGGTGCGCTGCTGATCATCGTCGCCCTCGTCCTGCAGTTCCGGACCCGCCGGTATAGCACCTGGATCTACTGGCTCGCAGTGTGCGCGGTGAGCGTGACCGGCACGATGGCGGCCGACGGGCTGCACGTCGTGGTGGGCCTGCCATACACGGTCACGACGGTGCTGTACGCCGCCATTCTCGCGCTGATATTTATAGCCTGGTACAGCACCGAGCGCACACTTTCGATCCATAGCATCACCACCGTGCGGCGCGAGGTCTTTTACTGGGCCACCGTAATGGCCACGTTCGCGCTCGGAACCGCGCTCGGCGACCTGACCGCGACCACACTGAAGCTGGGCTATTTCTCCTCAGCCGTGCTGTTCCTGGTCCTGATCTGCATCCCGCTGGTCGCGCACTGGAAGCTACGCATGAACTCGGTGTTCGCGTTCTGGTTCGCCTACACGCTCACCCGGCCGCTTGGTGCCTCAGTGGCCGACTGGCTGGGGATATCGCATCGCCTCGGCGGCCTGGGCTGGGGCCGTGCCCACGTCGCGCTGCTCCTCTTCGTTCCGGTCCTGATCTGCGTCGTGTACATGGCGATCAGCCACGTGGACATGGACCGCAGCGAAGGCGGTCCGGCGGGCCCGGCACGCGTGACACGCCCGGCACCGGCCAGGGCACGCCACCGGGCAATCTAAGTACGGCCCTTAACAGGACAGATTGGCCGAGCTCGGTAATAGTACGGCGGAAAGCCGTACTGCTGGTAATTAATCTCCGCCCCCGGCTTGAGTCCTTGGCAAGCGTATAACGTTTTCGATACTCCGCCCTGAGTTGCTCGCGATTGCATTTCGGACGCTGATATTGTCATTGCGGACAATAGCTTGAAAATACCGGGGGAATTTAAGCAATAAAGCTCCGTCCGGGCGTCTCAGTATGAAAACTGGTTAACAGCGGCAAACGCACCTGCTGTGCCCGAAACTGTGGCGGTCGGCCGGGCCATACGGGCAAGCGGGGGAAAGCTGTGCTCCGGAGATTGAGGTGACGCGGGCACCTGCCCATGCGGGGAGGCTGCCGGTGACTGAACGCCTTGCGTTCGTAGTGGTGTTTACGGTCATGGCGACGTTCGTCGTCGGCCTCAGCGTCCTGGCCGCGAAAACGGACGCGCGCACTGTGCCGGGCCGGCCGCTGGCCGATACCTTGCACACGAAAGCGGCCCAGCAAGGCGTTACGCACCTCGGCGACAGCACCAGCCTGGCAGGCGGAACGTCATCTGCACGACCGTCGGAGGTGCTCAACGCCCGGCTGACCACGGCGCTGCGGTCGGCTCTCGGCGCCAGGGCGGCACGCTTGTCCGTTGGTGTCATTGATACCTCGACCGGCGCGGAGGCACTATACGGTGCCGCCAAGCAGTACCACGCCGGGGGCATCGCGGGGGCGGACGTCCTCGCCGCGCTGTTGTATCAGCAACAGCAAGCCGGGATGCATGTCGGCAAGAGGGACGCGAGGCTGGCCGCTGACATGATGAGGAACGGCAGCGGCACCGGCGGCACCAGGCTGTGGCAGGCGATCGGCCGGGGCGCCGGGCTCGAGGCGGCCAACCGGGCGCTCGGGCTCCGGCACACTGTCCCAGGAGCGGCTGACGAATGGGGCCTGACCAAGACGACGGTCACTGACCAGTTGCGTCTGCTGACTGACCTGGCGGCAGCCCGTTCCCCGCTCCACTCGGCGGCCCGCGACGACGAGCTAAGCCTGATGAGTAGCGTGGCTCCCACCTGGCGCTGGGGTGTGCCGGCCGCTGCCAGCCCCGGCGCCAGCTACGCCGTGAACAACGGATGGCTGGCAAACCCGCGCCGCTTCGTGGTCAACAGCATCGGCGTCATCGATCGCGCCGGCCACGAACTGCTCGTCGTCGTCCTGTCCCGGAACTGGCCCACCGAGGCGGCCGGGATAGCGGAGGTACAGGCAGCGGCCGACGCGGCAGTCGGCGCAATGCTGACGCCAGCCTGAGCCGGCGCCACCTACGCAGGCCGGACAGGCCGGTAGACGGGCTGCCACATCAGCGCACGTACCTGCGCCTGCAGGTCTCCGGCTAGGTGGCGACCCGCGACGCCGTCGTCGCTGGCCGCTTCGGCGACCGCGACGGCGACTGCCAGCGAGGTGTCCCTCAGGGCTGCCACCTCTGGTAGCAGCGGGACGCCGGGCGCCCCGGCGTCCACCAAGCTGGCCACAGCGTGGGCCGCAGCGCTGAGCATGCCATCGGTGATCTTGGACGCGCGCGCGGCGATGGCGCCGAGCCCGAGGCCCGGAAACACCAGCGCGTTATTCGCCTGGCCGATCAGGTACCTGGTGCCGGCGTAATCCACCGGCGGGAACGGGCTGCCGCTTGCGACCAGCGCGCGGCCGCCAGTCCACTCGATCACGTCGGCAGGCCTGGCCTCGGCGAGCTCAGTCGGATTCGACATCGGCATGATCACCGGCCGGTCGGTGTGTGCGGCCATGTCCTTCACGATCTCCTCGGTGAAGGCGCCGCCGCGGGCCGAGGTGCCGATCAGCACCGTGGGGTGCACGCGGCGGACCACCTCGGCCAGCGGGATTCCGCCCAGCACCGCATCGCGCTGCCAGTCTGCGACTTCGGCGGCCTTCCTGCCGTATCTCCGCTGGTCGGCATTCGGCCATTCATCGCCGGTCACGACCAGACCGTGGCGGTCGACTGCCCAGAACCGGGCCCTGGCCTGCTCGGCGGACAAGCCGCCGGCCGTCAGCGCGGCCGTCAGCTGGTCGGCGATCCCGGTGCCGGCCGAGCCCGCCCCGAAGATGACGATGCGGTGGCCGGCCAGCGCAGTTCCGGTGGCCTTCACCGCAGCGAGCACGGCAGCCAGGTTGACGGCGCCGGTGCCCTGGATGTCGTCGTTAAAGCTGGGCAGCTCATCGCGGTACTTGGTTAGCAGCCGGCGCGCGTTCGCCGTGCCCATGTCTTCCCAGTGCAGTAGCGCTCGCGGGAAGACCTTGCCTGCGGCAGCCACGAAAGCCGCCAGGAACGCGTCGTACTCATCAGCCGCGACACGCGGATGCCTGTTGCCGATATACATCGGGTCGTCCAGAAGCGTCTGCCGGTCCGTGCCTACGTCCAGCATCACGGGCACTGACCGGCCCGGGTCGATTCCCGCTGCCGCTGTGTAAACAGCCAACTTTCCGACGGCGATGCTCATGCCCCCCACGCCCCAGTCGCCGATGCCCAGGATCGCGCCAGCGTCAGTGGCCACGATCAGGTCGAGGTCGTCTTCCTGCTTGCCGAACGCGCGCAGGGACTGCTCGATCAGTTCCGGCTCGTCGACGGACAGGTACACCCCGCGCGGCCGGCGGTACTCGTGGCTGTAATGCTCGATCGCCTGCCCAACCGTGGGCGTGTAGATCACCGGCAGCATTTCGCTGAGGTGGTCGGTGACTACCCGGTAGTACAGCACTTCATTCCGGTCTTGCAGCTCGTTGAGCAGCACGTTGCGGGCCAGGTCGGAGGACTGCCTGAGGAACTGGGCGTAGATGCGGCTGGCCTGCTGGTCCAGCGTCAGGTGACCAGCCGGGATGAGGCCGATCAGGCCGAGCGCGGCCCGCTCCGCGTCGCTGAACGCGGTGCCCTTGTTAATCCTCGGATCGGACAGCACCTGGCGCCCGCGCAAGGTCGTGCGCCAGGCGCCGTCGTCATCCACCCACACTGTTCGCACTCGTCGTGGTCCCTTCGGCCAGCTGCCGTCCATGCTGAGGCAGTGCATCACTCCCAGCCATAGTGTCCCAGGTCAGGCAAGTTTGCACCGGATCGGACCTGGCTGTCCGACTAGCCCTGGGGAGCAGTGTCCAGGTCATGGCCGGACCACAGGGCCTGCACGGTGTCGATGGTGTCGGCCTCGGCCGGGCTTTTATCCGGCCGGTACCGCAGCACCCTGGCGAACCTGAGTGTCACGCCGCCCGGATACCTGGTGCTCGCCTGCACCCCGTCGAACGCGATCTCTACGACCAGCTCCGGCCTGACCCGGACGACGCCCCGCCTGACCTCGGTCGCCGGGTCACTAGGCGGATCCGCCAGTTCGAGCAGCCGCTCGGTTTGCCAGGTGAGCAGCGCGTCAGTCAGCCCCTTAAACGTCTTGCCGAGCATGACAGTCCCGCCAGTGGCGGGATCGCGCGCGCCGAGGTGCAGGTTAGACAGCCAGCCCTGGCGCCTGCCGTGGCCCCATTCCGCTGCCAGGACCAGCAGGTCGAGGGTGTGGCGTGGCTTGACCTTGATCCACTCGCTGCCACGGCGGCCCGCGCCGTAGGGGGCATCGAGCGACTTGATCACGACGCCCTCGTGCCCGCCCTCGATGGCCTCCGCGAAAAACCCCGCGGCAGCCGTCACATCTGCCGTGACCAGCCGGGGGATGACCAGCCTGGCTGGCGCCGCCGCGGCAAGCCTCGCGTAGCGGTCGGCCGCCGGATGCTCGAGCAGGTCGGTTCCGTCCAGGTGCAGCAAGTCGAACAAGAACAACGCCAGCGGCACCCGGCCGGCATCGCCGCCAGAGCCAGACTGGCTGGCAGCGCGAGCGGACGTGACCTGGAACGGGAGCGGCCGCCCGTCCGGCCTCAATGCCACGGCCTCGCCGTCTAGCACGGCCGTTGTGACATTCAGCGACAGAGCGGCCTGCACCAGCTCGGGCACCCGGAGCGTGATGTCGTCCAGGGTCCTGGTGAAGACCCTGACCTCAGGTCCGTTCCGGTGCAGCTGCACCCGGATGCCGTCCACCTTCCATTCCACGGCGGCCGGGCTGATCCGCTCCAGCGCGGCGGCCACTGACGGCGCCGATGCCGCGAGCATCGGCCGGATCGGCCGGCCGACCTGCAGCCCGACTGACCGCAGTGCCGCGGTAGCCGTGGCCGAGTCGGCGGGACCGAGTGCGGCAGCCGCGGCGGCGGGGAGCGAGCCGCTCAGCTGATGGGCACGACGGACCTCTACGGCGGGAACGCCCGCTGCCCGGGCAATCGCGTCCGCCATCACTCCGTCAAGGGCGCCCTGGCGTAGATCCCCGCCCAGCAGCCGGACCAGGAACTCCCGCTCAGCCTCCGTGGCCCGGCTTAGCAGGCCCGCCAGCAACCGGCGCCGCTCGGCCTGGGAACCCTGGCCAGCGAGCACGCCTATCTGACCCAGTGCCTTGTCAGTCTCGGTCAGCGTGAGCTGCGGGGACTCCGGCGCCGGGGCCAGGCCCGGCGCCGCTGGCTGGCGCTGGCCGTAACCGCCTAGCAGGTCAGTCAGAGCGGCGTAGCCGACTCCGATCTGGCGTTGCGTGAGGTCACCCGAAAGGAAGGAGACCGCGACCGCGATCTCGTCGGCCGGGACGTCCGCCAGCAGGCCGGCGATGTGGTCGATCTTGGCGAGCCGGCCCGGCGTGGCGGCCACGGCCGCTGACGTGCGCACCACGTTGTCCAGGAGCATGCCGTTACAGCCAGCCCTTGCGCTGCGCGATCTGCACGGCTTCGGCCCTGTTCCGGGCGCCGAGCTTCTGGATCGCGGCTGACAAATGGTTGCGCACCGTACCGGGTGACAGATGCAGGCGTGCTGCGACGTCGGCAACTGCGTCGTGGCTGGCCGCGGCGGCCAGTACCTCCGTCTCCCTGTCGGTGAGCGGACTGTCTCCCTGGGCGA
>Ga0335074_10017691_pt1 | contig 10057 bp, 3 predicted proteins | sample Lox_Sample_23_FD_206715 | JGI IMG/M metagenome (GOLD analysis project Ga0335074, IMG submission 206715) | Soil microbial communities from Loxahatchee National Wildlife Refuge, Florida, United States - Lox_Sample_2.3 | ecosystem: Environmental > Terrestrial > Soil > Wetlands | place: USA: Florida...
CGGCCGTTGAGCGTCCGGCCATCGGCGCCGAGGTAGCGGTACGTCCCATTGTTGCCGCCGTCGTACTGATGCATGACGACATCGCCGTACACGTCGAGGCCGCAGGCATGCAGGATGCCGATCAGGCGCCGCAGGCGCTCATGATCCCCGAAGCGCGTCTCAAGTGCGTAGACCTGCTGCTTCGAGCCGATGTCGTAGTTATCGTACAGGCCATAGCCGTCGGCGTCCGGGGCAGCACCCGAGGCCGTCTTGCAGACGGGCGGCAGCAGGACGGCCGTGAAGCCGCAGCGCCGGAAATCGGGGGCCTGGCTCGCGAGGTGGTCCCACCACCACGGCGCATGTGGCGTGTGCGCATCGACGGGCGCGGGCATGACGATCTTCTGCCCGTTCGGCCCGAGCAGACGATAGTGTGCATGCAGTAGAACACCCATTAGTGTTGACTCACGGCCGAGCGGTGATGCCGCCGATGTCGACGTAACCTGCGTTCACGAGCGCGACCGGCACGTAAGGTGCCGGTTGGGTGGCGGGTGGAACCGTGTCGGTCAGGCAGGGCACGGTTTGACGCAGACGTTGGCGGAGACCGGGGCTGATTTGAATCGGTGCGCCGGGGCCGCCGTAGGCCGGAAATTCGCGCCAGGCCTTTGGACGGATGGAGAAGCCGGCGGAGGTCCACGGCATGTGCATGGGGCCGAGGGAGGATCCCATCGGTGCCGGGGTCGCCGAGAATTGGACTCCGGTGCCGGTGCTCTGCAGCGCGGAGACCATCCATCCAAGGGCCATGTCTGAGAGCTGACTCTGCCCACTCGGATAACCCCCACCGACATCCGCATGCGCGCCGGGGAAGAAGCATTGGGTCACGCGCGGATCCGGATCCCACAGTGTCGCCGTAAAGTCGACGCGCTGCTCGTCGGCGGCGATCGCATGGATGCCGTGGACTACATTGGTGCTCAGCGCAGTGTCTACAAAGCGCAGCAGGTCTAACCGCGCACCCTGGTCCGGGGTGAGTTCTGGTATTCCCAAGGCGCCCACGGTCTCCCAGACGGCAATGGCCGCGATTCGTACGGGTGACACGTAGCGTGGCTTCAGCACGAAGGCGGGAGCAAGTTCCGGCATGCACGCGACAAAACTCTGCAGACGACTCAGCCAGTTGGGGCTACGAGTCGCGCTCAACCGCCTCTGTTGGTAGTCGTACCAGGCGGCAGCCGCATACTGGTAGCCCATGGGGTCGGAGGCGTTGGGATTCAGGTTGAGCGCGCGCCAGTCGAGCAGGCCCATGGTCGAGATGAAGCCACCCAGGGCTCTTGCGGTATATGCGCCGCGGCTGAATCCATTGAGGAAGATCGCATCGGGAGGGTCGCAGGTCTGATGGTTACGCGAAATGAACGTATAACCGCGCAAGACACGCGCAATCAGTCCCGTGCCGACACCGCCGCCCATTTTCTGGACCAGCCAGTTGCTCGAATTGCCGACTCCATGGATGTACTTGGCGATCTGGCCGAGGTTACCGTCCGGGAGGCTTTGTCGTTCCTGCTCTGGATCAGTAGGGGTACCAACGCTGAGAGCGCCGGCAAGCAGGTTGAACAACTTCAGGACATTGGAGGGATTAGCGCCCTGCGTCTCGTTCTCCCCGCCCGCACCGTCCCAGGTCCCATCCGCACAGAATACGATTCGCTTCGCCATGGTCGCTACAGGGCAGTGTTGAGGAAGTTCCAGGACTGCGCATAGGCGTCCAAGGTGGAGTCGCTGATGTTGCGCGAGGGCACCGAGATGAAGCCAGAGCAGAGGTTGCTCATGATGGTCAGGAGCGGCCACTGCACTGTGCTGTTGGCGACGATGAGACATTCGCCGTAGCGGCTAGTGCTGTTTCCGTTGGTCAGCATATTGGAGGTAATCACGGCACGGCTGACAGCGCCGATGGTAACGAGGGACACGAATGGGTTGCCACCTCCATAATAGGAGGGGTCGATGGTCGAGAACGTTGAGGTGGCCGCCAGGGCCTTCACTGCCGGGTTGGCCTTTGCGGCGATGGGGCTGGCCGCTGTCCCGGCGACGGGGGCCTGTACCGACGTAGTGGCGATGGCGCGGAAACCCGGCTGCGGCGCGACCATGCCGTCGATGCGGTTGCCCGTGAGCATGAGCGAGCCGGAGTCCTCGTTGTAGAGGTTGTCGTCGTCGAGCAGGAGCATGGCCGTCGCGGTGAGGTTCTGCATTTCATTGCTGTCGAAGCGCCACCGAGCCTGCAGGCTGATGGCGGCATAGCTTTGCCAGGCGACCTGCGCGAGTTGGTCGAAGAACAGCGCCGAATCGCTCTCATTACCGGAACCGAGCAATGGGGCGCCTGACGAGGCGGAGACCAGCGAGAGCGCGTTGATTTTGGCGTTTACGTCGCTGCCCTGGCTGCTGCCCGTGAACTGCACGACGATCTGGCCATTGCTCGACGGGACGTTGGTAAACGTCTGCGGGTACGCATAGTCCGGGCCGACCGCGGCGCCGATATCGAAGTTGGTGAGGACCTGAACGCCGTTGATGCTGACGTCGAAGATGCGGATGCCCGCATCCGGGGATTGGGTGTGGTAGATCTCAGCGAAGTCGAGCGTGAGGGTGTACCAGCCGGCGTTGAGGCCGCTGAAAGTGTAGCTGAAAGAGGGGCCTGCGCGCTCGGTCTGATACAGCGTGGGATCGGATGTGTTTGCGATGGTGGGCGCCGCACCGGGTGGTGCCCAGAGCCAGTCGGTGGTGGGCCCGGGCGCGGGGGAGATGGTGACGCTGGACACGGAGGTGTCCGGGACCCAAGTGTTGCCGGTGGAATCCGTGTAGCCGGATGCGCTCGTGCCGGTGTAGAGAAAGATGGAGGGGGAGGCTGCGGGCACGGTGACGGTAGTGGAAGTGTCCCCCTGCGGCAGCGGGATGGCGAGCGCAACGACGGCCCCGAGCAGGCCGAGACTCTTCGGGTCGTTCAGCAGCATCTGCGTCTGCGATGGCACGAGGACCCAGAACCCGGCAACGCTGTCGAGCTGGTTATCCGAAGCATCGAGGCCCGCGGTTTCTCCGAGCAGCAACGCTGCTAATGTGAGATTCGTGAAGGTATTGCCGGTGATTGCGGCTCGATCGAGGGTGGCCGGCAGCACCGCTCCCCCTTGCGCGGCGAGGCCCGGCGAGGTGGCGCTTCCGAAGTTGAAGATGTTCTGCAGGGTGCCACCGATGTTCTGCAGGCCGGGGCGGTCCACGAGGGTGGCGGAGGCGATGGAACCCGCGACAGCGCTCGCAGCTGAGCCCAGGCCAAGCGAGGGCAGCCCCGCTGTGACGGCGGTTCCGCCCGGGGCTGCGAGTGCGGCCTTGGATTGGGCAGCTTTGGACTGGGCGGCGGATCCGGCCTTCGGTTTGACGGCGGGGGCGGCTTTCGCCGTGGCATCGACGGATACCCCGGTGGGTGCTGTCGGCACGACCGGCACCGTTGGCACAGTGGGTGCCGTCGGCGCAGTTGCAGCGGCAGTGGCGAACGAGACGCTGGAAGCCATGGCGACGCCGCTGTAGAGGGCGAGTTGTTGGGATTGTGCGCCTTCCCACAATTTGACGTTTCCGGCCTCAAACTTGCAGCCCTGTACCGTGAGGCCAACAGTCGCGCCGTTGAGACAGACACCGGCCGCAAAGACGGCGGTAGTTGCGCTGAGGGACACCTGGGTGGTGTCTGCGAGCAGAAAGGTGCAGTTCTGAATGGAGATTTCACTGCCCCCGACGATGCGCACACCGATGGACACCAGGAGACCCTCGACCATGCTGGCGACGGTGGACGGCAACGCAGAGGTGGCGAGGCCGGCGAAAGTGGACGCCTGGTACGGCGAAGCGGGAACCTGCAGCGTGAGGCCGGAGAGTGTGATCGATGTGCTGTTGTCGAGGACGATGAGGCCGTCGTTGAACTGAGACTCATTGCCGGTGAGCGCCTGCAGGATCACGGTGCCGGGCTGGCAGGCTTGCAGGGTGATGTTCGAGTATGCCGAGGTGAGCCGCAGCGGCGCGGACAACGGATACGTGCCGGCTTCGAGGCAGACGGTGACCGGCGTGGGCACGCCCTGGTAGTTGCTCAGAAGGCTCTGCAGCGTGGTGTTGCCGGTGAAAGTGGCGGGCGAGGCGGCGATGGAGCAGCAGCAACTGCTTCCCGTCTCGCTCGGGGGCCACTCCACGCGGCAATCCGTGATGGTGGAGGGGAACGTAACGATGCCGAGTTTGGCGTAGTGGTGGTTGATGCCGAGCGGCGGGGCTTCGGTGAGGGTTTCGACCGACCCGTCGGCAGTGCGGGCCGTGAAGAGCCAGTAGTCTGCGACGCGGAAAGCGCTCTCGTTGGCGGCGGCGGGCTCCGGGGACAGATCGAACGCCACGGTAACACCGTTTTCAAGGACGAGCGTGGTGCCCGTAGGCGGAACAGGAATGACGCCGCTCGGGCCGGAGGTGAGGTCGTACCAGAGCGTTAGGTTGCCGGAGGCGTCGGTCGAATAGACTTTGGCGGACTGATCCCAGCGCGTGATGCGGGTGTGCAGCTCGGGATTGGTCTGACCCGCGGTGAGCGGGAAGTGGCTGGAGACGGTGCTGTTGAGGGTGATGGTGTTGGTCGCGGCCACGACCCCCATGATCTGATAGATCTCGCCGGCCTGGTTGTTGAGCTCGTAGGCATCGTCGGTGATCTCGATCCAGTTGCCGACGGCGAAGGCGAGCACCTGGTCGCGACCGAGGCTCGCCACGGTGAGCTGGCTCGCCGTGCCTGAGGAGTTGGTGACGTTGGAAATGCCCGAGACGCTGGTCTGGACGGAGGCGTCGTCGCGCGACCACTTGAAAGTGGGTATCAATGCAGGCAGCGCACCGCTGTAACCGGCCGTCGGCGGCGGGGCGGGTGTGCCGCCTGCGTGGATCTCGACGCGGTAGAGCTGATTCTCCTGGCCGGTGTAGCCAGTGTTGGGCGCAAGGCAGCAAGGGCCGCTGGTTGGAGAGGTCGCCAGGCCGCTGGTGAGCCGGCCCGCCGGCGCAGCAGAGAGCGCGTCGAAGGTCGGAATGTCCGTCGAGCAGTCGGGGGTGGAGGACGGGTTACCGAGATTGAGGAGTTTGACCTGCCAGATAGTCTGCAGGCGGCCGCTCGTGTCGATGTTGACGGCCTTGTCAATGAGGTTGGGATCCTCGAGGTAAGTCATGTCGCGCTGCCAGACATCGAGATAAGCGACACAGACCTGCCCGGCCGCTGGGAGCGTTGGATTGGGCAGATGGGGCTGCTGCGTGTAGTCGGTTTGCGCCGTGTTGGTGGTCGCAAAAGCCGGCGCGCCGGACATCTCGGCGAGTGCATCATCCCAGAGCGCCTGCGACTCGGGGCCGTGGTTTTCTGCCAGCAGCCCGTCGACGTAATAGCGGCCGGCTCCGATGAAAAGGGTGTTGCCGCTCGCGTTGGTGCCGGCGGTGATCTTGAAGGCGTTGGGCGTTGAGGCGGGAAAGATTGCCTGGCCGACCGTGTCGAGCGTGCCGGCCTGGATACGGCGCAAGAACTCGCTCTGCCACTCGTTCCAGTCGGAGTCGAGCTGCACGCGGCCCTGCTCCATGACCACGCCGAGAAAGTTCTTGCGAGGGCGGAAGCTCGAGCGGCTGATGTCGAAACTCACGGTGCGACTCCCTTTCAACTTTCGTAAAAAATGCCGTACTCCAGACCCACAGGGATGTACTCAGCAAGCCGGGTGAGGAGGTCGGATTCGCGCAGCGGCGCGAGTACTGAGTGGTAGGCCCCCATCTCGCCGCCATCGTCCGCCCCCTGGCGGATCGAGGGATCTGTGGTGGGAAGCAATTTGGCGTATGCGGGGTCGCCGTACTGGAGCGAATAAAACATCGGCGCGGGCATGCCGGGCGCCTGCTCCACACACTGAAACTGACGGGGCAGAATGGCGCCGGCGGGAACATAGCTGAAGCGCACGCAGCCCTGCTGATGACGCGCGGCCCGCAGTGGCGCATTCCACAGGGGCGGCGTGCCGGAGACATCGGCTTCGGTGAGCTCGGCGATGAAGATGCTGTCGCTGACGAGACTGAGCAGCGAGGCGTATACCTTTCCGATCACGGTGCAGCCGTTGATGGTGAGCGCACCGGAGGGGGTGGGCGTGTTGGTGGCCGTGTTGATCGAGGCGACGATGGCGATGCCCGTGGGCGCGCTTGCGTCGAGGATGGTGTCGGTCAGCGAGGCGGCGGACTCGGCATTGAGATTGAGCGGGCCCAGGATCGATTGTGCGATGGTGGCGGTGAGGCCGGAATTGTCGATGAGCACTGCGGGTCCGGCGTAGGTGAGCGCGCCGGTGGAGGTGGTTTGCGGCTGGCCGTTCGACTGCAGCGCCCAGCCGGGTACAAAGGTGCAGTGCGTGATGCCGAGACTCGTGAGTCCATTGGCATTGGCGGGTGAGTAGAGGAGTGCGGCGGGCGGCGTCGACGCGCTTTCCGGCGGTGCATAGCTGATGAGGAAGCCGTTGAGGTCGAAGGCGCTTTGAACCTCGCTTGCGCCGGCGACGGTGCCGCCGGTGACCGAGATGGCTCCGCCGAGGATGAGCGTCGGGCGGGCGCCGTCAGCGGCGCGCAGCTCGATATGGCCGTTGGCGCGGACGCTGACCGGGAGTCCGGTGGGCTCGGAGTAGACCCCGCTGTCGCTCACCTCCACGACGCCGTCGCCAGAAAGCGCGGCAAGTGCCTCGTGGATGCTCGAGTAATCGCCGGGAACGCGCACGATGGCCTGCTCCGGCGATGAAGTGAAGGTGGAGGCGCGCGGGTACTCACCGCCGCCAATGGCTGCATTGAAGCCGTAGTAGCAGAATGTGGAGAGGGACGGCGTTGTGCCGGCGGGTGGCGGCGGGATCGCGATGCGCCCGAGACGCGGATCGACGGCGATGGTGTTTGCACCAGCGGGGAGCGTTGAAAGATCGGAGAAGAGTGAGAGATTGACCCAGGCGCCGTCGTTGCCGCTGAGATCGGCGACGAGAATGCGCGAGGCATCCTGCAGCGAGCCGTCGTTGTAGAGCGCGAGGCTCAGTCCAGGGCCGTAGTAGACAGCGGAAGCGCCCTTCTGCGTGATGCGGCGAATGTCTTCGCAGAGCAGATGGCCGGTCAGCCGGTCGGCAACGTTCGAAGGTCCGGTGAGCGTGGTGGTGTCTTCTGGGAGCTCTGTCGCCGTGCGGTAGAGCGGCATATCCGCACCGAGGGTGCTGATGCGAAAGCACTGCGAGCTGCCAGATACGGCCGTGGCGGGAACAGCAGTCAGCGGGTACGCGTTGAGCGACCAGAGGAAGACGCCGATGTTCTGCACGTTGTAGTGGCCCAGGCCGTCGGCCAGCGGATCCTGAGCCGGCGCCTTGGGGAAGCGGCGCACATCCACCTTGTGCGCCGTCTTATCGAAGCCGGTGTCCATGAATTCACGCGGCTTCCAGCTGCGCAGATCGGGCGCGTAATGGTTTTGCGGGCGGGGGTGATTGCGGATGCACTGCGTGGTGGCGAGCACCTGGAAGAACTCGACGGCATGCGCCCCCCACCCCGTCGCGTCGCGGGCAAGCTGTTCGAGGACGAGCACCGTGCCTTTGCGGCGGCGGAAGCCGATCGTGCTCGCGACTTCGGCGCGCGGACTGTCCACGGCGGAGGCGATGCCGTTGATCCGCTGGTAGCCGATAAGGTCTCCGATATACGGGACCACCCACGTCGCGCAGGTTTCGATGAAGAGATCGTCGTAGAGCTGTGCGATGTTCTCTTCGAGAATGGCGATCTGCTCCTCCACGATGGAGAGGAGCGACTGCAGCGGCCCCATTTCGTAGCCGGCGTTGGCGGCCAGCTGCGCATCGCGCAGGCGATACAGAGCGGGCAGAAGATTGAAAAGTTCCGAGCGCACGATGACTGGCGGCGTGCTCATGACATCAACCCTAGCGTGACCTGAGTGGGATCGGGACTGAGGACCAAAATCTCAGCGGGGAGCGGCGCACCTTGTGTGTTGGGCACGGGGATGTAGGGGCAGATGCGGCTTGCGGTATCGGAATTGGGTCGGGGCACGTTGAGAACCTGCTGCGACATCCAAGTGTTCCAGTTGGAAACGGTGAAGCCGCCAGAGAGATTGGCGAGGTCGCCGCCCGTGCTGCTTTGGAGAGCCGTGAGGCCGAACACGTTGACCGCGACGACGCCCGCAACACCCTGGATGACGGTGGCGATCTCATCGGCCGAGACGCCCTGGCCGAAGGTGCGATTGGCAAAACCGAACTCCGTGACGAGCGTCCGCCATATGGCGGTCTGAACGGTGGGCTGGTCGTAGCTCGTGTCATACTTCACGTCTGCCGAGAAGCCGAAGAGCGTCTCCATGAAGGAGACTGCGGTGACTGGAATGAGGGGGTTGCCGTAGTTCTGCAGCGCCCTAATGAGGTTGGCGAGCGTCGGATTGCCGAGCGGAAGATCCATGCCGCCGTCGGCGGCAACCGTGACGAAGACACCGCGTGCGGAGCCGCTGGGAATCCAGATGGCATAAGCCTCGGCGAGGCCCGCGAAACTCGCGGCAAAGTTCTGGTAATCCGTGATGGAGACCGCCCGGCCCAGCGTAAGCACGGTCTGGGGAGCGTTGGAGCGCACGCCGTCCACCGACTGTGGATCGGCGCCTCCCGTCGCGGCCTGCGGATTCGTGACGCCACTGACGCCGAGCGGGCGCTGCATGAGCGTCGTGATGGCGCCGGAAGCCACGTTTCCCGCAGAACCGGAGCCGGCTCGGTAATAGCCGATGATGTTGTTTTGCCCCGAGGGCAGCGTTGCGCCTTCCACGCCATCGCCGAAGATGACGTCGCTCGTGCTGTCCGATTGGTTTTCGATCGCGTAAACCTGTGCCGTTGCCGGCTGGTCGTAGAGCGTGGGGACCTCCGTCCAGGCCACGCCGTTGGCGCGAACGGTGAGGGTGCTCTGGCGGCCGTTGGGAGTGCTCGCCTGGACGTAGGTGAGCGGCGACTGCCTGAGCGTGAAGCGCTGATTGGGCATGGCGGCGCTGCCGTTGCCCATGATCTCGGTCACGGAGGCGCCGGCGGTGGCCAGCGCAACGTTGGCATTGACCGTCGCCGTGGCACGGCAGTAACAGTTGCGCGTGGGGTAGGTGAGCTGAAACTGCGTGTGTGGCACGGAACTGTTGGCAGCGGTCGTGCCGGGTGGCATCACGCCGACGGTCTGCGTGACGAGGACGCACTCGGAGATTTCCGGATCGGTCGTCGAAGGTGCGGCGAGCGAGAAGTAGCTCAGGTAGAGGGCCGCAGTTGTACTCTCCTCGATGGTGACCGGACCGTGCCCTCCCCCAAATCGGCCAAGGTGCTGTCCCTCGTACTGCTCGCCGATTCGCACGACCGTGGTCTGGCCCTGGAGTGTTCCGGTGCGCCCGCTGGCGTCTAGAACCTTGAGGGTGAGGGCGAAGTTGGACGTGGACCACGATGGAATCGAGCCGTCGGAGTTGAAGGGCAGTGCCGGCGGCTCGATGAGCGTATAGGTGTCGCCGGCGTTGAGAGCGACCTTCGGCTGGCCTTCCTGGTCAGGAACGAACTCGAGATTGGGGACGCCAGGATTGAGCGTAATCTTTTGCGCCGTGCCGGTGATGGCGATGACGGTGGCGTTGAGGAGATCGGGGCGCAGCGCTTGAATGTCGATCAGCGTGCCGTAGAGCGGGTAGTCCAGCGGCTGCAGCGCCGGCGTCAGTGGATCGGTCTGCGCAAAGACCGTCGTGGTACGTGCGTTGTACTTGGCGAGGTCGTTGGTCGCGTCCGGCGTGATGCGCGTGATCTTCGCGCTCATGGCGCAATCGCTGCGTGAGGCGGTGGCGACGCCGTTCGCCTGGTAGAGATCGAGGTAGTTGGTGACGTAGGTAATGGAGTCGATCACCGTGCCGGTGCCGGTGAGGCTGTCGCTCAGGGCGCTGTCTGCGGCTGTGCGCGCGAGGTACTGGGTACGGTCTTCGTCGCCCATAAGGGTGAATGAGCTTGCCGAACCGAACGGCTGGAGGTATCGGGTCCTGACCGTCTGCTGCATCAGCAACACCCAACTG
>Ga0335074_10017698_pt1 | contig 10054 bp, 6 predicted proteins | sample Lox_Sample_23_FD_206715 | JGI IMG/M metagenome (GOLD analysis project Ga0335074, IMG submission 206715) | Soil microbial communities from Loxahatchee National Wildlife Refuge, Florida, United States - Lox_Sample_2.3 | ecosystem: Environmental > Terrestrial > Soil > Wetlands | place: USA: Florida...
GGCGTTGCATTCGGAAGAGAAGGGTCCGCCGTGCCTGTACCCTGTTGCGCCATCTTCTGCTCCGCAGCGGCGGCCTGGCTCCTAAGCTCCTGGGCATTATTGTCCGTGTTGTCCTGGAGAACGGGCTGCGAAGCCTGATGTGAGGTGCCGTCCTGTTTCGTTGACGGCTTTTTGCCCGTTCCGCTGAAGAACGCCGCAGCGATAACCAGGCCGGCGGCGCCCAAATAGAGGGCGGGCTTCAGGTTCTTCGGCAGAACGCCTTTCGGGTCTCTCTTCGTCTCGCTCCGCTTCGAATCGGCGATCGCTGGATCGACGGACGTGGCCATCGGCTCAGACATATTTGTCTCCCGCTATCCCTTACGGCTGAAATCCATCCGTTTCTTGCCCAGTTCTACGTAGCCAGAATCCATCACCTTGGGGATGACATATGTCCCATTCTCAAGTTGATAGGAAACGAGATTAGGCTTGCCGTCTCTCATTTCGTAAATCGAGAACTTTTCGGGCGCACTGGTCTTGATATAGGTGAACTTGTCGTCGTGATAGATTGCCTCGATATCGAACGGCTCCTCGTTCGGATGGAAGGTGTAATCGAATTTCAGCGAGAGCGGGTAGGCGCTCTTGTATTCATCGACGGCGTCGGTAATGTGCGCTTGAACGGCGGCTAGGGCCCGCTGCGATTGCTCGAGTTGCGCGGCGGGCACAAATTGTGGCGGTCCGTTGGCCGCAACCATCGAAGAATGATCGGCTGGAACCACGATCACTTTGAGGTCTGGCGGCGGGTCAGCAGTTCCCGCTGCGGCGGACACGTCCTGCAGCGTGAAACTGTAGATGTTGCCTTTGTCGGTAATGAGATTCAGATTCGAACTGATACCAGCTTTGGCAGGGTGGACGAAGCAGAAGTTGCCCACGACATCGACAATCCAGAAGTCCTTGTCGCCGGTTGCGGCCTCCATGATCTTTTCTGTGGCTGGAAGCTCGATCAGCGTCGTGTATTTCAGCTTTGCGTGGATCGGAATGATGTCCTGCGAGTGATACTGAACGGTGCGGGCCGAGGCGTCCTGCGCAGAAGCTCCCATAGCGGGCAAGAGCAAGGCGAGTCCTGCGATAAAGATGAGTTTGCTGTTCATGCTGCTGCTCCCCTGGGATTGAGAGTGAGTGCGCTCGTGGGTTTACCTGGCTGGAAGGGGAACTTGAGCGCGAGTTCACGAAGACCGGCAGGGATGCCATAGCGGTTGAAGAATTCCTGCCGCAATAGGTTCTTGTCGGCGCTGTTGACAGCCATCCAGTGCGTGACGGAATCGACATACAGACGAACTTTCTTAGAACCATGCGGCTGGCAAATGACCATCTGGCCCGGTGGGACCAAGCCAGCGATCAGATCAATTTCAGTGGGATTCAGATGGAATGCCTCGCAATAAAGGTCCACGTCCATCTCGGGATTGGCGAGAAAGATCTTGGTTGGGCAACTCTCGGCGACGATGTGCAGCATCCCAGATTCTTGCAACTCTTTGATCGACTGTGTCGCCAGAATCATCGCGGCTTTGTGCTTCCGCCATACTTTCTGTGCCTGGACGATGTAGTCACGAATGAGCTCGTTCCGCATGAACAGCCACGCCTCATCCATGAGGAAGGTTTTGAAGGTGGCAAGCCGCCGGGGATCACAGACTTCCTGAGATGCCCGATGCAGAACGTAAAACAGGAGCGGTTCCAGCAACTCCGGCGCATCGCCCCAGCCGGAGAAGTTGAAAGTCTGGAACTCGCGGAAGGTAAGCGTATCCTCGGGGTTGTCGAATAGGAATCCGTACTGACCTGCACGCGTCCAACGATATAGCCGGTCCTTAAGCTCTCCGATGATGCTCGCGAGATTGGAAAGTGTTCGTTGAGCGGGTTCCAGCATGTAGATCCGCTCGATCGCGTTCCATAACCGGATTTCGTCTTTAAAGTCGATCCGGTATCGCTGGCCGTCGCCCTCGATGAGCACGCGCATCAGGCTGAATAGAAACTGCTGGTTTTCCCTGGTTGGTGCTAGAGAGAACGGATTGATGGTGAAGGCACGTTCCTCGCGGCCGACGTTGAGATACGACCCTCCGAAGATGTGGGTCAACGGCTCGAAGCTGCCGCCGATATCAAAGATGAATGTGACTGGCGAGTATTTCTGGGCATTCTGCAGCAGAAAATTGCACAGGTACGATTTGCCCGATCCGGTCATGCCCAAAATCAGCGTGTGCGCCACTTCTCCGCAATGCAAGTTCAAGTAGTAAGGCGTCTGGTTGTCGGTTTCCAGAACTGCCAGATACTCTGCGCCGAGGTAGGTGTTGGTCTTCTCACCGGGCAGGATCGTGAACAGGAAGCTCAAATCGGCGTAATTCGTATTCAGCAAGTACAGTCTGCGCAAGTTGAATGCGTAGTTGCCCGGCACGATGGCAAAGAAGGCATTGAGCTGGTTGTACGTTTCGGCAAACAGCGTGCCATCGGCATTGGTAAAGATGCCGGCAAATTCGCCGACCACAGAGTCAACCGCTTGCCGGTCTTTGCCGTAGAGCAGAACCGTCAGGGAGAATTCTCCTAATTGCTGGCCGTCGCCCAGAGCCCGCAGGCAATCGCCAAGGTCTTCAATGTCCGCCTGTTTCGATTCGTCCACGAGCACGTCACGTGGGTTCGTCTTTGCGGGATCATTGCCGAACTGAGAGATGAAGCCGGTCTTTGAGATGTTGAAATGCCGGCGGCGCTTGTTTACCTCCTTGCGCGCCGCCCCGGCGGGAAGCGGAACCCACTCAGAGATTGCGATGAAGTTGACCGGAATCCTCAGCAGGGCGTCGAGAGCCAGCGGCCGGGTCTCGCCGATGGCCTCCTTCATCGTTAGAATCCGAACGAAATCGTCTCCTACGCGGAGGTGGTCGCGCTCGCTCTCAAGCAAGGAATTCGGGACCTGGTAGTCGAGAAACTGTGTGTGCCCTGGATCGCCGGCGATGCGCCAATCGTCATAATTGACCAGCCGTCGAAAGAAGCGGAATTGGCCTTCGTGTCCCAAAAGTTCGATTCGAACGAAGTCAGAGAGCTGGTGTACGAACGCCTGCACCTGTTGCTCGAGCCGCGCCAGGTCGCGCTCGATCTGCAAACGCAGGAGCGTTTTCATACCCTTATTGGTGAACTGGGCTTTCAGTTCGTTGATGGCGCCGGCCGGATCATGGGAAAGGCGGCGCAGTGCGGCGGCAACTCCAGTCTTTGACCGCGAGCCTTCGAGCAAGGTTGCGTAGTAAATTTCAACTTCGAACAGCTGATCCGCTCTTCCGCGAAAGAGCTCTTTACGACAGTCCACGGATTCCTGAACCACAGGATTCTCGTATCGCGCGAACGGAATCTCCGGCCGGTTTGTTTTGAAAAGGTACTGATAGATATGGAAACCTGGGCCGAAGTTTTTGAGCGCTGCCTCAAGGCGCTTCACCGCATATTCCTGCTCGCCGTAATCGAGGCTTTCGTAGTCCACGCCGGCAACGTGCAAGACCATGCCGAGATCACCGCTCTTGGTCAGAAAAGTTGTCTCGTTCCAGAATCCATAGAGATTGATGTGGTCGCAGAACGAGGCGGAATCTTTCCAGGATTTGACGGCCCTATCGAGACGCAGCATCAGAGCACCTCCACGCGCGGCGTCGTCTGTTTCGCTGCGTCATAACGAGTCTTGTACCGCTCGGAACGCGCGAGAATGCGCAGAAAGGCCGGATCGGTGTTTGTTACCCAATGCCCGAATGCAAATCCGCCGAAGAAGACGGCAACGCCAGCCAGCAGGCTGTTGAATAGATTGAACGCTCCGACTGCGGCAACACACACGAAAAAGAAGAGCGTCCGCTCGACGCCCAGGTACGTCAGAGGCTTATGCAGGCTCTTCTAGACCCGGTTCCGTCGGCGCGTTGTTGCGTGTGCCTGCATTGTTGGCCCTCACACGTACACAATCGAGCGATAGCGAATAGGCGTTCCCAGCCAAGATTAAATACCCCAGAGCCAGCTCAGGACGTTGGCCGCAAGGACGGCGATGCCGGTACCGGCTGCCACGCCCGCGAGCGTCTTCTTCGCACCCGGCTCTCCGTGGGCAAACTGGTACCCGCCGATCACGATGGCGATCAGGCTGGCCACCTTGGCAATTGTCCCAGTGAAGAGTGTTTGCAGGTTGGTGAACCCAGTGTCGAAGGGTGATCCGCTCTGTGCGAATCCCAGGGCGGGATAGAGAGCGAAGAGTGTAAAGAGCGTGATGATTTGGCGGGTTGGGCGAAGCCATCGCAACGAAGCGAGGCGGCGCCGCGTCATGGACGGGAAATGAACGGTCATCGGCACCTCCGGCGGCCCGTTCGGGACCGCCACATGCCGACACTCTGCCCCGAAGGATTCGCCCGCGTCCAATGACAAGGGCAGTCTTAGTGATGCCGCCCCAGCATCACGTTGGACTTCCGGAACTTGAATCCGCCGCGCAAGTCGGGCGAATGAGTTTGCCGATTGAAAGAAAGTGGTTGATTTTTTGGAATAAATAGGCAAAGATCACGGTATCTCCTCCCCGTTTCTTCCTCGATCTGACGTCTTCAGCTTTAGATAGGAGACGCAATGGTGTCACGGAGTTCCCTAGGACATTCTCGCCCACATTCATCTGGTCTTGATCCAAACAGCAACGCTTATCGAAAAGCGGGACGGTGTTTGTCGATTGGAATAAGAGCGGCGTCCCGGACGTTCCCATCGGCGGTGTTCGTGTTGGCAATCACCCAAGCTGCATGGGCACAGAACGCTTGCCCCGTGAACCCACAAACGCCAGAGAACAAGAGCAAAGAACTCAATATACCGCGATACAGTCGTCACTTTTACCGCCCGCGAGTAAATGGCGACTACATCGTTATTGAGTACAACGCGAGTCAGGACCCAACAAAAGACCCCGAAAGCAACAAGGTCACTTGGACCGACTATAGTCATTTGTTTGAACCCAAGGACCAGCAGGACAAGGGTGTGACCATCGATCAGAACGGGAGTTTTCTACCGGTAATCTATACAAAAGAGAAGATCGCGGTGCGGGTTTGTGGGCTGCACTTTACCGATGTTCTGACAGTGACAACGAGCCCGAATGGGTTGCCGGAGCAAGGCGCAGATATTCGCGGAGCGGCGCCGATAACGCCTCCGCCAAGCCTTTCGAATACGTTAGATATGCTGCAAAGCGGGATGCCGACAGGAGGAACTACGACGCAGCCCGGGCTGGGGTTGGGTGCAGCGACGGCATTACCGACACTGACGCTCTCGGGGATCACGCAGGGAAGCGTAGGAGCGGAGGACCAGACACCGGGGAAGTATCCGAGTTACACCCCGGCGGTACTGACCGCATCAGGACGGCAGGTGGCTCTGGAGCTTTTTTCCCTGAGCGCCAACGCGAAGGAGTTGACCCGATTGGTGGAAAGGACTATGGGCCAGCCCTACCCATCGGAAAGAGAAACGCTCACGAAACAGGCAAAGCCCGCAACGGCGGGTACTCCAGCGTCACAATTATTACAGATGTTGAGCGATGTCGTTCCGAAGAAGTCGGACAATGCTCCTCAGAGGCCCACGGCAAATGAGCCCGCCGAGAAACAAGCTCCGGGGTCAGTGAACGGGGTGGAAGACTACTTGGCCGGAGTTCTAACGGATGTAAAAAGTGATGGCTTGAACCTTCACGACAGCGCCACATTCGACAAGGACATGACGAACATCCAAAACCTGAACGCGCAGATTTCGACCCTGGCCAGCGCGTTGACGTCGCAGGCATATGCTTCGAATGCGCTCACTTTACTCAACAACTATTCAGTGCTGGCCGGCATCTTGGATCTGGCCGACCTGGCGCGGGACCATGATTATTGTCGCTCTATCCAGTCAACTCTTCAGCCGGGAAGGCTAAGTGACGACGACCTGAAGAAGATCACTCCAGATTTGTTGGGCAATTTGAGCTTATCTCAGATCAAGGAAATCATCGACGACGGCCGCATTGATCAATTGCCGAAAGGTTCTCAGAACGATGTGAAGTCGATGGGAGCGGCCTTGAAGTTCCTGAAAGTTACCAGTCCGACGGGTGACACGCCGTTGTGCAGCCTGTTTGAACAGGAGAAAGTCAACGAATTCTGGAACTCCTATTACCTAGAGGCGAATTATTTACTGAATGAGGTCGCGAAAGACACGGGTCCCGCCGTGGAAGAAAACATGGTTTGTTCAACTCCCAATGGATCTACAGCGTCGGTCAAGCCACCGTTTGTGTCAAAATACGAACCTCATGCTCCCGGCACTCCCCCTAATCCCGATGGATTCGCCAAGTTTGCAGGCTGCCGAATGTATGAGTTGAATGAGAATCTCAACACGCTGCGCGAGGGTTTGCGGCTCATCGACGCGAATACCACGGAACTCTACAACCGGATGAATGAATGGTATTCCAATTCGAGCATCGAGCAGACTGATCTGCTGGCGCCAGAAACATCCAATGCGTACGTACGGTTGTCGATCGTGGTGCAACGCGGGTATACGCCGTTCACGATGGCAAATGCCGGCGGAGCGATTACGCCGACTACGACGTTAAATGTGCCGGCGACCTCGGGCACGGCGAGCACGAGCACACCGGCCCACGCGGTGAAGACGATTCTGATCGAGGTGCACCGTCTGGCGAACTTCAACCTGATGGGTGGGGTGATGTGGATTCACGCTCCGACGGCGAACTACGGCGAACAGACCGAGCAGACGACTCAAAGTACATCTTCGTCGGGCGGCACTCCGACGACAACCTATTCCGAAACCTGCGGAACTACCACTATTACTGTGCCGGCTTCGGGCAGTTATTCCTGCCTCGTGCAGACGCAGAAAAGCAACTGGCAGATTGCGGGGATGGCAGGGGTGCTTTGGTATCCCTTCGGACACGATTATTTTCCGCGTCGTAGTGGCTTCCTGAATAGTGGCCGTAACCAGATTCCATCGCTGCTCTTTGCATCGTCCATTACTTCGCTGGGAAGCGCGGCGGGCGCAGTGAATTGGGAGCCGATGAACGGGATCGATCTGTATGGCGGAGTTGGTAGTGCGCATACGATGGTTCCTGTTTCTGGCTTCACTGCAAACACGATCATCCCAACGGGTACAACGGTACAGACCCAGACGCAGTTGCACTGGAAGCTCACGTTCGGAGTGGGGTTCGACTTGAGTGTGTTTGGACAGATCTTCGGAACCAAGGGGACGGCCACGGCGGGATTGCCGTAGGCCGCCGAAGTCAGGGCTAGTATCGGACATCGAGGCAAGGTAGATGAACGCAATTCAGAAGACGATGTTGTCGATGCTTGTCTGGCTGCGTATCGGCGTAGGCATAGGCGGCCTTACTCTTCCTTTTGTCCTTGTCGGCTGTGGCGAGATCAACCAGGTCCACTGGGCCGACTCGATGAGCGCCTACTACCATGCGAACCACGCTTGCCCCGTCCCTTTTAGGGGCGAGAACGGCGACCTCGACTCGAGTTGTGCTCCCGGTGTCGGCCCTGCACGTGATTGGTTCGTCGGTAATCTCTTCTTCATCGGCGCCGCCATGTTGCTCATTAAGGGATTCAGCACCCTGGAAGACATCCTCCTCGATGCTGCCGGAATCTTCGTCATCGGTGTGGCTCTCATTTCTATGCCGTGGCGGCTAGATAGACCACCTCTGTTTTCTTTCCACTGGTTTCATGAGCCTTGCGCCATTCTTTTCTTCATCTGCGTGGGCCTGACTGTCGAGCTTTGTTCCGGGAAGACGCTAAAGTATGTCCCCGAACATCCCGAGAAAGGCCGGTCACGAGCTTTCTTCCGAGCGTGGTATCAGGTCTTTGCGATATTGATGTTTGTTGCACCCATAGCCGCGTTTTTTGTGGCGCTCAACGTGGGGCACAAGGGGTTCTTGCTTGAGTTCACATCCGTCTGGGCTTTCGGTCTCTACTGGCTCTTCAAAACGTGGGAACTCAAAACCAGCGGGATCGAACGCAGAGCCATCAGCGGCGACCCCAGCCTCTTCCTTGATCGCTCCACCCGCAATTAGTAGACTAGCCAGATTCAGACAGCCTGAATCTAACCCATTGACTTGAGAGCGCGAGGCACAATCCAATCGCAAACAGCGGTCAGCAATGGCAAAGTTAGCAGCGAACGAAGGGCTTACTCGCCGCAACAGATGCGTAGATAATCCTTGAGGCTTGCGGTGAATGTGCGTTATATTCTCTGCATATGGTGCGGAGAATAAGCCGCAGTATCTACATACATGAGCGGCCAGAATGGCCGGCCTTTAGCTGGGATTCCGAGCGCGTTTCCCAGCGTCTGGTTGAGGTCCGACACCGGCAAGGCCGCCTCATCGGCCGCATGGAGGGGCTAGGCTTCCAGCTTCGAATAGAAGCGGTGTTGGACACGTTAACCGAGGATGTCCTCAAGTCGAGCGAGATTGAAGGAGAGAAGCTCGACAGGGACCAGGTGCGTTCTTCAATTGCGCGCCGACTCGGAATCGACATCGGCGGATTGACACCTGCAGACCGCAACGTCGAGGGTGTCGTCGAAATGATGCTGGACGCAACGCAGCACTACGACCAGCCGCTGACAGCGCGACGCTTGTTCGATTGGCACGCAGCATTGTTTCCGACCGGCCGCAGCGGAATGTCGCAGATCAATGTGGGTGCCTGGCGCGATGACAAAAAGGGGCCGATGCAGGTCGTCTCCGGCCCAATTGGGAAGGAACGCGTTCACTATGAAGCTCCAGTCGCCGCGCGCCTTCGCGGGGAAATGAAGAAGTTTCTTGACTGGTTTGAAAAAGAGAACTCAATCGACCTCGTGCTCAAGGCGGGCGTGGCGCACCTTTGGTTCGTAACCATCCATCCGTTCGACGATGGCAACGGGCGAATTGCGCGCGCCATCGCGGACATGGTTCTTGCGCGCTCGGAACGCGGCCCACAGCGCTTCTACAGCATGTCAGCCCAGATTCAACAAGAGCGAAAGTCTTATTACGAGATCCTCGAAGCGACGCAGAAAGGCGAGCTCGACATTACGCGCTGGCTCGAATGGTTTCTCGTGTGCTTGGGGCGCGCGTTTGATCGGGCAGAGACGATACTCGCCGCTGTGTTGAGCAAAGCACGTTTCTGGGATCGCTTTGCTGCAACAGAACTCAACGAACGGCAACGGAACATGATCAATCGGCTACTGAATGGATTCGAAGGCAAGCTGACGTCTTCAAAGTGGGCAAAGCTCGAGAAGTGCTCGCAGGATACCGCGTTGCGCGATATCGACGACCTAGTTCGAAAGGGCGTCTTAGCGAAGGAGCCGGCGGGCGGACGGAGTACGTCTTACTCGCTCGTAAGAATAACTTAAGATGTCTGCGGCACTTCGCGTTCGTCTATGCGCGACAATCAAAGTGACGAGATCATTGAGTGGACAGTTTGGGCGCAACCCCAGGAAAGTGAAAACCCTGAACCACCATGACCGTAGTTGTGAACGATCGGGATTTGGAGAGAATTTTTGTCCATTTCCAGCCGTATGCCACCGTTCCTTACTGGCCGCACGCCAACGACGGTTTTGAATGGAACTCGTTCAGACTGCCACTTCCTGATCGACGGTACGTAGAGGCCCGCTCTCCTTAGCGTAGATGCAAAGTCGAGAGTTTGTTCAAGATCGTCTCGATCCTTCTCAGCTGAACCTCCGATGAGGACCTCACCGCTTCTCGGAATCATGTAAGCCATTCCTCCAGGGTGGTCGTCATCGCCAACGTACGTTAATGGTATTTCGTCGTCACCAGACAATACGAAATACTGTCCTTTGTACGGCATGAAGCTCGGGTCTTTTGCCAAAAGCCGCGCGCCGAATCCCGCACAATTTACGATTACGTCCGAGTCTGCCGCCGCCTCCGCAAAGTCTCTAATCTCGCCTTGGGAGATCTGAACCCCCTTCTGTCTAGCGGCTTTTTCCAACCATGGCAGATAGGTATGCATTGACACTACTGGAGCTTCTATATGGTAACCCCAAAGCACTGGATGTGCCGCCAAGGTCTCTGCTTCAGATCTCGTCACTGCATCCGTAT
>Ga0335074_10017699_pt1 | contig 10054 bp, 17 predicted proteins | sample Lox_Sample_23_FD_206715 | JGI IMG/M metagenome (GOLD analysis project Ga0335074, IMG submission 206715) | Soil microbial communities from Loxahatchee National Wildlife Refuge, Florida, United States - Lox_Sample_2.3 | ecosystem: Environmental > Terrestrial > Soil > Wetlands | place: USA...
AACTATTACATGAGTTCTAATTCCATAAAACTAAAATATTTCTAAAAGCGTCATAATCTGTGACAAGACACAGATGTTCGTTTTAGAAATATGATAAAAAATCGGGTTCAGATACTATCGAATCTGAACCGGCGTGGCTTAAATACCTTAAATGCTTAATTCAATGGGTTCAAATCCAATAAAAGCTTGGAATTTTTATACCAAAAATTAGGCGAGAAAATGGAGCTGGCTAACGACGAAAAATCGGCCAAGGACGTGGGGCTTTCAACCCCGCAACTCGGGTTCAAATCCCGATGGGAGCATTCCTGGTAAAAGCAAAAATCAGACAGTTATGCCCAGAAGCTTAAGGATAACTACTATGGCCACGCCAGGCAGTCCTAGGAGCGCTGTTATGATTATGACTATCCAGTCGAACGGTATTGCGAGGTTGAAGACGGCGTCAAGCACGAAGATCGCTATGAATCCCAGTATAACATTGACTATCAGGCCTATTATGAACTTGCCAAGCCTGAATATAATGTAGAGCACCAGGAATATGCCAATGATTATCAGTATCTCTGACAATATCGCCGATGCAGCTCCTAAGACCATCCAATCTCCCTAGAACTGCGCTCAGGTTGCAGTAACCTCGGTGGATGCTGATGCGCCTGCGTTTCCAGTCACCACAACCCGGTAAGGTGAACCTGCAACCACTCTTGTCTGGTAGAGCCCTGAGTCATAAGTCAACTGGCTGCTGTAGGTCAATGTTGCGTTTGAACCTGGGCTTACAGTAACACCGCTGTTGGAGAAACTGCCTGCGCCCAAGACCTGGCTAAGCGATCCGCTGCCTGACGCAACCAAAGCTATCTGCTGGAATGCCTGTATCTGCTCGCCCACCTTCAATGCAGCGCTAGCATTAAGTCCAATGCTCAGGTTGCTGCCTATGCCCACTCCAAGGCCACTGCTGCCAGATGCATTCAACGGATGCGAAGTGGACGTCTGCTGCTGCCCGTAAACCAATACGTTGTTCAGCGTCACTGCAGAGCCTGAATTGTCATTTACATTGACCGTTACTGTTGTCACATTGCCCGAAACGGATATGTTTGCCGATGTTATTGTTATGTTTGGTGCCGAAGCCTGAAGAGATGCCTGCGCATCCGCGCTCAATGAGACTGACGAGCCTACCTGCAATGAGGCATTGCTTGCGGCTACGAGCGTGCCCTTGGCCGAAGGCGCCATCACGAAAGTGGTTGCATTGTTGTTGAACACTGCAGCGACTGTGGGTGTCATGTCTACAATAACCTGCGAGCTCTGGTTCGCCTGCGCACTGCTTGTTACGTTTGCAGTCACTGTCTGGCCTGGAACAGTTACATTGTATCTTGTCCCGTTCACGACTATGTAAGCCGAATTTATGTAGAACTGGGCCGCATCTATTGTTGCTCCCTGTGAAACATTGGCGTTTCCTATCACTGTGCTTGAGTTGGTTATGCTCATAAGGTCTACTGTCCCATTGCCTTTTGCATTAACCCATCCTGAGCCCTGTGCACCTGTTGTGTGCACCTTGACTGATGAATAGGCTACAACCAAAGCCGAAGTCCCGCTAGGCACCTGTGGAGGGTCGGTCATAATTACCGGTACCTGCTTGCTACTTTGCCCAGCCACACTTGTTACTGCTGTGGATCCTGTTGATGAGGTGTTGTAAGCCTGGCTTGTTGTCTGGTTTGGCGCTGCTGTGTGCGAACCGGTGCCAAACAAAAGGAAAGCCCCTATTATCACTATCACTATTATTACTCCTGCTGCAATCATTCCGCTATCCATGTTGATCACAGATAATTCAATATTTTAGATATTTAAATGCTTGTTGGCATTTTGGTTTTTATTTGGCTTTTATTTGGCTGGTGTTTCTATCCATAGGCCTTATGCACGTAGCACCATCGCCACTCGCCTCCTGGGAAGGCGGCCATTACCGGATGCCCCGTGTCCTTAAAGTGCCTTGTCGCATGCCTTCCCACCGAAGAATCGCAGCAGCCTACATGCCCGCATGTGAGGCACTTTCTCAACTCAACCCATCTTGTCCCTTCCTTCTCGCACTCCTCGCAACCCTTGGTCTTGCCTTCAACCTTGTCTGTTGCATCCTTCAGGTGCTCGCATGGTTCATCCATGGTATTATTTGCACTTCAACATATAAAAAGAGAAGCAAAAGCTTCGTGTTACAAATTCACTATTGCAAGTATGAGGTTCCCGAAAAGCAGCGAAATTATTATGCCTATGAATATGAACAGCGAAAAAGGAACAGAGTCCCTGTATACAGGCAGCTTCACCTTCATCCCCTTTATGTCGGATATCATCTTTTTGGTTGCAAGCCTTCCGAACCTTGTCTTCTTGTTGAACGCACCTATGTCGCCGCCGCTCATCAGGTTTACGGCAATCATGTCCCCCTCCTCAAGCTCCTTTGGGTAGATGAAAGACACCATGCCAAGGTATATCCTCTTCTCGTAGATTATGGTCACTGATGAAACAAGTGCAAGTATCAGTATAAGCCCTATGCCAATAAGGCTGATGCCTACTGTGAATTTCAATACCAGAAGAAATATCATGTAGGCGGCAAAGAACAGGGCGCCTAGGGCCACATTCTTCATTGTAGGTGCTGCCTTCTCGCCGGCCTTCCTCCTCAGGCCCAGATAGTAGATCGGTATGAATACAAGGGCAGTATACCCCGCCGCTATCATCACCGAGATTATGAAAGGCACATTGAACTGGTACGTCGAAGACCAGAGCGGTTCAAGCTGCAATGGCAGCACAAGCGATACGAATACGAATTCAAGCGCATCTCCTCCCCCGAGGAATCCAAACCTGTATAGCAGGTACCCAAGAAGCGCGATTATCGCAGCTATCCCAAGATCAAGGAGCAGGAGTTGCCCGCTGTTGAATATCAATGCTACTGCAAGTCCTATTATAAGCGTGAAATATACAAACAGGTTTGGCACATTCCTATTGTTGAATACGTCGAAGATAGCGTATACAAATGCAATAACAAGAAGTACAGCAACCTCGACTATCTGGTAGAACAACAGCATTTTTACACGAACAAATTGTTTTTGTAGAAAAGGTTTAAATATGTGACATGCAATTTAATACTGAAAAGGATCGTAGATGCAAACTCTTGATCACGTAATCGGCATGGCATGGAAGTCAAGCCTAGTTCTGAATTTGGCCATGAGAAATGTAAATACAAATTACGTATCAACCAGCACAATATGCAACTACATATTTGTTGCATAAGCGCAACTAAAAAACTCTTTTGGTGTGCTTATGCCTATACAAACTACTAGTATTGGAAATGTGGAACAGATCCGTGTCACTGACAAGGAGCTAATGCTCATGTACGAGATCGGCCTTAACCTTATACCCACGGCCACGGATTTCGTTGATTACGTATCAAGCAAATACGAGGTCTCGCAGAGCGGGATATGGTACACGCTTAAGAAACTCAAGAGGGAGGGCATAGTTGACTTCACAGAGAAGGGCGAAGGGCCGAAGCCCCTCACGCTCACCGAATTTGGGATGAAGTTGATAAGGAGCAAGATTACTGACGTCGAAAACCGCCAGTATCATCGCATAGTCTTTGCAGAGGTGGGATTGCAGTAGGCTGGGTCTAGGTAAACACCGAATCATTGCGCGGTAGGCCGAGTTGGGTCGGCCTCCCGCTTATTTTTATTATCCAGTCCAGGCTATTTGTTGTCCGTAGTCTCTGAAATGATCTCCTCCATCTTTCTCCAGTTGTTTGCGTTTACCGGGTTGGAGAACTTACCATGCCTCACGAACTCCTCATCCCATGGCTGCCTGTAGACTATGCCAGGCTTGCACCTGTCAATCAGCCACTGCATCCTGTCTGTTTCGATGGCCTTGACGATCTCGCCAACCTGCCTGTCCATCTCCTCCTTGTTGTAATTGTTGAAAAGCGTCATGTCAGAGTGAAGGCTCGCAACAGATGTCTCTGCCGGATTTGACATCTGGTCCTTTGTAGGATATTTTCCGTACTTCTTTTTGTAGTGCGCAAGCAGCTTGTTTTCGTCGGCCTCAAGCCTGATAACAACAAAATCCTTGAGCTCCTCCTTGAAGACCTCGAGCTCCTCCGGCTTTCTTAGCCCGTCGCACACCACCGGGAGCTTGTTGTTTGCCTTAAGGTCCTTTATTATGTGCTTGGCCCACACTGCGGGGTCGAGCTCCCTCATCTTGTTGCCTATGTTCTGAAGCAGCGACCTGTCATACTCCTTCATCCCGAAAAGCTCCCTTGCGATCTCCTCTATTTTCTCAGAAAATGAAGGCCTGTATACTGTTATGCGAAACTTCTCTTCAAGCCTGAACTTCAGGTAGTCTGAATACGTGCTCTTGCCCACTCCGGTCGGCCCGACGAATACAAAAGAGGGTATTACAACATCGTTCTTTGCCCTGGGCGGCTGGGGGTCTTTAGAATCTGCCATCAGATATCACTATCCACAGCTACTTATATGCAATAACTACCTTTTATACCTTTTTACGAGGACATCAAACACTATTTCTGTATGTCAGAAAGCACCCTTTCTATGTCCTTTCTAAGGTCTTCTTTTGTGCCGATGTTTTCTACTATGTAGTCAGCCTGCTTTATAAGTGCCATCACCCCGTGCTTCTCCTCCTTCTTGTCAGCAAGAAAGCCCCGCTTCTCCCAGTTCTCATGCTCTATGAAAGCCTCTATGGTCTTCGGGTCCTCAGGCCTGCTCCTTGACCTTAGCCTCTCAAACCTCATATCCCTTGGCGCATCTATTGCGATGATCTTGATGCCCTCGAGCCTCTTCCTAAGCTCTGCAAGCTCGTAAGTGCTGCGCAATCCTAGAAAGACAACGTTCTTCATCGACTTCTTTACCCTCCTCACGGCATACTTTCCGTAAACTCCCTTCCCGTATTCCTCCCTGAGCCTTCCTGTAAATTCTGTCCTTGCAAGCGGGTCGCTCAGCGGTATGTTTGCCTTCTTGGCAAGCTCCCTCCATATATCCCCAAGCTCTATTATCACGAATCCCTCCTCCTCGAATATGTCCGCGGCGACTCCCTTCCCAGCGCCTGGCAAACCAACAACTACCAACATCATAAAACCACTAATGTATCTTGCTTCCTTCATCCATGTCCTTGTCAGGCACAAGTACCGCGACCTTTTCAATCTCGCCAGCGGCAAGGAGCATGCCTTGCGACTCCACCCCCGCAATCATCTTAGGGTCAAGATTGACCACGCATATCACCTTCTTGTTAAGCAGCTCATCCTTCGAGTAGAAAGACTTGATCCCTGCAATTATTGTGCGCTTCCCGATCTCAGCACCAAAGTCCACCGTGAGCTTGTACATCGGCTTTCTTGCCTTTTCATGGTCCTGCACATCCACTATCTTTCCTACTCTTATGTCAATATCAGAAAAAGCGTCTATGCTTACCATTAAAACACAAAATACATTAAAGTGCGAATCTATATATAACGTATGCGGGCATTCATAGCAATCGATATTCCAGGCGACATAAGAAAGAAGATATGCGAATTCGGGGCCATGGTGCCTGGCAATGCCACAATTGTTTCCGAACAGAACCTTCACATAACAGTCCAGTTCCTTGGAGACATAGGCCAAAAGGTGCAGTCAGATGTGGTGGAAACCATAAAGACAATAGACGAAAGGCCCTTTAGTGTAAGTATCGCTGGGGTTTCCGGTTTCGGAAAAGGCGACGACATCCGCGTGCTCTATGCCGGTGTCAGAAACGGCGAGAAGATAAAAGAAATATACACGAGCATCATGGATTCGTTCTCCTCAAAAGGCCTTAGGTTCGATAGGGAAAGCGATTATGTGCCCCATGTCACAATATGTAGGCCAAAGGGCGCAAGCTCTGCCCTAAGTGACTTCATAAGGAGCAACAAGGACAAAGTGTTCGGCGGCTTTGAAGTAAGCAAAGTATCACTCAAGAAGAGTACGCTGGCCAGGAATGGCCCCGTTTACGAGACTCTATATGAACGTGAGCTTCTGTAACCTCGTCTTGAATGCATCCGCTGTGTTCTGGCATGTCAACTCTCCTGGCCTGTATATCCTGTTCTCCAGGAGCAGGTCGTATGGCATCCCTGTCTTTGTGTCTATTGCAATGTGCCTTGTGTTTGCCCCGAAAAGGTCGACCTCTGCAAGCATCCCTGGCATTCCCTTGTGCACGTTGTCTATAAACTTAAGGCTGACCTTGTAGTTGTTCTGCAGCCCTATGAACCTGAATTCAAGATTAGGTGTCCTTAGTCTCCTTAGCAACGAGTAGATCCTTGCAAGATCTGCCTTTGTCGGCTCCTTCGTTACCCTTGCTGCAAATATGTATCTCGTATTGATGTCATAGGCCGTGAAAAGAAGGTCGAAGTTGATGTCCTTTGCAATGATGTATCTACGGTCGTCACGGTATGTCTGGTTTATGGCCTTGCTCTCCTCAAGCTCTCGGTACTTGCCCTCCACCATGTGCATCGAGGTGTGCTTCCTGTCGCCTGTATTGAGGAGCAGCTGCGAAGCTGCGAAGGCCCCAACCGCCTTGGCCTTGTAAGCACTCCATAGGTCCATTCAATCCTTACTGAATATGCATGTCTAAAATTTAAATATAGACATGGCATGGCATAATCGCATGGATCATCAAAGTTTGGCATGATAACGCCAAAATTCCACTTTTTGCCAATATTTATATAGATTCTCCTCCAATAAGAGGCTTACTAATACCTAGTTTCTAGTAAGGTTAGCGTATGAAGTTATCAATATTGGAGAGCGATGACAAATCGGTCAGGTTCAAGCTAGAGGGAACCAACTTCTCGTTTGCAAATGCACTAAGGAGGGCGATGATAAACAGCGTAGGCAGCCTTGCAATAGAGAATGTGACTTTCTACAGCAACTCAAGCGCGATGTTCGATGAATACATAGCGCACAGAGTCGGGCTGGTACCTATAACTACACCAAAGGATTACGATGAAAAGGACGAAGTAGTGTTCTCGCTTTCAGCCGAAGGCCCATACACTGTGCTTTCAAAGGACCTTGTAAGCACCACGAAGGGCATAAGCGTGGCAAATGACAGCATACCGATAATAAAGCTCGCGCAGGGGCAGTCGCTAAAGCTTGACGGCAAGGCAGTGTACAGGAATGCCATGAAGAGCTCAAAGTTCCAGCCTGGCCTTGTTACATACAAGGCGCTTGACGATTCAAAGTTTGAGTTTTACGTTGAGACTTTCGGTCAGATGCCACCAATAGAGATAGTGCGAAGAGCGCTTAGCGCGATAAGCGATAGCTTAAAAGATGTGCACAAGGAAATTAAGAAGTGATCATGCAGGGGTGGCAGAGCTTGGCCAAATGCGCTGGCTTGAGGTGTCAGTAGCTTTAGTGCTTGCGTGAGTTCAAATCTCACCCCCTGCACCAAATGTGATGTGAATGCAGAATATGGAAAATACGAAGATAACCGGCTGGCTTGACATACTTGAGAAGGCCAAGGCCCAGTCCAAGGGAACAAAGAAGTACGCACAGCTCATAAAGCTAGCCTCAAGGCCCAAGAGGCACAGGGTAAGCGTCAACCTTGACAAGCTCAACAAGCTCGCAAATGACAATGAAAGCATAATAGTCCCAGGGAAAGTGCTTGGGATAGGAAACATGTCAAAGAAGATAAACATCTCGGCAATAAGCTTCTCTGGGAATGCAAAGGAGAAGCTCAAGGCATCAAAATGCAGCATAGTAAAGATAGAAGATATGCTCAAGGACAAGAATGCAAGGATAATAATCTGATATTTATGGAATACCTGATAGACGGCACAAACAAAGTGATGGGAAGGGTCGCAAGCCAGACTGCAAAACTGCTGCTAAGTGAGCACAGCGTAGTGCTGGTAAACGCGGACAAGCTTGTCGTCACAGGGCACGTAAGGGACCTCACGGAGAAGTACAAGAGGCTAATCGAGCTCAAGGACAAGGCAAATCCTGAGCATTCGCCATACTGGCCGCGCAGACCTGACATGTTCGTAAAAAGGGTGATAAGGGGAATGCTTCCCTACAAGAAGCCCAAGGGCAAGTCGGCATTCAAGAGGCTAAGGGTATACGTAGGCTTCCCTGAAGAGCTTAGGAAGATGAAGCCGCACGATGTAGAGTCAAAGACGCCAAACGAGATATTCGAGAGGACTATAACAGTAAAGGACCTCACGGAGAAGCTTGGCTACAAGAGATGATTATATGGCAATTGCAGCAAAGCAGATAACGGTATTGCACAGGCACGAGATTGTCGATGCAGCCGTGCACGGCGACATTGTAAAGGCAAGGGCGGCAGTCGCTACAGCTTTGGAAAGGGAGAAGGAGGACGCACTCATCCAGGCAATACTTCATAGGAACGCAGAGATGATAGACTTGCTCGTGGAGAACGGCGCATGGATAAGCGCCCAGAGGCTCAGGGACAAATCAAGGCTCGCCTGCCCGCTACACTGCCAGGCAAGCATGACGGTAAGCGAGATAAGAAGTGAATTGACTCCGGCCAGGCGTTTCAAGTCGCTGGGCCCTGCAAGCAGGAAATGATGATATTTATGGCAAACGAATCAAAAGGTTTGGAGAATCTGGACAAGGAGCTCGGAGCCCTTTACCAGCCTAAGGCCCTGCAGGCAAAGCAGCAGGCGAAGAAGGTCGTAGGCGCCAAGACCGGGAAGAAGAAGGCGGTGGCAAAGAAGCCTGTCCTTGCAAAGGGGAAGAGGAAGAGGGCCATAGCTCGCGCAACGCTTATTCCAGGCGGAAGGGGGACAATCACAATCAACGGAATGGGCATCGATCTAATAAAGCCAAAGGAAATACGCGAGCTCATACTCGAGCCTATAAAGGCGACAAAGGCCGCATCGGACGTAGCAAGCGGCGCAGACATAATGGTTACATCAAAGGGAGGGGGCTTCAGCGGCCAGGCGCAAGCAATAAGAACATCAATAGCTAAAGTAATAGTGAAGGCATCCCCTGCATCGGATGCGATAAGGAACTTTTACATGGAATATGATAGAAACCTGTTAATCGACGACACCAGAAGGGTCGAGCCAAAGAAGGCCAAGGGACCAAAGGCGCGCGCCAGATTCCAGAAATCCTATAGATGATACTATGATGATACCAGTAAGGTGTTTCTCCTGCGGACAGGTCGTCGGCGACAAGTGGGAGGAATACAATCAGAGGGTGAATGTGAAGAAGGAGGATCCCAGCAAGGTGCTTGACTCGATGAAGGTCAAGAGGTACTGCTGCAGAAGGATGCTAATCAGTCACGTGGAGCTCATAGATGACATAATAAACTACAGCAGGAAGTGATCAGAAACATTAAAAAGAAAATATGTTCAATATAGGAGAAGCGGGGTCGTCTGCTAGCTTGGTTAGGCTCTGTGCTTAGGGAGCATAAGACCCGCGTTCAAAATAAGCTTGGGCTTATGAAAATCGCGGCGACCCCGAATTGGTGTTTAATATGGCAAACGAACTGTTGATGGATCAGACGGCATACCTGGAAGCCGGGATACACATAGGAACAAAGATAAAGACCCCTGGCATGAAGAGGTTCATATACAAGATAAGGGAGGACGGGCTGTACCTGCTCGAGCTTAGCGTCATTGACGACAAGATAAGGCAGGCAGCAAAGCTCCTAGCCCAATATGAGCCAAGCGATATCGTAGTCACGGCATCAAGGATCTATGCGATTGCTTCTGCTTCAAAGTTCGCCGAGATAACCAAGGCCAAGCTCATAACCGGAAGGGTAGTGCCTGGGGTGTTCACAAACCCTAACAGGAATGACTTCATCGAGCCAAAGATAGTGCTTCTTAGCGACACAAGGAACGAGAGGCAGGCGGTCAAGGAAGCAAGCACCACAAACATACCGATAATAGCACTGTGCGACACCGACAACTGGATTAAGTTCGTTGACCTTGTAATACCATGCAACAACAAGGGAAGAAGGGCCCTTGCGACAGTCTACTTCCTTCTTGCCAGGGAATTCATGAAAGAGAAAGGCTTAATAAAATCTAATGAGGAATTCAATTACAAAGTCTCCGACTTTG
>Ga0335074_10017702_pt1 | contig 10053 bp, 8 predicted proteins | sample Lox_Sample_23_FD_206715 | JGI IMG/M metagenome (GOLD analysis project Ga0335074, IMG submission 206715) | Soil microbial communities from Loxahatchee National Wildlife Refuge, Florida, United States - Lox_Sample_2.3 | ecosystem: Environmental > Terrestrial > Soil > Wetlands | place: USA: Florida...
GGACTTACCCAAAGGGGATCAAAGTCAGCGAGGCGGAAATGGCGAGCCTGAATATCAAAGGCGACGCCTTCCACCCGGAGTGGAATTACACCATTTCCCCCAGGCCGCCCTGACGCGGTAATTGTTGCGCGTCGCCTTACGCGCTTCACTGATTTGACCACTGGCGGGCGGTTAATCCCGTCGTGCGCGGCACGGTCAACGCGGAGTCGGCATCTGCTCCAGCAGCCGGCCGAGGCCCGGCAGTTTGGTCGCGATCTGCATCGTGTGGATCATCGCCCATAGCGCCGCCTGATTGGTGGCAATCACCGGCTTCCCGAACTCCTGCTCCCAGTGCGGGATATGCACCATGGTGGGGAAATTGCCGCCTGGCACTACGAGGACGTCGATCTCCGGCCGGTTGATGCGGACGAAGGCATCGCGCGCATTCTCGGGGCCGAGCTTGCCGATCGCATAAGCGTCGGTAGCGCCGAACGGTTCCATCGCCACCACGCGCAGCCCGTGGCGCGTTTCGTAATAGCGCCTGGCGCGGTTGATCACGTCTTCGGAATAGGGGGATACCAGCGCGATGCTTTGCGCCCCCAGTGCACGCACGGCCTGGCCGATGGCGACGGCGGAAGTCAGCGCGGGCACACCGGCGGCTTGCTGCATGGTCTGGATGGTGCGTTCGTCGTAGTCCTCCGAGAACAGGCTGGCGGAGGTTTGTGCCAGGGCGATCACCTCCACCTTGGCGGTGCCCAGCAACCTGGCCTGGTAGGCGACATCCGCATCGAGGCTGGGCGAGAACGGCGTGTTGCCGCCTTTGCCGAGCCGTCCGACATGCATTTGGAGATCGGCGGGGAGCAGGCGGGTGTATTCGATCTCGACCGTGGTGTTGGTCGATGGGATCAGCACGCCGAAATGTCGCATGGTTGGTGGCCCCCGTTCCATGGCGGCATGGTGGGGGAAGGGGTAAGGTCCGTCAAATTGAGAATCGGGCGGATACTGTGGAGGCGGCGTCTCTTGCTTTCCGTGTCATTGCGAGAGCAGAGCGATGAGGCAATCCCGTTCGGGAGACGTTTGGATCGTGCATGCGCCGCATGATCGCGATCGCTTCGTCGCTTTGCTCCTCGCAATGACATGTTGGGAGTTGCGGCGTTTGATAATGACCTTGATCTTGATGATCACGGTCACTAAACTGCGCCGCAGGAGAAGCTGATGGTTGAGTCGAATCGGCATCAGTTTTCTCCCGTCGAATGCCGGCCGGGACTATCCCGGTCGGCGTTTCGCATTTCAGGGGAGAAAGGTTAAGGAATCGTCGAGGTGCCGCGCGATTACGCCGCCACCTTCGCCTCGATCCGGTCCCAGATTGCCGCCTCGATGTTGATGCCGTCGAAGCGGTCGATCTCCTGAATGCCGGTGGGCGAGGTCACGTTGATCTCGGTCAGCCAGTCGCCGATTACGTCGATGCCGACAAAGATCATGCCCTGGCTTTTCAATGTGGGACCGATGGCCGCGCAGATTTCACGGTCGCGCGCGGTCAGCGTGCATTTCTCGGGACGGCCGCCGACATGCATGTTGGATCGTGCCTCGCCTTCCGCCGGCACGCGGTTCACCACGCCCATCGGTTCGCCATCCACCAGGATGATGCGCTTGTCGCCCGTCCGCACCGCCGGTTCATAACGCTGGAACATCAGCGGCTCGCGGGAGCGCGCGAAATGCATTTCCAACAGCGCAGCCAGGTTCTCGTCATCCGGCTTGATGCGGAACACGCCGGCGCCGCCGTTGCCGAACAGGGGTTTGACGATGATGTCCTTGTGCGCCTGGCGGAAGGAGCGGATGGCTTCCAGATCCCAGGTGATCATGGTGGGCGGCATCAGGTCGGGGAAATGCGTGACCAGCAGCTTCTCCGGCGCGTTGCGCACGGCGGCGGGGTCGTTCACCACCAGCGTGCCGGGCTGGATGTGCTCCAGCATGTGGGTGGCGGTGATATAGGCCATGTCGAAGGGCGGATCCTGGCGCATCAGCACTACGTCCATGGTGGCCAGATCCAGCCACGCCGCTTCGTCAAATTTGTAATGAGCGCCATATTTGCGTTCGACCGTCACCGGGCGGGCACGCGCGGCCAGGCGTTCCTCGCGCCGCGCTCCTTGGCGTTGCACGCCTTCGCGCAGGGCCATGTGGCGGACTTCGTAATGCCACAGGGAATGGCCGCGCTTCTGCGCCTCCAGCATCAGGGCGAAGGTGGAGTCAGCATCGATGTTGATGGTCTCGATCGGGTCCATCTGGACCGCGACCTTGAGCTGCCGAGCCATGTGTCCACCCCCTCTGCTGCACGGCAGCCTGTCTAGTGAGAAGCGGGCCGGGCGGGAAGGTCGTGGGGCGGCCTACTCCGCCGCGACCGCCACGATGCCCGCCCGCGCCGAGGCCCGCGCGCTGCCCATGCACAGCAGGCTTCCAAGCAATAGCGCGGCCACCAGGATCAGCACGAGCTCCGGATGATGGTGATCGATCAGGGCGCCGAATGGCACCGGCGTCAGGGCGCTGCCCAGCGGCAGTCCAGCGCTGACGAAGCCGAACACCTTGCCGATCTGCCCGGGCGGCGATGCGTCTTTCAGCATCACGTCGCGCGGCGTTCGGCTGGAGCCGATTGCCACGCCAGCGACGAACATCAGCCCGATCACCACCGCGGCCGGCAGCAGCAGCAGCGCCACCACCAGCAGCAGCGCAGCCGAGAAGATGATCAGCCCCACCGCCAGGCCTTGCACGTATGCGCGGTAGGCATCGGCGAACCAGCCGCCGAGCAATACGCCCAGGCTGGTGCCCAGCATGAATCCGGTCAACGCTGCCGAGGCGAGCGCGATATCCATCGCTTTCACGGTATGCAGCACGGTGATCAGCCACGCCTGCACACCTGCCGATGCCATCGATCCCAAAAGATAGAAGCCAAAGAACAGAAGAATGGTGCGCGACAACAGCAAGGCGCGGCCGGTGAGCGCCTCGCCGGCATGCTGTGGTTCGTGGTGGACCTGATCTTTCAGGATCGCGCTTTGCAGCAGGATTGCCAGCACCACGGGAATGCCGACCAGTCCCACGAGCACGAGGCTCGCGCGCCAGCCCATCGAGACAGCCAGCAATGCCATGACAGGGGGGCCGGCGGCAAAGCCGATGTTGCCGCTGAACGTGTGCAGCGAGAAGGATGCGCCCATGCGCTCGTGGTCCACCGAGCCGGTGATGATCGCGTAGTCGCAGGGGTGGATCACCGAATTGCCGACGCCGGACAATGCCGCCAGCGCCAGGATCTGCCAGAAGCTGGTGGCGAACCCCATGGCCGCCATCGACAGGCACATCAGCAGCGTGCCGCCCACCAGGAAAGCGCGCGCGCCCAGGCGGTCCACCAGGAACCCCACCGGGGTCTGCAGGATCGCGGTGGTGCCCGACATCAGCGCGACGACCAGGCCTACCTCGGCGAAGGACACGCCGAACGTGTTCCGCCAGACCAGGAACAAGGGCGGCAGGCACAGTACGTAGAAATGGGAGAGGAAGTGGCCGTTGCCGATCAGGAAGTTGACTCGGGTCGTGCGGCTCAGGACCATCGTGCGGGAGTCCTCGAGATGAATCATTGGCAACAATGAAAGCAGGGGCGCGATGCGTCAATCGAGGGAAGGCGGCATGGACGATCCCGCGTTGACCCTGGCGCAGCGGTTGGCGGCGTTGTGGAACCACCTGGGCATCCGTGCCGCGCACGTGGCGGCGCAGATGGCGGGTGATGTCGCCGCCTTGGTGGCGGATGCACCGGAGCGTGCGGCGGGGGTGGTGCTGTGCGTGCCGTCGCGGCTCGATCCGGCGCCGTTCGCCGGTATCGCCGGGCGCGTGCTGATGATCGCCGGCGACGGCGACCTGACCGACGCAGTCACCGCGCGGGCTTTGGCGCGGCTGCCGGGTGCGGAGCGGCAGGTGCTGGCGGGCTATCTGGCGCCCGGCTGGGCGGACGTTGTGGCGGACCGGACCGGCGCGATCACCGGCTGGATGGGTAGCTTCCTGGACCGGTTCCGTGCGGACACGCCGCGCGCCGTGGCGCCGGAGGGTGATGTTGCCGGCGTGTCCTACCGCATCCAGGGCAGCGGTCCGGCACTGGTCCTGCTGCCGTTCTTCCTGGCGCCGTCGCAATGGGAGGCGGCGATACCGGTGCTGGCGCGGCGGTTTTCGGTGGTGACGCTGGGTGGGCGGCATCTGGGGGGCATCGCCGCGCTGGAGGACAGGGCCCGCGCGCCCAGCTATCGCGCCATGGTGCGCACGCTGCTGTCGCAGATGGCACCGCGTGCGGGGGAAGCTATCCTGGACATCGGCAGCGGTTCCGGTGCTCTGGATCGCATGGTAGCGCGGCTGTGGCCGGACTCTCCGCTGACTGCGGTGGACGTGAACCCGTTCCTGCAACGCGAGGCGAAGGCGCTGGCGGCAGAGGAGGGATTGGGGGACGCCATCGCGTTTCTGCCCGGCAGTGCGGAGGCGCTGCCGTTCCCGGATGGCTCGTTCGATTGCGTGTTCTCGGTGACGGTGCTGGAGGAATGCGATGCGGAACTGGCGTTGCGCGAGGCATGGCGCGTGCTGCGTCCGGGCGGACGGCTCGGCGTGGTGGTGCGGGCGATCGACCTGCCGCAATGGTGGAATTTGACTCTGCCGGAGGGCTTGCGCGCGCGTGCCAATACGCCGCCGCAATCGGTGGGGCCTCGCGGGGTCGCCGATGCAAGCCTGTACCGGCGGATGCGGGCGGCGGGATTCTCCGAGCTGGTGTGCTTCCCGTCGCTGGTGACTCTGGACCGGCCGGATGGGCCGATCTGGCGGTATCGGGAGGATCACGTGCTGTCGTTGTTGTCGCCCGAGGAGACGCGGACGTGGCACGCGCTGACCGATGCCGCGCGGCGGGATGGCGTGCTGATGATGGCGCATCCGATGCATTGCGTGGTGGGGAGCAGGTAAATCCGCGGGCCGATGTGCGTGGCATTGCGATACGGATTGGCGCTGCCGCGTCCGGTCTCCGGCCGGGCAGGAAAGTGGGAATGCAAAGGGTGGGCTGGTTGGTCGTGCCGATGCACGGTGGATGGGGGTCGGGGGTGCGGCGATTGCTCGCCTGCCGCGGCGGTAGAGGTGGCGTTCAGGAGGGGGTACGCGCGTGCGTGCGCTTGCCGTTGCGGGACGGCAAACGCGGATGGGCGCGGCGGGGCCATGGGCCGGTCCCGCGTGGGTATATTGCTATTGTGGAACGATTTGGATCAGGGCAATGCTGCGGCTGCGACCTCCCGCGCCGGCGGTGACGAAACCGGCCATTGCATGGCTGGCGCGGTTTCGATCCGCTCGAATGTTTCGCCTGAAGCCGGGCATGGTCCGGCTTGCGGCGATGAACATTCGGCTGACGCTGCGTGCGGCGGTGCACGATCGCTCGACTGCTCTTCCGCCGAAAGAGAGTCGGGGCGTTGGTGTTCCGGCGGCGCCTCAAAGCGCGGCGTCTCGACACGAGACGCAGGCGCTTTGCGCCGGTCAACCTCCGCGATGAACTGCGTGAGAGAGCCGGGGCGGTCGATCGGGACGAGCAATACGTCCCGCGACGCCGCGGCATATTCTGCGGTGTTAGCGAAGTTGGGGTGAGTGCCGGCCAGTATCGCGGCGGTTCCGAAGAACCTGCCGGCCAGGCCGCGGCCGAGTTCCGCGATATGGGCGCGGATCGTGACGGCGTGGGTCTTGCCATACCGGATGAGAGTGAAAACGAGGGCGACAAGACCGGCGAAGGCGTTAAGGGTTGCGGAGGCGCGGGCCCAAGCCCGCGATGAGGGGGGTTGGGCAGCGCGATCGGATGTGGTGGCTGCTGCTGCGTTCATGGGATCAGTATCCCACAGGACGGAGGGCCTGTCAATCTGGCTCACGAAAAAAAGTTTGTGGCTAACGTGGGTGCCGGCCTGGCGTCTCCAGTGTCCGATGTGCGATGTAGCCGGAACGGCTCTCGCCGGCCGCCCGGGCCAGTGCATCGAGACGCCGCAGTACGCGCCGGGGCAGTGTGATGTTCACCCGCTCGATGGTGTCGTCGAGGAGTGCGGCATCCAGCGTGATGATGCCGAACATCCACCCCGCGTAATCCGGGTTCCGGCGCAAGGCATCCAGGCTCGACGGCGTGGGGATCGCCTCGCCGGCGTCAAGCGCTGCATCGATCCAGGCGGCTGCCGCTTCCTCGGCGCCGAGGACAGCCTCGTCCAGGCTGTCGCCGGCGGAGAAACAGCCGGGAAGGTCCGGCACGATGACGCCGAACGCCGTGGTGTCGGTGCCGGGTTCGATCACGATGGGATAGCGCACGATCTCAATCGCCTCCTAAAGGCCGGCTTGTTTGCGGATCGCGGCGACCAGACCGGTGCCGAGCAGCTCCATGAATTCATGTCGCAGCACGTCGCCGGCCGTGACATGGGCCAGGCGCTCGCCGGTTACGTCGTCTCCGAAGTCGGTGGTTGCCAGATCCTCGCGCCTGATAGCCATGTTGATCTCCCTTTTACGCGACGACCTCCACGTCTGTCTCTATCTTGGGTCCAACAGTCGCCCGCAACATCGCCAGATCATGACTTGCCTGCATGGCCAGCCAGAACTCGGGCTCATTGCCGAAGAACCGGCCCAGGCGCAGCGGTGATCGACGATCTCGACGTCGTGGGCGCGGTTTCAAGTTCGTTATGTGGAACACGGAAGTTCTTTTGAAAATCCTTGACTTCGACAATTTTATGGTTCTCCCTTGAGTGATAATGAAGAGCGTTTTTCGCTTGGCGGCGCGGCGCACGAACCTCCGAACGCAGCCGCCGGAGCCGGAAGCCGCGCCGGTGAGCGAAAAATGTATTGGGCTAAACCGCTCGCACCTCCGCCATGCGGTAGGGCCGATCGGGGAGGGGGACCTGACGCCACAACTCCTGCGCCCATGGTGGTCGTTCCAGCGGTCGGCGGCAGTTTTCAACAGCGGACGTTGCTCTGGCAGCCCACTCTGGCAGCAGTGGGTGGGAGGTGGACGGTCCGGTTTCGGTCAGCGACGTGCGGAATCCCACATTCACCCAATATCGAACCTTGGTCGGGAGCGGAATGGCGGCTTTCGGCGGTCCAGCCATGAAAGCAGACGATCTGTCATAGAGATTGACATCTGTGTCCTGCCGCTTTGGCGTTCCCGCCGGATGTCGCGAAGCGCTCGATGGCCGCGTTGCCCGAGCGATTGATGAAAATCGGCACGAAGAGCGTGCGGGACGAAATGTCCAAAACGGCGAATCTGCAAGCCGCCAAAGCACTCAAGGACGACCTTTGTTAGCCTTCCTGTTCACTATAGCAACCGCCGACCCGGCAGCGCCGGCCCACGTCGCAACGGCAAATCCGTTGCGGCCGAATCCGCTTGCGTTCCGGGAATTCGTCCGTACGCTGCCACCGCAATGCTGTAAGCTTATCGACAGACAGTGTAGACGAAGCCACATGACGGACCGCGTAGATGCCCGACGAGCACATCCGGCTGGTTCTCGCCTCAGGTGAGTGCGAGATCGACCTGGCCCGCCGCGAACTTCGGGTCCTTGGCTCCGCCGTGCCGGTTGGTGGCCGGGCTTTCGAGGTCATCGAAATTCTCGCCCGGTCGGTCGGCGAGATCGTTACCAAAGATGAGCTGATGGATCGCATCTGGCCGGGCGCTACCGTCACGGAAAACACGCTGCATGTTCATGCGATGGCGGTCCGCAAGGCGCTTGGTCCCCATCGGAATTTGATGAAAACCGAATCGCGCCGCGGCTATCGCCTGCTGGGTGACTGGACCGTCCGCCGCCACGACGCGGCGAAGCCTCCGGTCGGTGTGCAGCGGATTCGGGTCGACGGCGAATCTCCGTTGACCAATTTTCCTGCACCTGTGACACGCCTCATTGGTCGAACAGCGGCAGTGGCACGGTTGCGAGACCTCATCTCTGCCTATCGTCTCGTAACTCTTACCGGACCCGGCGGCATAGGCAAAACCAGCCTCGCCCTGAAAGCCGCCCGCGGCGTCGTGGGGGAGTACGCCGGCGGCGGTTGGTCCGTCGAGTTAGCCTCGCTGTCCGATCCTGGCCTGGTATCAACGGCGGTGGCTGGTACGCTCAAAGTACCGACCCAGCTCACCAGCGTCACGCCCGAAACCATCGCACGTTTCATAGGCGACAGACAGCTACTCCTGATCCTGGATAATTGCGAACACCTCATCGAGGTGGTCGCGACGCTGGCCGAAACGCTTCTGGAGCACTGTCCGCACACCACGATCATCGCAACGAGCCGCGAAACCCTCAGGATTCAAGGAGAGCATGTCTATCGCGTGCCGCCGCTGGAAGTTCCCGCTGCCGGGCAGGATGACGCAGAGCATATTTTGAATAGCAGCGCGGTCGAGCTGTTCGTCACCCGGTCCAAAGCGTCGGACGTGAGTTTCTCGCCGAATGCCGGCGAACTCCCGAGCATTGCCGCGATCTGCCGCCATCTCGATGGCATCCCGCTGGCGATCGAATTCGCAGCAGCGCGGGCCGCAACGTTTGGCATACAGCCGCTCCTCACACATTTACACGACCGTTTTGCCCTGTTGACGAGTGGACGCCGCACCGCGCTGCCGCGGCATCGGACCCTGCGGGCGGTACTCGATTGGAGCTATGAGCTTCTGCCGGAAGCGGAACAGCGGCTGCTGACTCATCTGGCCGTCTTCGCCGGCGGATTCACCGTCGAGGCGATCGTCGCGGTGGCGAACGGTGGCTCCACCGATCGAGCCTCCGTCCTTGAGAGCATCGGCAATCTCGTCGCGAAGTCCCTGGTCACGCTGGACCGCGATGTGAGTGCGCGTTGGCATTTGCTGGAAACGACTCGTGTCTACGCGCTCGGAAAGCTTGCGGACGCGGGCGAAACCTGGCTGGCAGCGCGACGGCACGCGGAATACTGTCTCGCGTTATTCGCACCGATCGGAAGCGCCGGGCAGCTTCAGGCCGCGCTCGATGACTTCGAGCGCTTCCGCGTTGAGGTTGACAATCTCCGAGCCGCGCTGAACTGGGCCTTTTCGCCTGGCGGTGACGGCGACCTCGGCGTCACGCTCGCCGCGACCGTGACGGACTTCTGGATCGCCGCGTCGTTGGTGCCGGAAGCCTGCGAGTGGGCCGGCAAGGCGCTCGCACGGATCGGGAACCTCGTGGACACGCGCCATGAAATGGCACTCCAGTTCAGTCTCGGAACATCTCTGCTCCTTATAAAGGGCATGGATGATCAGGTCCGCGAGGCGCTCACGCGGGCGCTCGTGCTCGCGCGGAAATTCGCGGATTTCGATTATCTGCAGCGCGCGACGCATTATCTCTGGCTATACTCGATCCGCAGGTCGGCACTCGATGACGCCCTCGCTCTGGCTCGACAATTCGAGAAGGTTGCCGGCTTCGGGGATGCGCAATCCCGGGCGGTCGTCGATTTCTGGGTCGGTATCACGCAGGTCTATCGCGGCGCGCACCCTGAAGCGCTCGAGCGGGTGCGGCGCGCAGTCGAACAATATCCTGCCGATTACCGCCGGCGGGACATGATCCGCTTCGTCTTCGGTCTGTCGCCGACCGGCGCCAGCCGGATCGCGATCAGCACCCTGGCGCAGGGCCTCCTGGATACCGCGGTGCGGTCGGGCGTGGACGCGGTCGAACAGGCGCGCGGTACAAACTCTCCCGTGATGCTTTGCGTCAACCTCGCATGGACCGCCGGCTTTGTCTTTCCGTGCCTGGGCGAAATCGAACTCACAGTCCGTTACAATAACGAACTCGTCGAACATGCCTCCAGGCATGCATTGGGTCCATTCATCGCTCTCGGGCTGTGCGTGCGGGGCGACGTGGCAATTGGGCGGGGCGACGTCGATGTCGGACTTGATCTGCTTCGCCGCGGTCTGACTGGCCTGCGCGACGCAAGCTATGAACTCTATTATCCGTTTTTTCAGGCGAGGCTTGCCGCTGCTCTGGGCGTTATTGGCCGCATCGATGAGGGCCTCGCCGAAATTGACGCGGCGCTGCGCTTCGCGGAGGAGACAGGCAACCGGCTGTACCA
>Ga0335074_10017703_pt1 | contig 10053 bp, 9 predicted proteins | sample Lox_Sample_23_FD_206715 | JGI IMG/M metagenome (GOLD analysis project Ga0335074, IMG submission 206715) | Soil microbial communities from Loxahatchee National Wildlife Refuge, Florida, United States - Lox_Sample_2.3 | ecosystem: Environmental > Terrestrial > Soil > Wetlands | place: USA: Florida...
TCGTCTATGGGTGGTCGAGATTTGACTGAGTGGTCGAGATTTGACTGAGTGGTCGAGATTTGACTGAGTGGTCGAGATTTGACTGAGTGGTCGAGATTTGACATCGGCTCCCCGCCTTCGTCATGCCGGCGACAGCGGGCAACCGGGGCGACAGGCAACCTGCCTGCCGCCCCGGGTCGCGCCAGGGGCTGGCACGGAACCCCCGCTTGCACGGGGGCGACAAAGCCGATGGCGCGATGGCCGATCGGAACCGTCTGTCCGGTCCGTACCGCTAGTTGACCAGCCCGTAGAATTTGGCAGCATTCTCGCAGGTGATCTTGTGGACGACTTCCGGCGAGAGACCGGCGAATTGCTGCTCGATGTATTTCGAGGATTCGGGCCACACGCCGTCGGTATGCGGGTAGTCCGAGCCCCACATCAGCGTCTCGACCCCCATCTCGTCAACCAGCTTGGCGCCGATCGGGTCGAGCTGGAAGGTCGCCTTGCATTGCCGGCGCCAATATTCGCTCGGCTTCAGCTTCATCAGATCGCGAAACCGATCCTCGAACTCGAAATCCATGCGGTCGAGCGCGTACGGGATCCAGCCAACACCGCTCTCGCCAAAAGACACCCGCATGCGCGGATAGCGTTCGAGCACGCCGGCCCCGATCAGCGCCGCGATGATGTTGATCAGGCCCATCTGGAACGACGAGACGCCGGTGAACATCGCTGCCCGCCGGACATGCGGGGAGACACCCTGGCGCGCCCGGGGTGAGGTCGTCGGGAAGGTGTGGAAATGCAGCGGCAGCTGCACCTCATCGACTGCCTTCCACAGCGGCTCCCAAACCGGATGCCACATCGGCTCCATATCCCATGAGCAGGACAGTTCGAGCCCTTTGATCCCCATTTTGGCGACGCGATGGATTTCCTTGACCGCTTCGTCGAGATCGCCATAGGGGAGGCATGCGAGACCGATCTGGCGCTCGGGGTAATGGCTGCAGAACTCCTTGAGCCAGTCATTGTAGATCCGCAGCATCTCGTTCGAGGCTTCGCGATCGTTGAGCCGCGAAGAAGCCCCGAGGATGCCATAGATCACCTCGGCATCGACGCCATCGCGATCCATGTCCTTGATCCGCAGATGCGGATCGCTGGGCCGACGGATGTCCTTTTTGCCATCCTCGAAAAAGCCGAGTTCGGCCATCTTGTCGACGCGATGGTTCTGGCCCGGGACATAGGGTGCGCCACCCGGCCCGACACCGTTTTTCAAGCCGAAATTGGCGCCGTTCTTGGCCACCCATTGCGGACCCTGCGGCCCGTCTTCGACATAGGGCATGCGATCCTTGAGCTCGCGCCGCGCCTGGGAGACGAACAGATCTGGCGGCATCCACGGCAAGTCGAGGTGGCAATCGGCCGAGATTCGATGATATTGCATATCGTTTCCCCGCATCAGGTTGCGTATCGCGTCGACTGTACTCCGTTGCGCCGCGGATTTGCCCACCAATGCCGTCTGCCGCAGCCGGCATTTTTGCAGACGCGACATGAATTGCGTGCAATACCGATCCGAGCGGCCGGGCTTGCTTGCCTCATTCGGGCGGAATGCGGCATGATCCGGAGCGCGCCAACGAACCGAAGGAGCCGACCCATGCCCGATGCAGCCACTATTGAAACGACGGCCGCGACCCGCAGTGAGGCGCCAGTCCGGATTGGCGGGCTCGACCATGTCGTCCTGCGCGTCGGCGATCTCGATCGTGCGATCTCGTTTTACAACAGGGTGCTGGGCTGCCGGGTCGAACGCGAGCTGCAGCAGCCGCGGCTGGTGCAGTTGCGCGCCGGCGCGTCGTTGATCGATCTCGTGCCGGCATCAGTCTCGCCGCACGACGCCCCGGACAAAGCCGGGCGGAACATGGATCATTTTTGCGTGCGGGTGATCGGCTTTGATGCGGCGGCGCTGAAGGCGCATCTGAGCAACAACGGGGTCGATCCGGGCGATGTCCACGAGCGCTATGGCGCCGAGGGCTACGGCCCGTCGATCTACATCACCGATCCCGATGGCAATACCGTCGAACTGAAAGGCGAAGCCACCCGCGGGTTGTAGCGTCGCCAGCGCTCGACCTTATCGGTCCGCTGCATCGGTCCGCTGCCCCCGCCAACACCGGTCGCTCTCGCCGCCGGTCGGGAAAAAGCCGGGGTGAGGGGCGACGCGAGCCCATGGATTGGAGGATTGATGGCCGGTTTTTTCCCGGGCTTCGAAGATCGTCGGATCAGGACCACCGGCGCCGAAATCAACCTCGTCACCGGCGGCAAAGGGCCACCGCTATTGTTGCTGCACGGCTATCCGCAGACGCATTTGATGTGGCGCAAGGTGGCGCCGAGGCTTGCCAAGGAATTCACCCTCGTAATTCCGGATCTGCGCGGTTATGGCGACAGCTCGAAACCGCCGGCCGGCCCCGACAACGAAAATTTCAGCAAGCGCGCTTTGGCGCTCGATCAGATCGAGACGATGGCGGCATTGGGCTTCGAGCGCTTTGCGGTCGCCGGCCACGACCGCGGCGCCCGGGTCGCGCACCGTCTCGCGCGCGACCACGCCGAGCAGATCGAGCGGCTGGCGCTGCTCGACATCGTGCCGACACTCTATCGCTTTGAGACGATCGATCAGAAGGCGGCGACCTCCAGCTGGCACTGGTTTTTTCTGATCCAGCCGGGCGGCTTGCCGGAGCGGCTGATCGGCGCCGAGACCGAGTTCTTTTTGCGGCATCAGCTCGCCGCGTTATTGCGCGATCCGGCAAAGATCGAGCCCGAGGCATTCGCCGAATATCTGCGCTGCTTTAGAAACCCGGAAACGATCCGCGCCACCTGCGACGAATATCGCGCCGGCGCCTCGATCGATCTTGAGCACGATCGCGCCGATCGCGGTCGCAAACTCACCATGCCGTTACTGATGCTGTGGGGGAAGCGAAGTTCGCAAGGCAGCGGATACGACGTGCTCGCGGTGTGGCGTGATCATGCCGAAAATGTTCGCGGCCGTGCGATTGACAGCGGCCACTTCATTCCTGAAGAGGCGCCCGATGACACCTGCGAGGCCTTGCGCGACTTTTTTGCGGTCACGACCTGAACTCTGCCGCGTTCGCAGGTAGATTAGCCGCCGGACGAAGCCGCGGGCGCAACAGGAGTCAACTGGCAGAGGTCTGGGCTCGCCGGCTGACTGGTCTCGGCGCCGGGGTGGCGTTGCACGACGGCCTGTCAAGGCGTTGCGCGCAGTGTGTGCGGCACAGCCGGCGGGCGGGCTTGACGGCGATGGGTGCTGTCCCGGTCCGCGGCCGGGTCTGTGCCGATTAGTCAGCGAAAGCCGACGGTTGCGCGCGGTTCAGGGCTGTGTTAGGGAACTCGCCGGCGGCTTTGCCCGGCGGGGGCGCCTGGGCGCGATCCGAAAACAACAATGAATGCTGCTCCGGCTTTCGCCGGTGTGGCGCGCGAGGACTGCTGTACAGTGGCTTCCGAAGCGACAGGCGTGTCAGCCCTTGCCGAGCGGTATGCGACGGCGCTGTTCGACATTGCCGATGAACGCCGTGCCCTTGATGAAGTGGCAAGCGACCTTCGTCAGTTGCGGGCGATGCTGAGCGAGAGTGCCGATCTGATGCGTCTCGTCCGCAGCCCCATCCTGTCGCGTCTCGATCAGGCGCGCGCGGTGGAAGCGCTGGCGCAGCATGCCCAACTGTCGCCCTTGGTTCGCGATTTTCTCGCTGTGGTGGCTCGCAACCGGCGGCTTTTCGCCATCCCGGCAATGATTACCGCATTTCTCGCCAGGCTCGCCGAGCGGCGCGGCGAGGTTAGTGCCGAGGTCATCACCGCCCAACCGCTGACCGCAACCCAGATGAACGCGCTGGGCGAGCATTTGCGGCGGACGGTCGGTCGCCGGGTCACGGTTGACGCGCGGGTCGATCAGCGGTTGATCGGCGGGATGATCGTCAAAGTCGGCTCGCGCATGGTTGACGCCTCGGTCGAGAACAAATTGAGACGTCTGCAATTGGCGATGAAAGCATAGGCTGAAGGGGTTTTCATGGAAATAGGCGCGGCAGAGATCTCGGCGATCCTCAAGCAGCAGATCGCCAACTTCGGCAGCGAGGCGGATGTCGCCGAGGTCGGCCAGGTGCTGTCGATCGGCGACGGGATCGCCCGCATCTATGGCCTCGACCAGGTCCAGGCCGGCGAAATGGTCGAGTTCCCGAACGGCGTGCGCGGCATGGCGCTGAACTTGGAAAGCGACAATGTCGGCGTCGTCGTGTTTGGCGAGGACAGCGGCATCGGCGAAGGCGATACGGTCAAACGCACGAGTGCGATCGTCGATGTGCCGGTTGGTCGCGGGCTGTTGGGCCGTGTCGTCGACGCGCTGGGCGAGCCGATCGACGGCAAGGGGCCGCTGGTCGATGTCCACCGCACCAGGGTCGAGGTCAAGGCTCCCGGCATCGTCCCGCGCCGCTCGGTGCACGAACCGGTCCAGACCGGGTTGAAGGCGATCGACGCGCTGGTGCCGATCGGCCGCGGCCAGCGAGAATTGATCATCGGCGACCGCCAGACCGGCAAGACGGCAGTCGCCATCGATGCCGTGTTGAACCAGCGGCCGGTCCATGCCGGCACCGACGAGCGGGCAAAGCTCTACTGCATTTATGTCGCGATCGGGCAAAAGCGCTCGTCGGTCGCGCAGATCGTCAAGACCTTGCAGGATTACGGTGCGCTCGAATACTCGATCGTGGTGGCGGCAACCGCGTCGGAACCGGCGCCGCTGCAGTATCTGGCACCCTATGCCGGGTGTGCCATGGGCGAGTTCTTTCGCGACAACGGTATGCATGCGCTGATCATTTACGACGATCTGTCAAAGCATGCCGTCGCCTATCGTCAGATGTCGCTGCTGCTGCGCCGTCCTCCGGGCCGCGAGGCCTATCCAGGGGACGTGTTTTATCTGCATTCACGGTTGCTCGAACGCGCCGCGAAGATGAATGAGGAACACGGCGCCGGCTCGTTGACCGCGCTGCCGGTCATCGAGACCCAGGCCGGTGACGTCTCGGCCTATATTCCGACCAATGTGATCTCGATCACCGACGGCCAGATCTTTCTCGAAACCGAACTGTTCTACCGTGGCATCCGGCCGGCGATCAATGTTGGGCTGTCCGTCAGCCGGGTCGGATCGGCAGCGCAGATCAAGGCGATGAAGCAGGTCGCCGGACGCATCAAACTCGAGCTTGCGCAATACCGCGAGATGGCGGCTTTTTCGCAATTCGCCTCTGACCTTGACGCGTCAACGCAACGCTTGCTGGCGCGCGGCGCGCGGCTTACCGAGCTGTTGAAACAGCCGCAATTCTCGCCGGTGCCGGTCGAAGAACAGGTCGTATCGATCTTTGCCGGGACCCGCGGCTATCTCGATCAGGTCGAGGTCGGGGCCGTTACCCGGTTCGAGACCGCGATGCTCGGTGAACTGAGGGCCCAGCACCCGGAACTGCTCGAGGCAATCCGCACCAGCAAAGAAGTGACGCCCGAGATCGACAAGGCGCTGGTCGAATTCCTCGACGGCTTTATCAAAACCTTTGCCTGATGGCCTTAATGTCGGGAATGCTTCTCCCTCTTCTCCTGCAATTGCGGGGAGGGGGATCGGGTAGGGGGCGAAGCCGCAAGCGCCCGGGTTGCCCCCTCCGCCCCGCCCTCTCCTCGTCTTGCGGGGCGAGGCAGAGGGGTGGTGCAGCGCATCCGGTCGCAGCCGCGAAGCAGCGCCGATGCCAAGCTTGAAGGACTTGCGGGTCCGGATCCGCAGCGTCCAATCGACCCAAAAGATCACCGCGGCGATGAAGGTCGTGGCTGCCTCCCGCCTGCGGCGCGCGCAGGAGCAGGCCGAGGCGGCGCGCCCCTATGCCCAGCGGATGGAACGCGTCCTCAGCTCGCTCGCCGCGCGCATGACAGGGCTGCCGACGGCGCCGCCATTGCTTGTCGGCACCGGCAAGGATGAAACCCACCTGATTGTCGTCGCGACTTCGGACCGCGGCCTCGCCGGGGGGTTCAACGCCACGATCCTGCGCGAAGCGCGGCGCCGCATTCGCGAGCTTGAAGCTGGTGGCAAGCGCGTCATCATCCTGACCGTCGGGCGCAAAGGCCGCGACGGGCTGCGCCGTGACTATGGGCGCATGATCCACGACAGCCTGACCGATATCGGCAGACGGCATCTTGCCTTTGACGAGGCGCAAGACATCGCCGAGCGCATCCTGGTGCTGTTTCGGGGCGGCTCGTTTGACGCCTGCACGATCATCTTCAACCGGTTTCGCTCGGCGATCACTCAAATCGTTACGGTACAGCAGCTGATCCCGTTCCCGGTCGAGGCTGAGGACGAAGGCGATGCATTCTCGCGCGCGAGAGCGGGGGTGTATGAATTCGAGCCGGATGAAGAAGAAATTCTCGGCGAACTATTGCCGCAGAACCTCGCGGTTCAGATCTACACCGCGCTTCTCGAAAATGCGGCAAGCGAGCAAGGCGCCCGGATGACCGCGATGGACAACGCAACCCGCAATGCCGGGGAGATGATTGGCCGGCTGACCTTGAACTATAATCGTACCCGTCAGGCGGCGATCACCAAGGAGCTGATCGAAATCATTTCGGGCGCCGAATCATTGCGCGCCGCCTGAGTTTGGCCTCCGCGGATCTGTACTGAGATAGGGCATTCCTCAACATGGCGAGAAACAGTATCGGCACGATCACCCAGGTCATCGGACCGGTCGTCGATGTCCATTTCGACGGCGAATTGCCGGCGATCCTGAATGCGTTGCATGTCGATCGTTCGGGCAACAAGCTGGTTCTCGAAGTGGCCCAGCAGGTCGGTGAGAACGTCGTACGTACGATCGCGATGGACACCACCGATGGCCTGGTGCGCGGTACCCAGGCGGTCGACACCGGCGAGCCGATCATGATGCCGGTCGGACCCGAAACCCTGGGCCGCATCCTCAATGTCATCGGCGAGCCGGTCGATGAACGCGGCCCGGTGGTGACCAAGATGCGTTCGCCGATCCATAAATCGGCGCCCGAATTTACCGATCAGTCAACCGAAGCGGAAATCCTGATTACCGGGATCAAGGTCGTCGACCTGCTGACGCCCTACGCGAAGGGCGGCAAGATCGGGCTGTTCGGCGGCGCCGGCGTCGGCAAGACCGTGATCATCATGGAACTGATCAACAACATCGCCAAGGCGCATGGCGGCTACTCGGTATTCGCCGGCGTCGGCGAGCGCACCCGCGAGGGCAACGACCTCTATCACGAAATGATGGAATCGGGCGTCATCGACCCGGCCGGCGCCGGTTCCAAAGCGGCACTCGTCTACGGCCAGATGAACGAACCGCCGGGTGCGCGCGCACGGGTCGGGCTCAGCGGGTTGACTGTCGCCGAGTACTTTCGCGACGAAGAAGGCCAGGATGTGTTGTTCTTTGTCGACAATATCTTCCGCTTTACCCAAGCCGGCTCCGAGGTATCGGCATTGCTCGGCCGAATTCCTTCCGCGGTCGGCTATCAGCCGACCTTGGCAACCGATCTGGGGACTTTGGAAGAGCGCATCACCAGCACAAAAAAGGGCTCGATCACCTCGGTACAGGCAATCTATGTGCCGGCAGACGATCTGACCGACCCGGCACCGGCCACGACCTTTTCCCATCTCGACGCGACAACGGTGCTGTCGCGCCAGATCGCCGAACTCGGCATTTATCCGGCGGTCGACCCGCTCGATTCGACGTCGCGCATGCTCGACCCGCGCATCGTTGGTGACGAGCATTACCAGGTCGCGCGCGATGTGCAGCGCGTTCTTCAAACCTACAAATCGCTGCAGGACATCATCGCCATTCTCGGCATGGACGAATTGTCGGAAGAAGACAAGCTGACCGTCGCTCGCGCCCGCAAGATTCAGCGCTTTCTGTCGCAGCCCTTCCATGTCGCCGAAGTGTTCACCGGAACCCCCGGCGTTCTCGTCAAACTGGAGGACACAATCAAAGGATTCAAAGGCATCGTTGCCGGCGAGCATGATGATCTGCCGGAAAGCGCCTTTTACATGGTCGGCACGATCGAGGAGGCGGTGGAAAAGGCGCGCAAGATGGCTGCGGAGGCCGCCTAGACAGTGATTGTATCGGGTCGAAGCGCCCGGCGCTGCGATCCGATACCGTGAATCATGGTCTTACCCTAGAAATCGAGAGCGGGATTTCACGCATGAAGTGGGGATTTTATGCCCATTTCATGCGATCCTGCTCTGAGCGCGAGTGCGGTCGACATGCCGGACCAGGTGAATTTCGAACTCGTGACCCCCGAGCGCATGATGCTTTCGGAACCGGTCGACATGGTCGTCGTGCCGGGTGTAGAGGGGAATTTTGGGGTGTTGCCCGGGCATTCATTGCTAATCTCGACGATCCGGCCGGGGACGCTCGAAATCTATCAGGGCCAGACAGTGGTGCGGCGCATCTTTGTTTCGGGCGGCTTTGCCGAGGTGACGCCCGAGCGCTGCACCGTGCTGGCGAACGAGGCGCTTGCCGCCGAGGAAATCGACCGCGCGGCGATCGAAGCCGAATTGCAGATTGTTCAGGGGAATCTGCCGAGCCTGCGTGAACAGGTGGCGCGCGCCTCCGGCACCGACCGTGAGCGGCTCTTGACCGAACTCGCCGGGCTCGAACGCGACCAGGCCGTCGCCCAGGCGAAACTGCAAGCCTTGGCCGAAGCGGCCGCACACTAGACCCGAATCGCCCGCAATCGAAACAGAGCGTCCATTGCAGGCGTGAATCCGACTCTCGGTCCACGGACGACGACACCATGATCCATGTACCGGATCGGAACATCGTGCACTTTGACCCGAGACGATCATGGCTTGGTACGTCGGCGCGGAAACCGGTTGATCGAGCCAGACCGGCGTGATGACGCCGCCGCTTTTGACAAGCTGAACTGATTATTTATTTAACGCAAACCGAGAGCACCCGGCGGCCGGTGTTGGCCGAGCCGGGTTTCGGTGTTGTTACTTGGGTGGTTCGACCCATACATCGCTTCGCTTGATCCGTTCGATCAACTGTTGCGGGTCGAATTTGCGGGAGCCAGCCGGCATTTGGAACAGCGCGGCCGGTTGCGGCTGTTCGCGGATGTCGACGAGTTCGACCTTGGTGCCGTCCTGGTACTGGAACCTGATCGGAAATTTAAGGAGCGGATCGATCGTGGCGGTGATCGCTGACCCCGCTGGTGAGGTCGCCTGGTACTCGATGACCTGGCGCCCGTCGATATTGTCGGTGCCGAGCCGGCGGCAATGCCATTTTGAACCGTGACCGGCCGCACCGGCGATCTTTGCCATCGTCTGCCAAGCCTGGCACGGGTCATCCGGATCGACCGGAACCAGAATCTGGGTCAGCGAACTCGATTCCTTCGCGTCCATGTAGATATCTTGCGCGGGCATCACAAAGAAGGCGGTGTCGGCACTGACATTCACTAGAAAGCGGCCGCTGCGAAAATCGGGCGTTTCGAAGCGGACGAGGCTGTCTCGAACGTACAGCTTGCCGGCGGCGCCCGCCATCCGATCACCTGCGTTTGTCGTCACGATATCGGCGGAGAATTGCTCCGCCGCCGCAGTGCCGCCGAACAGGGCGAGGATGCCGAGAAAGCTGAGCGCCGGGGACAGCGCTCTGATCGATGCCCACACTGTTCTGGCCCCGGCGCCGATCGCGGGTTATTGCAAATACGGCCGAAGATCGGGCCGCGAGTCGAAGTTGAAGGCTTCAAACAGATCAGTCAGTGCCGGCATGTTTGTCGGAACGTAGGGGTTTCGCCGCGTCGCCTTCGGGTTTGGCAGATTGTCGCGGCTGCGATTGGTCAGCGGCGGCAAGTGCCAGTTGCGCTCGATGAATTTCAACAGCGAGACGTGGTCGGCATAGGCGTGATCGATCTTGCCGCCGGCCGAGTATGGCGACAACACCAGTAATGGAAGGCGCGTGCCGTCACCGAAATAATCGAAAATCTGGACAAAGCCCGAATCCCAGTAACCGCCGGCTTCGTCCCAGGTAATGAACACCGCCGTCGTTGCCT
>Ga0335074_10017704_pt1 | contig 10052 bp, 7 predicted proteins | sample Lox_Sample_23_FD_206715 | JGI IMG/M metagenome (GOLD analysis project Ga0335074, IMG submission 206715) | Soil microbial communities from Loxahatchee National Wildlife Refuge, Florida, United States - Lox_Sample_2.3 | ecosystem: Environmental > Terrestrial > Soil > Wetlands | place: USA: Florida...
CAGAAATGCCAGTACTGATCCCACAGCGGCAGGTTCGTGCCGAACGCCTGCGACATCGTCTGGTACAGCGCCGCGTAGCCGCCCGGCTCCAGGTCGAACTTCGAGAGGAACAGCTGGACCGGGTCACCGGGCATCAGGTGCGGGATGCCCCAGTCGATCGTGGCGCCGACGAAGAAGGCCAGCAGGTACGTGATGAGCTTCCTGGTGAGATAGCGCCGCACTGACGAGCTCCCTCGGTCGGCGTCCGCGGGCCCGCGGCCCCCTGCCCCGCCCGGCAGGCGCGGGGCAGCGGGCCGGCTCAAGGGCCCGGGCGGTGGGTTAACCGGTCAGGATGGCCCCGTGGTTCACGTGGCCGGCTTGGCCGGGGTCAGGGCGGCCAGGGCGTAGACGGTAGTCATGGCGCCAAGGTAGCCCTCCCACATGACTGGGGTGTTCTCGTCGCTGGTGCCGTTCGCGGCGTAGTCCGTCCAGTACTGGGTGTTGCCCTGGAACCAGGCGCCGTTGTACCAGAGCGGGATCTGCGGCAGCTGCTGCAGGTAGTCGGCCTCGAGCTGGCTGTAAATGGAATCCAGCTTGGCGGTATCGGTCGGCGGCGTGCTGCCCGCCTCCTGCACCAGGTTCCAGGCGGCCGGGTCGTCGAGCCGCTCCCAGTTCAGCTGGGCCGTCTGCTGCTTCACGATCGGCAGGTTGTACACCCGCTGGAAGTAGCTCCACGGGCTGGAGTCCAAGCTGGCGTTGTTGTCCAGCGCCAGGTCGTAGTTGCCGCTGGTCAGGTCGGAGTTGCGGGCCGCGTCCTGGGGGTAGATGAGCGAGATCTTGATGCCCACCGCGGCCAGGTCCTGGGAGATGATGGAGGTCGCCTCCATCCAGTCGGTCCACCCGTCCGGCACCTCCAGGGTGATCGCCTGGCCGTTGTAGCCGGACTTGGCCAGGTACTGCTTGGCCAGCGCCGGGTTGTAGGAGAACCCGTACTTGCTGACCACGCTCGGGTCGATGAAGGAGCTCAAGTTAGGCAGGAGTCCCGTGGGGTTCGCGGCCCTGGTGATGCCGCTGTAGTCCACGGACACGATCTGCGCCGGGTTGATGGCGTAGGCCAGCGCCTTGCGGAAGTTGACGCTGCTCATCGGGGCCTTGGTGGTGTTCGGCTCGAGCCAGACCGTGTTGGCCGACAGCATGTACGGCGAACTGGAGTAGTAGGTCTTGATGCCGTATCCGGCGTTGCCGCCCAGCCCGCTGACCAGCTCGTTGATGCCCGGCAGGAAGTTGTTGCTCCAGTCGACCTGCGCCGCGGTCAGCGCGGACAGCTCGACGTTGTTGGAGCCGTTTACCACGTCGACCAGGTACTTGAACTTGAAGCTAAGGCCGAGCTGGCTGATCGCCCACCAGTCGGGGTTGTCCTTGTAGGCGACCTCGGTGGTGTTGTAGGTGTCCAGCAGCATGGGCCCCGTGCCGACCGGGTGGGCGTTGGCCCCGGTGACCTGCTGGGTCGCGGAGAGCTTGGACCAGACGTGCTGCGGAACCACTGGCGCCTTCCACAGGTAGTCCTGCCACTCGGCGTAGCCGGGCGAACTGCCGAATTTGACGGTCACGGTGTTGCCGTCAGAAGTCGCGCTGGTGACCGTGGAAACGTTGGAGTTGTACGGGTCGGACTTGTTGGTCATGGCCAGGTTGATCGAGTACGCCACGTCAGCGCCGGTCAGCGCCGTCCCGTCGCTCCACTTCACGCCATTACGGACCTGGATGGTGTACGTGTCGCCGCTCCAGGTGCCGCTCGTGGCCAGCCACGGGTCGTACTTGTTGTGCACCGGGTCGTAGAGGAACAGCGGCTCGTAGACCAGCCCCTGCGTGCCCGTCGCGTAGTTGCCCAGGTTGAACGGGTTCCAGTTGGACGGCGGCGCGTAGGCCGTGCCGCTGGTGTACAGGGTGTCCGTGCGCGGGAACCCGGCCAGCGTCCCGGCCGGCACGGCCGATGACGCGGCACTGGTGGCGCCGGGCGTGGCACTGCTGCTCGATGACGAACTCGTGCATGCGCTGGCCGTGGCCAGGATCAGGGCGGCCGCCACCGCACCGGCGGCCCATCGGGCGGTACCTCCCGCCTTTGTCATACCTCTCACCTGTCCTGCCTCCTCACTGGGAAGTCTGTGGTGTCGCTGTTCCGGTCGGGGTTCAGGCGAGCTATACCGGTTAAGTGTTCATCATGCGGGAACGCGAAGTAAAGCATCAGGTGTATATCGATCAGGTATCAGCCAGGTTAGAATGGCCGCGTATTACTGCCTCTCCGCGGTCGCGCCGGTCCTGGCGGATAAGCTCGCCCGGTGCGAACCCGGGGCCCGCTCCGTGCTGTCGCGGACCATCAGCACAGGCGGTGCTTCCTGCAGGCGGCCCGGCCGGCCCCCCTCGCTCGCCTCGCGCAGCATGCGCGCCGCGGCGGCGCCTGCGGCGGGGATGTCCCGGCGCAGCGCGGTGAACGCGGGATGCACGAGCTCGCACAGCGCGGTGTCGTCCCAGACCACGATGGACAGGTCGGCAGGCACCCGGACGCCCATCCGCTGCGCGGCCCCGAGCCCGGCCAGGGCCATCACGTCGTTGTCGTACAGGATGGCCGTCGGCGGCTCAGCCTGCTTGAGCAGGTCGCGGGTGGCCTCGGCGCCGTGTTCGGCGGTGTAGTCGGCGGCCACCGAGAAGGCCTGGATACCGGCCGCCCCGGCCACCTCGGCCAGCGCGTCGGTGCGCAGCTTGGAGTGCCAGTACCGGGGGAAACCCCCGATCCGGGCGATCCGCCGGTGCCCGAGCCTGGCCAGGTAGCGCACCACGATGCGGGTGGCGGCCTCGTCGTCCTGCCAGACGGCGGGCAAGGTCCCGGCCCCGCGGGGGGCGCCGAGCACCACGGCGGGCATGGTCAGGTCCTCCAGCACCCGGACCCGCCGGTCGCGCACCTGAAGGTCGACCAGGAACACGCCGTCCACCTTCCGCTGCGCCCACCAGGAGCGGTACAGGCGGATCTCCTCGGCCTGGTCCTCGGCCAGGGTGAACAGCAGCGTCACGTGATTGAGGGCCAGCTCCCCCTGGATGCCCGAGATAAGCTGCATGAAGAAGACCTCACTGCCCAGGGTGCGAGCCGGCCGGTCGATGACCAGGCCGAACGCCCCCGCCCGGCCGTCGGACAGGGCCCGGGCCGCGCTGTTGGGCTGGAAGCCGATCTCGGCTGCGATGGCCAGGATGCGCTCGCGGGTCGCGGCCGATACGCCGGGCTGGCCGTTCAGGGCGAAGGACACGGCCGCCTTGGTCACGCCGGCCCGGCGCGCGATGTCGGCGATGGTCGGGCGTCTCATCCGGTTCCTTTCGCAGCCAGGCGGCAAGAAGACCGAAGCGCGCCGCTTAGCTGCCCAGCCTAGCCAGCATGGCCTGAACCAGTTCAGCTTAAAGCCGCTGGCCACCGGGACGGATATGATGCGCCCATTGCGCTTAACCGGTATAGTATTTCGATCTCACCAGGTACACCCGCCAGCCGCCCGCACGATGGGAGCCGCCACCCATGCGCCGAAACACCGCACGGATCACGGCCGCCCGGCAGCCGGCCTTCTGGCTCGGGGCCAACTTCTGGTCCCGGACCGGCGGCCCGCTCATGTGGCGGTCCTACGACCCGGCCGTGATCAGCGCGGAGCTGCGCGTGCTGCGCGAGCACGGCCTGACCATGACCCGGTCCTTCTTCTACTGGCCCGACTTCATGCCCGAGCCAGACCGGATCGACGAGCAGATGACGGCCCGGTTCGCCGACTTCCTCGACCGGCACGCCGAGCAGGACCTGCTCACGGTGCCCACGTTCATCGTCGGGCACATGTCCGGCCAGAACTGGGACCCGGCCTGGCGGGGCGGCCGAGACCTTTACGCCGACGTCTGGCTGGTCGCCCGGCAGGCCTGGTTCGCTGGCCAGATGGTCCGCCGGTTCGCAGGCCACCCGGCCGTGGCCGGCTGGCTGGCCTCCAACGAGATGCCGCTGTACGGCGGTGACCACGCGCCGCCCGAGATCGCCGCGGCCTGGGTCCAGATCATCAGGGACGCGGTGACGGCGGCCGGTGGTCACCAGCCGTTCTCCGCCGGGGACGGAGCCTGGGGGATCGAGACCAGCGGCCGCGACAACGGGTTCCGGCTGGCCGACCTGGCGCGGCTGTGTGACTTCCTCGGCCCGCACGTTTACCCGGTCGGCGACGACCAGATCCGGCAGCACTACGCGGCCGCCTGGCAGTGCGAGCTGGCCGGCACCTTCGGCAAGCCGGTGGTGCTGGAGGAATTCGGGGTCAGCTCCGACTTCGCCTCCGGACCGAACGCGGCCCGCTATTACCGGCACGTCCTGCACCACAGCCTGCTGGCCGGCGCAACCGGCTGGATCGCCTGGAACAACACCGACTTCGACCTGCCCGGGCAGGACCCCTACCGGCACCACGCCTTCGAGCAGCACTTCGGGCTCACCGGCGCGACGGGTGCGCCCAAGCCGGCCCTAGCCGAGATGGCGGCCTTCGCCGCCACGCTGCGCACGATCGACGCCGGCCGCTGTGTGCGGGCCGACACCGACACCGCCCTGATCGTCCCCGCCTACCTTGACACCAGGTATCCGTTCACCGACCCGGGCGACGGCGCGCCCATCGCCCGGACGCTGGCTCAGGCCTACGTCTCGGCCCGGCTGGCCGACCTGGCCCCCGCCCTGACCCGGGAAAGCGACGGCCTCGCCGGCGGCGCCCGGCTGTACCTCGCGCCCTCGGTCAAGCAACTGCTGGCCCCCACCGCCGCGGCGCTCGAGCGGCTCGCCGCGGACGGCGCCTGCGTCTACCTGTCTTACTCGGCAGGCGACACGGAATGGCACCGCGGGCCGTCGTACGGCTGGCTGGATGGGGCCTTCGGCGTCCAGCACCAGCTCGACGTCGGCCTAGTCAACCCGATCGAGGACGAGTTGGCGGTGCTGCGCTTGCAGCGGGACTTCGGCGGCCTGGCCCGGGGTACCACGCTGTCCTTCGCAGTGGCGGGTAACCAGCACAGCCGGGCGTTCCTGCCGGTCGAGCCGGCCGAGGCCCAGGTCATCGCCACCGACGCCCGCGGCCGACCGGCGCTGCTGCTGCGCCGCATCGGGCGGGGCTCGCTGGTCCTGGGCACCTACCCTGTCGAGCACATGGCTGCGCTCACCCCCCGGGTCAACCCCGACGACGCCGTGACCCTCTACGGCGCCCTGGCCGCCCACGCCGGCGCCCGCCGCGCGGTGACCGTCGATGACCCCCGCGTCGCCTGCGACACCCTAGTCCGCGACGACGGCACCACCTTCGCCGTGCTGGCCAGCCACGCCGCCGAGCCGCTCACCATCAAGCCCCTCCTAGCCGGCGGCGGCGCGCTCACCGAACCGGACGGGGACGACATCATGGAGGGTGTCACCATGGACCCGTTCGGCATAAACATCTTCAAAGTAACCGGGGGCGAGCCCACGGACATCAGCTGCTAACGGAGGTCCCCGTCCAGGCCGGCAGCACGACGTCCCCCGGGCGGGGATCGAGGTCGTCCGTGATCTCCTCGCCGGTGACCACAGATCGCCGCGCCGCGAGCACCGCCTCCTTCTGGACGCCGGAGATCCCCCAGAACTGCACGTTCCCCGACCGGTCGGCCCGCTGGGCGTGGATGACCGCCACGTCGGGCCGGAGCGCGGCGACCGCGGTCAGCGTCTCCCCGGTGAGAGGGCAGGTGATCGGCTTGATGATCGGCGCCGCGCCGCGGCCGCCGCCGAGTGCCTCCAGGCGGTACAGGTCAGTCCCGTTGTACCCGCGCAGCACGGCGAGCGGCAGGCCGGAGGCGCCGGCCACGTAGCCTGTAAGCCCGTGACGAGCATTTATGCAGATCAAGCGGGCTAGCGGTGACCTGCGGCAGCAGATCGCTCCACGCGGTACAGACCTCCTGTTAATCGGCAGGTTCCAAGTTCGAGTCTTGGCGCGGGAGCTGACTGAAGGTCCTGGCCAGAGCCGACTTGGCTCTGGCCAGGTGACCTTGTAGCCACGGTAAAGTCACCGTTTACGGCGTCCTGGGTAGGCGCCTAGCCCGTAGTGCAGCGCTCTTGCCTGCGTCAGCCCGCCAGGTGGGTCTCCCGTCCGGTCTTGGCGATGGCGTGCCAGGTGAGGTAGATGGCGGCGGTGATGAGGAAGCCGGCTTCGGCGGTGAGGTCGCCGACGGAGGGGACGTGGGTGGGGACGACGCCGAGGTATTCGGTCTGGTTGGAGAACAGCCAGATGGAGATGCCCATGCCGGCCAGCATGGCGACGGGCCCGGCCCAGTTGGTGCGCTTGGTGGCGAACAGCAGCGACTCATCGGGGTTGCGCCGCAGCCACATGTCGCAGAACATGACGGCCAGCCAGGGGGCGATCCAGTAGGCGATGATGAGCAGGAAGTTGGTGTACTTGGCGCCGGCGTTGTGCAGCCCGCTCCAGGCCAGGAAGAACCCGATGGTGCCGAACCCCAGGGCGACGATGGCGCGGCGCAGGGACAGGGGGAGCTTGATGCCGATGGCGGTGAAGGACAGGGCGCCGGAGTAGATGTTCAGGACGTTGGCCGAGACGGCGCCGAGGGCGATGGCCAGCAGGGTCAGGTCGGCCAGCGGGGTGGCCAGCAGGGAGGTCATGCCGCCGGGCCCGGCCAGGGCGTCGCCGGCGCTGACCGCGGTGCCGACGGCGGCGCCGACGATCTCCAGCAGCGCGCAGGACACGAACAGCCCGGCCCCGGACCACCAGGCGATGGCGGCCCGGTCCGCGTCCGGCTTGAAGTACCGGGTGTAGTCGGCGGCGTAGGGGTTCCAGCCGGCCGCGTACCCGAACGAGGCGCCCAGGGCCAGCAAGAACGCGCCGGGGATGGTGTGGTGGGCGGCGCCGGGGTGGGCCTTGGCCAGGATGACGCCGGTGGCGATGAGGAAGATCACGGTAAGGATGGGGAAGGCGTACCGTTCGAACAGGTGGATCAGGTTGTACCCGAAGAACGCGACGGAGACCTGCACCGCCACGACGATGAGCAGGCACAGCACCTGCGGCAGGTGGGTCAGCACGTTCAGCGCCAGCGCACCGGACACGCTGTTGACCGCGAACCAGCCGATCCCGGCGGTGACCGAGTTCAGCCCGGCGGGCAGCGCGTTGCCCCAGTAGCCGAACCCCAGCCGGCTCAGCACCATCTGCGGCACCCCGTACTTCGGGCCGCGCAGCGACAGGGCGCCCTGCACCACGGCGCCGATCGCGCTGCCCAGGATCAGGGCCAGCGCCGCGGACCAGAACCCCATGCCGAACCCCGCCACCGCGAGCACCCCGACGAAGATCGTCGCGAACTCCATGTTCGGCGAGGTCCACGTCCAGAACAGCTGCAGCGGCCGGCCATGCCGCTCGTTCAGCGGGATGAACTCCGCCCCGCCCGGCTCCACGGCGATGACCTGCGTGCCGTAGCTGCCCTCCCGGACGAGAACACCAGCTGTGGCGCCCGTCTGGTCCACCAAGATGTCATGGTCTGGTGTCGCCATGATCGTCCTCCCTTCGGGTTGGGGTGATTGTAAACGGCTGGCGCGCCTACCGCGTCGCCTCGCTCAGCGGTCCCTGACGGGACAAGCCCTTGATCCACACGCCGGCCACGTCCGCCGGCGTGGCCAGGGCGAAGATCCTGGCCAGCGCGTCGGTGGTATCGCACGCATGCTTGAGGTTGACAGCCAGCGTGCTGCCGGTGGCTGGCCGCAGCCATACTGCGTCGAAGTCCTTGCCCACCGCGAAGTCGCCGGTCCGGTCGTCGAGGCCGAGCGCGCGCGCGCCGGCCCGGGTGGCCAGGTACAGCAGGTGAACCGGCGTCAGGTTCATTCCGTCCCGGCCTAGCAACTGCTGGATGAAGTAGGCCTGCAACGCCTCCTTGGGCAGGAACAGGCCTGCTCCTGCGCCCACGTCGGACCCGAGCGCGAAGCCGACGCCATGCTCGACGTGACGGCGCAGCGGGAACAGGCCGCTGCCCAGGGCGCAGTTGCTGGTCGGGCAGTGCGAGACCGAGGCCCCGTGCTCGGCCAGCGTCGCGAGCTCGGCGTCGCTGGGATGAACGTTGTGCGCGAAGACGCTGCGCCGGGTGACCAGGCCGTGCTGGCGGTAGGTGTCCAGGTAATTCCGGGCCCCCGGGAACAGCCCGGCCACCGCGGCGACCTCGGCCACGTTCTCGTTGACGTGGGACGTGAACCAGACGCCTGCCTCGAGCAGCTGCGCGCAGACATCGAGCATCGCGTTGGACGTGGACAGCGAGAACCGGGGCGTGACGGCGTAGCGCAGCCGCCCGCGGTCATGCCAGCGGCCAATCAGGTCCGTGCTTTCGGCCAGCGCCGCCTCCGGTGAGTGCAGCAGGTCGGGGCGCAGGATCCGGTCGCTGAGCACCAGGCCCGAGGTGATGTTCAGCCCGCGCTGCTCGGCAGCGGCGAACAGCTCGTCCATGGCCGCCGCGAAGTGCGATCCGAACACCAGGGCGCTGGTCGTCCCCGCGGCGAGCAGGCCGTCGAGGAACTCGCCGGCCACCTCGCGCGCGTACGCCTGGTCGGCGAGCTTGCTCTCCTCCGGCAGGGCGCATCGCTCCAGCCAGTCCAGCAGCGGCATGCCCAGTCCGCCGATCGCGCGGATCTGGGGGAAGTGGACGTGGGTGTCGATGAAGCCGGGCACGAGCATCCCGCCCGGCAGCTGGGTGACCGGCTCGTCCGGGTGCTCGGCGTGCAATGCGGCGAAGGTGCCACGGGCACAGATGATGCCCTCGCGGACCAGCAGCGCGCCGACCTCCGCGAGTGCGTCGGCCGGCTTCCCGGCGAACGGGTCGCCCGGCGTGTCGACGATCGTTCCGGCGTACAGTGTCATTCTTTCGCTCGCCTCCGGGCCGCCTCGTGACGCCGCCTTCCCTCGCCGCTCCGCTCCTCGGCCCAGGCGGCGTCGCGGCCCTTTGGCTCGCTCAAGTCCTCCAGCAGGGCGGCGGCGATGGCGACGGCGATGGCGGCCGGGTTCTTGCCCGTGATCCCGGGCAGGCCGATCGGGCACGTGATCCTGGCGATCGCCGCCGGGCTGTGGCCCATCTCGGCCAGCTGGGCCTGGAACCGCGTCCACTTCACGCTGGATCCGATCAGCCCGATGCCTCCCAGCGGCTGGCCGACGCGCAGCGCCGCGTCGCATAGGGCGAAGTCCTCGGCATGGTCGTGCGTCATGATCACGACGTGCGCGCCGCGGGGCAGCTGCTCGAGCACCTGCTCGCCGAGCAGCGTGCGGTGGATGCTGACATCCGCGCTGCCGTCAATCACGTCCGCCAGCCGGACCCGGTCCAGCTGTTCGGCGCGCGAGTCGACCAGCAACAGCTGGATCGGCAGCCGGGACAGGATGCGCGCCAGCTCGTAGCCGACGTGCCCGATCCCGAACAGGGCGACGACCGGCGGGACCGCGAGCGGTTCGAGCAGTAGCCGGACGACGCCGCCGCAGCACTGGCGGCCGTGCTCGGTGTGCGCGTGCGGGTTAAGCTGGATCTCGCGGGTCTCCGGTTCGGTGCTCCCGCACTCGATCAGGTCCCGGGCCCGGGCAATGGCCGTCGCCTCTAGGTTGCCGCCGCCCACGCTGCCCCAGCTGCGGTCCTGGCTCACCACCATCTTGGCGCCGGCCTCGCGCGGCGCGTGGCCCCGCACCTCCATGACGGTCACCAGCACCCCGGGCTGCCGGTCGTGCCGGAGCTGCTGCGCGGCCCTGAGCCAGTCCATCTCACACCTCCGCGAAGGCCGGGGCGGGCTGCTCGGTGCCCACCGCGTCGCGGGCGGCCTGGACCGCCCAGAAGACGGCTTCCGGCGTGGCCGGGCTGGCCAGGCTGACCCCCCATCCGGCCGGGCCGAACGCGCCCACCGCCTGCCGCAGCGCCTCGCGCACGCTGAACGCCTCCATCAGGGGCGGCTCACCGACCGCCTTGGAGCCGTACACCACGCCCGATTCTGTCGCCCGCTCGAACAGGTGCACGTTGAACTGCTCCGGCATCTCCGAGAAGCTCGGGATCTT
>Ga0335074_10017706_pt1 | contig 10052 bp, 9 predicted proteins | sample Lox_Sample_23_FD_206715 | JGI IMG/M metagenome (GOLD analysis project Ga0335074, IMG submission 206715) | Soil microbial communities from Loxahatchee National Wildlife Refuge, Florida, United States - Lox_Sample_2.3 | ecosystem: Environmental > Terrestrial > Soil > Wetlands | place: USA: Florida...
ACTACCGGGCACATCGCTTGACCATCCGCGCATACGCCCGCAAGCTAGACGCGGCTACCGGAGGAGGTAGGAGTCATGCCCGATGTCGCGCGCACACTCGACCTGCCGCCCCGCCAGCGTTTCGACTACTGGAAGCACCTTCTGTCCGACACCTTCGTCCCGCTCGAGGTTTCCACCCCGACCGGGGACGCCGACTTCCTTGGCCGGCTCCGCGGCACCGAGCTCGGCAGCCTGCGCCTGATCGAGGTGCGCGCCGAGCCGCACACCGCACTCAGGACGGCCCGGCTGGTCAAGGTGGCCCCGGCCGGCTGTTACAAGATCGCCGTACAGCTCCGCGGCACGGCCGTGCTGATTCAGGACGGCAGGGAGGCGGTGCTCGGCCCGGGCGACTTCGCGTTCTACGACACCGACCGGCCATACACGCTGGCGCTGACCGAGCACCGGATGCTCGTGCTCATCTTCCCCAGGGACATGCTCGGTCTTCCGCAGCACCGGCTGGCCGGCCTCACCGCCACGCGGCTGCCTGGCGAGGCTGGTGGCACGGCCGCCCTCATCGGCCCGTTCCTGGTCAAGATCGCCGACCTGCTCGACGAGGATGACGCGCCGGGCCTGGGGATCGGCATGCGCCTGGCGGGCAACGTGGTCGACCTGCTCGGCACGGTCCTCGCCGAGCGGCTGGACGCCACGCCCGACGATCCCGATATCGCGCACCGGGCGCTGATGCTGCAGATCACCGCGTTCATCGAGGAGCACCTGGGCGACGCGGAACTGGCGCCCGCGCAGATCGCGGCCGCGCACCACATTTCGCTCCGCCAGCTGCACAAGCTCTTTCACGCCAGCGGCACCACCGTGGCCGGCTGGATCCGGCAGCGCCGCCTCGAGCACTGCGGCCACGACCTGCGCGATCCGCGCTGCGTGACACGGCCCGTGGCCGCCGTCGGGGCGCGCTGGGGCTACCCGGACCCGGCGCACTTCAGCCGGCTGTTCAAGTCCGCCTACGGCGTTGGCCCGCGCGATTACCGGGCCAGTCACGGGCTCGCCGCCCCGGCAGACGGACGGTGCCCATCGCCCTGACCGGGTCCGTGGCCTGTACCTCGGGGGTCAAGCGGCGTGCGCTGGCGTCCAAGACGGGCCGCCGCCGCGGCGCAACCATGGGCGGCATGGCCGCTTCACCGCGTTTGCAGGGCAAGGCCGCCGTCATCACCGGCGGCGAGGGCAGCATCGGCATGGCCACGGCGCGCGCGTTCGTCGCCGAGGGTGCCAGGGTCTGCCTGGTCGGCATCGTCGCCGACGAGCTGAGCGCCGGGGCGTCGTCCCTTGGCGACGCGGCCACCTGGACGGTTGCGGATGTCACCGACCCGGTGCAGGTCAAGGCCGCCGTCGCCGGTGCGGTCGAGACGTTCGGGCGGCTGGACGTGGTGGTCAGCAACGCGGGCATCAGCGGCGTGATCGCCCCGGTGGCCGACTACCCGGACGACGTGTTCGACCAGGTCCTCGCCGTGCACGTGCGCGGCTCGTTCCTCGTGTGCAAGTACTCGCTGCCTTATCTGGAGGCGGGCGCCAGCATTGTGATCACCTCGAGCGTGGTCGGCCTCACCTCGGACGCGGGAATCTGCGCCTACGCCACGGCCAAGCACGCGCTGGTCGGCCTCATGCGTACGCTCGCCAAGGAGACGGCGCCTCGCGGGATCCGGGTGAACACGATCCACCCGGGCCCGGTCGACAACGAGTTCCAGCACCGCATCGAGGTCGCCGCCACCGGGGCGGATCGCGACCGGGCCGCCTCGATCTTCGACCAGTTCATCCCGCTCGGCAGGCACGCAGCGCCGGACGAGGTGGGACGCGCGATGCTGTTCCTGGCCAGCGACGAGAGCTCCTTCGTCACCGGGGCCACGTTGGCCGTGGACGGCGGGATGTCGATCTGAGCGCCAGACTGGGTTCGGAACGCGGGAAGGACAACATCGTGACCGGCTCCTCGTATACGACGTCCACGGCACTGCTCGAGGCGATGCGCGAGGCGGGCGCCAGGTATTTGTTCGCGAACCTGGGCAGCGACCACACCGGCATCATGGAGGCGTATGCGCTGGCCAAGAGCGCGGGGACGCTGGCGTCGCTGCCCGAACTGATCCTCTGCCCGCACGAAAGCGTGGCGCTGAGCGCGGCGCACGGGTACGCACAGGTGAGCGGCGAGGCGCAGGCGGTCATCGTGCACACCGACTGCGGCACCCAGAACCTCGGCGGGGCGATCCACAACGCGTCCAGGGGACGGGTGCCGGTGCTGATCTTCGCCGGCCTGTCGCCTGTGACCCAGGAGGGCGAGCTTCCCGGTACCCGCAGCGAGTACATCCACTGGCTTCAGGACACCTCCGACCAGCGCGGGATGCTCAGGGGTTACGCCAAGTACGACCATGAGATCCGCACCGGCCGGAACGTGAAGCAGCTCGTGCACCGGGCGATGCAGATCGCCCGGAGCGATCCGGCCGGCCCGGTGTACCTCACCGCCGCCCGGGAGATCATGGAGGAGCAGCTCCCGCCGCAGCCGCCCCAGGGCGAATGGTGGGACCCGGTCGCGCCCGCCGCGCTGACCGATGAGGTTGCCGGCGAGATCGCCGCGGCGGTCGCGGGGGCTCGCTCGCCGCTGGTAGTGACGTCCTACCTCGGCCGGGACCCCGATGCGGTCTCCGAGCTGGTAAGGCTGTGTGAGCTGGCCGCCGTCGGGGTGATCGAGTCGGTGCCGAGCTGGGTCAACTTCCCCGACGACCACCCGCTGCACCTGGGCTACCAGTGGAACGCCCCGGTGCAGAATCCCCTGCTCGCCGGCGCTGACGTGATCCTCGTGCTGGACAGCGACGTGCCCTGGATCCCGAGCCACAACCGGCCGGGCGGCTCGGCCCGGATCTTCGTCGTCGACGTCGATCCGCTCAAGATCCGGATGCCGCTCTGGCACGTGCCGGCCAGCCGGTACGCGATGGCGGATCTCGCGACCGCGCTGCGGCAGATCTCCGCCCGGCTCGCGGACTCCGGGCTCGACGACGCGGTCATCCAGCAGCGCGCCGCCCGGGTCCGTGCCGAGCACGACGCACAGCGTGCCCGGTGGGCCGAGCGGGAGCGCCCGGAGGCCGACGGAACGATCACGCCCGAGTACCTGGTGGCGTGCGTCCGGGATGCCGTGGGGCCCAGCGCGCTGGTGCTCACCGAGGCCATCAGCAACTACCACGTGGTCAGCGAGCACCTGCGGGCAAGCCAGCCCGGGTCGCTCATCGGCAGTGGTGGCGGCTCGCTCGGCTGGTCCGGTGGCGCGGCCATCGGCGCCAAGCTCGCCGCTCCCGACCGCACGGTGGTGAGCCTGGTCGGCGACGGGTCCTACCTCTTCGGCGTGCCGTCATCGGCGCAGTGGGTGGCGCGCAGGTACCAGGCGCCGTCCCTGACCGTCATCATCGACAACCAGGGCTGGAAGGCGCCGTCGCTGTCCACGCTGGCCGTGCACCCAGAGGGGCACCTGGCTGGCGGCGGGTTCGCCGCCAGCTTCCAGCCGGGGGCGGACCTGGCTGGCGTCGCCGCCGCGGCCGGCGGCGCGTACGCGCGCACCGTGACCGCCGCCGACCTGCTCCCGGTGACGCTGCGGCGGGCGCTCGAGCACGTTGCGGACGGCCAGTCGGCCGTGATCAGCGTGCGCGTGCCGCCGGTGTGATCCGCGGCGAGCGGGCTTAGCGGCGCTGGTCGCGGAGGGTGCGCTTGAGGATCTTGCCAGCGCCGGAGAGCGGGAACTCGGTGACGATCTCCAGGCTGCGCGGTGCCTTGTAGCCGGCGATTTCCCGCTTGCAGAACTCGCGCAGCTCATCCAGGTCCAGGGCCGCGCCGGGGCTGACGGCGACGACGGCGTGCACGCGCTCGCCCCACTGCTCGTCGGGCAGCCCGATGACCGCCACCTGGGCGACCGCGGGGTGCTTGGCGATCACGTTCTCGACCTCGATCGAGTAGACGTTCTCGCCGCCTGAGATGATCATGTCTTTGATGCGGTCGACCACGTAGACATAGCCGCGCTCGTCCATGTAGCCGCCGTCCCCGGTGTGCATCCAGCCGTCCCGCACGGCCTCGGCCGTCTCCTTGGGCTTCTTCCAGTAGCCGAGCATGACGTGCTCGCCTGAGGCGACGATCTCGCCGACGGTGCCGCGCGGCACCTCCTCGTCCGCCGGGTCGACGATCTTCACCCGTGCGTACGGGGCCGCGCGCCCGGCCGACCGCCGCAGCGACGGGTCGTTGTGGTCCTCGTCGGACAGGATCGTCGTGGTCGGGGACAGCTCCGTCATGCCGTACGCCTGCATGAAGCCGGCGGTCGAGAAGACCTTGCGCGCCCGTTCGAGCAGCGCCTCCGAGATCGGCGAGGCGCCGTAGACGAGCGCCTCCACGCTGCTGAGATCGTGGCGGTGCACCTCCGGGTGGTCGACCACCATCTGGATCATCGTGGGCACGAGCAGCAGCTGCTTGACCCGGTGATCCTCGATGGCGCGCATGACCCCCACCGGGTCGAACCGCGGCATCGGCACGGCGGTCATCCGCAGCACCATGCCCTGCACCCAGATCGCGAAGCCGGCGAGATGAAAGGCGGGCGCCACCAGCAGCGTGGCACCGTCGTGCGGCACCCGCGAGAGGGCGGCCGCGCTGCCGATCGCGGACAGGAAGATGCCGCGGTGGCTGAGCATGACGCCCTTGGGCGAGCCCGTGGTGCCGCCGGTGTAGAAGATGCCGGCCAGCGCCTCACCCTGACGGTGCGCGTCCTCGACGGGGTCCTCGCCAAGAAGGTCGGCCAGCGCGGTGAGCCCGCCCGGCGCCGGCTCGTCACCGCTGCAGATGATTTCCCGCAGCCCGGGTAGCGCGGTGCGCAGCTCACTGACGAGGGGCATGAACGGGTCGTCGACGAAGAGCACCTCAACGTCGGCCTCGTCGAGCGCGTACGCCATTTCCTTGGCGGTCCACCGGGTGTTGAGCGGAACCACGACGGCGTCGGCCCACGCGATGGCCAGGCAGACGTGGAAGAACGTGTCGGTGTTCAGCGACAGCAGCCCCACCCGGGCATCCTTCGACACACCGCGCACGCGCAGGCCCCCGGCGATCCGGGAGACGCGGTCGTAGACCTGCCGGTGGCTGAGCGTGCGGTCGCGGTACACCGAGTAGGTGGCGTCGGGCATCTGCTGCACGGCGCGGTGCAGGGGCTGGGTGAGGTACATGGTGGCTCCTATTCAGGACGCTGGGACAGCGCGCTGCGCTGTGACATAGCGCTGCGCTGTGACATAGCGCTGCGCTGTGACATAGCGCTGCGCTGTGCGCCGAGCGCGGCGCGGTGGTCGTCGGTCAGCAGGCCGAGCACCTGCGCCCGGGCCTCCGACGCGAGGTGATCGCGCAGGCCGGACGACCACGTGGCGTTCAGAAGTTCCTTGGTGGCGGCCACGCCGTAGCCGGGGTGTCCGGCGATCTCCGAAGCCAGCTCGACGGCCCTGGCCAGCGGGTCGTCCGCGACCTCGCTGGCCAGCCCGGTCGCAACAGCCGTCTGCGCGTCGACGGCCCCCGCGCGGTAGAACACCTCGGCCGCCCGCCCGGAGCCCACGATCCGGGGGAGGAACCAGGACAGCCCGAGGTCCCCGGCGCTGACCCCGAGCCGCACGAACGGCGCGGAGAAGCGCGCGTCCGGCGCGACGATCCGAAGATCGCACGCGGCGGCCAGCGAGAAACCCGCACCCACGGCGTTGCCGCGCACCGCAGCGATCACGGGCTGGCGGATCTCACGCAGCGCGACGATCGCGGCCACGCCGGCGCGAAGGCCGGCGAGACCCGCCTGCGCCGGGTCGTCGTGGCTGTCGTCGGTGATCCCGGCGTCCAGGTCCATGCCGCTGCAGAACGACGTGCCCTCGCCGGCCAGGACGACCGCCCGGCAGGCCGCGCGGTCACCGATGCCGAGCAGCTCGTCGCGCAGCGCGGTCAGCAACGGCGCGGTCAGCGCGTTGAGGCGGCCGGGCCGGGCCAGCGAGACCACGGCGACCGGGCCGTCGGCCCGGCTCGTCACCAGCGGGCCCGCGGGTTCGCTGCCGGTCATCACGCCCGCCGGCCGGCTACCGCAGGGAGCGGGCCACGAGGTCTTTCATGATCTCGTTGGAGCCGCCGTAGATCTTCTGCACGCGGGCGTCGGCGTACATGCGCGCGATGAGGTACTCGCGCATGTAGCCGTAGCCGCCGTGCAGCTGGAGACAGCGGTCGACGACCGTGACCTGCTGCTCGGTGAGCCACCACTTCGCCATCGCGGCCGTCGTGGCGTCGAGCCCGCCGCCGAGGTGGCGCTCGACGCACGAGTCGAGGAAGACCCGGGCGACGTGTGCGGTCGTGGCGCACTCGGCGAGGGTGAATTTGGTGTTCTGGAAGTCGAAGAGCGCCTGGCCGAACGCCTGCCGCTGTTTGACGTAGTCCAGCGTGATTGCGACGGCGGCCTCCATCCCGGCGACCGCGCTGACGGCGATGACCAGCCGCTCCTGTGCCAGCTGGGTCATGAGCTGGGCGAACCCCTGGCCCTCGGCGCCGCCCAGCAGATTGCCGGCCGGCACCCGGACGCCTTCGAAGAACAGCTCGGAGGTATCGGCACCGTGCTGGCCCACCTTGTCGAGGATGCGCCCGCGCACGAACCCGGGGCAGCCCTCGGTCTCCACCACGAGCAGGGAAACGCCCTTTGCTCCGGCCCCGGCGTCGGTCTTGGCGACGACCACGATCAGATCGGCGGTGTGGCCGTTGGAGATGAAGGTCTTCACGCCGTCGATGACGTACTCCCCACCGTCACGGACGGCCCTGGTGCGGATGTTCTTCAGGTCGGAGCCGGCGCCGGGCTCGGTCATCGCGACCGCGGCGATCATCTCGCCGGATGCGAGCCGCGGCAGCCAGCGGCGCCGCTGGTCCTCGGTCCCGTAAGCCAGGATGTAGTGCGCGACGATGCCGCTGTGCACGCCGTTGCCCCACGCGGTGTCGCCGGCCCGGGCCTGGCTCTCGAAGACGATGAGGTCGTGGGCGAACGTGCCGCCACCTCCGCCGTACTCCTCCGGAATCGAGCAGCACAGCAGGCCGATCTCGCCGGCCCGGCGCCACACGTCACGGTCGACGTAACGCTGCGCCTCCCACCGGTCGCGCTTGCCGGTGAGCTCGGCGGCGACGAACTTGTCAGCGACCTCGCCGAGCGCGAGGACCTCGTCGTCCTTCCACGCCGAGACGTAGCCGCCGGGCGCCGTGGTCATGACTCGAAGCCACCGCCGGTGACCAGCACCTGGCCGCTCACGTAGTCCGCCTCCGGGTACGTGAGCATCACGACCGAGCCCGCCGCCTCGTCCGGCGTGCCGGGGCGGCCGAGCGGGATCATGTGCTTCGCCATCTCCAGCAGCGCGGGATTGACGCCCACCTTGATCTGACGGCCCTCGATGTCGATCGTGGCGCTGCCGTCGGCGCTCGCGGCGGTCAGCCGGGTCTCGATGAAGCCGAACGCGACCGCGTTGACGTTGACCTTGTACCGGCCCCACTCCTTGGCCAGCGTCCGGGTCAGGCCGACGATGGCGGCCTTGGCCGAGGAGTAGTTGACCTGGCCGGCGTTGCCGTACAGCCCGGCGACCGAGGAGATGTTGACCACCTTGCGGTGGATTTCCAGACCCTGTGCGGCCTCGGCCTTCGCCGCCTTGCTGATCACGGGCTGGGCCGCGCGCAGGATCCGGAACGGCGCCTTGAGGTGCACGTCGAGGATCGCGTCCCACTGCTCGTCACCCATCTTCTGGATGACCGTGTCCCACGTGTAGCCGGCGTTGTTGATGATGATGTCGAGCCCGCCGAAGTGCTGGGTGGCCGTGCCGACGAAGCGCTCGCCGAAGTCCGTGGCGCTGACACTGCCCGGGCAGGCCACCGCGCTGCCGCCCGCGCCGGTGATCTCGCTCACCACCTCGTCGGCGGGCGCGGCGTCGAGGTCGTTGACGACCACGCTGGCACCCTCGGCGGCGAGCTTGAGGGCGATCGAGCGCCCGATGCCGCGCCCGGCCCCGGAGACGATGGCGATCTTGCCGTCCAGCTTTCCCATGAGATGCGTCCTGTCCGTGAGTGTTGGCGGGCACCGGCGACCGGCTGTCGTCGCCGGTCAGTCGAGGGCGACGACGGCCTCCCCGATCATCGTCCGGGTGCCGTCGGCGAGCGTGACCGACAGCTCGAGGGTCGCGAGCCGCTCGCCCGTGGAGCCGTCGATGGAGGCGACCCGGCCCGTGCAGGTGGGCTGGGCGTGCACGGGCGTGATCGCGGTGAAGCGGGCCTTGTACGACCGCAGCCGCTCCTGCGGAAACGCGTTGGTGAGCAGCCGGCCGAGGTACGCCATGGACAGCATGCCATGCGCGAAGACGTCGTCCAGCCCGGCCGACCTGGCGTTGTCGAGGTCGATGTGGATGGGGTTGTGGTCGCCCGACGCCCCGGCGAACAGCGCTAGCGTCGTCCGGCTGATCGGCCCGGCCGCAAGGCCCGGGAGTTCGCTGCCGACCTCCCAGGTTGTCATCACGCCACTTCCGGGAGCCGGCGGACCACGGTCGTGTTGCGCAGCGTCGCGATGGCGGCACCGCTGCGGTCGGTCACGTCCGTCTCATCCACGAGGAACTGCAGCTCGCCGCCCTTCTTCTCATACACGTCGACGAAGCGCGAGCGTGTGGAGAGCTCATCGCCGGCGTAGGCCATCCGGTGATAGCGGAACTCCTGCTCGCCGTGCAGCACCGCCCGCAGGTCGATGCCCAGTTCGGCAAGCCGGCGGAACGGGTCGGGTGCCTCGAGCCCGATGCTGAAGAAGAACGTTGGCGGGACCGGAAGATCGCGGTGCCCGGCCTCCTTGGCCGCGTCGACGTCGGTGTAGCGCGGATCCGCCTGCCCGGTGGCCCTGGCGAAGGCCCGCAGGCGGCTGCGGGTGATCAGGAGGGTCTCCCCGGGCCACTCCTGGCCGATGATCGAGCGGTCGAGCGCCATCTCAGGCGGCAACCTTCTCGTACATGGTCACGACGCAGGCGCCGCCCAGCCCGAGGTTGTGCTGCAGCGCCACGCTGACGCCGTCCACCTGCCGAGGGCCGGCCTGGCCGCGCAGCTGCCAGACGAGTTCCGCGGCTTGAGCGAGGCCGGTCGCGCCCAGCGGGTGGCCCTTCGACAGCAGGCCGCCGGAGGGGTTCGTGACCACGCGCCCGCCGTAGGTGTTGTCGCCGTCCAGCACGAACTTCTCGGCGGTGCCCTCCGGCGTCAGCCCCAGGGCCTCGTAGCTGAGCAGCTCGTTGGTGGTGAAGCAGTCGTGCAGTTCGACCACGCGGATGTCCTCGGGCCCGATGCCCGACGCCTCGTAGACCTGGCGAGAGGCGTCGACGGCCATGTCGTAGCCGACGACCTTGCGCATGTCGCGCTCGAAGCTCGCGGCGGTGTCGGTGGTCATCGCCTGGGCCCTGATCGCGACGCTGCCATCCAGGCCATGCCGGCGCGCGTACTCGGGGGAGCACACCACGGCCGCGGCCGCGCCGCAGGTGGGCGGGCAGCACTGCAGCCGGGTGAGCGGGCCGTAGATCGCGGGAGAGTCCAGCACCTGCTCGACCGTGACCGGGTCGCGGAAGACCGCGTACGGGTTGTTGGCCGCGTGCCTGCGCGCCTTCACGGAGATGCGCGCGAACAGGGACGGGTCCATGCCGTACTCGTCCGCGTAGGCCTGGCCGGCGCCGCCGAACAGCTGGGCCGCGTGCGGCGCTGCCGGGTCGATCCCCTGAACCTCACGCTCCACCGCCTCGTGCCGGAACAGCGGGCTGACCCTCTCGGGGAAGGACGAGCCGAGCGCCCCGGGCACCATCTGCTCGAAGCCGAGGGCGAGCACGCAGTCCGCCATGCCGCTGGCCACCGCCTGGCGAGCGAGGAACAGCGCGGACGAGCCGGTCGAGCAGTTGTTGTTGACGTTGATGATCGGGACGCCGGTCAGGCCGATGCCGTACAGAGCAGCCTGGCCACACGTTGAATCCCCATATACATACCCG
>Ga0335074_10017707_pt1 | contig 10052 bp, 12 predicted proteins | sample Lox_Sample_23_FD_206715 | JGI IMG/M metagenome (GOLD analysis project Ga0335074, IMG submission 206715) | Soil microbial communities from Loxahatchee National Wildlife Refuge, Florida, United States - Lox_Sample_2.3 | ecosystem: Environmental > Terrestrial > Soil > Wetlands | place: USA...
TGGTTCTGCCATCGGTTGCCGGCGTAAGCATGATCGCCGGTACCAAGGCACCGCCGCCGACAAAGCGCGCGACAGCAGCGCTGGCGGGGCAGTCATGGATCACCCGCGGCGGATCGCATTGCAGGATGCGACCCTGCTGCATCAGAGCGACCCGATCGGCCAGCGCCAGAGCCTCCGACTGATCGTGCGTGACATAGACGAAGGTCGAGCCAAGCCGCTGGTGCATAGCGACAAACTCGTCCTGCATCGCGCCGCGCAATGCCGGATCGAGACTCGCCAGCGGCTCATCGAGCAACACGATAGCCGGTGCCTTGGCCAGGCAACGCGCCAGCGCGACACGTTGGCGCTGCCCGCCGGACAGCTCCATTGGACGGCGCGTCGCGTAGTCTTCAAGCCCCACTTGCAGCAATGCGCGGGTGACGCGGCGCTGCCGCTCGGCCCTGCTTAAGCCTCGCCGGCCGAGCGCAAACCCGACATTGCCGGCGACCGACATGTGCGGCCACAGCGCGTAGGACTGGAAGACGATGCCGAGGCCGCGGTCTTCCACCGGAACGAAACGGCTGTTGCCCGAAACCACTCGCCCACCGATCCGGACCTCGCCGGATATCGGGCGATGGAAGCCGGCGATGACGCGCAGCAACGTCGTCTTGCCGCAGCCGGATGCACCGAGCACCACAAGGAACTCGCCTGCCCCGATATCGAGGTTGACCTGGTCGAGCGCGCGCCGCTCGCTGAACGCCGCGACCACGTCGGCAAGCTCGATCCTCATGCCGCCCAGGGCAGCACGCGGCGGGCCGACGCCGGCAGCAATGCGGTCAGCCCGGCCACGGCGAACACGGCAGCAAGGCAAAGCACCGAGACGGCCGCAGCCCCGTCGATATCTCCACCCTCGTTCAGCGAGAAGATCAGTACCCCGATCGTTTCGTTACCAGGGGACCAAAGTAGTGCGGAGACGGTCAGCTCCCCGAACGCGGTCAGCAGCACCAGGATCCCGGCGCCGGCCGCAGCGGGCCCCAGCAGCGGGACAGTGATCGCAACAAGCCGGTGCAGGAAGCGCGCTCCCTGCGCGCGCGCCGCCTCGTCCGTCACCGGGTCGATCCGCGCCAGCGCTGCCTGCACGGGCCGCAGCCCGAGCGGCAGGAACCGCGGGATATAAGCCAGCAACATGATCCAGCCGGAGCCGTAGAGCGAAACGCGCAGCAACGGAAGCGGCGGGAGATAGAGAAGGATCATGCCGATCGCCAGCACGATGCCGGGCAGCGCGTAGGGGGCGTCGATCACCCGATCGAACGTCGCGAGCAGACGCTTCAGCCAAACCTGCGCGCCCCATGCGCGCAGCACCGCCAGCGGGATCGCCAGCGCAGTGATGATCGCCGCGGCGGCCAGTGCGAGCGAGGCGGAGGTGGCAAAGGCGCCCGCCATCTCTGGCGTGGCAAGAACCGTTGCGTAATGACCGAGCGTCGCGGTTGCCGGGCGCAGCGGCACGCCATAGGCGCGCGACAACGAGGTGGACACCAGCGACCCGAGCGGCAGCACGGTGGTCACGGCGGCAAGCACTAGCAACGCGGCGGTCACCACCAGTCGCCATCGGCCCAGCTCGAGCCGGCAGGCGGTTCCGCCCGCGGTCCCACCGATCGTGCGCACATCCGCCCGACGCGCCACCCATCCATTTGCTGCCGCCGCGATCCCTGAGACGACAGCGAGACAGAGCGCCATGACCGTCGCCTCCGGCAGCACCGCGGTGCCGAAGCCGGCCAGCCGCTGGTAGATCAGCACCGCCAGGGTGGGATAACGCGCCGGGATGCCGATCATCGCCGGGATGCCGAAACTGCCGAGACAGGACACGGTGGCGAGGCCGAAGCCCGCTGCGAGACCGGGGCTCGCCAACGGCAGCACAATGCGGGCAAGTACGCGTGGACCGTGGGCGCCGTCGGCTCGGGCTGCCTCGATCAGCTCGGCGGGGATGCCGGCCAACGCGGCGCGCGCCGCCAGGAAGACGATGGGCACATGCTCCACGCCGAGCAGCAGCGCGATGCCGCCGGCTGAATAGAGCGCGGCATCGCTGCCCGCCGGCAGCCGCAACAGGCCGGATGGCGACAGCATCTGCATCCACGCCAGCGCCACGATCTGCGCCGGGATCAGCAGGGGCAGCAGCGCCGCGGCCGACAGCAGCCGCCGCGCGCCGGCATCCGTCACCGACACCGCCAGCGCGTAAGCCGTCCCGATCAGCAGCGAGACGAATGCTCCACCCAGGCTGGTGACCAGCGAGTGCATGAGTGCGTGCGCCAGTACCGGCGAGGCTATCACACCGATGATCGTCTTCGGATGTAGCGCCTCGACGACAAGGCGCAGCAGCGGCAGCAAACTGAGCCACACGATCACCACCGCGACCGCCCCGCCGAGCCAGGCCTCGCTCCTGGGAAGCCGCAGTGGCTTAGCCTCCGAAATCGTCGGCGAAGCGGCGCAGATAGGACGTGCTCTGCTGAAGGATCGTGGCAATCGGCGGCGCCAGCAAATGGATTTGGTCGCGTGGCGGGAAGCCGGCGGGCGCTGCGATGTCGGCGCGCATCGGCAGATATCCCTGCGAGGCGGCGAAACGCTGCCCGGCCTGCGAGAGCAGGAAGTCGACGAATGCCTTCGCCGCCGGCCGGTTGTGGGCCGTGGCCAGGATCGCCACCGGCTCGGTCACGACGCTGACGCCATCTCGAGGGAAAACGAAGCCCACCGGGGAGCCCGCGCGCCGGGCATTCAACGCCATGAAATCCACCACCACACCATACAGCTTCTCGCCGCCGGCGACCTGGGTCAGCACCTGACCGTTGCCCTGCACCGCGACCGCGCCGTTGCGCGCCAGCGCATCGAACCAATCGAGCCCCAGTCCCGGCAGGTTCGCGAGCGTGCCCATGAAGATCAAGGCGGCGCCGCTATAGAGCGGGCTCGGCAGCACGACCTGGCCACGGGCGGCGGCGGAAAGAAGGTCGCGCCAGCTCGTCGGACGGGGCGCCTTGGTGTTGTAGATGATCCCGGTGGTGATGAACTTGGTGCCGAAATAGGTGCGGTCCGGGTCATAGGCCGACGGCGGCAGGCCCTGCACCGCTGCGTCGGGATAAGGCAGCAGGCGCTTCTCCTGCTTCAGCCGCTGCATCGTCATTGCGTCGGCAATCAACAGCACGTCCGGGCGCGGTGCGCCGGCGGCGAACTCGGCTTCGAGACGCGTCATCAATTGCGTGGTGCCGTCGCGAATGAACGAGACCTCGACACCCGGTACGGCGTGACGGAACGCATCGACGGTATGTTGGGCATCCCGCGGCGGCTGGGACGTGTACAGCACGAGCCGTCCGGACGGCGGTTGCGCGCGCGCCGGCGGGAACCGGGCGCCGAGCATAAGCGCCGCGAACAGTGTCGTCAGCCTGCGCCGTGTGACTCGATCTCCTGCCTTCATCTCCAGCCTTCTGCAGGATCGTGCCGGCTGCCAAACTGGTAGCCGGGACGCTCGCCCAGCACGATTTGGAAACCAAGACACACCTCATTGATTATCATGCCCGACCACCGCCTGAAGCAAACTCGTTGTGCCAAATCCAGGCGGCAGGTGGCTGTGCTACTGGTGCGGCTGGTCGATGACATGCCGTCGCTCGTGGCGGCCGGTGCCCCGTTCCAGCCGGGGGCAACGGCCGGCTTTACGTTCTCGGCAGGTGTTGGCCGTACACCGAGCTGGAAGCCCTCACCTCCCGCTGGTAATCAGCCGGCCGATTGAGCCGAACAGGCCGCGGCGCGGCGCGACGTGCCGGTACAGCCGCAGATCGGCACCAACGAAGCCCTCCAGGACGCGCCTGATGGCCGGGTCCCGCAGGTCGATCTTCCTGCGTGACGAAATATTGTTCTGCCGCGTGATCGCCGGTCTGCCTTTCAGGTCGAGACGGCGGAAAAGGAGCGGGAGGTCGCGCCGCATCCGCTCGACAACACCGACGAAACGGAGCTGGTCGAGGTTGGCGATCGCCTGCTCAGCCAGTTCTGTGACGTCGCGGTAGGCGATGCGGTCGAAGCGGCGCGCCATGACCTCGGCCTGCACATTGATCAGTCGCACGTCTGAGTCTTCGGGCAGCCACGCGAAGAACGACGCAAGCGCGCGAGCAGAGGTGAAGTCCGTGGTCCGCACACGCTGGATGACCGCCTTCGTGGAGGTGGAGAATCCGGCCGCTTCCGCCTCGAATTGAGGCTCGTTGTAGTGATCCAGCCATCGCAGGTGCGAGACGATCTGCGCGAGGGGATGCCGCAGGAAAGTGAAGCGCCAACAGTTTGGCGTGATGGTGGACAGCACCAGATGGCCGGAGACGAAGCGCCGGTTCTCAAAATCGGAATCGTTGATGACAGGGCTGAGGATCGTGCACTGGTCTTCGCCCAACGCACGCACGAACGCGTGAGCAACGGACAGCCCCGCGGTCTTGGGGATGTGCATGAAGGCAATCGCCTGCGGCGTTCGAGGACCGACAATTGCAGTGTCAGGCAAGCGGCGAGGCAGCATCTTCTTCAGACGGCCCTCACAGCCGCGAGAGCCATTCCTTATGTCAGAGTCACATAATTGTAGCAAGACGCTGCTATTTCCGTCTATTGCAAAAAGTGAGGAAAAGTCTTTGCACTTTTTGCATCCAGCCAGTCGGCGAGTGAACAATCCGTGGAACGATGGGCTGAAGCTGCTGAAGCCGGTGGTGGAGGGATAAAACCCCACATGTGTAGCCTATGATCGCGCCGCGAATATTTAGGGCGATGTGGCTATGCTTGTAGAATACTCGAGATGGAAGATGGGGTCGGGCCGTGCGCATACTTCAGGCAGGCGTCAGCGTTCCGCTTCCGTGCGACAATTCTCCTGACCAAATTGTCCGACGAAGCGCTGCCGGATCGGGATTCGGATCACCTGTCGGCCGCGGCCAAAGCACGCGCGGGAATATCAGCGCCCGGGCTGATGGGTGGGGAGGGTGCCATGAAGTGTTTGTGCTTGGCGCCGGGGGCGGTTCCCGGCTTGTCGCCGATTTCGGCGAATGGGCCAGACTTCGCAGCGGACTGCACTGGCGAGCTACTGCGCGCGCTGGGAACGAGCCACTTGTTGTCGCCGTGTTGAAGCGCGTTGACTTGGTGATCGCAGTCGTCCGCCAGGCGCAGAGCGGCTTGGCGGGTTCGCTCGTCGGCAACGAGCTCCGCAAGCTTGCGTAGATGCTGGGCTCGCTTCTGAAGGGCTTCAGCGTCCATTGGCATGTCCTCCCGCGCCAGCGCAGCATCACGCCAGTGCGCCGTCAGTGAACTGCGTCACACACCGGGCGGAGAAACGCGGCTTAGTGGGGCGCGCCGGCTCACATTCGCTAGAGCACGCAGACAGCCGTTCCGTCGAGGCTTGGCGCAGCCGGCCGCTCCGCGGGTATCCGGGCAACGCGGGTCGTCAGCCCACCGGCGGGACGGACCCATCCGGTGGCGCCCCCGGCCTGCGGGATGCTCGGGCCAAGGCGGAGGTCGCCCGCCGGTTGCCCCGCCTAGCGCTCGGCAATCCCGGCGACGTAAAGCCGGCTGGCGAGGGCGTCAGCGAGCTTCGTATCCATTATGGCCCGGGATACCAAGTCTATTACATTCAACGCGGGAGTCTCCTGACCGTCTAGCTCGGCGGCGGCGACAAGAACGCTCAGGCTAAAGACATCGCCTTGGCTCTGAAGCTGGCGAAGGAGGTAAGAAACGACCGAGACTCGGCCGTTCGATCCGGCCGCCTATCTGGACAGTCCCCAGGCGATGCCCGCCTATCTCGAGGGCGCCTTCGCGGATGGCGACGCGGGCGAGATCGCTGATGCGCTGGGGTCGCGTCGCGGCCCCACGCTCGCGGCATGTCTCAACTCGCCGAGGACACCGGCTTGACCCGGCAGGCGCTCTACAAGGCGCTGAGCAGCGACGGGAACCGGGAGTTCGCCACCGTCCCGAAGGTCATTCGGGCGGTCGGCTTCCGCCTCCATCCCGAGCCAGCATCCGCCTGACACCCCGCCCATTTCTGCCCGGCGCAAGATCAAACGCCGCTCCCTGCCGCAGCTCGCAAGGAGGGGCCTTGTCGTAGCCGCGGCTAAGTAGCGTACAATCGGCAGCAAATGGCGGGCTGCGCCCGACGATGGTAAGCACTATGTCTACGCTATAGCCCTCTGAGGCGACGCGGTCTCGGCCTCATTGAAGCTATCCGGCGGCCGAAGTAAAACTGACACCAAGTTGGGACATCCGAGGTTCTGGAGCCTCGGCCTCATTGAAGGGCCAGATTGCGTATGTCAAACGCGCGCATCGCCGCCGATCCGAGCATCATGATGGGCAAGCCCTGCATCAAGGGGACCCGCATCACCGTAGAGTTGATCCTGCGCAAGTTGGGTGCCGGCCGGTCGATCGCGGATATACTCGAAGCCTACCCCCAAGTTACAGAGGACGACGTGCGGGCGGTGCTGTCCTTTGCGGCCGATTACCTGCAGCATGAAACGATTCTCGCCGCCGAGTGATGCGTTTTCTGGCCGACGAGAACGTTTCACGTTACGTCGTTGAACGGTTGCGGGCTGCTGGCTTCGACGTGACGGCCATAGGCTTGACGAACCCGGGCGCGTCGGACAGCGACGTGCTCGCGACGGCGAGGCGTGATGGGCGCATCCTGATCACGGAGGACCGAGATTTCGGCGAACTGGTCGTTCGCCAGCGGCTGGAGGTCCAAGGCGTCGTTCTGCTGGAACTGGATCGCTTGTCGAATGTAGCGGAGGCTGACCGGGTGGCCGCAGTCGTTTCCACGAATGTGGACAAGCTATCGGGGAATCTATTGGTGATCGAACCCGGAAGAGCTCGTATCCGACCCTTGCGGTGGTGAACCGGACGCCTGCGGCACCAATCGGACACCGTGTTCGTGCCCTGGGGGGCTACGACCGATGAAGATGAGCACTATGTCTGCGCTGTGGCGCTATGAATTCTTCCCACCTGTGTCATCGTGACCGCGACAACGCCATCAAAATTGACGGATCGCGACCATAGGCGCCCTCATAGACCGAAATCCTCGCGGAAACGATCGATCTGATGCATCCGTTCGTGCAGGACCGTCACGATGCCAATATCGCCGTTCGACAGCCTTCGCCAATAGACGAATTGCCTTTCGTACCGGAAGCAATACCCTTCGACGCCGAATTCGGCTGGGACGGGTCTCGATACCACTCCGTGGGTTGCGATCTTATCGAACGCCTCGAATAGACCTGTGATATAGTTATCAGCCTGTTCGGGTCCCCAATGGTCCCGAGTGTAGCGGTAGATTTCGTCGAGACGGTGTGAGGCCGCTGCCTGGATGCGGGCGGCGGCCATCTGGTTACGTCCTGTTCCGCGCGATCACCTGGGCTGCGGCCAACGGCTCGTAGGAAGACTCGGGCGCTGCGAACGCAAGGACAAGCTCGGCTTTCAGCCGGTCGAATGCTTCCTTCGCCGCTCGCTCACTGTCCCGGCGGATCAGATCTCGGATATACTCACTGACGTTCTCGTAGGCTCCATTCTCCCCAACGTTCGCCGCTACGAAGTCGCTCAGCCGACCACCGAGGCGGACCGTCATCGTCGTGCTTCGGGACATAGTGCACTCCTATTGGCGTAGCTTGTCTTCAATATAACCAAAAACGAATACGAAGCAAGCTGAGGTCTTGGGGTGCGAGCATGGCTCAGAGGCCCGCTCACAGCAGAGCCGATGCGAGCGGCCTGCCGGCTACGACAGCGCGCCGTGGCGTAGATCTGGCGGATGGGGTGGGATTCGAACCCACGAGCCCTTGCGGGCTGGCGGTTTTCAAGACCGCTGCCTTAAGCCACTCGGCCACCCATCCAGCCGCGCGCCCTGTATACCTCATCCTGCGGCGCGCGGTATGGTGCGGGCCGCCCCTACAGTTCACCCCCTAGCTTCCCTCCTCTGTCCCGTCAGTAAGGCACGCGACCGATCCGCCGCGAATATTCCGTCCGGCCGAGTCGCTTGGGCAGCGTGCGATGCTCCGCGGCCGCAACCGAGTGCGCTGTCGCACCCTGGTAGAATTCCACAAGCGCGAGCTTCATCTCCGACCGGGATTTATCATCGAGGTACACCATATGGCCCGACGGATAGTTGTGGATCTCGAGATTATCCCGGGCGTGCGGGTCCTTCAGCGGCATGTTCTTAAAGTTCAGGATGGTCTGCAGGAACGGCGTGACCGAGTCGTAGTAGCCGTTTGCCGAGAACACCTTCAGATACGGATTCAGTGCCATCGCCGCGGCGAGATCTCCCGCGGTGTACAGTGTATTGGGTCCGCCCCTCTGTGCTCCTGTCGGGTCCACGTGGCTGAAGTCCCAGTTGAGGAACGCCTGGTTGTTGAGATCCAAGAAGGGCGACGTGGATGTGTACTGAAGCTCGTCGTTGAGAAAGACATTCCACATCGCGGTGTAAACGCCGCCCACCGCCGTCATCGTCGGATCGTTGCCTCCGGAGTCCGGGTCAACCGACCCGGCGATTCCTGTGTCCGCCGCGGTGACGCGACCGTCGTAGGAGCCCACGGCCAGGCCATCGTCCAACAGCAGGCTGGTGAGGAAGGTGGTGCCGCCGCCTGTCGAAACATCGAGCCGCCAATAATTCAGCACCACAGGCGGTATGCCGACGAACTCGCTCAATGTCTGGATGACGCCTTCGTCGACCTTCGGGAAGGCAGCCAGCGCGGATGCATAGGGGCCCTGGGCAAATGCTTCGACACGCTTCATGAACGCCGGCAGGTCGGAAGGCGGGGGCGAGAGCGTCACCTTCTTGTGGAACCAGGCATCGGCCGCGAACGTCGGCAGCAGACCGACCGGGTTGTTCGCCTGCGAATAGTCCAGGATAGACGACTGCAGCACCACCCCGTTCAGATCGACCCCGTCCTCGTGCAGCAGCCACGTCAGCACGCAGGTTCGCGGTGTTCCGTACGACTCGCCGAACAGGAACTTCGGCGAGTTCCAGCGATTGTACACGGTCAGATAGCGTTTCACGAACTGCTTGATGGAGCGGGCATCCTGGTCCACTCCCCAGAAATCGCCGTTCTTCTTCGGCGCGATTGCTGCCGAGTAGCCGGTTCCGACCGGGTTGATGAACACAAGATCGGTCTGGTCGAGCAGGCTATCGGGATTGTCGATCAGCTTGTAGGGCGCCGGCGGCGTGAAATAGGGCATGCTCGTTCGGATCCGGCGTGGCCCGAACGAGCCAAGCAGCAGGAACACCGACGACGAACCGGGACCGCCGTTATAGAAGAAGGTAACCGGGCGCGTTGCCGGCGCGGCGGCATCGGCGGTGAACGAGACGTAGAAGATCTTTGCGGCGGGCTGCGCGCTGTATTCGTCGGTGGCGACGAGATGGCCCGTCCTTGCCGTGTAGGGAATCGTCTTGCCGTTGATGGTCACTTCGTGCCGCGTGGTCGCGGCATTTTCGGTGGTGTCGGTAACCGAATCGTCTTTACCGGAGCCATAGGGAGTCGTGTCCAGCAGCCGTTGGTCCGGAGTGGTTTGCTGCGAGGCAGGTTTTTCGTCCATGGACTATCTCCGTCGCTGCCAACCTTATGTGCGACCCACCGCGGATGATCGCCGGGCAAGCCCTGTCATGGCCGGCTCGCTCGATGGTCTGGCACGCATTACGGGCAAGGCCAAGTCCAATTTGTCCTGCAAGCTGGCCACTGCGGCAGGACCCAGGAAATTCATGCCTTTCACGCAAGCGGAGCATTTTTGTTCGAAGCGCCCAAGAAGACGAAGCCTCTCGCACCTTGGATGCTCGCTTGCTGCTCCCTGCCCTCGCAGGAGCACGTTTTCGCAGCAACAAGCTTCGCCCGCATGACCGCCGGGGTCACCTTGTCTTGGAAGATCGGTATCAAACTATCTATCGCGGTAGGGACGCGCATTACTGCGCGCCTCCCGCATAGGCGCTTAAGGGCGAAGCCCGACAAAAAATTTGTCGATATCAGGCTGCGATCCCGAGTTCATGGAAGACGCCCTGCATGGCGCGTCGCAGGTCCAGGTAGTGGTGATCGATGGGTCGC
>Ga0335074_10017708_pt1 | contig 10052 bp, 6 predicted proteins | sample Lox_Sample_23_FD_206715 | JGI IMG/M metagenome (GOLD analysis project Ga0335074, IMG submission 206715) | Soil microbial communities from Loxahatchee National Wildlife Refuge, Florida, United States - Lox_Sample_2.3 | ecosystem: Environmental > Terrestrial > Soil > Wetlands | place: USA: Florida...
CGGAAAAGTGCGCCAAGCTACCTGGAGCAGTGCCGACAGCTCACCCAAGTGCGGGCTGAGCATGCATGGCTGGCGCGAGGCCCCCACGTGGTCCAACAGCAAGCCTTGCGGGATTTCACCCAGGCATTGGCCGCATACTTCGATCCGTGCAACCCGGCTGGGCGGCCTTCGTGGCGCAAGGCGGGCAGGGACGAGGGATTCCGCATCGTTGGGCAACGCGGGCGGAAATGGGATGTGCGTCGCCTTTCGCGGCATATCGGTCAAGTGTGGGTGCCGAAGGTGGGATGGGTGCGATTCCGCTGGTCCCGGCCGGTGCCGCCGGGCGTCAAGTCCTACCGGGTGACCATGGACCGGGCCGGTCTCTGGCATGTCGCGTTCGCCGCGATCCCCGCACCGATTCCCGCGCCGCTTAATGGCGAAACGGTCGGCATCGACCGGGGCGTGGCGGTGTCCGCGGCCCTGTCGACCGGGGACCTGCTGCACGTGCCGGGCCTGACCGCGCGGGAGCGCACACGCATCCGCCGCCTGGAACGGAAACTGGCCCGCTCCCGGCGCGGATCGAACCGCCGCACGCAAGTACGGCTGGCCATCGCCCGTCTGCGCGCCCGTCAGACCGACCGGCGCAAGGACTGGGCGGAGAAGGCCAGCACCGGCATCGCGCGCCGGTTCGACCTGATCAGGGTCGAAGATCTCCAGATCGGGAACATGACCCGATCCGCGGCAGGCAAGCGGGACAACCCCGGCCGGAATGTCGCGGCCAAGGCCGGGCTCAACCGGGAGATCCTCGCCTCGGGCTGGGGACGGCTGGTGCGTCGGCTGCAGGACAAGGCGCCCGGCCGGGTGGAGAAGGTCAGCCCGCAGTTCACCAGCCAGCGGTGCTCGGCGTGCGGGAGCGTGGACGGGAGGTCGCGCGAGAGCCAAGCGCGGTTCGCGTGCACGGCCTGCGGTTTCGCCTGCCACGCTGATGTGAACGCGGCCAGGAACATCGCGGCGGGGCACGCCGTCACTGCGCGGGGAGGCAACCGGGATGCCGGGCCTGCGAACCGCGAACCTCACCTGCTTGCCTCCTTAGCCGGACGTGAGCAGCTGGAATCCCCCGCCTTCAGGTGGGGGAGGATGTCAATCCCACTTCGACCAGCCGGGCGCCGAGATGACGCGGCGGTTTGTCGCCGCCTGCGAGAACCCGCGCGTGAACGTCATCGGCCACCCCACCACCCGCGGGATGGGCCGACGGCCGCCGGTCGACGTGGACTTCGGCGAGCTGTTCCGCGCCTGCGCGCGTACCGGGACGGCGCTGGAGGTCAACGCCTCGCCGCAGCGGCTCGACCTGCCGTCCGACCACATCCGCGCGGCCCGGGACGCCGGGGTGAAGTTCGCCATCGACAGTGACGCCCACTCCGTCGCCGACCTGGACAACCTGCCGTACGGTGTCGGCACCGCGCAGCGCGGCTGGCTCACCCCCGACGACGTGATCAACACCTGGCCCCTGGACCGGCTCCGCGCGTTCCTGGCCAAGGACGGGTCGGCGCGGTAAGGCGGGCCGCCGCCAGATCCGCAGGATGTTGTCGGGCAGGCGGACCGCGAACCGCCCCGCGGGGGAGGCCTGCGCCAGGACCTCCCGCAGGTCGGCCTCGAAGTCCTCCCGGCGGTCGCCGAACAGGTGCGGCGCGGTGGAGGAGGTCGAGAACACCCTGGCCACGAGGTCATCGATGGTCTGCTCGACGGCTCGCTGGTCGGGCACGGTCACCGTCTGCGCGGGCAGGAACCCGGCCTGCAGGAACACCTGGTCCTCGCCGCTGGGTGAGGTGTTACGGACGCCCTGCCCGGCCCGCCGGTCGCGGCCCAGGTACCGGATCCGCAGCCGGTCGAGGGCCTCCTCGGGCGGGGGCGGGAAACCAAGCGAGGCGTCGGGCCGGTAGGGCGGCGCGTCGACCTGCACCACCGCTCCGCCCGGGTCGAGCATCGTCGCGACGGCCGAGGCCACCCGGAGGCGGTCCATCCAGTGAAACGAGGCCGCGAAGGTCACGGCCCGGAAGCGGCCCAGGCCGGCGGGCAGGTCCTCGGCCCGCAGGCGGACCCAGGCGACGTTTCCGATGCCCCGGGCGGCCGCCGCCCGGGCCGCCCGGGCCAGCATCTCCGGATCGGGATCCAGGCCGACGGCCGCCTCGAAGAGCGGCGCCAGCCGCCAGGTCACCGTCCCGGGCCCGCAGCCGACATCGAGCAGCCTGCCCCGCCCGTCCAGGGCGAGGCTGCGGGCGAAGACCCCGGCCAGGTCGGGCGCGTAGGGCAGCCGGCCCTGCTCGTAATACCCGGCCGCCCCGGCGAACAGGGACCCGTCCCAGCTCCAGGTCTCCCAGCCGCCGGGTTCCGGGTTCACGGGGTGGCTTGGTCGAGCCGGACCCAGGTGGAGTCCAGCAGGAGGACCGAAGCGACGCGGCCGTCGGCGAACCTGTGGAAGGTCACGCTCCCGCCGGGCAGGTCGCCTCCGTCGGCGATGGTGAACAGATCGGGGTCAGGGGTGGGCGCCAGGACGATCCGCCAGCCGGGCGATTCGACGAGGGTGAAGACGAGCTGGCCACGGGTCCATTCCAGGCGGATCAGCCAGCTACCCACGTCGGGCGGGGCGTAGATGCCCAGGAGTGGCTGGTAGTTCTCCGGTGCGGGCGCGGGGAGCGTGATCGGTGGCGGCCGTGGCGGGGTCCGCTTACGGGCGAGCGCGGCGAGGTCCATGGTGATGGCCGCGCTGTCGATGGCCCCGTTGAGCAAGACGACGCAGACCACGCCCGCCGCGCCGCCCGGCAGCCGATTCTCGTCGATGAACGAGGCCAGCCTGGTCTCCAGTTCCGCCGCGAGAGCCGCCTGATCCTGCGTCGAGAACACCCCGCGATCATGGCAGAGCAGCCATAAGGCACGCCACGCGTTTACCTCCCCGTCCCGCCGGGGAGCCCGGCCCGAGGTCTGGCCGACGCGAAGCCGCCAGGCATTTGCCTTCCCCGTCCCGCCCGGGAGCCCGGCCCGAGGTCTGGCCGACGCGAGGCCGCCAGGCATTTGCCTTCCCCGTCCCGCCCGGGAGCCCGGCCCGAGGTCTGGCCGACGCGAGGCCGCCAGGCATTTGCCTTCCCCGTCCCGCTGGGGGAGTCCGGCCCGCGAGGTCTAGCGGGCCGCGCCGCGCGGGCTCAGAATGAGGCCAGGCAGACGCTGCCGCTGGCCCACGGAGGCTCGCCCGTGACTGAGTCGATTCTCGCCCCCGAGACCGAAACCTCCGGCGAGCGGCCGATGCCCCCGCTGGTCTCCGGCGCTCGGCCCGTGGTCGGGCACGCTCTGCAGTTCCTGGCCGACACGCCCAAGCTGCTCGGGCGCGGCTACGCTGAGCACGGGGACGTGTTCCGCCTGCGCCTGAGGCCAGGAAGGCCGGCCGTCATGATGCTCGGCCCGGAGTGGGCCAAGTGGGTGTTCAAGAAGACCGACGACCACAGCCTGGCCATCGGCCCGAGCCTGGACTTCACTCGCTGGCTGCTCGGGACCGACTTCTACTTCCTAGCCGAGCCCGTGGAGTACCAGCATCAGCGCGAGACCCTGCTGCCGCTGTTCCGCAACCAGATGGCCGCAGGGCACCTGGCCATCATGGAACGGCACTGCGCGGCCTTCGTGGCGCGCCTCGGGGACTCCGGGACGTTCGACCTTCCGGAGGAGATGAACGCGCTGGTGCTCGGGGTCATCATGGAGGCGTTCCTCGGCCCGGACTTCGCCCGACACATGCCGCGCACCGTGGCGCGTGACTTCCGTGACCTCCTGCGCGGCCTCGACCCGATCATCCCTAGATGGGTGCCCGCCCCGCACCTGCTGCGCGCCAGGCGCGCCCGCGACCGGCTGCGCCAGGCCGCGGGCGCCCTGGTCCGTGCCCGGCGCCTGGCCCCGGCCGACCCGCCCGACTTCATGCAGCATCTGCTGGCGGCCCGCGCGCTCGACGGCACGCCCGCGACGGACCAGTGGATCGTCCAGATGGCGCTGGGCGTGACCCTCGCCGGGCAGGACAGCACCACCGGCCACATCTGCTGGACCATCATCGACCTGCTCCAGCACCCCGCCGAACTGCAGAAGGTCCTCGACGAGCAGCGGGCGATCGTGCCCGACTCGGGGCCGCTGGGGCTGTCCGCCGTCCACAGGATGAACTGCCTGGACCGGGCCCAGCGGGAGACCGGGCGGCTGCACGCGGTGGCCCCGGTGATGCTGCGCCGCGCCCTGCGCCCCCTCGACGTCGGCGACCGCACGATCCCGCGGGGCGCCGACGTGTTCGTCGCCCCGGTCCTGTCCCACCGCCTGCCCGCCCAGTTCGACGCCGCCGACACGTACGACCCCGACCGCTACCTGGCCGAACCCATCCTGGCCAGCTATCTACACGGGTTCGGCGGCGGGACGCACCGGTGCCTGGGGGAGCACTTCGCGATCCTGCTGACCCACGTGGTCGTCACGCGCCTGTTCCAGCGGTATGAGCTCACCCTGGTCGACCCAGATCCGGTACCCGTGCGCACTCCCGCGTTCAAGGGTCCCAGATCCCCGTGCCGGATCGGCTACGGGCTGCGGCAAATCGGTAATCACCGGTGAGAAATCGCGTTCCGCGCGGTCTATATGGATAAGCGGCCGCAGGAGGACAGATGGCAGAGCGCGGGCCCGGCGGTGCTACCGGGCTCCTGGCAGGCGCGCTCCGCTATGCCCTGAGCGCGTGCGCCCTGGTCAAGCCGACCGAGCTGGCCTCGCCCACGCCCTGCGCGGAATGGGACCTCAGGGAGCTGCTCTGGCACCTGGGCGAGTCGGTGGCTGACCTGGAGGCAGGTCTGCGGAGCGGATCCCTCGACGACGCGTGGCCGGCAGGCCCGGCCCCGTCGCGGCCGCCGCGGGAGGGACTGCTCCCCGGTGGCGGCGTCGTCGGCCCGCCTAACCCGCCCGGGGTGCTGCGGGCGCGGGAGGCGCGGCTGCCCCGCGACGGCGAGGCCGACCCCTTCAGCCCGCCCGGGGTACCAGGGGAGCCGGAGGCGCGGCTGCCCGGCGACGAAGAGGCCGGCCCCTCTAGCACGCTCGGGGTACTGCGGGAGCGGGCCGCGGAACTGCTGTGCGCGTGCTACGACGGCCGCCCGGCCGAGCGATTCGTCGTGGTGGGCGGCCTGCCGCTGCCGGCCGGCATCGTGGCCTGCACCGGCGCCGTGGAGATCGCTGTGCACGGCTGGGACGTGTCGGCGGCCCTCGGCCGCGGCGGGAGCATCCCTGCGGGGCTGGCCGCCCGGCTGCTGGCGTTGTGCCCGCTCCTGGCGACGAGCCGGGAGGGCCTGTTCGCGGCGGCCGTCCCGGTGTCACCCGAGGCGAGCGCGGGCGACCGCCTCCTCGGCTACCTCGGCCGCGATCCCGGCGCGCCGCCGTGGGCCAGGCCAGGGAACTTCAGGCCGGGAAACTACGGGCAGGCCAGGACTGGGGCGGGTCAGCCGGGTAACTGGTCCCGGCGCCTCGCGGCGGGGTAGCCGAGCAGCGCGGCGAGCCCGAACGCGCTGCGCGGCGTGTAGCCGATGCGCCACAGCCCTCCGTGGGCGGCCGCGTGGGCCTCGTCCTGCCACGGATGGCCTTGGGCCCGGTCGGCCGGGCCCTCGCCGGCGTACAGGTCGTGGACGAGCAGCGCGGCCATGAGCGTCTTGGTGGTGGCGGGCTCGAAGATCTCGACCCCGAACCGCGGTGCGCCCTGGTACGCCGCGGCCAGCGCCCGGTTCTTCAGGACCGACCGGGTGCGGGTGGGCGGGGCGACGTTCATCGACACGGTCGCGCCCGCGTCCCTGGCCACCGTGGCCCGCCAGCGCTGGATGCGCTTGGCGAGCGCGTAGTTCGGGCCCTGCTGGGTGATCAGGCTGTCGCAGATGCCGGGGTCCGCGCCGGGCGGGTATGCCCGGTGGAGCATCCGCCCGCCAGACAGCGCCTGCAGCGGCCATCGGCCCAGCTTGGCGGCCGGGGACCGGGTCGCGTAGGCGCGGGCCGACTGGGCAACCGCATCGCCGGGAACCGCGAACACGTCCGTGGGCGTGGCCAGGAACGCAAGCGCCAGCTCGGCACGCGCGGCCTGCAGCCGGACGGTCAGCGCGTCGACGGCGCTGGAGACGCGGACGTTCGCCGCGCCGTCGGCGTAGACGTAGTTGCCGAGGACCAGCGGGCCTTCCGCCGCGGCCAGCCAGTCGGCCACCGCCGGGGCGTCGTCGGTCAGGTCGAGGCCGGCGCGCTGCGCGAGGTCCTCGTCCGTCAGGTCGAGGCCGGCACGCCCCGCGAGGGCCTCGCCATCCGCCTGCGGCAGCGGCTGGCCCGGGTCCTGGTCCGTCACCGGCACGAGCAGCGTTCCCGCGCTGCGCCGCGCCATCTCAAGGACCCGCTCCCAGACCTGCGGCATGGGCAGGTCGACTCCCATTACCCGGGCGCCCCAGCCCAGCAGCACGGGCAGCGGGCCGACTTCCGCGCCGGCGCCGAGCACCGCGATCGTCCGGCCGGGCAGCGCCAGCCATTCCGGGTGCGCCGCGACCGTCGCGATGGCGTCCGCGCACGACGGCTCGATGACGCCCGCGGCGACCCACGTTTCGCACCTGCGCCGCAGGGCGTCGCCGTGCAGCCGCTCGCCCCGGCAGGGCACCGACAGCTCGCCGTCCGCCACTCCGGTGCCGGTCACCGCGACGGTGGCCACCGCGTGCCGCGCGGGCGCCGTGACCAGGGCGCCGAGCCCGTCCGGTTCGGCGCCGACCACCTGCATCCGCCGGTGCAGCGAAGCTAGACCACCGCGGGCCATCGCGACCGCGGCGTCCCTCGAGGCCAGCCCGGCCTCGATGAGCCTGCGGAAGTGTACGGGGTAGCCGGTGCGCCAGTTCGCCTCGCGCCCCGCGTCCCTCGCCCCGACCGGGTCCACCTCGCCCAGCGCGTCGGCGACGACGGCGCGGCCCAGCGCCGAGGTGCTCCGGCGCCCGTCCGCCGACACCGGGAAGACCACCCCGGTCGGCTCGTTGCCGGTCAACCCGCTGCCGCCATGGTCACCAGACCATCATGGTGTACCCGGCCTGCCGCGGCTACTGCCCGCGGGCCAGCCTCCTAGGCTGGGGCGTATGACTCCGGTTTTCCGGCTCTGCGATGACTACGTGACTCGGTCAGCAGCCCTCGATCCGGTCGCGGCGGGGGAACTCGGGCTCGCCGAGGCGTTCGGCGCGGCGACCGATTACAGCCCCGACGGCTTCGCGGCCCGGGCCGACCTGATCGCCGCGACGCTGGCCGAGCTGGCGCGCCTGGCCGTGACGTCGCAGGCCGACCGGCTGGCGGCCGGGTACCTGCGCGAGCGCCTGCAGGCGGAGCTGGCCTGGCACGAGACGGGCGAGCCGCTCCGGCTGCTGCGCACCCCGATCGGGTTGACCAGGCAGATCAGGGACAGCGTGGACCTGCTGCCGCGCGACGGCGAGGACGCCTGGCGGAACGTCGCGGCGCGCCTGACCGAGATCCCCGTCATGTTCGCGAGCTGGCGGGCGAGCCTGGACGCCGGGCTCGACCGGAGCCTGACCGCCGCGCGCAGGCAGGCCGAGCAGGGCGCGGTGGAAGCCGAGCGTTACATCGGATCGCACGACGATCTGGTCGCCTCCTACGGCGGGGGCCCGCTGGCCGGTGAGCTCGCCGCGGGCGCCGCCGAAGCCGACCGGGGGTACGCCGAGCTGGCGCGCTACCTCCGTGAGGACTACGCCCCGCGGGCCGGGCAGGCCGACGGGGTCGGCGCGGAGCGGTACGCGGTGGCGGCCAGGCTCAGCCTGGGCGCCGACCTTGACGCGGCCGAGGCCTACGAGTGGGGCTGGGGCGAGCTGCGCCGGATCCAGGACGAGATGGCGGCGGAAGCGGACGCAATCAGGCTGGGCGCCAGCGTGGCCGAGGCGACCGCCGTCCTCGATGAGTTCGCCTACGTGACCGGCGCCGACGCGTACCGGGCCTGGCTACAGGACCGCCACGACCGGGCCATCGAGCAGCTGGACGGAGTCCTGTTCGACATCGCCGCGCCGCTGCGGACGATCGAGGTGGTGCTGGCCTACGGCTCCGGGTCGGGCGCCGCCTACTACACGCCGCCGAGCGAGGACCTGACCCGGCCCGGGCGCACCTGGTGGCCGCTGGCCTGGCGGGAGGTCTCGGGCCAGTTCCGCACCTGGTCGGAGCTGTCGACCGTCTTCCACGAGGGCGTGCCCGGTCACCACCTGCAGGCGGGCGCCACCATGACGGCGGGGGACACCCTGTCGCGCTTCGCCAAGACCAGCTTCGTCAGCGGTCACGGCGAGGGCTGGGCCCTGTACGCCGAGCGCCTGGCCGACGAGCTCGGCTGGTTCGCCGAGCCGGGCACGCGCCTGGGCATGCTGCGCAGCCAGTCGGTCCGCGCGGCCCGGGTGGTCATCGACATCGGGGTCCACCTGGACCTGCGGCGGCCCGACGGCTCCGGCTGGACCTTCGAGAACGCCTGCGAGCTGCTCGGCAGCCTGGTCTTGGGCGAGCCGCGCCGGGTGCGGGCCGAGATCACGCGCTACTTCGGCTGGCCCGCGCAGGCCATCTCGTACAAGCTCGGCGAGCGCGGCTGGCTGGCGGCCAGGCAGCAGGCCATGCAGCGGCCGGGCTTCAACCTCAAGCGCTGGCACACCGCAGCGCTCGGCCTAGGCCCGATCGGCCTGGACGGCCTGGCCGACGCGCTGGCAGGCCTCGAAGAGGCAAGCCCGGCCGGTCCCGGGGACGCCAGCCCGGGCGGGTAGTAGCGCGCTCCGCTGCTCTCGGCAGTCCCGGCAGTCCCTCACGTCACATGCACGAAGGCATGAGAGTGACAACCTACCCGTGTTTCCGGGTAGGTTGCCGCAACCACCCCGGTTCCTGACGCGAGGCAGGGGCCTTAGCGGGGACGGTCGTCGATGATGCGGCGCATCTTGCCCGCCGAGCGCTCGATGGCGTTCGGCGCGACGACGCTGGCCCGGACGGTGACGCCGATGATGTTCTTGACCATGGACACCAGTCGGCGGCCCGCCTCCATGGCCTCGTCCGCGGTCGCGCCGATGCGATGCTCGACGTGGACGGCTAGCTCGTCCATCCGCGCCGGCCTGGTCAGGTGCAGCTGGAAGTGGGGCGACAGCGCGGGGATGCGCATGATGAGTTCCTCGATCTGGGTGGGGAACACGTTGACGCCGCGCAGGATGATCATGTCGTCGGTCCGCCCGGTGATCTTCTGCATCCGCCGCATGGTGCGGGCCGTGCCGGGCAGCAGCCGGGTCAGATCGCGGGTCCGGTAGCGGATCACCGGCATGGCCTGCTTAGTCAGCGAGGTGAACACGAGTTCCCCCTCCTCGCCGTCGGGAAGTACCTGACCGGTGACCGGGTCGATCACCTCGGGGTAGAAGTGGTCCTCCCAGATGTGCAGGCCGTCCTTGGTCTCGATGCACTCCTGCGCCACACCGGGGCCCATGACCTCGGACAGGCCGTAGATGTCCGTGGCGTCGATGCCGAGCCTGGCCTCGATCTCGGTCCGCATCTCGTTCGTCCACGGCTCGGCGCCGAAGATGCCGAAGCGCAGCGACGAAGCCGCGGGGTCATCGCCCTGGCGTTCCATCTCGTCGATAATCGCCAGCATGTACGACGGCGTGACCATGATGATGTCCGGCCGGAAATCCCGGATCAGGGTCACCTGGCGCTCGGTCATCCCGCCCGAGACCGGAACCACCGTGCACCCGAGCTTCTCCCCTCCGTAGTGCGCCCCCAGGCCGCCGGTGAACAGCCCGTAACCGTAGGCGTTGTGGATGATGTGCCCCGGCCGGCCGCCCGCCGCGCGGATCGAGCGGGCCATGACCGTGGCCCAGGTGTCGATGTCCCCGCGGGTGTACCCGACCACCGTGGCCCGCCCCGTGGTCCCCGACGAGGCGTGCACCCGCACCACCTGATCCCTGGGCACCGCGAACATGCCGAACGGGTAGTTCTCGCGCAGGTCGGCCTTGCTGGTCAGCGGGAACTTGCCCAGGTCGGCCAGGCCCCGG